>WNFD01001930.1_pt1 | contig 23163 bp, 22 predicted proteins | sample 5400491 | NCBI WGS metagenome assembly WNFD01 (sample SAMN13153343, study PRJNA577476) | soil metagenome | isolation source: 120 cm saprolite under Douglas fir tree site 2 hole 2 replicate 2 | place: USA:California | collected 2015-04-18
CGTGGCGCCGTAGTAGCGGCGATAGTCGTCCTTGAGCTGCTTGCCGTAGCCGCCGCCCGAGGGGTAGCGGTGAATCCCGCCCATGAAATCATATGACGGCACGTGCGGGCCGCCCCACACCTCGATGTGGTAGCCGCGCGGGAAGTCGAGCTTCGCGTTGTCGAGCCACCACGGCATGTAGAGATGCATGCCGCCCACGCCGTCGTGGTTGTGGGGCACGTGGTCCATCATCTTGGGGATGAACCCCCCGACGTCCGTGCCGGTGGTATCGGTGATGTACTTGCCGACGGTGCCGCTCGAGTTCGCGAGGCCGTTGGGGAACCGGGATGACTTTGAGTTGAGCAGCAGGCGGGCGGTCTCCAGGGCGCTCGCGGCCAGCACCACGACTTTGGCGCGCACGCGCCGGTCGGTCCCCGTCGCCTTGTCGATGTACGCCACGCCGGTTGCGCGGCCGCTTGCATCCACCAGCACCTCGCGCGCCATCGCGTTCGTGAGGAGCGTGAGCTTGCCCGTGGCCAGGGCGGGCGCGATCAGCACGTTCGTAGCTGTAAAGTTCGCGTTGACTTTGCAGCCGCGGTTGCATTGTCCGCAGTAGTGGCACGCCGCCCGGCCGTTCAGGGGCCGCGTGAGAATCGAGAGTCGTGCGGGAATGCAGGTGACGTGCAGACGGTCGGCCGCCTGCTTGACCAGCAGCTCGTGGCAGCGCGGGCGTGGGGGCGGCTGGAACACCCCGTTCGGCTCGTTGGCGAGGTTCTCCGCGCTCCCGAAGATTCCGATCAGGCGATCGATCTTGTCGTAGTAGGGTGCGACATCCTCGTAGGAAATCGGCCAATCGTCCCCCAGTCCGTCCCGGCTCTTGCGCTTGAAGTCGTACGGTCCGAAACGGAGCGAAATGCGCCCCCAGTGGTTGGTCCTGCCGCCGACCATGCGCGCCCGCCACCAGCTGAACTCGGTGCCCGGCGCCCGCGTATACGGCTCGCCAGGGATTTCCCACCCGCCGATGCAGGCGTCGAACTCGCCGAACGGCCGTTCCTTGGTGGACTTGCCGCGGCGCGGCGACTCATACGGCCACGTCAGCATCGCCGAATCTTTCGCGTTGTCCCAGGGCTCACCGGCCTCGAGCAGTACTACGTCGGCGCCCGCCTTGGTCAGCGTGTAGGCCGCCATCCCCCCGCCGGCCCCGGAGCCGACGATGCACACGTCGTACAGCTTCCCCTGCCTCGTTACACGTTGCACACGGCCACCGCCTCTCGCAGCGAGGTGAGCGGATCGCGAGTCGGGACGAACTCGTGGGCCACGAACCCCGTAAAGCCGGTGTCGGCGATGGCCGTTGCCACCGCGCGCCAGTTCAGCTCCTGCGTGCCGTCCAGCTCGTGGCGGCCCGGCACGCCCCCGGTGTGGAAGTGGGCGATCCACTCCCGGTTCTCGCGGATGGTGCGGATGATGTCGCCTTCCATGATCTGCATGTGATAGATGTCGTACAGCAGCCTGATGCGCGGCGAGCCCACCGCCTTGACCACGGCGACCCCGAAGGCGGTGCGGTCGCCCTGATAGTCTGCGTGATCCACCTTGCTGTTCAGGAGCTCGAGGCAGATCGTGACGCGCTCCGCTTCCGCCTGCGCCTTGATGGCGGTGAGTCCCGCCACGCAGTTGTCGATCGCCTCGCCATCGCTCTTGCCGCGCCGGTTGCCGAACATCGCGATCACATTGGGGACGCCGCGGCGTGCGGCGAGGGGAAGCGTCTGCTCCAGCTCGCGCAACAGCATCGGGTGATTGGCGCGATCGTTGAAACCCGTCGCGATGAAGTCGTTGCGCACGATGGGATAGCCCATGGAGCACACCAGGCCCGCCTCGCGCACCGGGTCCCAGTCCTCGGGGCCCAGCAGGTCTACGGCCGCGAGCCCGATCCCTGCGGCCGCGCGAGCGAACTCGGGCAAGGGGATCTGCCGATAGGGCCAGCGCGACACGGACTGCTTCAGGCGGCCGGCGGGTCTGCCCTCCAGGGCCGTGCCTTGCCGCGCCCAGGCTTGAGCCTGGGAACCGAGCGCCGCGGCTCCCAGCGCCGCGACCGCCGCTCGCCGGTCCATCAGAATTCGAGCTGCTTCAAGTACTCACAGCTCGCGCGGATGGATGCGAACGGATCGGCCGCCTCGTCGTGCTCGACGAAGTAGTGCTTAATTCCCGCCTGATCGCTCTGCGCGAAGATCTTCTTGAAGTCGATCTTCCCCGCACCGACCTCCACCATGCGGTGGTCCGGTGGGCCGGCCGAGTCCTTGACGTGCACCATCGGGAACCGTCCGGGCCAGCGCGCGAAGTACGCCAGCGGATCCTGTCCGCCTTTGGTGATCCAGTACAGGTCCACCTCCAACTGGACCAGCTTAGGATCGGTCTCGCCGAGCAGCACGTCGTACGGCAGCTTCCCATCGAGCGGCTGGAATTCGAAGTCGTGGTTGTGGTAAGCGAACTGGAGTCCTGCGGCCTTGGCTTCGGTGGCGGCGCGGTTGAGGCGCTCCGCCGCGCGCTTGTAGTCATCGAGCGTGCGCCGCTGCTCCGGCGGAATCCACGCGATCACGACGAAGCGGTGGCCGACCACCGGCGCCGCGTCGAGCGCCGCGCGCCACTCGGCCGGGGCGAGCGAAACGTGCGACGAGGGTGCCGCGAGCCCGTGGTGGTCCAGCAGGGCGCGCACGTCGCGCGGGTTTCGGCCGAAGTAGCCCGCGAACTCGACTTCTCGGTAGCCGGTCGCGGCGACGCGCGCGATGGTCCCTTCGAAATCCTTTTCCATCTGGTGGCGCACCGTATACAGCTGGAGCCCGATACGGTCGAGCTTGCGTCTAGGGGCTAGGGCCTGGGGCCTAGGGGTGAGTGGATGAAGGACGTACCCCAATGCCGCGGCACTGAGGGTCTTCGCGAAGTCGCGCCGACTGGTCATCGTTAGTTTCTCCCTGGGCCCTGAGCCCTAGTCCCTATGCCCTACAGTTCGTTCCGCTTCATCGCCTCTACCGCATACGCCGCCGCGCGGGCGGTAAGGGCCATGTAGGTGATGGACGGGTTCTGGTTCGCCGACGAGGCCATGCAGGCGCCGTCCGTCACGAACAGGTTCTTCACGTCGTGGCACTGGTTGTGGGCGTTCAGCACCGACGTCTTCGGGTCGCGTCCCATCCGGGCGGTTCCCATCTCGTGGATCGTGAGGCCTGGCGGATTGTCGTCCACGAACGACGACACGTCCTTTGCCCCCGCCGCCTCGAGCATCTCCGCCGCCGACACCGACATGTCCTTGACCAGCTTGCGCTCGTTATCGCTCCAGACGCAGTGGATCCGCAGCGCGGGGATTCCCCAGGCGTCGACGGTGACGGGGTCGAGCTCGACGTAGTTGGTGGGCCGCGGGAGGCATTCGCCGAACCCGTACAACGAGAAGCCCCACGGCCCCTCCGTGTGCAGAGCGCGCTTGAGCTCCACGCCGAACCCCGGCTCCCCCGCCGCCCGGCCCCACCCGGCGCGCCCGCCGCCCCCCTGGAACCCGTACCCGCGCAGGAAGTCGGGATCGGGCGTCGTCACGTTGCGGAATCGCGGGACGTAGACCCCGTTGGGGCGGTTCCCATGGGTCGTGCGGTCTTCCATGCCCGGGATCATGCCCCGCGCGCCGCCGCCCATGGTGTGGTCCATGAGGTTCTTGCCCAGCTCGCCGCTCGAGTTGGCGAGTCCGGTCGGGAACCGCGTGCTCTTCGAGTTCAGGAGGATGCGGGTCGACTCGAGCGTCGAGGCGCACAGGAATACGAGGCGCGCGCGGAACTCGAGCGGCTGGCGCGTCTGCCCGTCGATGACGCGCACGCCGGCCGCGCGGCCGCGCTGCTCGTCGTAGATCACGCTGTGCACCACGCTGTACGGTCGCAGCGTGAGCCGCCCCGTCGCGCGGAACGCCGGGAGCGTGACGCCGATGCTGTTGAAGTACGAATGCGTGATGCAGCCGCGCTCGCAGGGCCCGCAGTAATGACACGCCGCGCGGCCGCGATGCGGTGCGGTGAGGATGGCGACCCGGCCGATCGTGACGATCCGCTCGCGCCCGAACCGCTTGGCGACGCCGTCCCGGACGTACTGCTCGGCGCAGTTCAGGGCCATGGGCGGCAGGAACTTGCCGTCCGGGAGCTGCGGCAGGCCGAGCGCTTCGCCCGAGATCCCGACGAACTCCTCCACGTAGTCGTACCACGGCGCGATGTCGGCGTAGCGGATCGGCCAGTCGACGCCGAAGCCGTCCCGCGCGTTCGCCTCGAAGTCCAGGTCGCTCCAGCGGTACACCTGCCGGCCCCACATGATGGACTTACCGCCCACCTGGCGGCCGCGGATCCAGTGGAACGGCTTGTCGGAATCGAAGGTGTATGGGTTGTCGCGGTCGTTCACGAAGAACTTGCCGCTGTACTCGTTGCACGCGTAGCAGTGACGCTGGATGAACTGATCGTGCTCGAGCGCCTTACGGTCGCCGAAGCCGCGGAACTTCATCTGCCACGGCGGCACGTGCTCGACGTAATCGCGCGCCGGATCGATCGGTCTTCCGGCCTCGAGCACGAGCGTCTTGAGGCCGCGCTCGCACAATTCCTTGGCCGCCCACCCGCCCGTGATGCCGGAACCGACGACGATGGCGTCGAAGCTGGGCGCGGCCATCAGAAGTCCCCCGGGCTCGCGCGCCGGCGGCCGAGCTCGGTGCACCCATTGTACGAACCCGGGATCACCTCGTAATGCAGCTCGGCGGTGGCCCCGATTTCTGAGGTGCAGTAGCCGAACACCGTCAAGAACTTCATGCGGTCGAAAAAGTGCGGCGGTCCCTCGCGCGCTGTCTTGCGACGCTCCTGGGCCTCGGCGTCGAGCGCGGTCAGGATCGTCGCGCGCTGCGCCTCGGTCGCGCTCAGGAAATCCGTGGCGGACGCGGCGCGGGCGCGCGCGTCCACATCGGCCAGGCCCTCGAGGAATTGCTTCCGGTCGTCATCCGGCGCCCACTCCGCGAGCAGCAGATCGACGAAGCGATGGACCTCCGCGGCGCGCGCCCCGGGCGTGTCCGTCGGCGGAATGATCATGTCCGCGATCGTAGCGACCGTCTCGCTCTGGTGCGGGTCCAGCACCTGGAGGCCGCCGGCGCGCGCGCGTGCGTGCGCGCGGCGGCCCACCCCGAACAGCTGGTCCGTCTCGAGCCCCGAAATGGCCGGAAGCGCGATCGCGGTGGTGAGGGAGCGGAGCAGGTCTCGTCGGTTCATGGAGGCCCTGAAGAATCGGCCAAACGTGGGGAGTCCGCTAGACACCGGCCGGGCGTTGACAGGCCACCCTACCGTTGTATGTTTATGCATCCTACTGCATAAATCGACAGGGAGCGCGACATGGGGCCGTTGGTGGTACTCGCATATTCGGGTGGACTCGACACGTCGGCGATCGTTCCCTGGCTGCGCGAAAAATACGCCGCTCGCGTCCTGTGTTTCGCCGCCGACGTGGGGCAGGGTACGGGCGAGCTCGCCGGGCTGGTCGAGAAGGCCAAGCGCTCCGGTGCGGTCGACTGCGTCGTCCAGGACCTGCGCGAAGAGTTCGTACACGATTTCGTGTTCCCCACGCTCCGGGCCGGCGCCGTGTACGCCCGCACCTACCTGCTCGGCACGGCCATGGCGCGGCCGGTCATGGCGGCCCACCATGTCGCGCTCGCGCAGCAGGTCGGCGCGCAGGCGCTGGCCCACGGCTGCACGGGGAAGGGGAACGACCAGGTCCGCTTCGAGCTGACCTACGCCGCCCTCGCGCCCGAGCTCGAGGTGATCGCGCCGTGGCGCGAGTGGCAGTTCAAGAGCCGCGAGGACCTCATCGCTTATGTGAAGGCGAAGGGCGTGCCGGTGCAGGCGACGCTGGACAAGCCGTATTCCACCGATCGCAACCTGTGGCACTGCTCGCATGAAGGCGGCATCCTGGAAGACCCCTCGAAAGAACCCCCAGAGCACATCTTCGTCATGACGAAAGACCCGCTCGAGGCTCCCGATCTTCCGGTGGTCGTGGAGATCGGCTTCGAGGAGGGGACGCCCGTCAGCGTGAACCACGTTCCGATGAGTCCGGTGGAGCTGCTCGAGTCGTTGAATGCCACCGCGGGCGAGCATGGCGTGGGCCGGGCGGACGTGGTGGAGGACCGGCTGGTCGGGATGAAATCGCGCGGCGTGTACGAGACGCCCGGAGGCACGCTGCTCCATGCCGCGCACCGCGAGCTCGAGCAGCTGGTGCTCGACCGGCGCACCCTCCGGCTCAAGGACGAGTTGGCGCTGCGCTACGCCGACCTGGTGTACGACGGCCGCTGGTGGACCCCGGAGCGCGAGGCGCTCGACGCCGCGGTCGCGAGCACCCAGAAGCGGGTCACCGGCGCCGTGCGGCTCAAGCTCTTCAAAGGCGGCCTCACGGTCGCGGGGCGGGAAAGCCCGTACGCGCTGTACCAGCCGTCGTACGCGACCTTCGGCAAGGACAACGTCTACGATCAGAAGGATGCCGAGGGCTTCATCCACCTCTACGGCCTCTCGATCCGGATCGGGTCCGGCCTCGAGGCGGCGCGTCGCCAAGAAGTCGGCGCGGCGGCGGACTGATGCCGCGCCAGCCTACGGAGGCCTCCCCCCCGGACCCAGCACCGACTCCCGCGCCGCCCGCCGCGGCGCATCAGATGTGGGGCGGCCGCTTCAGCCTCGGCCCGAGTGAAGCGCTCGACGCGCTGAATCGCAGCCTGCCGGTGGACCACCGGCTCTGGCCCCAGGACGTGGCCGCGAGCAAGGCCTGGGTGCATGCGCTGGGCCGCGTGGGAGTGCTCATCCCCGATGAAGAGAACCTGCTACTCGAAGGCCTCGACCGAGTGGCGGAGCGGTTGGCCGATGGTGCCGCGGTTGGCGCCCCGGACGAAGACGTACACACTCTCGTGGAGCGGCTGCTGTACGCGGAGGTGGGTGCCGTCGCCGGCAAGCTGCACACGGGCCGGTCCCGCAACGACCAGGTGGCGACCGACCTGCGTCTGTGGACGCTCGGCGCGATCGATCAGCTCGACTCGGACCTCGCCGCGCTCGGGCGCGCGCTGGTGGCGCGCGCCGAGGACGGCGTGGACATCCTGCTGCCCGGTTACACGCACGGGCAGCGCGCCCAGCCGGTGCGCTGGGCGTACGTGTTGCTCGCGCACGCGTGGCCGCTGCTGCGCGATCGCCAGCGCCTGGCGGACGCCCGGCGCAGAGTGGCGGAGCTGCCCCTCGGATCCGGGGCGCTCGCGGGATCGGGGTTTGCCGTCGACCGGGTGCTGCTGAAGGAAGCACTCGGGTTCCGCTCGGTCTCCGCGAACGCCCTGGATGCCACCGGCGACCGCGACTTCGTCGCCGAAGTGCTGTTCGGGTTGACCCTCGTGGGCACGCATCTCTCGCGCCTCGCGGCCGAGCTCGTGCTCTATACGAGCGCCGAGTTCGGGTTCGTGCGGTTGTCGGACGACTTCAGTACCGGCTCGAGTTTGCTGCCGCAGAAGCGCAACCCCGACATCTTCGAGCTGGCGCGCGCAAAATCGGGCCGGCTGCTGGGCGACCTGGTGGCGTTGCTCACGACCCTCAAGGGCCTCCCGGCGGGCTATAGCAAGGACCTGCAAGAGGACAAGGCATTGCTGTTCGACGGCTTCGACACCCTGGCGCTGGTGCTGCCGGCGGCGACCGGAGCCATCACCGCCCTGACCGTCGACGCCGAGCGGATGCGGGCCGGGCTCGACGCCTCGCTCCGCGCTACGGACCTCGCCGACTTGCTGGTGGAAGCCGGCGTGCCGTTCCGCGAGAGTCACGGCCTGGTGGGACGGCTGGTGCGTGAGGCGGAGCGCTCCGGCGTTCCGCTCGATCGCGTGCCCGGTCCGGTTGCGGCGGGAATCCATCCTGCCCTGGCGGTGGCGCTGTCGCAGTTGGGAACGTGGGAGGACTCGGTCGAGAGCCGCTCAACCCCCGGGGGGGCTTCGCGCCGCTCGGTGGTGGAGCAGCTGGAGGCCTTGCGGCTTGCATTCGCCGAGGGCGGAGGGACTTAACCCAAGGTCTTGCCTCGCCTTAGCCGGTTAGGTAGCATACGTGGCCGTCTGGCTCGAAGCCGTGAGCGAGATGGCCGCTTTTCACCGAGGGAGTCCCTTGCGCTGCCTAGCGCTCAACGCCTCATTCGAGCCCCTGACCATGGTGCCGGTGCGCCGGGCGCTGCGGCTGGTGATCGACCGTAAGGCGGAGATCGTTGAGGCGGAGGGGCCGGTCGTGAAGAGCGAGCGCCTGGCGATTCCACGCCCGGCGGTCATCCGGCTCGTCAAGTTCGTGCATGTCCCGCGCCGTTTCCGCCGCCAGGTGACCAACACCTTCCTCTTCGCCCGCGACAACTACCGCTGCCAGTTCTGCGGGCGGAGCCAGCAGGAGCTGCGCCACCGGGAGTGCCTCACCCGGGACCATCTGGTGCCGCTGTCGCGGGGGGGCACCAACGGCTGGAGCAACGTCCTCACGGCGTGCTCGAGTTGCAACACGCGGAAGGGCAATCTGCTGCCGGAGGAAGCGGGGATGCACCCGCTGCGGCCGCCGTTCGAGCCGCATTTCGTACACCTCGCCTGGGCGGTGCGGCGGCTCACCTCGATCCAGTCCAAGTACATCCGGTTGTTCTACGGCGGCGAGGTGTTGGCGACCCTCGAGGCGCTGTGACCTCGAAGCTTCCCTGGATCATCGCGGGGCTGGCGGGGGCGGCGGTGGTGGGGTTGCTCGGGACGCAGCGCGCGAGCGGGCGGGTCGTGCATCCCGAGCCTCGCCCCGGCGTGACCGCTGAGCGCGTCCTGCCGCCCAGCACGGTGCCGCATACGCCCGGGGCGGCCGACGCGTACGCGGCGGCGCGCGGCGCGCCGCACATGCTCGACGGCGTCCATTGCTACTGCGAGTGCGCTAAGCACGCCGGGCATCGCTCGCTACTCACCTGCTTCGAGTCCGACCACGGCTCGCACTGCGACATCTGCATGGGTGAAGCGACGCTCGCGGCGAGCCTCGCCGCCCAGGGCAGCTCGCTGAGTGAGATCCGCCGCGCAATCGACCAGCGGTTCGGCTCCTAGTTCGTTCCTTCCTGGACGTTGAACGTCTCCGACCGCGCCTCGAGGGTGAGCCGCGGGAGGCCGGCAATCCGCACCAGTAGCCGCTGCGCGCCGCGCGCGAGTGCCCCGCCCAGATTGCCGCCCGATACCGCCGGGGTCACGTCTCCCTTGAGCCAGCGGGTCAGCTCCTCCAGATCTGTGTCGTTCAGCGTGGTCACTTCGAGGCGACAGAGGAAGTAGAAATTCCCCGAGCCTTTGACCTTCAGGTTTACGCGGTACGGCAGGGCGAGTGCGCTCTCGAGATCCTCCGGCGTGCCGTACCGGGCCACACGGCCCCCGGTGCGGATCAGCACGAAGTCGTCGGCGAGCGGATCGTGACGCGCGACCGCGTCCCACGGCGCCTCGCTGATGTATTGATCGAACCAGCCGGAGCGGGAGCGCCACAGCTCGAGGCGGTAGTGTAACCGCAGCGGGAATCCGGAACGCAACAGGCCGACGAACTTGCCGTCGGCCAGGAGCCCGGTCGTTTGGACCCGGGCGACGCCGCTTTGGACAATGACCGTCAACACGGGTGCCTGCGCGGCGGCCCGAGAGACCGTCACCGCGCCGATCAAGACCAGGAATGCGAGGCCCGGCCTCACCTCAGAAGCGGTGATCGAGTCGCAGCGTGAATCGCAGATGCTCCCCGGCGGTCACCGCTTTCGCCACGTACAGGCCCAGTCCTCCCCAATCGATGCCGAGACCCAGATCGGCGAGCCAGCTGCCCAGCGTCGGCAGCCGATTAGCGGGCAGGCGGCCGGGCCCGCCGCCGACCAGCCATGCCTGTCCCGCGTCCGCGAGCACGACCAAATCCGGGCCCTGAAGCGTGAAGAGCGACTTCGCGCCTTCGTCCTCGGGGGCGGACGAGCCATACGACCAGTGCAGCGAGAGGTGACCGCGGTACTCGGCCTGCGCGAGGATCACGCGATCGCAGGCCGCCACTTGGGTCCCCGCGAACGCGGCGTCGATGATGTCGCTGTTACACGCGCTGTGCCGGAAGCCGTAGCCCGTGAGCGGATCGGGTCCCCCCGTCGACAGCCGCTGCTGAAGCGGCAGCGGATCGCCACCGATCCACCCGCCCGCGAACAGCCGCAGGTTCATGCGTCCCGACGGGCTCACGCGGGTATAGCGGCGGAAATCGAGGAACAAGCGGCTGAATGCGTACGAGCCGTCCGTCGGGATCGGCGTGCGCACGGCCGCCGGTACGCCGGTCTGGGGTGTCACGTCCTTCGAGCGCGAGTTTTCGTAACGGGCGCGCAGGAACCAGCCCGCGGTGGGGTCGCGCCGATCGTTGCGGGTGTCGAACGTGAGCGTGCCGGCGAGCGTCGTGTAGTGCCCGTCGTCGATCGGCGGGTTGGGGCGCCACCGCTGGTCGTTGCGGAACACGGTCCAAGGATCGCGCGCGCTGACGCTGGTTTGCTCGTCGTGCCGCACGCCGATGTCGAGGCGCAGCGAGCGGTCGGGTTGAACGAAGACGCGGCCCGCGACACCCTTGCTGAGGTAGTAGTCGCGATAGTCGCGCTGGAACAGGAATGCCGACCAACCCACCTCGCCGGCGCGCAGCCCCCAATCTTCGACGGGCGTGACGTCGTCGAAGGCGCGGAGCTCGATCCCGTAGGCGGGGGCCTCGCCCGAGCGAAGCTCGGTGCGTAGCAGGTATCCCAGGTCGCTCCGCTTGTGGGTGAAGTCGCCGGCGGTGCGGAACACCCCCAACGCGTCGACCCGCAGGCGCAGATTGCGATGGAGCTTCCAGTCGAACAGCGGCCCGAACACCACCGGCAGGCCTTCGACCCGGTTGAACGTGCCGCCCGTCGCGAGCGTGAGCGACGACCGCGAGTCGGCGGTGCCCCACGACTTCTCGATCCCCAGCCTCCGGAACCAACGGCGCAAGTCCGGCGGGGCGAGCGCGATCTCCTCGCCCTTGGTGCGGTAGGCGAGCGGCGCGGTGTACACGCGCAGGTCCCCCGAGATGACGGCGGTCGGGTTGCGCGCCACCGTCCCGCCCACTACGATCACGTCGCCGGTCACCACCGCGCTCGAGTCGAGGATCGCGTCGCCGTTGATCACGAGCAGCGTGCCCTCCACGCGGCCCGCCACCACCACGACGCCGTTGCGCACCGCGACGTCGCCGCGCCACTCGTTCCCGCGGGGCAGGCGCGAATGACCCACCAGCCGGGTGGTCGTGGCCGCGTTGTAACGGCGCACCGCGTCCTCGGCCACGGCATGGGGCAGCTCAGGCGGCGGCACCATGACCCCCGCGCTCTCGGGCTGGATCACGATGGCGGTGTCTTGAGCGGCGGCGAGGGCGGGGCCGAGCGCGCAGAGAACCACGAGCACGAGAACTCGCATAACGGGCATCCTGGTTGGAGGCGCGGAAGACAGGTGCATGGGGTGTGCCGCCTCCCGGGTGAGGGCGCGGAGCACGGCGGCGAGCGATGACGCGGGCGCTGGGCCCGCGAGTCGTGTCATCCCGCCACGTTCCGCGGCGGCTCGAGGCCGAGCCGGCGCATCCGGCGATACAGGTTGGCGCGGTCCGTCGCAAGCTTGCGGGCCGCGTCCGCCACGTTGCCTCGCGCCGCCGACAGCGCGCGCGCGATGAGGGTCCGCTCGTAGCCGTCGAGGGCCTCCGCCAGCGCCACGTCGCTCCAGCCCTCGCTCGGCGCGGGCACGGGAGCAGCGCCGTCGCCGGGCACCACGCGCGCGACGTCATCGGCCGTCACGACATCCCCGGCGGCGAGGATCGCGAGTCGCTCCATGATGTTCGCCAGCTCGCGCACGTTGCCGGGCCACGGGTAAGACGCGAGCAGCTGCACGGCGCCGGCGTCGAACCGCACCGAGCGGCCGAGCCGCGTCGCCTGGCGGGCGGCGAAGTGCTGTACCAACGGCGGAATGTCGTCGGGACGCTCCCGCAGCGGTGAGATGTGGATCGGTAGCACGTTCAGGCGGAACAGCAGGTCCTCCCGGAACTGGCCCTGTTGCGAGGCCTTGGCGAGGTCTTTGTTGGTCGCCGCAATCACCCGCACGTCGACGGTAACCGGCTTCTCGCCGCCGAGCCGCTCGATCACGCCGGACTCGAGCACGCGCAGCAGTTTCGCCTGAGCCTCGGGCCCCAAGTCGCCGACTTCGTCGAGAAACAGCGTGCCGCGGTCCGCCAGCTCGAAGCGGCCCACACGCCGCTCCGTGGCGCCCGTGAACGCGCCGCGCTCGTGGCCGAACATCTCCGACTCGACCAGGTCCTTTGGGATCGCCGCGCTGTTGACGCACACGAACGGCTTGGTCGCGCGCGCGCTCTGCCGATGAATGGCGGAGGCGACGAGCTCCTTGCCGGTGCCCGATTCCCCGGTGATCAGCACGCGCACTTCGGTTGGCGCCACGCGCGCGATCAGCGCGCGCAGCTGCTCCATTGTCTTGCTCACGCCCACCAGCGGGTCGGCGTGACCCAGCGCTTCGTGCAGGCGCCGGTTCTCGGCGAGCGTGCGCGACAGCTGGAGCGCGGCCCGGAGCGTCGTGAGCAGGCCCTCGGGCGTCAGCGGCTTTTCGAGGAACTGAAAGGCGCCCAGTTTGGTGGCCCGCACCGCGTCGGCGAGGTTCGCCTTGCCGCTCATCATCACCACAGGCAGGTCGGGCGCCACGCGCTTGAGCTGCTCCAGCGTGGCGAGGCCGTCGGGCCCGCCGGGCATCATCAAGTCGAGCAACACCGCATCAGGTGCATCGCGCTCCACCTCCACGATACCCGCGGTGCCGTTCGCCGCCTCCGCCGTCTCGAAGCCTTCGGACTCGAGCAACGCCGCCACCATCTTGCGGATGTTCGCCTCGTCGTCGACCAGCAGAACGCGCGGGCTCACGCGGCGGACAAGACGATGGAGAAGGTCGCGCCGCCGCCCGGCGTCTCGGCCACGGTGATGCTGCCGTTGTGGGCCTCGATGGTCTGGCGTACCAGGGCGAGCCCCAGGCCGGTGCCGTCGCTCTTGGTCGTGAAATACGGCTCGAACACGCGCTGGCGCAGGTCGTCGGGGATCCCGGCGCCGTGGTCGGCGATGGTCACCGCCAGCCCGTTTCCGTCCCGGCTCACGGCGACCTCGATCGATCCGCGCCCTCCCATCGCCTCCGCGGCGTTGCGCAACAAGTTCGCGAACGCGCGCCGTAACGGATCGTAGTGCCCCAGCAGCTTGCAGGGCTCCCCGTTGGCCCGCACCGAGACATCCACCTCCGATGGCACGGCGCTCTTGCCGAGGTCCATCAAGAGGTCCACCAGGTCCACCTCGCTCTTCGGCCCCTCGGGGAGCCGCCCGAACTCGGCGAACTCCTTCGCGAGCTGGACGAGCCGCTGAGTCTCTGCTTCGAGTACGTCGACCGCCGTCGTCTGACGGTCCGACTGTCCGGCCGTCCGCCCGAGTTGGTCTACCGCGATCCGCATGGCCGTGAGCGGATTCTTGATCTCGTGCGCCACGCGACGCGCGACCTCCCGGAACGCCCGCAGGCGCTCGGCCTCGAGCTCTCGGTCACGCGCGGCTTCGAGCGCCGTCGCGAGCTCCCGCAGGGCCTGGCGCAGCGCTTCAAACTCGGGAGCACCGCTGGTCGGCGGACCCGCCGGCAGCGGCATGCGGCGCCGGATGAGCCGGGTCCAGCCCACCAGCTCGTCGATCGGACGGGACAGCTGGCGCGACAGGTGGCCCGCCACTCGTACCGCCGCGATGACCGCGAAGGCGCCGAGCACGAACACGACCGCCGCGAAACCGCCCGCGTAGTAGCGCAGGTACGTCTCCGCCCGCCGCGCCAGGGTTACCGTTTTGGAGAGCTGGTCCAAATGCTCCCGGAACGCCGCCCGCTCCCGCGCCGAGAGGTGGGTCGTGTCCATCCGATCAACCATCAGTCGTGCCGACGCCGCCACATCCTCGAGCGCCACGCGCGCCCCCGCGGATGGGGCCACCGTGCGCACGGCGAGCGCCCAGCCCACCACCGCCAGGGCGGTCGGCACGGCGGTCAAGGCTACCAGGATCACGAAGATCCGCTGGCGGAAGGGGAGGGCCATATTGGTTGGCACCAATCTAGGGAGCTGACCCGGGTGCGACAATTCGACACAGGGGTTTACGCATGAAGAGCCACACGCACTACCTCTGGTTCATCACCAAGCAGCGCCAGGAAATCGTCGACATCACCGAGCAGGTCGCCGAGCAGGTCCGGGAGAGCAGCGTAGCGGAAGGGCTAGCCTTGGTGAGCGCAATGCACATCACGGCCTCCGTCTTCGTGAACGATCACGAATCGGGACTGTGGGCGGACATCCTCAAGTGGCTCGAGACCACCATCGCGCCGTGGGATCCGAAGCGCTATCGGCACAACGAGACCGGCGAAGACAACGCCGCCGCCCACCTGCGCAGCCTCACGATCGGGCACGAAGTGATCGTGCCGATCACGGCCGGCCAGCTCGACCTAGGCCCGTGGCAGCGGGTGTTTTACGGCGAGTGGGACGGGCAGCGGAAGAAGCGCGTGATCATCAAGGTGTTGGGGGAGTAGCCGAGACTCGAAAGCCCTGGGTAGGCAAAACGTTACGCGGTGCGGCAGTGTCGGAAAGGCCCGGTCCCCGGCCTATCTCTTTTAACACAAGTTGTTTATGTTCAAACCACTGATAGCGCGGCAGGGTAGGGAGGCGTCAGGTCAATCCGGCAGCGCCTGGCAGCCCCGGTGGGTCCGGGGCTCGCAGCAGGCGCGCCGAGGTAAGATCGGCGAACCATCCCTCACAATGTCCCGTCGCGCGCGACTCTGACCGGCGACTCACAACGACTCTGAACACGCACCCGTCGCCCCCCTTGAGGCGCCCGGGCTCGGGCGCCCGAACGATTACCGTCCCCGCTTTCGCCACTTCCGCGCGTCCGGCTGCTTGACCGGCCGGCGCCGCGTGCATGCGCAGCGAGGGCACGAGGAGCAAGACACAACCACATGACGCAACCGCCGCAAGCCCATTTGCCACGATCGGTTCACCACGAACCCCCCGCCCATGCGCCCAACGCGGCGCTGATGATCGACTTCGACAACGTGACGATGGGGATCCGCTCGGATCTCCAGTCGGAGCTGCGACGCCTGCTGCAGTCGGATATCATCAAGGGAAAAGTGGCCGTACAGCGCGCCTACGCGGACTGGCGCCGCTACCCGCAGTACATCGTCCCGCTGGCCGAGTCCTCGATCGACATGATTTGGGCGCCGGCGTACGGGTCGAACAAGAAAAACGCGACAGACATCCGCCTCGCGGTTGACGCTCTCGAGCTCGTCTTCACGCGACCAGAGATCGGCACGTTCATCCTGCTATCGGGCGATTCGGATTTCTCGTCTCTCGTGTTGAAGCTGAAAGAGTACGGCAAATACGTGATCGGCGTGGGGATCCGCGAATCGTCGAGCGACCTGCTGATCCAGAACTGCGACGAGTACTACTCCTACAACGAGCTGGCCGGCCTCACGAAAGAGAGCGACGTCACGCACGAACGGCACGATCCCTGGGACCTCGTGATCGAGGCCGTGAAGCAAATGACGGCGCATAGCGACGTCATGCGGTCCGATCGCCTGAAGCAGGTCATGCAGGAGATCGATCCCGCATTCAACGAGAAGGACCTGGGGTTCTCCCGCTTCTCCAAGTTTGTCGTAGAGGCGGCCCACAAGGGCCTCATCGCACTGACCAAACTCGACAATGGCCAGTACGAGATCGGGCTGGGTCCCGGCGTCCCCGGCGCGGCGGCTCAGCCATCCGGGTTCGGGTCCTTCGAGCGGCCACGCGAACGTGAGCGCGGTGAAGGCCGCGGCCGCGGTCGCGGTCGTCGGGGTGGGGGAAGCCGTGACGAGCGCGAGGGACGCGACGAGCACGCCGTCCCAGCGGCCGAGGAGCCTGCGGCCCTCCTCCCGCCCGCCCCCGAAGAGCGCCGCAGCGCCTTCTCGCTCGATGGCGCCTTTGGCCTCATTAAACAGGCCATCGGCCGCTTGGGCGGCGAATCCCGCCCGGTGAGCGCGCAGGAGCTCGGCCAGGCCATGGCCGAAATCAAAGGCGACGAGGAGCCGGTCGAGCCGGCCCAGGTGCAGAAGCTGCTGCGCCAGGCGCACGATCGGGAGCTGATCGATCTCGCCAAGGAAGACGACGGCGCCTACACCGTGAAGTTGCGGGACGCGGCACCGTCGTCAGAGACGCCTCAGGCCGAGCCCGCCGCGGTGACCGACGCCGACGAGGCGCTCGATCCGCCGATGCCGGATTCGTCCGCCCCGCCGTCGATGCGGCCGTCCAACGTACCCGCCGGCATTCCGGCGCGCAGCGCCCGGTTCCGCCGGGGCTCGCGTGGGCCACGCGTGGCGCCGCCGGAGATCCCGAAGATCGGGATGGTCGAGGTGGACCCGAACTTCAAGCCGCGCATCGAGCTGGTGCCGCCTGAGGCCCCTCCCGCCCCCGCCGTGCCGGAGCCGTTGGGCGGCGACAGCGCGCCGGCCGGCGAGGCCGAGCGGGGTACACGCGGTCGGGGTGGACGTGGCCGCCGCAGCGGGAGTGGGGGCGGGGGCGGGGGCGCGGGTGGGGGCCGGGACGAGCGTGCCGAGGTAGGCGAGCGGCCGGAGCGAGGAGAGCGGGAACGGGGCGGTCGGGGGCGCCGCGGTGGTCGTGGACGCGGCGGCCGGGGTCGCGGCGCGGGCGGGGAGGGACGGGCCGAGCGCGGGGATCGCCTTGGGGGAGACCGCAGCGAGCCTCGGGACGTCCCGGAGCCGCGCGCGGCTAGGGCCGAGCCCCCCCCACCGCCTCCCGCACCCAAGCCGCCTCCCCCGCGTGAGCCTGACGCCGACGGTGGGGGTGAGTCGTTCTGGTCGAAGGTGAAGCGCGGGCTCACCGGCGGGACGTGAGCAGCGGTGCACTGCCGGCGTCGTTCTACGCGCGACCTACACCCGAGGTCGCGCGTGGGCTTTTGGGACACGTTCTGCTGAGCGAACTCGGAGGCCGCCGCACCGCCGGCCGGATCGTCGAGACCGAAGCCTACCTCGGTACCGATGACCCCGCTTCGCATGGCTATCGCGCCCGCCGCACGCGCCGCAACGCCAGCCTGTTCGAGCGCCCGGGCATCGCGTACGTCTACTTCACCTACGGCATGCACTGGTGTCTGAACGCGGTGACCGAGAGCGCCGGGCATCCCGCAGCCGTCCTCATCCGCGCGCTCGAGCCCCTCGAGGGACTGGCGACGATGCGGCGGCGGCGCGGGGGCGCGCGCGTCGCCGACCGCGACCTCTGCTCGGGTCCCGCCAAGCTGTGCCAGGCGCTGGGCGTGACCGGGCGGCACGACGGTCTTCCGCTGACCCGTGGCCGGCTGCGCATCGTCCGAAGCCCGTCACGACAGCACCACGCCATCAAAGTGACACCACGCATCGGCATCACCCGCGCCGCCGACTGGCCGCTGCGGTTCCTGATCGAGGGGTCACCATGGGTCTCCCGCTAGGCCTGCTGCTCGTGCTCCAACAGCCCATCATCGTGGACGGCCACATCGACACGGCGCAGCGCATGCTCGACATGAAGACCGACATCACAAATCGGCTGGCCGACGGGCACGTGGATGTCCCGCGCATGCGCGAGGGTGGGCTCACGGCCGCGTTTTTCTCGATCTGGGTGGACGCGCGCTATGCCCGGGGCACCGCCTTTCAGCGCGCGCTGGACCTGATCGGGGCCGTGCGCGCGCTGGCGGACACCAACCGCGCAGTGGAGCTGGCAACCACGGCCGATGAAGTCCGCGCCGCGGTGGGGCGGGGCCACATCGCGGCGCTCATGGGCGTCGAAGGCGGGCATGCGATCGAGAACTCGCTCGAGAAGCTCGACTCGCTGTACCGGCTCGGCGTGCGTTACATGACGCTGACCTGGAACAACGGCAACGATTGGGCGGGCTCGTCGCTCGACCCAGAGCGGCACGGCGGGCTAACGGCCTTCGGACGCCAGGTGGTAGGACGCATGAACCAGCTGGGCATGCTGGTGGACGTCTCGCACGTGTCCGACGCGACGTTCCGGGACGTCCTGGCCACGAGCACGCGACCGGTGATTGCGTCCCACTCGTCGTGCCGGGCCCTGGCGCACCACCCCCGCAACCTCAGCGACGAGCAGCTCCGCGCCATCGCGCGGAACGGCGGCGTGGTGGGGGTCAACTTCTATCCGGTGTTCTTGGACGAGCACTTCCGCGACCAGTACGAAGAGATGCGGCGCCGGCTGAAGCCTCAGATCGACTCGATCCGGGCGCACCACCGCGGCCGTGCCGGCGAAGCGGCGTTCGAGGTGGACAAATTCGTCGGCCAGCACGCCGAGAGCCTCGACGTTCCCACCATCGACCGCCTGCTGGACCACATCGATCATGCGGTCCAGATCATGGGGATCGACCACGTCGGTCTGGGCAGCGATTTCGATGGGATCAGCGTGCTGCCCGACCCATGAAAGACGCGACGTCGCTGCCCAAGCTCGTCCGGGCCCTCGAGGCCCGTGGCTACTCGGACTCGGACGTCCGCAAAATCCTGGGCGAGAACTTCCTGCGGGTGCTTACTGCCGGTCCGTGATCCCCTCCTTGGAACTGCCCAAGGAGTAGCGGACGCCGCCCTGGAAGCTGTGAGTGGTGCCCTGGATCAGGAAGTTGGCCGCCGCCGAGGTCAGGATGTAATGGCCGTACAGCGCCAGCCGACCCTGCTTGATGTCGACGCCGCCCATCCACCAGAAGAAGGCCTTGGTTGCCGCCCGGTCGGCCTCGTCCTGGAGCGTACTTAACTGCGATCCGGTGCAGGTCGCGCAGCTCACCTGGACGTTCAGAGCTTCCATGATCGCGAACCCGCCGCCCGCGAACGGTTCGACCCGCAGCTGCGCGGGGAAAGCGAGCACACCGACCATGATGCGGCGCAGATTGTTGAACTGGACGTTCCCCGGGGTTACCGCCCCGCTGGGCTCGACGATGGTCACGTGCCGGGGCGAGATGAAGAAGGACTGCTCGAACGCCGCGTATAACGCGGTCCGCTTCCCGGTGATCAGCCAGTGCCCGCCGAACGTCGGCTCGAAGGAATAGCTGTCGAAGTTGGTGCGGAACACCAGGATGCCGGCCTGGCCGCCCCAGTACCACCTGTGCTGCCAGTCACTCGAGCGCTGTTCGTAGCTCGGACCGCCCCGCGGCTGCGCCTCGGGGACCTTGCCGCCCGCCGCCACGATCGAGTCCCGTTTCTCCTTGGGGACCTCGGGATATGCGGCCTCTTGGTGGCTGGGGCCGAGGAAGAACGATAGGCCCGCCGACCCGACCACCTGACCGCCCCACGTGCCGCCCGGAAACTGCGTGTTGGGCGCGTAGTAGGCGCGTGCCTCGAGACGCAACGCCGCTCGATCCGAGATATAGATGCGATCGCCAATGGCGCCATGCACCCCGGAGTCCCGGAAGCCCCCTGCGGCGTTGCTGTTGAAATCCATGGCCGAGTAGCCGCCCAGGATGTAGAAGCTCTTCTCGGAGCCGAAGTTCAAGACGATGCTCCCCGAAGCGAACCACACGGGGAAGTCCGTCCCCGCACCGCCGCCCTTTGGATGGGGCCGCATGTACAGGCCGTCCCCCTCGATTCCTAGCCAATTGGTGATCCAGAAGCCGATCCGGCCCCCGCCGCCGATCTGGTTGTCGAGCTGGAAGGCGCGGTCGAAGCGCGTGAAGCTTGCGAACCCGCCGACCTCGAATTGAAAGTGGTGCTGGGCCTGGGCCTCGAGTGTGGCGGCCCCGCCCAGCAGCAGCACCGCGATGACCGTGACTACCCGCATGGACGACTCCTCGGGGTCAAAAAGCGACACCCAAAATAGGGAATTCGTCCGGAAAACGCGATAGCCCTTCGCTTTAAGCCTCTGAACCTTGAAAGTACTTGAAGGTGATACCGAATATATACCGAAAATCGAGGCTAGATGAGGCCCAGTTTGCTCCCTACCCGCCGGAAGGCGGCCAGGGCGAAGTCGAGGTCCTCCCGCGTGTGGGCCGCCGATAGCTGACAGCGGATCCGGGCATGCCCTTGTGGCACCACAGGATACCCGAAGCCGGTTACGAACACCCCCTCGTCCAGCAGCGCCTCACTCATTCGGATCGCCTGCGCTGTCTCTCCCAGGATCACCGGAACGATGGGGGTGTCCCCGGGGAGTGGCTTGAACCCCAGGGCCAGGAGGTGCTCGCGGAAGTAGCGTGCGTGCTCGTGCAGGCGGGTTACGAGCTCCGGGTAGCGCTGGACGTACTGCACTGCCGCGAGGGCGCTGCCCGCTACCGTGGGAGGAAGGGCGTTGGAAAAGAGCTGCGGCCGGGAGCGCTGGGTGAGGTAGTCGACGAGCGCGGCGGGGCCGGCGGTGAAGCCACCCGCGGCGCCGCCCAGGGCTTTACCCAGCGTGGACGTGATGATGTCCACTTGGCCCAGCATTCCGTAGTGCTCCGCCGTGCCCCGGCCCGAGCGACCGAGCACACCAGTGCCGTGGGAGTCGTCCATGGCGACGACCGCGTCGTACTTCCGCGCCAAGGGCACGATGTCCGGCAGCTTGGCTATGTCGCCCTCCATGGAAAACACGCCGTCGGTGAAGATCAGCTTGAGACGCGCCCGCTTCGCCGACTTCAGCTTGTCCTCGAGGTCTGCCATGTCCGAGTGTCGGTACACCGCGGTCTGGCACTTCGTGATGGTCTTCGCGAGGCGGATCGAGTCGATGATGGACGCGTGGTTGAGCTGGTCCGAGATCACGATGTCCTGTTCACCCAGCAGGGTGGGGACGAGTCACTGAGCCGGTCCCGGCACCGAACTGGTCGAGGGCCCGCTTGCCGGCCGCGACCACCTCGGGCGCGTTGCACAGGCCCAGATAGTTGTTGGACGAGAGAATCACTACGTCGCCGCGTCCTTGCATCTTGGTGCGTGCGGCCTGCGGTGCTTCCAGGTAGTTCAAGCGCTTATAGACCCCGTCCTGCTTGAACTGCTCGAGCTCGGCTTCGAGCCGGGCGGCGAAGCTCATGCGATCTCCAGGATGATCTTGCCCGCGTCGCCCGCGCGGATGGCGGCGAGGGCCTCGTCGATTTTCGCGAGCGGGAACTGATGGGTGATCACCGGCCGGGGATCGAGCAGCCCGGCGGTGAGGTAGTGGCGCATCTGGTGCCAGGTCTCGTACATCTTGCGGCCGATCACGCCGTACACGGTGATCCCCTTGAAAATGATCTCGTCGGCAAAATCGACCGGCACCTCCCCTTTGGGGATACCGAGCAGATGGACCCGTCCCCCGAGTCGTACGGCGGCGAACGCCTGGTGCAGGGCCGACGGCACGCCCGACATCTCGCACACGAGGTCGGCGCCTTCGCCGCCAGTCTCGCCCAGCACGGTGCGTACCACGTCCTCGGTGGCGGCGTTGATCGTCACGTGCGCTCCCATGGAGCGCGCCAGCGCCAGCCGCTTCGCGTTCACGTCGGAGGCAATCACCTTGGCCGCCCCCGCGGCGCGCGCGATGGCCACCGCGAAGCAGCCGATCGGCCCGCACCCCACCACGAACACGGAACTGTCCTTGACCTCGGTGCTCAACACCGCGTGGAAGGCGTTCCCCATGGGGTCCATGATGGCGCCGACCGTGGTGGGCACGCCGTCGAGGGGCAGCACGTTGGTGGCGGGCAGCGCGATGTACTCGGCGAACGCCCCGTCGCGGTCCACACCGATGATGCGGGTGTTCTTGCAGATGTGGCTGTTGCCCGTGCGGCACTGGAGACAGCGGCCGCACACGATGTGGCCCTCCGCGGTCACCAGCTGACCCGGCCGGAGCTCGGACACGCCGTCGCCCGCCGCCACGATCTCCCCGGCGAACTCGTGGCCTACCACCAGCGGCGGCTTGATGCGCCCTTCCGCCCACTCGTCCCAGTCGGCGATGTGGACGTCGGTGCCGCACACGCCCGCGTGCCGCACCGCGATGAGCACCTCGCCCGGGCCGGGCGACGGCTTCGGCACCGTCATCACCTTGAGACCGGGAGCACGCTTCTCTTTTACGATCGCTTGCATGAAAGCTCGGGATGCGGGATGCGTGATGCGGGAGGCGTCAGAAGATGGACCGGGTGAAGCCTCCGTCCACCTGCAGCACGGCGCCGGTAATATAGCTGGCCCGCTCGGAGGCAAGGAACGCGACCGCCGCCGCGAGCTCGTCGACGCGACCCATGCGGCCGAGCGGGATCCCGGCGACCAGATCGCGGACGACTTCCTGCGACGCACGCTGCTCCCGCTCGGCGCGGGCCTCGGTGAGCTCTGTGATCCGCTCCGTCACGATGTAGCCCGGACATACGACGTTCACGGTGATCCCCTCGGCGGCGACCTCATCGGCCAGGGCTTTCGCGAACCCCAACACGCCGGCGCGCGCCGTGGTGGAGAGGATGAGCCCGGGCAGGGGTTGCTTGGCGGCGACGGACGCGAGGCAGATGATCCGACCCCACTGCAGCTTCCGCATGAAGGGCACCGCGGCGCGAGCGAGATTGACCGTGGACAGGAGGTTCAGCTCCAGGGCGCGCTGGAAGGCCTCGGCCGGCTGGTCGGTGAAAGGAGCCGCCGGCGGACCGCCCGCGTTGCAGAACAGCACGTCGAGACGACCCGCCTCGTGGTGCACCCGCTCCACCAGCGCCCCGGCCTGCGCCGGGTCGCTCACGTCGGCCACGAACGGTATCACCGTTTGAGGCGCTTCGGAGGAGAGCTGGTTCGCCGCGTGCTTTACGGAGTCCGCGTGACGGCCGTTGACGGCCACGCGAGCGCCCTCCTGCGCCAGCGCCTTCGCTACGGCGCGCCCGAGTCCCTTCGTGCTTCCGCACACGAGAGCCACCCGACCGGCGAGACCGAGATCCATGAGGGCGGGAATTTAGAGGTACTAGGTGCCGGGTGTTAGGGAGGAACCTACCGAACCGTCACCGGAGCTTCCACTGCCTCCAGCCGTATCGCGCAGCACTTGAGCTCCGCCATTTTCGCGTACGGATCGAGCACCGGATTGGTGAGCAGGTTGGCGGCCGCCTCGCGGAAGTGGAACGGCACGAACACCTGACCGCGCGCCACGCGCTCCGAAA
>WNFD01001885.1_pt1 | contig 23161 bp, 22 predicted proteins | sample 5400491 | NCBI WGS metagenome assembly WNFD01 (sample SAMN13153343, study PRJNA577476) | soil metagenome | isolation source: 120 cm saprolite under Douglas fir tree site 2 hole 2 replicate 2 | place: USA:California | collected 2015-04-18
CTGGAACCTGCTTGGCGCGCTCACCGAAAACTCTCTTCAGAGCTATCGTTTCGAGGCAATCGCCTAGCGGGGTAGAAGTGCCGTGTGCATTCACATAGCCGACATCTTCCGGCGACAACTTCGCATCCTTCAGCGCCGCTCTCATCACGCGGAACGCGCCGTCGCCATTTTCCGCCGGCTGCGTGATGTGATACGCGTCGCCGGACATTCCGTAGCCCACAATTTCCGCCAGGATTTCCGCCCCGCGCTTTTGCGCGTGCTCCAGCGATTCCAGAATCATAATGCCCGCGCCTTCGCCGACCACGAACCCATCCCGTTGCGCGTCAAAAGGCCGGCTGGCATGCGAGGGATCATCGTTGCGCGTGGAAAGCGCCTTCATCGATGCGAATCCGCCGATGCCCATCGGCGTAATGGTCGCTTCCGTGCCCCCGCAAATCATCATCTCCGCCGCGCCGCGCTCAATAATTTTGAACGAATCCCCGATGGCATGCGCTGAAGCCGAGCACGCCGTCGCCGTCGCGGAATTCGGCCCGCGCGCTCCGTAGCGAATCGAGACATGCCCGGAGGCAAGATTCACAATCGCCGACGGAATGAAAAAGGGAGAAATCCTGCCCGGCCCCCCGTTCAGCAGCTTGCCGTGCTCGCGTTCGATGATGTCGAACCCGCCGATTCCCGAAGAAATGTACACGCCGACTTCGTCGAGGTCCGACTGCTCCGGTTTCCAGTTGGACATGCGCACCGCAAAATCCGCGCCGGCCAGCGCTATCTGGATGAACCGCCCCATTTTTTTCAGTTCTTTTTTCTCGATCCACTGGAAGGGGTCGAAATTTTTCACTTCGCCGGCGATGCGGCAGTCGAATCCGGTGGCGTCAAAGCTGGTGATGGTGTCGACACCGCTCACGCCGGCCAGAAGATTCTTCCAGCATTCCTCCGTGCCGATGCCCAGCGCGCAGACCAATCCAACACCCGTGACCACAACGCGGCGCGTCAACGATTCCTGCTCCCGAATGAGGTGGTATTACCCAGCGGCCTTACTTCCCTTTGGAGTGTTTATCGATATAGTCGACCGCGTCCTTCACGGTCGTCATCTTCTCGGCGTCCTCGTCAGGCACTTCAATGCCAAACGCCTCCTCGAACGCCATCACCAATTCCACCTGGTCCAGCGAATCCGCCCCCAGGTCGTCCACAAACGACGCCGTGGGCGTCACTTCCGCTTCATCCACGCCGAGCTGCTCGACGATAATCTGCTTTACGCGTTCTTCCACGCTGGCCATTCATTTCCTCCGCGATCTGCTATCGCTCCTGCTTGTTGGTGCTAAAGTTTCTGGACCGCCCGGCCTGAACGCCGCCCCACACGCCCATTCGCCCCGTAAGTATAACCTGCCCATTCTATTTGCGCCGTCTAGCTAGGTCAACTTTGCTCACGTGGCACATCTTGGCGGCGCTCCCCTCGGTGAAGGCGATGGCTTGCCGCCCTACGCCAAATGCATGCCGCCGTTTACATTCAGGACGTGGCCGGTGATGTAGGCAGCTTCATCGCTGGCCAGGAAAACTATCGCGCTGGCTACGTCCCGTGCGGAGCCCATGCGGCCCAGTGGGATGCGCGTCTTTAATTCTTCCTTTACCTTGTCCGGCAGAACCGCTGTCATCGACGTTTCGATGAAGCCGGGCGCGACAGCGTTCACGGTGATATTCCGCGAGGCGATTTCGATCGCAATGGCCTTAGTAAGCCCGATGATGCCTGCCTTCGCCGCGACATAGTTGGCCTGCCCGGCGTTGCCGGACTGCGCCACTATCGAGCTGATGTTGATGATTCGCCCCGCGCGCGCCTTCATCATCGTCGGCAGCGCCTGCTGGATGCACAGGTGCGCGCCAGTCAGATTCGTGCGTAGCACCGCTTCCCAATCCTCAGCTTTCATGCGCATGGCCAGACCGTCGCGCGTAATCGCGGCGTTGTTCACCAAAATATCCAGCCGCCCAAATTTTTCGAGCACTAGCTTGAAGCCGGCTTTGACCTGTTCCGCATCGGCCACATCCATCTTTACGGCGAACGCGGTACCACCCGTCGCAGCGATATCGGCAACAAGCGCGGACAGTTTCTCCTCATTGCGCGCCGCAACAGCCACTTTGGCGCCAGCCTCGGCAAGTGCCAGCGCCGTGTCGCGCCCGATTCCTTGCGATGCGCCAGTGACCACAGCCACTTTGTCTTTTAAGCTAAACATTTAGGCGGCGTCGGCGCGCGCTTGCGCGATCTTGTCGATGGTGGTCGACAGACTCGTTTCATCTTCCACGTTCAACGCGCCCACGCTGCGTTCTATCTGCCGCAGCAACCCGACCAGCACGCGTCCCGGGCCGACTTCCACAAACGTCGTGACGCCTTCATCGATCAGCAAGCGCATGGACTCTTCCCAACGTACCGGCATAGTCACCTGCCGAATCAGCGCCCCCCGCGCCTCGTCCCCAGTGGCGATGGTGTCCGCGTCCACATTCGTGACCAGCGGCATCTGCAAATTGGAAAACTGAATGATGCGCAAATCCTTTTCCAGCCGTTCCTGCGCCGGCATCATCAGCGCGCAGTGAAAAGGCGCGGAGACGGCCAGAATCACCGCGCGCTTCGCACCTGATTGCGAAGCAATCTCGACCGCGCGCTTCACTGCGCTCGCATGACCGGAAATCACCGTCTGCTCCGGTGAATTCAAATTCGCCGGGGAGCACACCTCGCGCTCCGACGCGCGCCGGCAGGCGTCCGTCACCACCGCGGGCGACAAACCCATAATCGCGGCCATCGCACCTTGTCCCGCAGGCACCGCTTCCTGCATGTACTGCCCGCGCTTGCGCACAAGTTGTACGGCATCCGAAAACTTCAGCGCACCCGCCGCCACCAGTCCCGAATACTCACCCAGGCTGTGCCCGGCAACAAAATCCGGTGTAATGCCTTTTTCGGCGAGCACTCGATACACTGCCACCGAGCTGGTCAAAATCGCCGGTTGCGTGTTGGCCGTCCGCTTCAATTCTTCTTCGCTGCCCGCAAAGCACATCTGCGAAATCGAAAATCCCAGCGCCTTGTCCGCTTCGTCAAAAACCGCCCGCGCCTCCGGATACTTCTCGGCCAGCTCCTTGCCCATGCCGGGGTATTGCGACGCTTGCCCAGGAAACACAAATGCAATTTTTCCCATTTCAGCCTCGACCCTGCCGCTAGGCGGTCACGCCGGCGACAGAGAGCTCCTCTTCAATCTTTTCATTGATGCGTGCTTTGGCCAGTCCGGCTGCCACGCGGATGGCATTCTTCACCGCGCTCGCGTTCGAACGCCCGTGGGCTATGACGCACACGCCCCGCACGCCCAGCAGCGGCGCGCCGCCCGACTCCGCGTAATCAATCTTCTTCTTCAATCCTTTCAACGCTCCCCTGGAAAACAGGAATCCAACCTGCGAAGCCAGTGAACTGTCCATTGACTTCCGCAACAGCCCAAAAATCTGGAACGCCAGCCCTTCGCAAATCTTCAGCGCGATGTTTCCGACGAACCCATCACAAACAATCACATCCACGTCGCCCGAAAACAGATCGCCGCCTTCCACGTTGCCCACAAAATGCACCGGGCTCTTCTTCAATCGCGTATACACTTCGCGCGTCAGTTCGTTGCCCTTGATCTCTTCCTCGCCAATAGAGAGCAACCCCACGCGCGGCCGGCGGTGCCCGAACGTCGCCCGGTAATAAATCTCTCCCATCACTGCAAACTGCACCAGATGCTCGGGTTTGGAATCCACATTCGCGCCTACGTCCAGCAAGACCGAAACGCCACCCTTGGCGTTCGGAAATGGAGCCGCAAGCGCCACGCGGTCCACCGATTCAAGAGCGCCCAGCAAAAATCGCGCCACCGTCATCACGGCACCGGTATTCCCAGCGCTTACCAGCCCATCGGCCTTCGCTTCGCGCACCAGCCGCGCGGCCACGTGCACCGAGCTATCCTTTTTCCTGCGAAACGCCTGCGCCGGGTGATCGTTCATGGTGATCACCTCGCTTGCCGCCACAATCTCAATCGGCAGATTGGGCGACGCATGCTTGGCCAGTTCCGGCCGCACCACATTCGGCTGCCCAACCAACAGAATGCGCACGCCGTACTCCCGCGCGGCCAGCACACTGCCTTCAACCTCGGGGCGGGGCGCATTGTCTCCACCCATGGCGTCCACAGCGATGGTGATCATGGAGGCTTAAACCTGGCAGTTCCGGAAAACCTCGTTGGAAAAGGCCGACGAAATCGTCAGGCGGACTTGTCTTGGACCGCGCGACCCTTGTAGTAGCCGCAATGCGGGCACACCTGGTGCGGCTGCTTCATTTCGTGGCAATGCGGACATTCCCCGGTCGCGGGCTTGGTCAAAAAGTCATGCGCGCGGCGGGTGCTGGTGCGTCGCTTCGAATGCCGTCGTTTTGGGTTAGGCATAGCAATACTCCTCGTTCCTGCCCGTTTGGGCGGATTGTATAAGGCTTTCGCCCTGGAAACCTATTGTTTTTTCAGCCAGTCCTGCTTGAGGCGCGCGAGTGGAGCCAAACGGGGATCCGTCGCGTGGGTCTCACAGCGGCACTCTTCGTGATTGAGGTTCGCGCCACAGTTGGGGCACAGGCCCCGGCAGTCGCCGCGACAAATCACCTTCATCGGCAACGCCAGCAGCACCTGTTCACGCAACACGTCCGCCAAAAAGAGTCCCTCTCCTTCAAAAAACCCGATTTCCGCGTCATCTTCCTTCAGCCGGGCCTCTTCCGGTTTCACGCCCTTGGGCAATGGGCTGTAAAAGAGGTCAAACGTTCGGCTGACTTCCTCAACCACCGGCTCGAGGCAGCGCGCGCACACCAGTTCGACCTTGGTCTCGATATCCCCCGCGATCCGTATCTGGCCTTCTAGGAGCTCCGCGGTGGCGTTCACCTCCAGCGGCTCGCCTTGCTTGATCTCCGCCGTCTGGTAATCGATGCTGCCCGGCGCGTAACTCTTCCGGATCGGGAGCTTGCGAACGGCAAGATCCTTAACGTCAAGGAACATGTCTTCAGCGCCTCCGGCGCGCACGCTCATGCTATCCTCATTATTGAGTCGCTCGCCTGCCAAGTCAAGGAATCTGCGTAATTTGCGCGCGAAACGCGTTTCTAGAGTGTTACTGGGTAGCCCGCCTGGGCGTAAGATTGGACTTCCGCACCGCCTCGGAGGAATTCCGCGCTTGCCAGCACTGACACCCCGCCAAGCTCCCATTTCCGTCCGTCGCCTCCGCCGCGAAGAACTTCCCGCGGACACCGTGGCGCTGGCCCGCTTTCTTATCGGTAAAGTTGTTGTCCGCGAACTCCCCGGCGCCCGCCTTAGCGGCCGCATTGTCGAAACCGAAGCCTACCCTCCGCGCGATCCCGCCGCTCATCACTTTCGCGGCGCCACCGCCCGCAATCGCTCCATGTTTCTCAGCCGTGGCCACGCCTACGTCTATTTCAGCTACGGCAATCATTTCATGCTCAACGTCAGCGCGGAAGTCGCCGGAATCGGCGGCGGCGTCCTGCTCCGCGCGCTCGAACCTCTCGCGGGCATCGGGCAAATGGAGCGCCACCGCAAGACCGCCCGCCTGCTCGATCTCGCGCGCGGTCCGGGGCGCCTCGCCTCCGCTCTGCGCATTGACCGCTCCCTCGACGGCACAGACCTCTGTGCTCCGGGCCCTCTCTGGCTCGGCACCCTTACCGGCCCGCGCAATCCCGCTCTCGAAGCCCGCCGCGCCTTCATCTTCGGCAAGAGCCCGCGAATTGGCATCACCCGCGCCGCGCACCGCCTCCTTCGCTTCTACCAGCGCGGCAGCCCCTTCGTCAGCGGCCCGCTACGCCTCCGCTCCTAACTCCGCCTTTGCACTCTTGACCATCCGTCTACCTGTACCCCTGTACAGAACCATCTCCGCCGCTGCAGGAGTACAATAATGACCACTCTGAGCGGACGCGGGGGTGCATTATGTCCGAATCCTGGAAGCAGTGGGAAGGGCAAATCGTCAATGCCAGATTCCTCCTGCAACGCTATCTCGGCGGCTCCGAGCACAGCGCTGTCTTCCTGACCACGCGCGGCACTCCGCCGCAAAAAGTTGCCATCAAGTTCATCCAGGTCGATGAATCCGACGCGCAACTCCGGTTGTCTCACTGGCTGCGCGCTGCCAAGCTTTCCCATCCGCACTTGTTGCGCAATTTTGAGTCTGGCCGCTGCCGTCTCGGCGATTTCGATTTGCTGTACGTCCTGATGGAATACGCCGAGGAAAATCTCTCGCAATTTCTTTCGCAGCGCCCGCTCACTCCCGCCGAAGCGCGCGACGTTCTCACTCCCACTCTGCAAGCCCTGGCGTTCCTCCATGGCGAAGGCCTGGTTCACGCACACCTGCGGCCCTCCAACATTCTCGCCATCGAGGATCAACTCAAGCTCTCGAACGACGGCGTTTCCTCCATTGCCGAACACGCCGAGCAGTCGCCTGCCGCCGAAACGCAGCAAAGCGCCGCCGCCGCGAGCCCTCGGCATCCGAGCCCTTACGATGCGCCGGAAATCGCCAGGGGCATCATCTCCCCTGCGGGCGACATCTGGTCGCTCGGCATCACGCTTGTCGAAGCCCTGACGCAACATCAGCCCGCTTCCGCCGGCTCCGCCGCGCAAGATCCCATCGTGCCGGACACATTGCCCGCTCTTTTCCTCGATATTGTGCGCCACTGCTTGCAACGCGATCCCCAGCGCCGCTGGACCGTCACGGAAATCGCCGCGCGCCTGAATCCCGGCTCCGCTGCTTCGGCCGCGACACCCGCCTCCGCGCCGTCTTCCGCGCACATCGCCGCAGCGGCCGCCCCGGCGCTCATCCCTGGCGCCCCCCCGCCAGCGTCACCTTCCTTAGCGGGCGTGAAGAGCGAGCCTGCCCGCCCAATTCCGCCCCCGGCCACCAAGCCGCCGATCCGGCAAACGGTTGCGGCCAGAGGCACAGCCACCAGGCCGCGTTACGATCTCGTTCAACCCCATCTCCAGCGACCTCCCTTGCTGCCGCCGCTCCCGAAACTCAACTATCTCCCGCTCGGCATCGTAGCCGCCCTCGCGCTCACCGCCATCTTTCTCGGCCCGCGGCTCCTCCATCGCCGCGCTCCCATTCGGCAAGCCGCTTCCGTGGAACCGCAGCATCAGCCCGCCGCAAAACCCATCCCCGCTGCCGCAAACACCAAGAACAGTTCCAAATCCGCGCAAAAGCCCGCGCGACCCGCTCTGAGTTCGGTGCCTCAGTCCTCGCAGCACACATCGCAAACTCCACTTCAATCCTCGCCGCAAAACGCTAATGATACGCGCGCGTCGAGCTCTTCGACTCCCGCGCCAGCTCCCGCCGCTCTCACCAGCGTCGCCAATCCTCCGCGCATCGAGTCCACCGCTAGGCCCGCCTCTGGCTCCGTCACTCAGGGCGAAGTCCTCGATCAAGTCATGCCCGACGTCTCGCCTGGGGCGCGCGCCACCATCCACGGCACCGTCCGCGTAACCGTCAAGCTCCACGTCGATCCTGCCGGCAACGTCTCCTCTGCGGAAATCTTTTCCCCCGGCCCTAGCAAATATTTTGCTGACCAGGCGCTGCAAGCGGCACACCGCTGGGATTTCGCGCCCGCCAAGGTCGATGGCCACGCCGTCGCCTCCGACTGGCTCGTCCGCTTCGAGTTCACCCCTTCCATCACCAAAGCCCACCCCACCCAGTCCACCCCGTAACGCCGTTTATGGAGTGCGGCGGTCTTGTTTACCCTGAGCCTCGAAGGGCCGCCGCTTTTCCATGACACCGGTCACATACAAAAATCTCTCACCAACAAACAATGAAGGCACGACTAGCTTCCCTACAAATCCCTCGGCCCCTCCGACAGCGGCGCATCTCCCAACTCGCTCAAAAGTTTGTGCAAATTCAGCGGCCGAGTGTACATCGCCAGCTTCCCATCCGCCGTTCGCGGCCACAACTCCTTCGGCCGGTCGCAATATAATTCCACTCCGTTCTCGTCCGGATCGCGCAAATAAACCGACTCGCTCACCCCATGGTCCGCCGCGCCATCCAGCCCGATCCCCGCGGCAATAACCCGGCGCAAAACTTGCGCCAGCGCCGCGCGCGTCGGATAGACAATCGCCGTGTGATACAGCCCGGTAGTTCCCGCGGGAGGCGGCGAGCCCCCCAGGCTTTCCCACGCATTCACCGCCAGGTGATGGTGATACCCGCCCGCCGACAGAAACGCCGCGCTCTCCCCAAACCTCTGCATCACCTCAAATCCCAAAACGTCGCAATAAAATCCCAGCGCCCGCGCAATATTCGCCACCTTCAGATGCACATGCCCAATGTGCACCCGCGCGTCAATCACATAACTCGCATTCGCCTTGCCGCTCTTTCTGGAAAGCGCCATGCCTCGCACCACACTTCACTTCAGGTAGCTACGCACAATCCCGATCAAATCCTCTGCAGCCTCCTCCGACGATTTTGTATTCCGCGGCATGTGGTTGCGTATGTGGTCTTCCATCAGCTCCGCCATCAAGCTATTGATGGCTCCACGGGCGGCTGCCAGTCGCTGAAGCACGTCTGCGCACTGCTCGTCATCATTTAGGGCGCGCAACGTTCCTTCTAGTTGGCCGATGACTTTTTTAGTTCGATTCACCAGGTCCAATTTTTCTCGCGAAGTATGTGACATTTTTCCTTGACTACCCAGTAGGGGTATGGTATTTAAACCTAGGGGCGGTTAGGTATAGCCCCGAAACACCTAAAGTATATATGGAAAACTCTTTTCAAGAACCAGAACCTCCGGGTAGTTCACATCCCGGAAGCCTGCGGCGAGCGAATATAGGATAAGGCGCTTCTCACCTCACTCCCGCTCGCTCTTCGTGGGACAAACAAAACCCGAGCGAGTGGGTCTCTTGAAGTTCTTCCGAGAGTCTCACCCGATAACAAACGACCAGAAAACGCTCACGCGTCAACGCCTTGGTGTGCTTAGAGGGACAAACCGCTGCCAGAGGCCGCTTGCCCGGTCCGTGTGGTCGGCAGGAAAGGAGGAATCATGCTTTGGCATCACTTTGCAATTCGCTTGGGACTGGCTCTGATCCTCGGGGCCTTCATCGGCGCCGAACGCCAGTGGCGGCAGCGCATGGCCGGTCTTCGCACGAACGCCCTCGTCGCCGCCGGTGCAGCAATGTTTGTCATGCTCTCGGCGCTTGCAGCACGTCCGGACGATAGTTTTCGCATCGCGGGGCAAGTTGTCTCGGGCATCGGCTTCCTGGGAGCCGGCGTAATCCTGCGAAACGGGCTGAACATCACCGGGCTGAATACCGCCGCAACGTTGTGGTGTTCGGCGGCTATCGGGACGCTTGCGGGTTATGGCATGTACGGCCCCGCGATCACCGGCGCTGTTGCCGTCATCGCGGCGAATATTTGCCTGCGCCCCATCGGAAAAGCCCTCAACCGGGGAACGGGCACCGCCGACGCCGACATTACCTATCTGTTTCGGATCGCTGCCCGGACCGATCGGGAAGCTCACATGCGCGCGCTCCTGCTGCATTCCTTGGGAGGACAACCTCTGCTTCTCAAGTCCCTAAAGAGCGACGACGTGGAGCATACGGACAAGGTCGAGGTGCAAGCCACTTTGACGAGCACGGGCAGGCAGAACCTGCTACTCGAACAGATTGTCAGCCGCTTGAGCCTGGAACCAGGTGTGAGCGGTGTTAGCTGGGAAATCGTCGCAGAACACGATTAGGGGGAAGGCAAACAACTTGGAAGTGCGTTTTGAACCAGGACGACCAGGCGGACCCTGGATGTGCAAGCGCACCGGCCGTTCGAAAGCCGTGGCTGTCATCAATTCGCAAGTAAATTATCAAGGGAGAAGGTCATGCATGCTCCAAGAGAGAAGTTTCTGTTCCTGCTAGTTCTGGTGTTCGCTTTTGCTTCCGCCGCACGCGCCGAAGTTGGAGGAAAGATTACGGGCGTCGTAAAGGACCAGACGGGCTCGGTCATTGCTGGAGCCGCCGTGGTCGTCACCAATACACAAACGGGCGTCAAACTAACGACTATCACCGATCAGGAGGGGGTGTTTACGTTTCCCGTTCTGTCCGTTGGCCAATATCAAATCGATGTGACTTTGGATGGGTTCAAGTCTTACAGGAAGACAGGCCTGGTCATCGACATCAACAGCGCGCTCGTGGTCGATGTGACGCTGCAAGTGAAGGAACAAGACCAGTCGATCATGGTCACAGAAGATGCCGCACAGGTCGAAACGACGGACACACAACTTGGGCAAGTCCTGGGAAGCAAGAAAGTCACGGAGATTCCCCTGAACGGCCGGACCTATACCGACCTTTTCGCCTTGCAAGTTGGCGTGACGCCTATCACCACCAGCGGCGCCGGGAACAGCACATCCGGCGGCGGTTTTGGCACCGTTCCGGTTGCAGGGGCAACGAATACCGGCCAGTTTTCGATTAACGGCCAGCGCGAGGATGCCAATGGGTTTTCCCTGAATGGAGCCAGTGTGCAAGAAGGCATCGGCCAGCAGGCGGGAATCATTCCGAACCTCGATGCCATCGCCGAGTTTCGCATCCTCACCAGTAATAGCGACGCCCAGTACGGAAACTATAGCGGCGGATTGATCGATGTCGTGACCAAGTCCGGCGGAAATGCCTTCCACGGCTCCCTATTTGAATTCCTGCGCAATACGAATCTCGACGCGAAAAGCTACTTCTCCAAAGAGCGTTCTATCTTTCAACAGAACCAATATGGGGGAACGCTAGGCGGCCCGATCAAGCGGAATAAGTTGTTCTTTTTCGGCGATTATCAGGGACAGCACACCAAGCAGGGCCAGGACACGGGACAGGTGGCTGTGCCTTCACTGGCTAATCGAAGCGGGGACTTCTCCGATTTAATCACCCCAGCCAATCCAAATCCTCTGCCCGGCATCGTCAACGGTGACTTCCAGGCTCGGACTCTCACCCAGGAACTCGGATACCAGGTCACCAAGAACGAAGCGTTCTACACGCCCGGTTGTACGCAAAACACGTGCGTCTTTCCGGGGGCTGTGATACCGCAAAGGGCATTCGCCGTTCCGGCGACAAAGCTGCTCCAATACATCCCATCCCCCAATATTGGAACGAATAGTTTCGAGTCTTCTGGCGAAGGGCTGACGATCCACGATGAAAAGGCGGCCGGGCGGATCGACTGGAACACCAACAAATCGGGAAACTTTTCCTTCTACTATTTCTACGACAAATATAATCTCGACAATCCGTATCCCTCCGGCTTCGGCGGAGCAACGGTCCCCAATCCACAGGGCGGAGCCTTTGACGCGACTTCCAGTGGACTGGATCAACTCTTCGTCATCAGCAACACGAAGACATTTGGGTCCACACTCGTCAATGAAGCGCGGTTCAGCGCGACCCGCTTGAACAACAATCTGGGCGTCCCCAAGGGGGGCGTGGGCACAACGCTTGCCGGCCAGGGCATTACCACCGGCGGCCAGGGCATCATTCAAGGAGCGCCGAAATTCGCCGGCGTGGAAACGCTGTACTTCAACTCATTTACAACTGGGACGGAGCCCTTCTTTGTAGCCCAGGTGAACAATACATTCCAGATGAGCGACACGGTTTCCAAAGTCATGGGCAAGCACACGATCAAAACCGGCTTTCAGTACACCTGGTACAAAATCAAGCAGAATCCTGATTTGGTTGCTAACGGAACATTCTCTTTTTTTGGCAGCGGCAATCAGTCCACCGGTAACGGTTTCGCCGATTTCCTGCTGGGACTTCCCGACTTTTATTCCCAGCAGTCCTCCCCAGCTTTTTATGAAAGGGCCGCCGACGGCGGTGCGTTCGCGCAGGATAGCTGGCGGATCCGGGCCAACGTCACAATCAATTATGGCCTTCGCTGGGACTACATCACCCCATGGGCCGAGAAGCACAACCAAATCACGACCTTCGTGCAAGGCGTTGAATCGAAGACATTCCCAGGCGCTCCTCTCGGCTATCTGGTGCCGGGGGACCCTCTGCCGAATGGCAACCGTGTTCGCCCGGCCATTGGACTCTCGCCCCTGAATAATTTCTCGCCTCGGCTCGGCATTGCTTACTCGCCGAACTTCGCCGATGGATTCCTCGGCAAACTGACAGGCGGACCCGGAAAAACCAGCATCCGTGCCGGCGCTGGCCGCTTCTTCACGGCTGTCGAAGGTCTGACCATCGCCTATCCGACGGGCAATCCGCCGTATGGGCTGACCTACACCAGTCCCGAATCGCCCCTGATGGCGACACCCTTTGTGGGAGCGCTGACCGGCGCGAACTTTATCCAGCAGTTTCCTGTAAACGTTCCGCCTTACACCGTGTCGCCAACAAGTCCCGATACCAACATAAATTGGTCGCGTTACACACCGATCAGCGGTGCAGGAAGCGTGTTTCGCGGCAACAAGACACCGTACACGATGTCGGCGAACTTGACCTTCGAGCGACAACTCGGCTCGAACATGTTGTTGAGCGTCGGCTACACCGGTTCCCTTAGCCGCCACCTGCTGGCCGTTCACGGCGTAAGCCCCGGAAACCCGGCGCTGTGCCTCAGTCTCAGCCAGCCACAAGACGTGGCGCCCGGAACTCTCACTTGCGGTCCTTTCGGCGAGAATCTTGTGTACACGCGCACGGATGGAGCGATTGTCAACGGAACGCGGTCCCCGTATCCGAACACGATCGGTACGGATGCGGTGTACCAAACATGGGAAATTCCAACTACAACAGCCTCCAAACATCGCTCAAGCGTACCGCCGGGCGTTTCACCTTCTTGGCCAGCTACACCTTCGGCAAATCGATGGACCGGGCTTCCAGCATTCAAGAACAGGTCAATCCTTTTGATTTCCGCAAGGAATACGCCGTTTCTGCTTTCGATCTGAAGCACAACTTCGTCTTCAGCTACAACTATGAGCTGCCGTTCGACAAACTGTTCCGCGTATCCAACCGCCTGACCCAGGCTTGGACGATCTCCGGCGTGACCCGCTATGCGACGGGCCTCCCAGTGACCTTTCAGAGCTTCGGAGACAACGCTCTGGTGCAAGTTCAGAACAATGGCGTCAACAGCGTCAGCATCGATCTCCCCGATTTCAATCCCAGCCTAGGATCTCTGAATATCAATCGTGACCCGCGCCAAAATCCGCTGGCCTTCAACACCAGGCTCTTCAGCCCCAACGTGCTAGGCACCTTTGGCAATGCTTCGCGCCGTTTCTTCTACGGCCCCGGCATCAATAACTACGATATAGCTCTGCACAAACTCACCCGAATCACGGAATCTACCTCGCTTGAATTCCGCTTCGAAACCTTCAACACCTTCAACCACGCGCAGTTCGACGGCGCGGGCGCCGTCGACGGCAATCGCGACGATGCCACCTTCGGCCAAATCCTGAAGTCCCAACCGGGCCGCGTCTCGCAAGTCGCCCTAAAGCTGCAGTTCTAGGCGCTACCACCGACGTCACGTCCGGGGAGCGCCGCCGCGCCCGGTCTGAGCGTCCTGCGTAGCCCATCCCTCTGTGCTCTTGCGAATAAACAACAAGGCAGTACAATGCGGGCGCAGTTTCCCGCACACGATTCCAGTGATGAGGAGGTCCCGCCCTCATGTTTTTCGACAGCAAACTTCGTTCCGTTCGCACCGCCTACTGGCTTTGCCCGTTGGCCGTCGCGCTCGCTCTGATGATTTTCGCGCCAGCGGCTCGCGCCCAAGAACCCGACATCACCAAAAAGCTTGACGGCTTCGACTCCTACATGGCGCAAGTCCTAAAAGACTGGAACACACCTGGGATCGGCGTGGGCATCGTCGTCAACGACAAGCTGGTCTTCGCCAAGGGCTATGGCTACCGCGATTACGAAAAAAAGCTCCCCTTCACGCCGACCACGCTCCAGCAAATCGCCTCCAATTCGAAATTGTTCACCGCCATCGCCGCTGGCATGCTGGTCGAAGAAGGGAAACTCACCTGGGACAAGCCCGTGCGCGACTCCGTCCCCACCATCCAGTTCTACAACGACCAGCTCAACAACAACATCACCCTGCGCGACATGCTGTCCCACCGCACCGGAGTCACTCGCCACGATCTCATCTGGTTCAAGTCGGCTTTCACGCGAAAAGAATTGTTCGACAAATTGAAATACCTCGAACCGCAGGAGCCCATGCGCGAGACTTTCCTCTACAACAACCTCATGTTCGCCGCCGTCGGCGAAATCATCGAGTTGAAATCCGGCCAGAGGTGGGAGCAATTCGTTCGCGAAAAAATCTTCACGCCCCTCGATATGAGCTCCACCTCCTACTCGATCTCCAATATGAACCAGCATCCCGACCACGGCGTGCCCTTCCGCGAAAGGCGCGACTCCTTCGAGCTCTACAAAATCCCCTACTACGAAGACACCGAAGGCGTCGCCCCCGCCGGCGCGATCATCTCCAATACCGACGAGCTCTCGCACTGGCTCATCGCCCTAATGAACGACGGCAAATACAACGGCAAGCAAGTCCTGCCCGCCAAAGTTCTGAAGGAAACTTTGCAGCCAGCCATCGGCTTGCCCAACACACTCGGCGAAGCCCTCGGCTTTTGGGAGCTGCTAAATCCCGCCTACGGCATGGGACGCCAGACCGTTTCCTATCGCGGCCACCTGCTCACCTTTCATGGTGGCGACCTGCCCGGATTTCACTCCCAGGTTTCCTTCATGCCCAACGACAAAATCGGCGTCATCGTCCTGGTCATCAGCGACCACAGCGCCCCGCTCTACAACATCGTCAGCTACAACGTCTACGAGCGCCTCCTGGGCATGGATCAGACTCCGTGGAGCCAGCGCCGCCTCCAGCAGCGCCTCGCCAACAAAAAAGCCGGCACCGAAGCGCGCGCCAAAGCCGGCGCCGACCGCGTGGCCAACACTAAGCCTTCTCATCCTTTGGCCAGCTATGTTGCCGAATATGAGAATCCCGCCTACGGCATTCTTAAAATCGGGCTCACCGGCGATCAACTCCAATTCGCCCTCCACGAATTTCAGTTTCCGATGACCCATTTCCACTACGATCGCTTCGACACCCCCGACGACGAACAGTACGGCAAATTCTCGGTCAACTTCCGTACCAATCCTCAAGGCGACGTGGATAACGCCGTGATCTCCCTCGACGAGGCCGAAGTCGTCTTCACCCGCAAACCCGAAACCCTCGACGCCAAGCTCCTGCAAAGTCTCGCAGGCACCTACCTCACTCCCGCAAAAGTGAAATTCCATGTCACCTACCAACCCGGTGCCGGCCTCGCCCTCGAATTTCCCGGCGCACCCCCGCAAAAGCTCATTCCCATCAAAGGTCTCCAGTTCCGCACGCCGCGCTTCGCGGACGTAATCTACGAGTTCGTCCTCGAAAACGGCCAGGCCAAAGCCCTGAAGGAGCGCGACCCCTCCGGCGAATACACCTACACCCGCCAATGATTTTTTTTCCGCTCGACGTGGCAAACCTGTCATCCCGAGCGTAGCGAGGGACCTGGTTTTCGTCTTGCGAGGGGCTCCGCTTCTTTAGGAGGTCAGGAGCTACGTGTCAGCAGGATTCAACTCGCTGCGGCGGCCAGCAGCGAAAGCCACTCGTCGTGGTCATTCAGCATAACGTTGTAATCGGCGCCGATGAGTTGCTCCTTCGATGGATTCAGCGCCACAATTTTGACCTTTGGATAGTTCGTTTTCAGCCAAAGCACCATTTCTTTTCTGGTTGGTTCCGGCGCTGTATGGCCAACAATAAATAGATCGACATCGTGGTACGAACTCAGCGCAACTTTAGCTGCTTCGTTGTGCGTCACCGAGATTACTTCATGGCCGAAACGCCGCAGCAGCTCCGCCCTCGCGTTTAGTCCTTTTTCGTCATAGCCAATCTGAAACAGGATTCGCTTGATTTTCGGCTTAATGGAAATCTTCTCCCCTGTCTTTTGGTTGGCGATGATGTATTCACCGGGCGATGATGCCGCCAGTATTTTTACCCGCGCCTTGGCACGTGCCATGTCTGCCGCCGCTTCCATCCAGCGCGGGCCGTCGCTTTCCACCTTGAAAATGTTGAATCGCGGAATCACGGGATAACGCTCGTGTGCTAACGCGCGTATCAAACCACACTCGCCCCATGTATGTCTATGCAATCTAAGACGCTGCTCGCATTAGCGATTCCTTTTTGAATCGGGCTTCAGTTTACTCGCCGCAGGGAGAGTTTACCCGCCGCAGGAGGGCCACTGAAGAAAGCCTCTGGGTTTTGGGGCTGGAGCTTCAGTTACGGAGCACTGAAGAACTCCCACATGGCTGGGGCTGTCGCGGCGTCCCCTGGCAGCTTCGTCACGCCGAGCCCTTCGAGCGTCAGACGAAGAACGCTTTGATGTTGATACAAAGCAATGGACTTGTATCCGCGCTTGCCCAGCGGACTGACAATGACGGCAGCCACGTGGCCCCCGCCGGCAGTGAAGTCCAGCGTGTCCGCTTCGTCAAAGACGATGATGAGCAGGCCGTCTTTCTGGAACACCGGGCTCTGTATGACCGGGTCGATATTCGTCTTCAGCCAAGCGTCGGCGGTGGCCAGCGGGCAGTCATGCGCGTCGTTGCACAGGTTTGGGACGATGAAGGAATACTCGGGTAGATTTGCGGTCGGCAGGTCCGCGGAAAATTGCGTGAACGGCACGAGATTTTGTTTTTGCGCGGCGTTGTTCTGCACATCGGTCATGTACGCCAGCGGATTGTGGCGCACCGCGTATTTGCCGGTGTCTCCGCCGGTGTACCCAACGTTGGGAAGATCCTCGGCGTAGGATTTCCAGGTTTTGCCGGCAGCGATCAGTTCACGCACGATATTGTCGGCTGAGACGGGAAACGACTGCGGTGTTTCGGCGTCGATGAGCGTCAGGGTTTGTCCGGTGGTGAGCATGAAATAGTTCGGGATGGAAGGATGGGCGTTGGCGAAATAGTTTGAGGCCAGCCCGTACTGGTTGATCAGGCCGTTCAGGTACGGCGCGGAGGGGTTAGCGACAACGTCGGAGTAATTGTGGTTTTCCTCGACGACCACAAAGATGTGGCCGAAGCGCACGCTCTGCTGAGCGGGCGTCACCGGCGCCGGCGGGGTGTTGGCTACCTGTCCTACGCAACCGCCGAGGGCCAGGACGCACAGAGCAAGCGCGAGCAAACGAAACACGGAGACTGCCGGAATGTGTAAGCGGCACATATATTTTTAAACCATAACGGCGCGGCCCAGCGGAGGCCATCAGGGCGCCGCGGTAGCGGCTGACCTGGCTGCAGGTATCCTGGATGGCGACCTTGCTGGAGGACGGAGGACTCCGCGTCTCGAAAAATCGTCACATCCCCTCGCGCTCGCCTTTGAACCCATAACGCTAGCATGCTCGCAACGCGGAAACTGCCCTCAATTGCACAGCCCGTTTCTGGAGGCTGGATACTGGAGGCTTGATGCTGGAGGCTGCATACACCCTCGTGGTGACGGGAAGTGTGCGCAATCGAATGAGGCCACAGGGGATAGAGGCGCTGCGTGGCGCAGATGGTTCTGTGGCTTGATGCTTGATGCTGCGCAGGGGTACCCCCCTCCCCCGGTTTTTTGTAAGTGTTGATTCTAGAGAGGGTTAAAGTCCTTTGTTTTGATACACTTTTGCAAGTGTTGATTCTAAAGGTAGTTAAGGTTCCCGGTTCGGCATATTTGCAACCCGTCGCAAAGTGCGCTCCCTTCGGGGCGCCCCTCGCGAAGCTCGGGGCAAGCTGAGCAAGCAAGGGTTGCCACACAGATTATGCACCCCCCACCCGGGTGTTTTGGGAAAAGAGGCCGCAAGCTGTTGAAAACAAAGGACGGGAGCTACAAAAAGAGAAGGAAGAGGCTGCAAGAGATTGAGAGGTCGAGACTTAGGGCTGAAGCGACGGGAGGGGTATGCGAGGTTTGTTCGAGATAACACGCCAACCATACCACGGATCTGAATGTTTGTCAATAGTACACTTGTAAGTGCAGGATTGTGAATGGATTACGCTGGAATCTTCGCCCTGGGGGAAAAGTCAAAACCCGTGCCGTTCGCCGAAGGCAAGGCGCGAAGGGATGCGCCACCCAGAGTCATCCGTCCTCGCGGCTACCCGCGTGATACAATCACCCCCATGGGAGTCATTATCAAAGATCCGGATATTCTTGGTGGAACTCCGGTGTTTCGCGGTACGCGTGTGCCTATCCAAACGCTGTTCGACTATCTGGAGGGCGGAGAGACACTCGAAGACTTTCTGGAGGGGTTTCCGACCGTCTCGCGTGAGATGGCCGTCGCTGCTCTCGAAGAAGCAAAACACCTTTTGCTCGCGCGCCCCTAAATGCGCATTCTGATCGACGAGTGTATCGATGAGCGATTTCGGAACTCTTTGCCCGGCCACGATTGCCAAACAGCCCGTTACGCTGGACTGGCAGGACTAGAGAATGGCGAGCTTCTTAGAGCTGCGGAAACAGGCAAATTCGACGTTTTCCTCACTGTGGATCAGGGTATCGAATACCAGCAAAATCTAACTGCCCGCAAGATCGCAATTATCATTTTCCGCACGAAGTCGAACCGTCTGAAAGACCTGTTGCCGCTCGCGCCCGCCTGCCTCGCGCGCATCGAATCCATGCAACCTGGTCAGGTCGTTAGAATCGAGGGTTAGGTCAAGCGGAACCCATCCGGGAACGCCAACTCTGCTCCATCCCGCGGGTTCAGCGGGATGAATCTCCCCGATTGGCGTCGTCTCATGCCCCAACGCCAGTGTGCCACCCGTCGGGGGTAGGTATTCTCGGTCAAACTCTACGCAGATCGGCGTAAAGCACATTCTCTTTATAGTGTAAGTACCAAGACTGGTTTCGGAGGTCCATTGATGCCATCCCCCAAGCCCCCGCTACGCACTCCAAGAGGAAGTTCGTAAGGACAAGGTTGGAGTTCAGTTCAATTTCAGACACCTGCTGATAATCAATCTTCGCAGATTGTTCTGAGACGACCGAAATGATGTGATTTAGTGTGCCCTTTAGTATCCCAGCGAGACCCTCATGCTCGAACTGCTGTGTAATCGAGTACTTAACGTCGAATTCCTCGGTTCCGATTGATACCACCGTCATTCGGGCGAGTTCGCCAGGCGGGATGTAGGAGGAAGCCGCCGCATAAGCGCCACCAGCACTAATGCCCGTCGCCAGCAATATCCTATTTTCACCTTTCAAGAGATGAACGAGCTCTTGTCTCGAGTGGTGGATGAGATTGCCAGGGGGAAGGGTGACAGGTATCCACTTGAGTTTAGTAGTTCCCAGTAACTCCGAGCCGAATATCGAGGCCATCCCTCTAAGGAAAGCAATCCTGCTCGGCAGCATTCCATGCGTATGAAACTCGTCAAGCCTAGCGACAACCGCCGACTTCAAGGCTGAGATGATTCTATCTGCGATCTTGCTTTCAGTAGTTCGCGCCGTTCGTTCGCCGGCACGGCCAGAAAGCGAGCAATACTCTCCCTAGAGGCCGTCAACTCCACGGCGCCCATTTCAACCAGACCAGTGATATCGGGCATCCGGATTGCTTCCACAGCAATTCCTTGCGAGCAGCTAACGATTCCAAATGAACGTTCTCCTCCGAGGGAGAGTAACCGTTCCGAGTCATCAACAAATTCTGGCTTCGCGCCCGGCCAGCCCTTTATCAACCACTTACCGCCGAAATTGAATTGCGAACCGGAGTACATATCATCCCGATAGTATGAACGCCGAGTGAGGTTCGAGCCTTCATCCGGTAGTTTCCCTACTTGAGAATATGCCCGCCAGCTCCGGACGAATGATACCAACGCTTGTTCTGACACTCGTTGCCACCATCCGGGTTCAATTCGTTCGGTTGACGTGGTTCCACGCCTGAGTGTGTTCACCACCATAGGAATTTTGAGCATGGGCGCGCGAGCGCGAACGACATGCGCCAAATTCTCCGCCAATTCGCGTTGCCGCTCCTTGAGCGTGACTCGAACTTCAGTGCCCGCCTGACCAGTGAGCTTCGTCTCACGCAAGACGCCCCGTTTGCCCAATCCGTCCAGAATCAAGTGTAATTTGTTATTCCCAATAGCCTCAGTCTCGACCTCTACGTGGTCACCTAGCATGAATACCGAAAGAAATCCGATTCCGAACTTGCCGATTGGCCTGAAACCGCTGTCGATCGCTTTCCTGTAATCACGATAGAATTCGACAGAGTTCCAAAAATCTGACCCAACGCCGACCAGGTGTTTACGTAAAACACTTCTAGTCATGCCAACGCCATTATCGCGAATTGCAAGAATGGCCTGCCCTCCCGTTTCTTTGAGAGTGACCGTGATTTCCCCTGGAGCGGGAACACGCCCGTCTGCGCGTTCCATTGCTTGTCGAAGCTCGATTGCATCCCTAGCGTTTTGGATCAGCTCGCGAATTGGCGCCAATTCATCGGGGCCGTAAATGTGATGGCCGCCTAATAGCTCCACTACCCTCTCCATAGAGTCTGGTTGCACGCGGATGTCGACCGGGACTACGCCCTCCGCAAGGCGCACGTATTCACTAAATGCGGAAGGGCTCTCTACCGCCTTGACACCCTTCAGTGAAAACCTGTCCCGTGACGCGGTTCGGTTCCGCAGGTATTCGTAAATCCCCCGGATTTCAGTGTCTAGTTCAGCTGAGAGATCGTAGAAGAGCCACCATGCTTCGAGATTTGTTATCGGCTGGGTGCAGCCAAAGACCAAAAAATCTCCATCCCGGATTGGACCGGTTATGTTTTCCTGGGCGTCCCAATGGACTCCGCTTTCTCTGGAGATCTCTGAACGCAGAAGGCGTTCGATGCTTGGCGCTCTCGCGCGATCAATCTGGGCGAAATCTATGAGCCTCAGCACGGAGGCAACGTATCCAAGATCTAGATTTTCCCCATCCGGGCCCGGCGTGACTTTAGATGCACCAAGGGATCGTTACTACTCCTCGAACGCAAAAGATAACCTAGGCTTCTGGGGGGCTCCAGAAGGGTAAGAGTCCGTCGGCTGCGGCCCATTGGAAACAGGGCCGGTTTGCGGAATCGGGATCGAGTGACGGATAGTTAGGCTGTTTGCGGAAACGAGAACCTCCTTCACGAGCAGCCCCGCTCACGAAGTTTAATTCGAAATCCGTCCAAGCTTTCGGCAAGTTGCAGGTAACGAGCCTGGTCCACGGCTGCCGTCTCGAGCGATTGTAGTTCCGATTCCACGGCCTGGGATTTCTTGTTTAACTCCGGCATTCTTTGACGCAGTTGCGCCAAGCTGACCAGACTCTCCTGATAGGCAGTGATGAGTCGTGCGATGTTGTTTCCCAATCGCGCCTGTTCGCGGCGCAAGGTTTCGCTGCGTTGTCTTCGCGGATCGGTGTTCCGTGCGACCTCTTTTCGGCGGTCAATTTCAGCTTGAATCAGCGTCCCATTGTCTAACAAGCCGATGATCTGGTTCCATACGAACTGATCCAAGTAGTCTGATCGTACCGGACGGTTGGTGCACAACGCACCTTTGAAATGACGATACGCATCGGAACCGAGGCATCGATAGTAGTACAGCTTTCGTTTGGACGTTCGTGTGGAAGTTCGATACAAGGCATAGCCACACTGCTGGCATACCAGCATCCCTTGCAGCAGTGTCGGTTCGATCGTTCGGCGAGGAGAATGATGCTTATTCTTGGTCAACTGTTCTTGTGCCAGAGCAAATGTCTCTTCACTCACCAGAGCAGGAACGGCCACTTCGATCCAGTCCGCACGAGGCCGATCACGATGACAGTTGCTTCGGTGAGAGGAACCGTTCCGCTGGCGCAGTGGCCGCGTGATGCGCTGTCGTTCTGACTGTTCGGTTTTGCCGTAGCACGCTTTACCTTCATAGGCCGGGTTGCGCAGCAGTCCCCACACCGTCGATCGTTCCCAGCGAGTTTTTCCCGTTCTCGTCGAAATCCCTCGCTCATTCAACAAACGGGCAATCGCATTGATGCTAAACCGTTGTTGCGTGTAAATCGCAAACACCATGCGGACCACGTCTGCTTCGCTTTCTACCACTTCGTAGTACGCGGCTGCCGTGTCCGTCTTCCTCACATAGCGATAGCCGTAAGGAGCTCCTGATAACACATTCACCATTCCTTGTTGGGCTCTGTGTCGTTTCCCGCGCCGGTGTCGTTCGGCGATCTGGGCACGCTCGTATTCAGCGATCATTCCCTGAAACTGAACCACGAGTTGATCCTCAGGGCTGTCTCCCGAAGGCGACTTCAAATAGATAACGTCGACGCCACATCGCGAAAGCTCTTCGCTCAACAAGACCTGATAGGCGTACTTACGGCTGAGCCGGTCGGGCGAGTAGATCAACACCGCGACAATCTGTCCTTGCGCTGCTAAATCACGAAGCGCTTCCAACCCCGGTCGCACCAAACTGGCGCCACTATACCCTTCGTCTTGAAACACCCATTCGGACGGAACCGCGTATCCGTGAGTCTGGGCGTATTCCACCAGCGCCGACGTCTGGCTGCCAATCGTGTGGTTCTCCTTCTGTCGGTCCGAGGAGACTCGCGCATAAATGGCTGCCGGCTTGTTCATTCGTCACCTCCTGAGCAGAATTCAGCGTCACTGATCCAACCGGCCGACGTATCTCGGGTACCAGCAGTTGGTAGGCTTGCTCCAGTTTCCTGATGAGCAAACGATCGAATCGATATTCCAGCTGAACAGCGTGGCGGTCCGATGAGGCGCGCTTAGCCACGCCCTCTTCTCTGCTTCAGGACCGCCAGCAACGCCCGGCTGACGATTTCGCTTAGCGATAGACCAGTGGTGTTTGCGAACGAGCGCACTCGTCGTACCAACTCTTGGGAGAGCTTTACGGTGAAAGCGACCTTGGTGTCGCCGATGGGAACTGGTTGCTTCAAACGCCGGGCCTGCTGCAGATAACGATAGGCTTGACGCGGAGAGACATTGCGGTCCTTTACCAGCTGCGCCACCGCATCTGGCAGATGATCGAACCGCTGCAGCAGTTCGCGGGCATGGTTGAGGCGTTCGGCTTTTACGTTCGCGCTGGCGCGATCCATATGTCACAACTGTACAACCATATATGACACGGCACAAGTGAAGAATAGCGCGCATCTACCGATACCTCAACATTCGGTCAAAACTGAAGTTATCTTTTGCGTTCGAGGAGTA
>WNFD01001575.1_pt1 | contig 23157 bp, 20 predicted proteins | sample 5400491 | NCBI WGS metagenome assembly WNFD01 (sample SAMN13153343, study PRJNA577476) | soil metagenome | isolation source: 120 cm saprolite under Douglas fir tree site 2 hole 2 replicate 2 | place: USA:California | collected 2015-04-18
CGGTGAGGAGCGAGGTCGTGGGTGCACTCGCCAGCGCCTGGTTGAGCGTGCCCTGGACGCTCTGGAGCAGGTTGGTGAGGTCGGTGATGCCGGTATTGGCGGCATCGAGCGTCCGCTGCCCGATGTTGATCTGGTCGAGCACCGAGTTGAGGGTGGTGATGTTGTTCTGGAAGTTGCTCGCCAGGAAGAAGTTGGTCGGGTTGTCGAGCGCCGTGTTGACCTTCTTGCCGGTGGCGAGCTGGTTCTGGACGATGTTGATCTGGCTGGTGGTCTGCTGGAGCGCGAGGAGGTTACCGAGAACACCTTGCGAGAGGGAGACTGAGAACGGCATGAGCGTAACCTTTCTGGTCAGACGTCGTGCGCCGATCGGTTCTGATCGGGCGAGGGCACTCTCGCCGGCCGCCGCTAATGTGATCTGAAAATACGTGACTAATCGTAGTTAAGTACAACGGATTCTTGCTTCTCTAAAGTATTAAAGTATGAAAATGTTAGTATTGACTAGTTATGATCGGCATCCTCGCCATTCGCAATATTGTCTATCTGTTATAGTTACTCACGTTTGAACGCTACGGATATCATCAATATAGAATTAATCCAGGGAGTAGCGAGATGGCTCCTTCACCATGATCCGTAATGACAACCTCTTCTTCATCATGACCTTCGCACATTCGGCGATGGAGGCGGCATTGGATCTGCGTTTGATCGGGACTGCGGCGAAGGGCGTGGCAGCCGCGCGAAGGCGTCGATCGCTGCGGCAGCGTCGGCGACGCCCTTTCACCGTCCAACGGTTGCGGTCGGTGCCGATTCCGGACGCGGAGGACGCGATCGCATGACGGCCTGATCGAGGGGAGGGGCGCACATAATTCGTTAACCATTCAGTGATTTGGATCGGTTAACGATTCAGAACGAGCCGCTCATGAGCTTCAACGTCAATCAGAACTTTGAAAGCGCGGTGACGTTGCACGAGGCTGGGCGGCTGTCGGAAGCCGAGGGCATCTATCGCAACATCCTCGCGGTCGATCCGAAGCACGTCAGCAGCCTGCACCTCCTCGGCGTGATCGCCCTTCAGGTCGGCCGTCACGACGTTGCCGTCGACCTTATCGGTCAGGCGATCACCGCGAACAAGCGCAATGCGGATTTCCACAACAATATCGGGGTGGCGCTACGGGCGCTTGGCCGTCTGGACGAGGCGATCGACCATTTCCGGCGAGCGCTCAAGCTCAAGCCGGACCACGCCGACGCCCACAACAACCTCGGTCTTGGCCTGAAGGATCAGGGCCAATTGGAGGAGGCCGAGGGGCGCTACCGGCGGGCGCTGAGCATTTGGCCCGATCACGCGGAGGCGCGCAACAATCTCGGCATCGTGCTCGCGGAGCAGGGCAAGTTCGGTGAGGCGGAGGCGGAGTATCGGCAGGCCATGACCCTCAAGTCGGGGTTTGCCGACCCGCACAACAACCTCGGCCTGGCGCTGATGTGGCAGGGCCGGCTGGCCGAGGCGGTGGCGCTCTACCGGCAGGCGCTGGCGCTCAATCCGCACTACGGCGAGGCCTACACCAACCTCGCCATGGCGTTGGTTACCGCGCAAGAGTTCGCGGCGGCGCTGGCCGCGCTGCGGTGCGCGCTGGCCGTCAAGGACACGCACGATGCCAGATCGCTCGTCGTCCACTGTCTCAAGAATCTCAAGTCCACGCAGGACGTGGCCGATTTGCGCGATTTCGTCTGGCGCGCGCTTTCGGAAGGCTGGGATCGGCCGGTCGAGCTTTCGCGGGTGAGCGCCGCCCTGATCAAACGCAATCCCATGGTCGGAGAATGTGTCGAACGGGCGATCAAGGCCGGGCGGCTGCCGGCGGAGGAGCTGTTCGCATCTTCCGGCTTCGCGACGGTCTACGGCGATCAACTGCTGCAATGCCTGCTGCAGTCCACGCCTATCTGTGACCTCGAACTCGAGCGGTTTCTGACCGCGGCCCGCTTCGCGCTGCTCCGGCGCGCCGCGGCGGACACCGGTGCGAGCAACATCGAGGAAGGCGCCGTCGGCTTCTATTGCGCGCTGGCGCGCCAGTGCTTCATCAACGAGTACGTCTTTGCCTGCGGCGAGGACGAAATGCGGGAGGCGCTCGAGTTGCGAGAGCGGCTCGCTGCCGCGCTCGAAGCCGGCGCCACGATTCCCATACTTTGGCCCGCGGCCGTTGCGGCATATTTTCCGCTCAATTCGCTACCCTGCTCTGAGCGGCTGTTGGACCGGTCTTCGTCGGATTCTCGGTCCGACGCCGTCATCGGCGTGCTGGTGCAGCAGCTGTGCGAGCCGCGCGAGGAACAGCAAATACGCCCCGACATCCCGCGCCTTACCGGCATCGAAGATCCCGTATCCCGCATGGTGCAGCAGCAGTACGAGGAAAATCCCTACCCCCGCTGGGTGCGCACGGTATCGGACGTCAGGCCGATGACGGTCGACCGATATTTCCACAAACGATTTGGCTCCGCCTCTTTCCGCGAGCTCGGCAAGGCGAGCGACGTCGACATTTTGATCGCAGGGTGCGGAACCGGGCAGCACCCGATCGAAACCGCGCAGGAGATCACGGGAGCGCGCGTGCTTGCAGTCGATCTCAGCTTGGCAAGCCTCGCTTACGCGCAACGCAAGACCCGCGCCGCCGGCCTGACCAACATCGAGTATGCCCAAGCCGATATCCTCGGACTGGGGTCGATCGGTCGAACCTTCGACATCATCGAAGCGAGCGGCGTGCTGCATCATCTGGCGGATCCGATGGAGGGGTGGCGGGTGCTGCTGTCGCTGCTGCGGCCCGGGGGGGTCATGCATCTAGGTTTCTACAGCGAGCTTGGACGAGCGGACATCGTGGCAGCACAGACCTACATTGCCGAGCGCGGCTATGGCCGCAGCGCCCAGGACATCCGGCGATGCCGGCAGGAGCTGTTGAACCTCAACGGCGGCACGAGGTTCAACAAGATTCTGGGGTTCAACGATTTCTTCAGCACAAGCGCATGCCGCGACCTGCTGTTCCACGTGCAAGAGCACCGCTTCACGCTTCCCGCGATCAAATCATTTCTGCGCAAGAACAATCTGCAATTTCTAGGCTTCCGACTCGATACGCAAATTGCCGAAGCGTTTCGCAACCGCTTCTCCGCTGACGGTGCGTCGACCGATCTCGATCTGTGGCACCTGTTCGAAGCGGAGAATCCGACGACGTTCAGCGGCATGTACCAGTTCTGGGTCCAAAAACGATGACGATTCGAACGGTTTCCGTTCCGAGCGAAGCGGGAACCGGTCCGGCGTCGTTGCGTTCCGACTCGGGCGGCGAAGCCACGACAATGAGAGGGGAACTCGCCGACGCAATGCATCTGCAAGGGGTCCAGCGCCTGACGCAAGGCGATCAGGAGACGGCCGTGACCCTATTGCAGTGCGCCCGAGCCTTGGTCCCCGAGCGTAGCGACATCGTATACGATCACGGCGTTGCCTTGCTCGCCGCCGGCCGCCTGCCAGAGGCGGCCGAAGCCTGGCGGCGGGCCGCCGGCCTCTCACCGGATCGGGTCGATGCTTGGCGCAACCTGGCGTTGGCCGTTGCCCAGACAGCCGGCGGTAATTCCGCCCTCAAAGTCTATCGGCAGGCACTCGCCTACCATCCCGAAGACCGCGATCTTCTCTACAATTACGGCAACCTCTGTTTTCGCGGCGGCGACTTGGATGGTGCCGCCGCGGCACAGGCCCGACTCTTGCAGGCGCATCCCCAATTTGCAGCCGGCTGGATCAACGCCGGCATGACGTGCAAGGCTGCCGGGCGCTTCGAGCAGGCTGAGCGCTGTTATCGTCAAGCCATTCTAATAGACGACCAGGCGAGCTTGGCGCTCGCACATTTCAATCTCGCCAATGTTCTGTTGCAGCAGGGGCGCTGGGTCGAGGGATTTGCCGAATACGAATGGCGCCTGCGGCTTCCGAACGCCTTGCCGCAGCCGTGGCCGGCTCCGGCTTGGTCCGCCGAGCATCCGGCCGGAAGCAGTGTGCTGGTGTGGAACGATCAGGGCATCGGCGATGCCATTCAATATCTTCGCCTCACGGCGCGGCTTGTCGGCAGGGGATATCGCGTCCTCGTGCTGGTGCAGGACCAATTGAAGTCGCTTGCCGCCTCGGCGCCGGGCGTGGAAGCGGCGTTCGGCCCCGGTGACCCGCCGCAGGCCGTGGACGTGCAGGTGCCGCTATGCAGCCTGCCACATGTCCTTGGGGTGGTACCGGACGATGTGTGGAATGGACCCTATCTTCGGGCGGCAAAGAAAATCTCCCTTCCCATCGCCGCCGGCGGAGGGCACCGGCGCGTGGGTCTGGTCTGGGCAGGCAATCCGGCGCACGCCAACGATGCGAACCGCAGCATGCATCTTGCGGATTTGCACGCCTTGCTCGATCTCCAGGCATCACGTGGTTTAGTCTTCAGCTCGGCGAGGGGCCGCCGGAACTCGCCGCCTCGCCCTGGGCCGGACGGGTGCATGATCTGTCGTGCCTGCTCACCGATTTCTCAGCGACGGCCGCCGTCATGTTGGAACTGGATCTGCTGATCTCGGTCGATACCGCAGTCGCCCACCTGGCCGGAGCGCTCGGCCGTCCGGCTTGGATCCTGTTGCCGGCGGTCGGCAGTGACTGGCGCTGGGGCGTCAGCGGCGAGACTACCGCCTGGTATCCAAGCGTGCGCCTATTTCGGCAGCGGCAAGTGGGCGCTTGGGCACCAATCGCGGCCGAGATGACGGCGCTGCTGACGGCGCCGCGCGATCTGCCCGAAACGCCCCGCGCGTCCTGATCGCTGAAGCCGCGTTGGCCTCAAGTCGAAATATACCCCAGCTGGGGCTGCACCGCGCTGGCGCTTGCGGCGTTGTTGGTTGGAGGCAGGCTCGCCGGCGAAAGAGCGCTGGCAGCTCTGGCAGTGGTGTTATTGTTCAGTTGGTCCACATTCTGGGCTGCAGGATTCTGGGCTGCGCTGCTGACGCTTGTGGCGGAAACAGGAGCGTTCTCGCCGAATGCTCAGCTAGAGAATTCGTCATCCGTTAGGGCCGGAATACGACGCGGCCGGCCCATTAGAGCGGGCAAAAAATTAATTTTTCTACAGTCTGAGACTCCTGCGCGTTGACAAAATTGGCCGCAAATCCTCCCGAGAAATGACGATTGACGCGCCCGATGACCTTCCCAATGGCGAGCACGGTGCCGATTTCGGGAGCGATGCCGGCCACTACACTCACGCCGCAGGCGGAGAAGTCGGTAACAAGACAGCTCATGACTGCGCCGTCCGCTAAAAGAAGGGTTGAAAAGCGATACTCCACCACTAAGCGCGGATGCTTGCGCCGATCAGCCACCTTCAAATCTTTATATTTTTCATACCACTCAATTTTGGCCGCGAGCCTCCCACGCTCGTCAGCGGTCGCCACAATGTGCATAACGAACCCGCGATGATCGAGGGGTCGTCCAATCCTGCCATCTAGCCTGCCGAGTTGCTCGATTTCCGCGCTCACCCATTCGCCTACCGAACCCCGCACCGGGGCAACCAACGCCACGGCGTGAGGAGATATGCTGATAGCACGACAGGCAAATCGCTTTAGGTCAGCAGCCACGTCTCGGCTATTCCAGAGCCAATATTGCCCTGGCAGATTAACGGTGATGCCAGCCTCGCGTTGTCGGCTAACCATCACCACATCGTTGTCAGGCATTGGGGCCGGCATTTGTCGAAGCTCCAGCGCAAACCGCCCCTGAGGAGAATATTCGCGCCAGCGTGTTCGGATCAGTTTCGATGCCACTCTCGATCATGCGGCCGGTGGTCGGGCACGTAAATGTGGGGTCATCCATCGAACGCCTCCCGCGAATCATCGCCCCTGGAGCCTACAAGATCGTCTCGGAGGAATGGTTAACAACGGCGTGTTCTTGTCACCGTCGCATGACTGTTTCGCCGCTCAACCGCATCATGCCGCTCAACTGACATTCGGCGCACCGCCAGCGCAGCTCGCCGCCGACCTCTTCGCACGTCATCCGGTGTGTTTCATCGAGCGGACGGGCGAGCCATCCGCAACTGCGATCAGCTTCCGCAGGCGCCGGTTCGATCAAACGGCCGTGGTGCCTCATTGGCTTCATCGATCGCGGCATGGCAGCGGTCCCCATCGCGATCATTTTCCGAAAGTCGAACTCGAAGGCATGCCCAACTTGTAATTCGACAAGGTTGAAATCAAATTGCGCGGGTTCTGCTATCGGCGTGGGCCGCGGCGCGCCGCGGCGGCGGAATCTCTCGCTTCTGCCCAGTCGACGAGCTCCCGTCGCACGCGCGCAAGCACACGGTTCCAATCGCCGATGCTCGGCTGCCTGAACAATCGCGCGGTCGGATACCACGGGCTGTCGTCGCGATCGAGCATCCAGCGGAAGTCCGGGGCGAACGGCAGCAGCAGCCAGAGCGGCCGCGCCATCGCTCCCGCCAGATGTGCGACCGACGTATCCACCGAGATGACCAGGTCCAACAACGAAATCACCGCAGCGGTATCGGCAAAGTCCTCGAGTTCGTCACCGACATGCGTGATCTGCGCGTTGCCGCGAAGAAGCTCGCGCTCGTTCCCGCCAATCTCCTTTTGAAGGCTCACGAACTCGATTCCGGGGATCGACCAGATCGGGGCAAGGCGGGCGAGCGCGATGCTGCGGTTATGGTCGTTCCTGTTGGTCGAACTGCCCGCCCAGGCGATGCCGAGGTGCGGCGATCTCGGTTGTCCCAGACGATCCCGCCATTTCGCCAGGCGGGCTTCCGGCGCAACGATGTAGGGAACATCGGCCGGGATGGTATCAAGCTCGGTGCCGAACGCGAGCGGAAGGCTGAGCAACGGGCAATGAACGTCGAATTGCGGCAGCGGCTTCCCCCGGCTGGTGATCACGGAAATGCCGCCGAGGCTCGACATGAGCGTTTCGAGCGGCGGCTGAACCTCCAGAATGACCTGCGCGCCCGATCGGGCGACGAGTGGCGCATAGCGAGCGAATTGGATGGTGTCGCCGAGCCCCTGTTCGGCATGTAGCAGAATGGTCCTGCCTCGAGGCAGTTCGCCGCCCAGCCACCGGGGCTGGGCAAATGCGCGGCGCTGGGAGCGAAGCTCCCGCGAGGCCCATCGCGCTTCGTATTTCGCCCAACCTCGGCGAAATTCCCCCAGCCGCAGCCAGGCCAGACTTTCGTTGCAACTCGCCTCCGGATGGTCGGGCTCGATCGCGGTCGCACGACGAAACGTGGCGATGGCGTCGAGCTGACGATTGAGGTTGACGAGTGCCATGCCGCGATTGCTGACTGCATCCGCCCAGTGCGGTCTGATCGCAAGCGCCTGGTCGAAGCTGACGATGGCTTGCTCGGGACGATTGAGACTCACCAGGGCAGTCCCGCGGTTGAACAGCGCTTCGGCATGACCAGGATCAATCGTCAGTGCCCGATCAAAATCGACGACGGCTTCATCGTGACGGCAAAGGTCGACGAGCGTGAGACCGCGATTGATGAGCGCCTCAGTGAAATCGGGCCGGATCGCCAGCGCCTGATCGAAGCTCGCGATCGCTTCCTCGTGGCGATCGAGGGCGGCCAGTGCGACGCCACGATTGTTCATCGCCTTGCCGTGAGCCGGATCGATCGCCAGCGCCTTGTCGTAGCTTGCGGCGGCCTGCTCGTGATGGCCGAGATTTCCCAGTATCACGCCGCGATTATATAGGGCCTCCAGGTAATCGGGCCTAACCGCCAGCGCCCGATCGAAGTCGGCAAGCGCTTCATCATGACGATCGAGTCTGCCCAATGCTGCGCCGCGGCTGCAAAGCACCTCGGCGAAATCGGGCCTGATCGCCAGCGCCTTGTCGAAGCGCGCGACGGCTTCCTCATGGCGATCGAGCGCGGCCAGCGCCAGGCCGAGATTCGCCCATGCTTCAACCGCGTCGGGCTTGACCTGCAGCGCGGCCGTGATGAGGTTCACGCCCGCGTCGTAGTCTTGCTGTTGCAGCTTGCTCAGCCCGAGAAGATGCAGCGCGTCGAATTGAGCTGCGCCGTCCGTCAGTATCGAATGGCATGAACTCGGCGCGTGCGCGGGCAAGGCATGCGATCGGGGATTCGATGCTTTCGGGACGTGTTGCTCGATGAGCTTCATCTCAAGACGCTCGCGAATCACGTGCGATGCGCGGCAGCGAGCGCGTTTCAGATCGTCCGCGACAGCGAGATCGGCTGTGCGGCGCCCGCTCGCCGTGCGGTGTGCCGGCCGGTCACCCCGTAGGTTTGGGGCGCAGCCTTGCTGGCAAGTTCCCCCGCCACGCCGCGGACGATCCCTTCCGATACCGCGTGCGCAGTGGCGAGAACCGGCAGGTTGATGTTCAGGCACTCGTGGAAGTCGTCGTGCTGCCGCCGCAGCGCGTTGAATTCACGCGGCAACTCGCGCGCCAGATATGTCGCGTTGCTTCTGATCAGCGCGGCATCGGCGACGTAGCGCCGCGCCAGCTCCGTCTTCTCAGACGCGATCCGAGCAATTTGGCTGATCCGGCCGGCGCGAAGGAGCTGTGTCTCCTCCTGCAGGATCCGCGTCAGCGAAGTCATGACGGCGCCGAATTTGCCGATCAGCTCCTCGGCTTCGGCAACCGACTGAAGCGGCCGCGGAACGGGGCGGTGGGGAGAATTCCAGTTGGATTGGGCCATGACTGATCCGAATCGGTAAGGGGCGGGCCGTTACCTGGCGTGCGCCTCCTGCTGGGCGATCAGCCATCGATAGACGTGGTCGGCGATACCAACACCGCCGGATTTGGCGAACGACTTGCCGTATTCCTCGCTCAGGAACGAGCGCCACACGCCGGCGCTGCCGGCGCCGCCGAACGGCCCTTCGCCGTCGATGCCGGTGAGCATCTGGTTGAACACCGAGCTCAGGAACATCGCCTCGAAATCGGTCGCCTGGCCGCGCGCCTTGCGCTCGGCGGGAAGCTTCCCGCCCGTGGCGGCGAGCGCGGCGGCGCCGGTCGGCGCGGCGGGCAGGGGGATCGTCGACATCTCACATCACCTCGATCTCGGCCTGGATCGCGCCCGCCGCCTTGATCGCCTGCAGGATCGCGATCATGTCGAGCGGCCCGATGCCGAGCGCGTTGAGGCCGTCGACCAGCTGCTGCAGCGACACGCCCTCCTGGACCACCGCGAGCTTCTTGCCGTCCTCCTGCACGCCGATGCGGGTGCGCGGAACGACCACGGTGCGGCCGCGCGAGAACGGCGCCGGCTGGCTGACCTGCGGGGTCTCGGCCACGGTGACCGTGAGGTTGCCCTGGGCGACGGCGACGGTCGAAACCCGTACGTCGCGCCCGATCACGATCACGCCCGAGCGCTCGTCGATGACGACCTTGGCCGGCAGGTCGGGCTCGATCTGCAGCTGCTCGATCTCGGTCAGCAGCGCGATCACGTTGCTGGGATATTTCTGCGGCAGCGTGAGCTGCACGGTCGAGGGGTCGAGCGGCTCCGCGATCGGGCCGCCCATGAAGTCGTTGACCGCCGCCGCGATCCGCTTGGCGGTGGTGAAGTCGGCGTTGCGGAGCGCGAGCCGCACCTGATTGAGCCGGTTGAGCACGAACTCGACCTCGCGCTCGATGATGGCGCCGTTGGAGATGCGGCCGACGGTGGGAACCCCGCGGGTGATCTTGGCGGCGTCGCCTTGCGCCTGGAAGCCCGCCACCGCCAGCGAGCCCTGGGCCACGGCATAGACGTTGCCGTCGGCGCCGAGCAGCGGGGTGACCAGGAGGGTGCCGCCTTGCAGGCTCTTGGCGTCGCCGAGGGCGGAGACGGTGACATCGATGCGGGTGCCCTGGGTGCCGAACGGCGGCAGGTTCGCCGTTACCATCGCGGCGGCGACGTTGCCGGTACGGATCTGGGCGCCGCGGATGTTGACGCCGAGCCGTTCCAGCATCGCCTGCAGGGATTGCTTGGTGAACGGAATATTGTTGAGCGTGTCGCCGGTGCCGTTGAGCCCGACGACGAGGCCGTATCCGATCAACTGATTCTGGCGGACCCCCTCGATATTGGCGAGGTCCTTGATGCGCGATGTCGCGCCCGCCGGCGACAGGAAGCCGGGCAGGCACGCCAACGCGCACGCCGCCGCCAAGGCGGCCGTCAATGTCCTCGTCATCCCTTGCTCCCCAAGAGGTTCGGACCCGAAAGGCTGTGTTGCGAAATGCGTGCCAGCCCTGCAGGCCGAGTTAATGCACTGATATCAAAAGAGATTATCCTGGCCGGCGACGTGGCCGCCGGTGCCTAGAGAGGGTGCCCCTTGCCGGGCCGGCAGTTTCTGCCGGGCCGTTTACCCCCTCTTAACCATACCGGGCCAGGGTCGGGCGAGCACCGCCGAGGGCCTCGACCAATGCGCATCTCCGGACCGACAGCGAACGCCGCAATCGCCACGCCGGGCGCCCCGAGGCGCGCCGCGGCCGGCAATTTCACTTTGAGCGAAGGGGAATCGGCGCGGGCGCCCGGCGGGCCGATGGCGCTGCGATCAGTGGGCGGGATCGACGCGCTCATCGCTCTGCAGGGGCTCGACGACCCGGCCGAGCGGCGCAAGCAGGCGGTGCGGCGCGGCCGCCTCGCGCTCGATGCGCTCGATGAGCTCAAGGTCGGGCTTCTCGGCGGGACGCTGTCCCAGGCGACGCTGGGCAGGCTCAAGGCGGTCGCCGGGGCGCTCAAGGAAAACACGGGCGACGACCGGCTCGATACCGTGCTCGGGGAGATCGAGCTTCGGGTCGAGGTCGAGATTGCCAAGATGGCGCCCCGCTAGCGCGGCTTGCCGGGCGGCGGACGAGGGCGCCGGTGGAGCGGCGCCGGCCTGATTTTCTTTCGCACCGCAACGAAATCCGGTTCTGGCCACAATTCCGTTATTGTCCGTGGTCGCGCGGCCCGATATAAGCGCGCCCGCGAGCAAGGAGCGCTCGCCCGCGAGCAAGCGGGCCCGCGGAGTTCGTGCACGGGGAAGCAATGTCGCAGAGGAATGGCGTCCAGATCCTGGACAAGAACAAGTCGTACCACCCCACCGACAAAGAGCCTTTCATGAACGAGCGCCAGCGGGAGTACTTCCGCGAGAAGCTGCTCGTCTGGAAAGAGGAAATCCTGCGGGAGGCCAAGGACACGCTCGCTCATCTCCAAGCCGAGAACGAAAATCACCCCGATCTCGCCGACCGTGCCTCCTCGGAAACCGATCGCGCGATCGAGCTGCGCGCCCGCGACCGGCAGCGCAAGCTGATCGCCAAGATCGACGCGGCGCTCGCTCGCCTCGACGACGGCAGCTATGGTTATTGCGAGGAGACCGGCGAGCCGATCTCGCTCAAGCGGCTCGAGGCGCGCCCGATCGCGACGCTCTCGGTCGAGGCGCAGGAGCGTCACGAGCGGCGCGAGCGCATCTATCGCGACGAGTGAGGGCGCGAATAGGGAGTGGGAAAGGGCGGCGAAGGTGCGCCAACTATTCGCCGCTCTCGTCTCGACCGCGCTGCTCGTGTTCGTTGCAACCGCCGCCGTCGCGCAGGCGCCAAGCTGGCCGCCGCGGCCGGTGAAGGTGCTGGTGCCGTTCGCCGCTGGCGGCAATATCGACGTGATGGGGCGGCTTGCCGCGTCGCGCCTGAGCGAGGCGTTCGGGCAGCAATTCGTGGTCGAGAACCGCGTCGGCGGCAACGGCGTCATCGCGACCGAGGCGGTCGCGCGCGCCAGCCCCGACGGCACCACGCTGCTCTGGGCGAGCACCTCGGTGGTCGCGATCTTTCCGGCGATCTCCAAGGTCGGCTACGACCCGGTGCAGGACTTCGCACCGGTCAGCCTGTTCGGCGTGGCGCCGCAAGTGCTGATCGCGAACCCGAGATTCCCGGCGCAGACGGTCGCCGATTTCGTCGCCCACGTGAAATCGCAGAAGGAGAAGCTCGCCTATGCGGGCGGCGGCGGACCCGGCAGCGCCAGCAACCTGATCATGGCGCTTTTTCTCAAGCGCGCCGGCCTCGAGATGACCAATGTGAGCTATCGCGGCACCGCGCCCGCGCTCACCGACCTCATCGCCGGGCACATCCCGACCATGTTCGTGCCGATCTCGGAGGCGCTGCCGCAGGCGCGCGCCGGCCGCATTCGCATGCTGGCGGTGTCGAGCGGCACGCGCTCGCGCGAGGCGCCGGAGGTGCCGACGCTGGCCGAGCAGGGCTTCCCCGGATTCCACATGGTCTCCTGGACCGGCCTGATGGCGCCGGCCGGCACGCCGAAGGAGATCGTCGAGCGCATGGCGGACGAGCTTGCGCGCGCCCTCAAGGACGCGGAATTCGTCGCCCACATGCAAAAGGCCGGGGTCGAGCCGGCGACCGATGCGAGCCCGGCGGCATTTTCCGCCTTCATCGGCCAGGAAATCGCGCGCTGGGCCGAGGCCGTGAAGATCGCCGGCGTCACATTGCAGCAGTAGCGGCTGGAATCGCATCGCCTCGCTGCGCGAGGTTTCCATTTTGGAAAAATATCGCGGCCTCCGGAGGGGAGCTTCCGGAGGCCGCGTCGTTTCGCCGGTCCGCTCGCGCGCGCGGAGCGGCGGGGAGCTGATCGGAGGATGGACGACAGACGACGGAGAACCGAGAACGGAACCGTCGATCATCACACTCTGTCGTCCGTCGTCCGTCCTCCGTCGTCAGAACGGCAGCAGCACGTCGAGCACCTGCTGGCCGTAGCGCGGCTGCTGCACGTCGGTGATCTGCCCGCGGCCGCCGTAGGCGATGCGCGCCTCCGCGATCTTGCTCGAATCGATGGTGTTGTCGCTCTGGATGTCCTCCGGCCGCACGATGCCGGCGACGATCAGCTCGCGCACCTCGAAATTGACCCGCACCTCCTGCTTGCCCTCGACCACGAGATTGCCGTTGGGCAGGACCTGGATCACCACCGCGGCGACGTTGGTCTGCAGGGCCTCCTTGCGGTCGACCGAGCCCTTGCCGTCGCTCGAGGACGTCGAGTCGCCGCTGAAGATGCGGGTCGGAACCGCCGCGTTCATGATCGGCACCTTGGCTTTGCCGAAGAAATTGTCGATGCCGGAATCCTCCTTGTTGGTGCGGCTGCGCTGCGTCTCGTTCTCGATCGCGGCCTTGTCGGCGATGTTGACCGTGATCGTAAGGATGTCGCCGACCTGGTGGGCGCGCTGGTCCTTGAAGAAGGCGCGCGAGCCGGTCCGCCACAGCGAGTTCGGCTGGTACACCGCGGGCTGCGGCGCCGGCATCGGCATCTGCACCGGCTTGTAGCCCGCCGCCGCGGTCGGGTTGTTGATCGCGGAGAGCGGCGGGGCGTCGCCGATCAATCGCAGCCGGTCCCACGCCGCGCAGCCGCCGAGGCAAGAGCCGAGCATGAGCAAGGCTGCAATCTGCGTCGTTCTCCTGATGCGGTCGCGCTCGCCGCCGGCGCGGGGAGGAAGCCCGCCGTGGTCTCTCTGCGCTTTCGACCACTGACCCGACACTTGATCCACCTGCATGACGTTCACTCGGTCCCGTGACGCGGACGGAAGGAATCCGCGTTTGCCGCCAGCCGCGGCGAGGCCGCCGAGACCGTGACGCGGCCGGGGCCGCTGACAGTCGCCTGGATCGTTCGCTTCGATTGGACGTTGAGCACGTTGACGACATCGCCCTTGGCGCCCGCCTCGAGCGCCTGGCCGCGGACCGAGAGCACCATGCCGGGCGCCTCGTAGCTGATGGTGACGGCCTGGTTGCGACCGACCAGCTCCGGCTTCATCACGTCGGTCGCGCGGATGACCTGACCCGGCCTGAGCGGGCGCTTGGCGGCGAATCCGAGCACGTCCTCGATCGCGATCGCCTCGGTCTTCGGCCGGCGCTCGATCATGACGTCGGAGGCCTTGATCACCTCGCCCGACGCAAGCGCGCGCAGCGGGACGACCACCTCGGCGGTCTCGACCAGCGTTCCGGTCACGCGCAACGAAGCCCGCCGCGCCGGATTGCCCGGCAGATCGAACGCGACGTCGAAACGGTGCCCGCGCTCATCGTAGGCGAGGCGGGTTACGTCGAGCTCCGCGTTCGGCTCGACGTGGAGCGCGGGGACCTCGTTGTCGAGGTTGATGGCGAAGCCGGGGCGGTCGCGCACGCCGGACCGCCCGGCAAGCGCGCGCAGGACGCGGCCCTCGATCTCCTTGGCGGTGACGAGGCGGCTCGCGCGCGTCACCTTGACCTCGTCGAGGCCGCGGGCGTCGAGCGCGATGATGTGGTGCGGCCGCACCGCCTCGAGCACGCGCGCCGCCGGCACGCTGCCGCTCTGGCCGAGATCGGGAGCGCGGAAGATCGGCACCTCGGCGGCCGCGCCGGCGTTCTCGACGAGATCGCCGATGCGCACGAGCGCCCCGGTCACCGTGGCCTCGCGCTTGAGGGCGGGAGACAGGGGCTGCGCGCGCTCCGCGGCGGCGGGCGCGGGCGCTTCCTGCGCGGGGCGGGACGCAGCCGGGCGCGCGGTCCAAATCTCCGCGGTCATGGGAACCGGCGACAACAGCGCGTTCTCCGCAATCTGGGCGACGGCGGCGGTGGCGACCGCGATGGCGATGACGAGCGCGGCAATCCGGATCATGGTGTCCTCAGCGCATCAGGTTGGAGGTCGCTTGCAGCATCTGGTCGGCGGCGGTGATGACCTTGGCGTTCATCTCGTAGGCGCGCTGCGCGGAGATGAGATCGGAAATCTCGGTGACCGCCTCGACATTGGCCTGCTCCAGGCTGCCCTGTTGCAGGTCGCCCATGCCGTCGGTGGACGGCACGGTGTCCTGCGGCGGGCCGGACGCCGGCGTCTCAAGGAACAGGTTGTCGCCGACCGACTGCAGCCCCGCCTTGTTGACGAAGCGGGTCAGGGCGAGCTGGCCGAGCACCGTCGGCGTGGTCGCTCCGGCGGCGAGCGCGGACACCTGGCCCTGCGCGTTGATCGTGATCGAGGTCGAGTTCTGCGGGACGGTGATGCCGGGCTGCACGACGTAGCCCTGCGGGGTGACGATGCGTCCCTGCGCGTCCATCATGAAGGAGCCGTCGCGCGTATAGGTGAAGGTTCCGTCCGGCATCTGGATCTTGAAGAAGCCTTCGCCGCGGATCGCGATGTCCAGGGGATTGCCGGTCGGCAGCAGCGTGCCCTGCGACATGATGCGCGGCGTGCCGACGGTCTTGACGCCGGCGCCGAGCTCGATGCCGACCGGCAGGATATTGCCCTGGGTCGAGGTCTGGGCGCCGACCCGCTTCACCTGCTCGTAGAGCAGATCCTGGAACTCCGCGCGCTGGCGCTTGTAGCCGGTGGTGCGCATGTTGGCGATGTTGTTGGAGATGACCTGGACGTTGAGCTCCTGGGCCATCATTCCGGTCGCCGCGGTGTGGAGCGCTCGCATCACAAATTCTCCCGCTTGCTCGCTCGCTTGCTGCGCATGTTAGGCCGGAACTTCGGCGAGCCTGTCGATGGCGTTGCGGCGCATGTCGCCGTGCTGCTGCAGCAGGCCGGCGATCTGCGTATAGGTCCGCGTGATCTCGATCATGCGCGACATCTCGGCGACGCCGCGCACGTTCGATTGCTCGATCGCGCCCTGCACGACGCGGAGCTTCTGCGTCGCCAAGGGCGCTTGCGGCGTCATGCCGTTCGGCGCGACGAACAGGCTCGCGCCGTCCTTCTGCAGGCGTCCGACCTGATCGAAGCGCACCAGCCGCAACTTGCCGCGCTGCGCGTCCGACCTGGTGTCGGCGCCTTCACGCACCCTGATCGCGCCGTCGTCGCTGACCGAGATTTTCGAGTCGTTGGCCTGGAACTGGATCGGCCCGCCGTCGCCCTGCACCGCATAACCTTCGCTGGTGACCAGGCGGCCGGCGGCGTCGAGCTGGAATGCGCCGTTCCGCGTGTAGCGCTCGCCGCGCGGCGTCTGCACGACGAAAAAGGCGTCGCCGTCGATGGCGACGTCGAGCGGATTGCCGGTCTGCAGGATCGGGCCCGACCTGAAATCGTGCCAGGTCGCGCGGTCGTGCACGTAGCTCAGGCGCCGGTCGGCGGTCGGAAACTGTCCGTCGCGCGCGGTCGGGCTCAGGAATTCCTCGAACACCGAGCCGTCGGCCTTGTAGCCGGTGGTGTTGATGTTGGCGATGTTGTTGGCGACGACCTCGAGCTCGCGATCGAGCGCGATCTGCCGCGACAGTCCGATCAGGAGGGCATTCTCCATCGGCCTTGCTCCCCTTGCGGAAGGCGCCGCCCTCCCAGGCGGGACCTCCGTCGCCAGCCGCCGGCTCTCCCAAGCCGCGGCGCGCCGATCCTGCTGCAGGGGCCGTGCCAAAGTTGCAAACTAAATTAACTCAATGGCTTAAACCAAACGAACCGCCTCGCGCGCCCGGCAAGTTCATTCCGTCGCAACCATTCGCCCGGCAAAATTTTCCGCATCGTCCGAGCGTGGAAATGTTCCGTTAACCATTCCGAACCTAACGTTGCCGGCAAAGGGCGCGCTCGCGGCGCCGTGGCGTCGGTTTTCCCGCCGAAGCCGTCATGCGCCGCAAGGCAAGGGGGCACTGCGATGGCAGCCAAGGCGAAACCGGTCGAAGCCGATGTCGAGGAAACGGAGGCCGGCGGGGAGGAATCGCCGCCGCCCCAGCGAAAGCTGCCGCTCAAGCTGATCTTGATCGCGCTCGGCGCTTCGATCGTGCTCGGGGGCGCCGGGATCGCCGGCTACCTCCTGTTCCGCGGCGACAAAGAGGCCAAAGCAGCGGCCGCTCCGATCAAGCCGCCGACGTTCCTCGATGTCCCCGAGGTATTGGTCAATCTCTCTACCGCCGGCAGCGACCGCACCCAGTATCTCAAGGTCAAGATCGTGCTCGAGCTGCCGGACCCCTCGCTGCAGCCGCCGGTCCAGTCGGCGATGCCGCGGGTGATGGATGCCTTTCAAACTTATTTGCGGGAGTTGCGGCCGACCGATCTCGACGGCTCGGCCGGCCTCTACCGGCTCCGGGAGGAGCTGACCCGCCGCGTCAACGCCGCGATCAGCCCGAGCCACATCAACGCGGTGCTGTTCAAGGAAATCGTCGTTCAGTGAACCGGACCTCTCACCTCGATCCCGCGCTCGCCGCCCGCGCGGGGCTGAAATCCCACGATCGATGGGGCGAGCCATGACGCTCGGCCGGGACCAGGTCGATCAGGATGCGCTGGCCGCCGAATGGGGCCTCGCGCTCGAGGCCGACGGCGTCGAGCATCCGTCCGAGGGCGCGCCCGAGAGCGGCGAGGCGGCCGCCTCGCAATGGGCGGCCATGGTCGACGACGGCTCGAGCTTCGCGCAGAGCTCCAAGGGCGGCGCCGAGCGCATTCTCAATCAAGAGGAAATCGACAACCTGCTCGGCTTCAGCCTAGCCGACGTCTCGCTCAACGACAATTCCGGGATTCGGGCAATCATCGATTCGGCGATGGTCTCCTACGAGCGCCTGCCGATGCTGGAAATCGTCTTCGACCGCCTGGTGCGGCTGATGACGACGAGCCTGCGCAATTTCACCTCGGACAACGTCGAAGTCTCCCTCGACCGCATCACCTCGGTGCGCTTCGGCGATTACCTCAACTCCATCCCCCTGCCTGCCATCCTCGCCGTGTTCAAGGCCGAGGAGTGGGACAATTTCGGCCTGATCACCGTCAATTCGGGCCTGATCTATTCGATCATCGACGTGCTCCTGGGCGGCCGCCGCGGCCAAGGCGCGCTGCGGGTCGAAGGCCGCCCCTACACCACGATCGAGTCGAACCTGGTCAAGCGCATGATCGAGGTGGTGCTGGCCGACGCCGAGCTCGCGTTCAAGCCGCTCTCGCCGGTCAAGTTCAACATCGACCGGCTGGAGACCAACCCGCGCTTTGCCGCCATCTCGCGGCCGGCGAATGCCGCGATCCTGGTGCGGCTGCGCATCGACATGGAGGATCGCGGCGGCAATGTCGAGCTGCTGCTGCCCTACGCGACCATCGAGCCCATCCGCGACGTCCTTTTGCAGATGTTCATGGGCGAGAAATTCGGCCGCGATCCGATCTGGGAGGGGCACCTCGCGACCGAGATCGCCCAAGCCGAAATCGCAGTCGATGCAGTCCTTTACGAGGCGAAATTGCCGTTGAAGCAATTGATGAAGCTCGAGGTGGGCGACACCCTGATGCTCGAAATCCGCCCCGACGCGCTGGTCGCGGTGCGGTGCGGCGACGTGACCCTGACCGAAGGGCGCATGGGCCGCGTCGGCGACCGCGTATCGGTGCGCGTCAGCAAACCCTTGCGCAAACCCCGGACGACGTTCGCCATGTTCGAAGGGGCGGACGGGTCCACCAAACGGATGGAGGCCCCGTGAGCCACAGTTTCGGACTCGTGATCGAGAGTCTGGTCGCCTTGCTGCTCCTGCTCACGATCGGGTATTGCGTCATTCTCAATAGCCGGCTCAAGCGCCTGAAGGCGGACGAGCAGGCGCTCAAGGCGACGATCTCGGAGCTGATCACGGCCACCGAAATCGCCGGCCGCGCGGTCGCGGGGCTGAAAGCGACCGCCCAGGATTGCGACCTCACGCTCGGCGAGCGCATGCGTGCCGCCGAGCGGCTGTCCGCCGACATGGATCGCCAAATCAGGGCCGGGGAAGCGGTCGGCAGCCGGCTCGCGCTGTTCGGCATTGCGCCGTCGCCGCCGGCGGCGGCGCCGACGCCGGCCGCCGAACGCGGGCCGGCGGGAGCCGGGTGTCCCGATCCGAAGTCCGTCGCCGCGGCGGCGCAGGCCTTCGCGGAACGCGCACGTGGGCGCGCGCAGGGTGTCGCCGCATGAAGCGCTTCCTGCGCGAGGTCCGGCTCGTCCCGATCGTCTTGTTCGCGACCATCGCGCTGTTCGCGCTCAAGACCGCCGGCCTCGTTTTCAACGGACATTATGCGCTCGACAACGTCGCGGACGAGCCGGCGGACATCACCGGAACCATTCCCGGCGCGCCCGCCGGGGCTCCGCCCGGAACGATAGCGGGGACTCGCGACGGCACCGGATCGGCGGCGGCCCCCGCTCCCAAGCCCGCCAAGCAGGGCGGCAAGCAATCCTGGGCGCAGCAGATGTTCAACTATCCGGACGTCACCGGCGAGGTCGGCGACGGCAAGCCGCCCGAGCCGGAGGCGACCCCGTCGAAGGACAGCCGCACGGCCGCGCTGCCGGTGGATCCGAAAGGCACCGGCGGCTGGACGCCCGTGCCGCTTCCCGACGGCCGGCCGCGCTCGCCGGCGGAGATCGCGGTTCTCGAACGGCTGCAGCAGCGCCGCGGCGAGCTCGAGGCGCGCAGCAAGGAATTGGAAATGCGCGAAAGCCTGCTCAAGGCGGCGGAGAAGCGGCTCGAGGGACGGCTCGCGGAGCTCAAGGATCTGGAAGCGCGCATCGGCCACATGGTGGAGGAGCGGGAAGAAGCGGACGCCGCGCGGCTCAAGAGCGTCATCACCATGTACGAGAACATGAAGGCGAAGGAGGCCGCCAAGATCTTCGATCGCCTCGAGATCAAGGTCCTGGTCGAGGTCGCGACCCGGATCAATCCGCGCCGGATGTCGGACATCCTCGCGCAGATGTCGCCGGACGCGGCCGAGCGGCTGACCGTCGAGCTCGCCGCCCGCTCGACGTCGAAGGACTCGAAGGACAAGCCCGCCGAGCTGCCGAAGATCGACGGCAAGCCGAGCCCGAATTGATCATCGCGCCGCGCGCCCACGGCCGCGCCAATCCGGCTCCGTGAGGCTTGAGATAACTTACTGAAAATACAGACATTTATTGAGACCCATCTTAACGCCGCGTTAAACGCGCGGCCCTAGTCTTGCTCGACCGGCAGACGCCTCCCGCATGACGGCGGCTGGGCCGGACGGTTTCGACGTGAAAGAAGTTCGCGTATCGCGTGGGTCGGCGTCGACGCGGCGTACCGGAGGGCATGCCGCGATTCGCATTTTATCGGCGGCGGCGCTGCTGCTGTCCGCCTGGGCGCTCGTCGATCCCGCGCTCGCCCAGTCGGTCAAGGGCGAGGTCAGCGCGACGGTCGACAACGGTTTCACCCGGCTCGCCTTCACCCTCGCCGAGGACGTCGAGCCGCAGGTGAACGCGGCGAACGGCATCATCATCATCAGCTTCAAGCGTCCGGTCGAGATCGCTCTCGATCGGCTCGCTGCCAGCGCCGGCGGCACGATCAGCGCGGTTCGGCGCGATCCCGACGGCAGGGCTATCCGCATCGCGCTCGCCCGCAAGGTGACGGTGAACGCCATGCCTGCGGTCGAGCGGCTATTCGTCGATCTGTTGCCGCAGACCTGGACCGGGCTGCCGCCGGGGCTGCCGCGCGAGGTGATCGAGGAGCTCTCCAGACGCGCGCGCGAGGCCGACAAGAAGCTGCTACAGCAGCGCCTGCTCGTCCGCCAAAGCAAGATGATGCCGATCCGGGTTCGCGTCGCCGCCCAACCCCTGTTCACGCGCTACGTGTTCGAGTTGCCCGAGCTGATCGGCGTCGCCGCCAACAACGCAAAAGACAAGCTCACGCTCACCTTCGACGCATTGCTCAAGTTCGATCTGGCCGACGCCCAGGCGACGCTGCCCGCCGTGGTCGGCGCGATCGACAGCGAGATCGATCACGACACGGTGGTGGTGCGGTTCACCTTCGCCGGCAAGGTCGACGTGCGCACCTTCCGCGAGGACACGAGCTTCATCGTCGACGTCACCCCGATGGAAAAAAAGAGCGAGCGGCGGGAAGGCGCGGCTGCGTCCGACGATTTGTCCGCCGTGGCGGCGGAATTGGCCGCCAAGGCGAACGCGCTGCCCGTGGGCATCGAAGCCCCAGCGACCATGCCGGCGCGACCGCCTCCCGGCGCCGCCGCCCCGGCGCCGCCGCCGCAGTCGATGCCGCAGCCGGCGGCATCGGGCCGGGAGCCGGTGGCGGCCGATTCCGCCCGCGACGCTTGGCCCCCTGCGCCGGTGCTGGCCGTCGAGGCAGGAGCGCCTCCTGCGGCCAAATCGGTGCCGGCGGGTGCGGCGAAGGAAGTCGTCGCGCCGCCATCCCCGCCATTCCCGCCGCCGCCCGCCGCCGCCGCGCGGCCGCGCGCGGCCGATCCCGACGGTGCACGGGCCCTGGTCAATGTCGCGTGGAAGCGCCAGGGCGACAGTCTGAGCCTGCGCTTTCCGTTCGCGAGCGCGACGCCGGCGGCGGTATTCAGCCGGGCCGACACGCTTTGGCTGGTATTCGACACCGATGCGGCGGTCGGGATCGGCAAGCTCGAGGGCGAGCCGAGCCGCACCATCAAGGCCGCGAGCGTGACGCAGCAAGACGGTTTCGCGGTGGTGCGCGTCCAGCTCGAGCGGCCGCGGCTCATCAGCGCCGCGACCGACGGTAGGGCCTGGACGATCACTTTCGGCGGCGAGGTCATCGAGCCGACGCGGCCGGTCGCCATCAACCGCAATGTGGTGGGAACCGCGCGTTCGAGCATCACCATTCCGTTCGACTTTCCGCAGCGGCTCCATCGCCTCGAGGATCCCGAGGCCGGCGATGGGCTCCTCGTCGTGACCGCGCTCGGACCCGCGCGCGGCTTCGTCAAGGTCCAGGATTTCGTCGAGTTCCGCGCGCTGGTCTCGATCCACGGCGTCGTCGTGCAGCCGATCGCCGACGATCTCGGCGCCGTGGTCGCAGTCGACAAGATCGTCGTCACGCGCCCGTCGGGGTTGACCCTGTCGGCCGCCGCCAATGGCGCAACGAGCGCGAATGCGACCTATCAGCCGCACGTGATCGATCCCCGCGCCTGGGGCTTCGACCGCCAAGCCGATTTCAAGGAGCGCAACACGCAACTGATCCGCGCCGCGGCCGAGGCACCGGAGGCCACGCGTCCGATTGCCCGGGCGGATCTGGCGCGCTTCTATCTCGCCCGCGAGATGGGGGCCGAGGCGAAGGCGGTGCTCGATGTGACGCTCGCGGACAATGCGCCGTCCGCCGAGGACCCGACCCCGCTCGTGCTGCACGCCGTCGCCAATCTCATGATGGGGCGGCTCGACGCCGCGCTCAAGGATCTCGCGCATCCGTTCGTCGGCAACCAGCACGACGCGCCGCTCTGGCGTGCCTTGATCTATGCGCGGCAGGGCAAATGGAGCGACGCCCGCGAAGGCTTCGGAGCCGTCGGGATGGCGATGGGCGCGCTGCCGATCGAAATGCAGCGGATGATGCTCAGGGCAAAGGTACGCGCCTCGATCGAGATCGGCGACATCACCGGTGCCGTAAAGGACATGCACGAATTCGAGGCGGTCGGCATTCCACGCGAGCTCGAGCCGACGCTCTCGGTGCTCACCGGCCGCATCGCCGAAGGGCTTGGCCGCGCGGATGATGCGTTGCGCGCCTACCGGGCCGCCGCCGATTCCTGGGACCGCCCGGTCGCGGCGCAGGGGCGGCTGCGCGAGCTCGTCCTGCAGGCCTCGCGCGACAAGCTGCCGCGGTCCGAGGCGATCGCGGCGCTCGAGACGCTCACGACCACTTGGCGCGGCGACGAGACCGAGGTGGAGGCGCTGCAGTTGCTCGCCCGGCTCTACACCGAGGAGAGCCGCTACCGTGACGCCTTCCATGTCATTCGCACCGCGCTGGCGGCGCATCCCAATTCCGAGATGACGCGGCGCATCCATGACGAGGCCGCGGTAACTTTCGAAAGCCTGTTTCTCGGCGGCAAAGGCGATGCCCTGGCGGCGATCGATGCGCTCAGCCTGTTCTACGATTTCCGCGACTTGACGCCGATCGGCCGGCGCGGCGACGAAATGATCCGGCGGCTGGCCGACCGCCTGGTTTCCGTCGACCTGCTCGATCAGGCGGCTGAGCTGTTGCAGCACCAGGTGGACCACCGCCTGGAGGGTGCCGCGCGCGCACAGGTCGCCACTCGCCTCGCCGCCGTCTATCTGATGAACCGCAAGGCCGACCGCGCGCTTGCCGCCTTGCGCGCGACCCGTACCGCGGAGCTCTCGAATGATCTGCGCAATCAGCGGCTCCTGCTCGAGGCGCGCGCGCTCTCCGACCTCGGCCGGCACGACGTCGCGCTCGAGGTCGTGGCCAACATCGCCGGACCGGAGACGGTCAGGCTGCGCGCCGACGTGCTGTGGGCGGCCCGACGCTGGGGCGAGGCGGCCGAGCAGATCGAGCTTCTCTACGGCGATCGCTGGCAGGAATTC
>WNFD01003403.1_pt1 | contig 23154 bp, 17 predicted proteins | sample 5400491 | NCBI WGS metagenome assembly WNFD01 (sample SAMN13153343, study PRJNA577476) | soil metagenome | isolation source: 120 cm saprolite under Douglas fir tree site 2 hole 2 replicate 2 | place: USA:California | collected 2015-04-18
CTCGACGTCCGAGCGGCGGGGGCTGGGGCGGGGGCGGGGGCGGGGGCGGGGGCCGAGAGGGATGGCGGGGCCGCCGAAGCTCCCGTGCCAGCACTCGCCCTGCCGGCGATTGTAAGGCGCGCTGCTGAATCCGGCGGCGACTGCAGTCCATTCGCCATCACGATCGGCGGCTCACCGCCATCGATCACGCCGCCACCGTCGGGGACGAAGTACCAACGGGCCTGTTCCGGCGTGGACCCGTCGGACGTCGCCGCCTGGAGGTCCACGGTGCCACCTGCCGGCCCGAGTGCCTGCCCGGTGACGGTTGCCCTCAATGACCCGCTGGCATCACCAGAGTCTGCGTGAACCGTATAGACGTAACCGCCGCCAAGCGTGAAGCACGGGCCGGTTCCGAAGAACCAGCTGTACTCGCAGAAGTATGGACTGCGGCCCACCCACAGCTCGGAGCCGCTCGGCCCCGTGAGGATGTCCCCGGACTCGGGCGCGCGCGTGCCGTCCGCGCCATCCCAGGAGGCGAACGCAACCGCCGCGTCGATGGTCGGCACGCCCGACGGCGGCACCGGATCCTCTCCCAAGAAAAATGCGAACTCGGCGCACAGGTCCACGAAAAACGAACAGAAGAATTTGAGCCCGTCGGTTTGCTTACGCGTCACGTGGCCGGTGACCGCGACATGCACGGGAATGTTGGGGGGAAGAGTGAGCCCGGATGCACGCAGTGGGACGTCAGGCAAGAAGCTGCCAGAGGCCGTGATCGTGACTGAGCCGCCGATCCCCGGGGGCGGTGGCGGCTCAGCAGCCGTCAGTGCGGGGCTGACGAGTGCTCTACTGATGCGCGGTTGCTTCGGGGCCGTGCCATCGCTGCATGCACCCAGTGCGATGATGATCGGCAGCGACCGCCATGTTCGTACGAGACGCCTCAACGGAGCTTCCCGCATGAGGCGGGCGATAGTAGCACAAGAGGTTGGGCGCGGCCTCTGGGAGAATGCCTAGGTGCACGAGGAAGCCGACCTTCAGTGCGTCTGAATCTCGATCGCGCCGCCGGCGTTGCCAACGCCGTGCCGAAGGGTTGCGTCCGGCCCGCTGAAAAAGCGCATCACCTCGATGTCGCGCGCGGGAATCTCGTGTAACCGATTCCAATCGCCGAGGTGGCTGCCGTCCACATAGACCTGAAGGATTCCGGCCTCGGTATTGAGGATGCTGACGGGACCGCGGTAGTGCAGCCAGTTTGGTCGATAGTGCTGCACCAGGCCCAGCGCATCGGTGGGTGTAGATCCCCGAAATTCATCCTCCGTCAGCACATTCGGATCGCGAACCATCGGGTGCCGCCGTCCTGTATCCGGAACCACGGCGACGACGGGGGGCGGCGCAGGCGGCGGAGGCGGGGTGGGCGCGGCCGGCGGAGCTAGCGCGGGCGGGGCAGGCTGGGCGGCAGCGAGCGCCGCCGTGTCCGCGCTTGCTCCGGCGCGATATACCACCGTTCCACGCGGAGACTTGATCTCGAGCGCGCCGCCGCCTCGTTCCAGAAATCCGAAAACGATCGGTACGGGGTCCTGGGCGATGGCAGTTCGTGTGATCCTTGCGAGAGGCATCCGGATGACCCAATCACGCACGATCCACGCGCCGGTCGGGACGCGCATGAACTCGACGCGGCCGCCGGCGCGTGACTCATTCAGCTGCTGCGGCAGGCGTGTGTAGTTGAACTCGAGGTGGCGCAGCTCGCTCGTTTGCTGATCGAGCCAGAGCGTCCCCGCCACATCCGGCAGCGTGCGATCGCGCGCGGGCGTGAACGCGAGCCCCACCAGTCCGGCCGTCTCTCCGCCCCCTACCTTTGTTTCGAAGCAATGCGTGCGCAGGAACGGATCGCTCAGGAGCACGTCCGCGTCCGGCGCCTGGTACGTCCAGTTTCCGTCGTCCTCCACAACCACGTAGCCCCGCGCGACGAGATCACTTGCGGGCGCGCTCCGGAACGGAACCTGCTGAAACCCGGTCTCGATCCAGGTGGAATCCTGCGTGCGGCGTTTTCCTCTGAAATCGAGCTCCCGGGCGAAGTGACTGATCTGGTACCAGTACGCGGGCGAGCGCGACGTCCAGGCCACGGCGGCCAGTGCCTCGCGGACTTCTTGCCACAGGGCGGCGACCGAGGCGCCTGCCTCCACGTCGCACTGCCGCTCGCCCGCCACAACGACTTCTCGTAACGCGATCGGGATCGGATCGACGGCGGCGTTGTACGTCGTCGTTTCGCCGCTGTGCAGTGTGAGCGCCGGTGAGAAGTAGGGACGAAAGCCGATGCGCTTGGAACGAAGACGATAGGTGCCGGGCTCCGGCGCCGTGAGGGTGAACTGGCCGGCCACATCGGTAATCGCCCGTGCCCGCTCGCTACCGCCGGAGTCCACCAGCGTGAGGAACGCGCCGCTCAACGGCGCACGGGTCACGCTGTCCACGAACTGCCCGCGAATTGTTTGCGCCGCGAGGGCGGCGGCTCCCTGCGCCCCGCCCGGTTGGAAGACCGCAACGATCGCTAGTGCGAGTGCGCCTGTGCGGAGCCGCATGGTGCCGTCAGGTTCCTTCTCCCCCTCCCGGTTCCCACCAGCGAAACCGCTGTGGCTCGAGCTTCGCGAGGCGATACAGATTGCGGGCGAAGCGGCCGACGAACAGTGCGATCATCGCGGCCAGGATCACGCCGAGGGTCCAGTTTGCGACGAGTGAGGTGGGCGAGGGCCAAAAAACGACCAGCGTGTTGAGCACGATGAGCAGCAGTCGCACTTCCGTCGGCCCGATCCGTCCGTAGGAAATCTTGAACACCCCGAACACGGTCGACTCCAGATACACATTGATCGACAGGGCGAGGTAGACGACCACGAGGCCGAGGGCGAGTCCGAGGTCCACGTACGGCGACAGGCCGATGCCGAGGCCAATGACGGCGGTGGAGAAGGCGTCGACAACGTGGTCGAGGTAATAGCCGTACTTCGGCCGTTGCGTGCCGCGCACTCGCGCCAGCGTCCCGTCGAGACTGTCGCCCAGCCAATTGACGACCAGCATTGCGCTCGCGACCCATAGCCAGGCGGGCTTGTAGGTCGTGAGCGCGTAGGCGACCCCGGCACCCGCGGCGCCGATCATGCCGATCGCGGTGAGGTGGTTCGAGCGAATGGAGCGTGGCACCCGCGCCGCCAGGGCCCGCAGCATCCGGCCCTCAGGTTCGGCGAGCAGGAACAGCATCTCACGGGTTCCGGTCGTCATCTAGTCCCACCCTTCGGTTTTCACTTCCGCGAGTACGGATTCGAGCGGATTGAGTTCCATCTTTTTCGGCTCCGCGGGAAGATGCACCACCGCTTCACTCGATGGTCCGATCACCAGCATGCGGATGAGCGCTTCGCCCTGGTCGAACGTGATCAGCAGCGGCACGTACATCCCGAACTTGCTCGGCACATCCGTTTGCCGGACGCGCACGTGCGCGATGTAACCGTGTCCCGTGCTGTCCTGATTCGCTTTCCAGGCAAAGGTGTAGGTCGGCACGTCGGTGCTGTAGACCCACTCGTTGAAGAACCAGTCCATCGGCTGACCCACGTGGCGCTCGACCACCCGCTGAAAATCGAGCGTCGTGGCCCGTTTGCCGCGATAGGTCGCGTAGAAATCGTGCATCATCGCCTCGAACCGCTCTTCTCCCATCGTCCGGGTATCCAGCAACATGTTGCGCAGCATCTGCAGCACCCAGGCGCCCTTTTGGTACGTCGTCAGCGCGTAATTTCCCTTCCAGCTCTCCGCCGCCCGCCAGCCAAGTCCGATCGGCGCGGCTTTGTCGCGCTGGCGGCGGATCTCCTCGCGCGACTGCTTGAGCCGTTTCAGGTACCTGTCGTTGTCGTGCCGGATCATCTGCATGTACCAGAGGCCGCCGAATTCCGCGAACCCTTCGGACAACCACGCATCGCGATAACTCGCGGGCTCGACGCCGATACCCCACCACTGGTGCGCCATCTCGTGCGCGCGGAAGATCTCCTCGGCGCCCTCTCTGCCCAGTCCCATGAACGTCCACCACGACAGATGGATCATTCCCGGGAACGCTTGCCCGTGGAAGTAGGGGATCTCGGTGGCGTAGTACTGATGAAAGAGCGGTGGTCCGAACACCTTCGTAAAGAACGCGAGGCTGTTGGCGACGTCCGCGCCGACCTGCTCTTCCGGCCGGCTGAGGTGCGGCAACAGCTGCGCGATCGTGCGATGCGCTTCCGTGTTGATGTGCACGATCACCGGAGGGATGCGCGGATCGCGAATGGCGAACTCCTCGAATTTTCCGATGTTGAAGGAGACCTGATCGGTTGGGAGCTCGCTCACCCAGTGGGTCGTCATCACCTGGTCGGCGGTATCGGCGGATACGAGCCGGCCGATGGTCGCGAGTTTCAGATCGGCGGGCGTGTGGAACGTCAACGACACGGGGAAGCTCTGGAAAAAGCCGTAGCGGGGATACCACGTCTCGGTTTCCTTGATGAACGTCCACGAGTCCATCATCGGTGTGAGCTCCCGGCGCCGCTGGTCCCACCACGGCGGCAGAAACCGGTCCATGGCCGAGCCGAAGCCGATCAGATCGCCATGGTAGGCGAGGCGGATCGTCCCGGTATCGCCGCGCATGAGTGGTTTCGGAAAGCGCACCCACATGACCTCGTGGTGGTCGCGCCGATAGATCGTCAGCGGCTCGCCCGCGCCGCCGGTGAACGCCGAGTCCACGTGCAGTTCGCCGTATAGGAGCAACGGAATCCACTGCTGACCATCGCGACGCGCGACCACTCGCATGATCGTGCCGGCGGAGAACTTGTAGTTGTGATCGATGGTCGCGTCGATGTCGTATCCCGCGACGGCTATGGCCACGTCGCAGGAGCGCGACCTCTTCGGGTCGGTCCGGGTCGTACTGGATCGTCACACTTTCGCCGTGGGCGCGTTTGACGTATGCGGAAAAGAACGCCGTCGTCGTCTTATTGAGGATCGGTGCGAAGAGATCTGGTTCGACGGCGCGGGCGCGGCCGTCGACGAAATAATCGAGAGCGTCACCGACGGCGTCGTTCACGTCCCCCGATCGTGCTGTCGGGCTGCTGGTGAATGTGAGGCGATGTTGCAGCTCATCGCCCGTGGAATCGGCGAACAGGAACACGGCGGCGCTGATCGGACCGTTGACGGTCGTGTCGCCGAGCACGCGGTGTAAGTTGTATTGCTCGACGGGGAGGGGTGGATTGAACGAGAGCGATCCACCGCCGATGAACGCGATGCCCACGGTGCGGCCGTCCACCGGCGTCAGCAAGTACGCGAACCCGGAATCGAGGCGCAGCTCCATGACATCGCGACGCACGACCAGGTCCTTCACAGTGGCACGGGACGTCGTGGCGGTGAGCCCCTTGAACTGTTCGAAGACCGAGTCGTATTGCGTCTGCGCGTGGCCGCGGGCTGGGGAAGCGACAGCGAGGCTGCCGACTACGAACGCGAGGCGAGACCGCGAAGGACGGCTCATGCAACACCTCTCCGACAGGAAATCGCGTACAGCGACGGAGGGCACAGGATTCGAACCTGTAAGGGCTTACGCCCGCCGGTTTTCAAGACCGGTGCCTTAGCCATTCGGCCAGCCCTCCCAACGGCATTCGTAACCTAGTGAGACGCTCACGTCCTTGAACAGTCGGATTGTGACGTTTCGAGCGCCTCTTGCGGCCTCCGCCGCTTCGGTATACGTTCGGGCCCCACTCCGAACGCAAACTGGACTTCGCAATGTCGATTCCCCGCGTTCTGTTTCGACGTACTAGCAGCACAGACTTGGAACTCGCGCGTGGAACGTCCCGTTACGTTCAGGACTGTCCGGCCGGTTCACTTTCCTGGGAAAACTTGCGCGTATGAAACTCTCCGAAACCGCCATTCGACGCCCCGTCCTCGCCAGCATGCTCTCGGCCGCGCTGGTGCTCTTCGGGGTCATCGGTTACACGCGGCTCTCCGTGCGCGAGCTGCCCGACATCGATCCCCCGATCATTTCGGTCACGACGGTACTCCCCGGCGCGAACGCGCAGGTGGTCGAGACCGCGGTCACCGACGTGCTCGAGGAAGAGCTGTCCACCATCCAGGGTATCCGGACGCTGAGCAGCACGTCGTCGGAGCAGACGAGCAACATCACGCTCGAGTTCACCCTCGACCGGCCGGTCGACGTCGCGGCGCAGGACGTGCGCGACAAGGTGTCACGCGTGCGAGGCCGCCTGCCGGTGGACGTGCTCGAGCCGGTGATCGCGAAGCAGTCGGCCGATGCGCAGCCGTTCTTCTGGCTCGCGCTCTCGAGCGACAACTACGACCTGATGCAGCTCTCCGATGTGGCCGACCGGCTGGTGAAAGCGCGGTTGCAGAGCCTGCCGGGCGTCGGCAGCGCCGCCATCTTCGGCGAGCGGCGCTACTCGATGCGCGTGTGGGTGCAGCCCGACGCCTTGTCGGCGCGCGCGCTCACGGTGCAGGACGTGGAGGCCGCGATCAACGCGCGCAACGTCGAGATCCCCGCCGGCCGGATCGAATCGACCCGGCGCGAGTTCTCGGTGCGCTCGCTCGGCGAGCTCAAGACGCCCGCCGAATTCGGCGAAATGGTCGTGGCGAGCCAGGGCACTCAGCTCGTCAAGCTCAAGGACGTCGCCCGCGTGGAGCTGGGTCCCGAGGACAATCGCTCGATCTTCCGCTGGAAAGGGACGCCCTCGGTCGCGATCGGCGTAGTCCGGCAGTCGAAGGCCAATCTGATCGACGTGGCGAAGCGCATTCGCGCGGAGCTGCCCGCGATCCAACAGACGCTGCCGCTCGGTGTCAAGCTCGAGAGCGCGTTCGACGGATCGGTGTTCGTGACGCACTCGATCGACGACGCGCGCCTCACGCTGCTCATCGCGGCGATCCTGGTCGTGCTGATCATCTTCGTCTTCTTGCGGAACGTCCGGGCCACGATCATTCCCGGGCTCGCGATTCCGGCGTCCATCATCGCGACCTTTGCGATCATGTACTTCCTCGGTTTCTCGATCAACAACTTTACGCTGCTCGCGCTGACGATCGCGATCGGCATCGTGGTGGACGACGCCATCATCGTGCTCGAGAACGCCTTCCGGCACCAGGAAGAGCTGCACGAGTCGCCCGAAGAGGCGGCGGCGCACGGCACGAACGAAATCGCATTCGCGGTCATCGCGACCACGATCGCGCTGGTCGCGGTGTTCAGCCCGCTCGCGTTCCTGACAGGCACCGCGGGCCGGCTCTTGAGCGAGTTCGGCATCGCGGTCGCCGGCGCGGTGGTGATCTCGGGCTTCGTCGCACTCACGCTGACGCCGATGCTGTGCGCCAAGATTCTGCGCATGCAGCATCAGCACGGTGAGCTGTTCCAGATGTTCGAGCGCGGCTTCAACGCGTTGTCGGAGCGCTATGCCCGCCTGCTGCGGAAGGCGGTCGATCATCGTGGCCTGGTGCTCATCGGCACGCTGGCGGTCGTCGCGGTTTCCGTCTTTGCGTTTATGATTTTCCCGCCGACGCGACTTCAGAACGAGCTGATCCCGAACGACGATCGCGGCTTCTTCCTCGTCGTGGTGCGGGGGCCCGAGGGCGCGTCGCTGCCGTACACCGACGGCTACGTGCGGCAGGTCGAGCAGATCATCGGGCGGAGCCCGGACGTCAACGGCTACTTCACGATCATCGGCGGCTTCGCCGGCGGCGTGAACAGCGCGTTCATCGGCGTGATCATGAAGGACTGGAGCGCACGCCACACCAGCGTGGACCAGATGATCGGCGGCTTGTTCCCGCAGCTCATGGGGATCTCGGGGGTCCTGGCGTTCCCCTACGCGCCGGGCGCCATCGGGTTCTCGCAGCCGATCCAGTACGTGGTGCAGAATCCCGATTTCGCGAAGCTCACCGACTTGATGGGACCGTTCGTCGGCCGCGTCTCGCAGGTCAAGGGGCTCGCCAACGTCCAGACCGACCTGTTCGTGAACAAGCCGGAGCTGCGGGTGACGTTCGACCGCGACCGGGCGGAGGATTTGGGCGTGCCGGTCCGCGACGTGGCGAGCGCGCTGCAGACGTTCCTCGGCGGCCGCCGCGTCAGCACGTTCACGCGCAACGACAAGCTCTATTACGTGATGGTACAGCTCGATCCCAAGGATCGCGCGACGCCGAGCGACATGCGCGGGATTTATCTGCGGGGCAAGGGCGGGCAGCTGGTCCAGCTCGACGCGTTGGCGAATGTGCAGGAAGGGGTCGGCGCGCGGCAGATCAACCACTTCAATCGGATCCCCTCGTTCACGCTCTCGGCGTCGCTGATGCCGGGGCTCGCGCAGGGCGAGGCGCTCGATTCGATCGATGCGGTCGCGAAGCACCTGCTGCCGCCCGGGACCACGACGGCCCTCGCCGGAGAGTCGCGCGAGTACAAGGAGAGCGGGAGCGCCATCTACTTCGCGTTCGTGATCGCGCTGATCGTCGTGTTCATGGTGCTCGCCTCGCAGTTCGAGTCGCTGCTGCACCCCTGGACGGTGCTCCTGGCCGTCCCCCTCGCCGTCACCGGTGCGTTGGCGACGCTCAAGTTCGCGGCGATCATCCACCGGTCAGGGGCGACGATGAACCTGTACAGCCAAATCGGGATGATTCTCCTGATCGGACTGGTCAGTAAGAACTCGATTCTGCTGGTGGAGTACACGAACCAGCTCCGCGCGAAGGGCCTCGACGTCATCGCGGCGGTGCTCGAGGCAGGCCGGATCCGGTTGCGGCCGATTCTCATGACGTCGGTCGCGACGATCATGGGCGCGGTGCCGGTGGCGTGGGGTGTGGGCGCCGGCTCCGCCTCCCGCAAGCCGCTCGGCTACGCCATCGTGGGCGGTGTCTTCTTCTCGACGGCGCTCACGCTCTTCGTGGTGCCGGTGGCCTACGTCCTGTTCGACACCCTGCGAGAGCGCGTGCGGGCGCGCCGGGGCAAGCTCGTGCCAGTGCCAGGGGAGGGTGACTGATGGGGGGATTGGCGTTGTTGCTCGCCCTCCAAGGGGCCGTGGCTCCGGCGGCGGACTCGCTGCCGCAGATCACATTGGGCGACGCATTGCAGCGCGCCGCGCAGCTCGATCCGAATTACGTCGCGGCGCTCGGGCAGGTAGACAATGCGGTCTGGGCGCGGCGCAGCGCTTTTTCCGTGTTCGTGTTGCCGTCCATCTCGCTGGGGACGACGGCGACCCTCAATACGCCGAAGTTCTTCAACTTCGGAACGCTGCGACCCGAGCGATACGCGGTTCAGGCGACGATCACGGCGTCGTACGATCTCTTTCTTGGCGGCCAGAAATTTGCCGAGCTGTCGCGTTCGGGGGCGGCGCTGGAAGGCGCCCATGCGGGAGAGTTGCAGGCGCGGTTCGCGACGGCGCTGCTGACGGAATCGGACTACTACGCCGTGATTGCAGCGGTGGAGCTCGATCGCGTCGCGCGAGAGCGCCTGCGGCGCGCCCGCGAGCAGCTGGCGGTTGCGCGAGCGCGCGTCGTCTCCGGAGCTGCGGTCTCGACCGATTCGCTGAACCTGCGACTCGAGCTGACCCGCTCCGAGGTGGCGCAGCTGCAGCAGCAGTCGGCACTGCGCATCGCCCGTCTCGAGCTGGGGCGGCGCGTCGGAGCCGACGGACCGGTCGACGCGGCACCGCTCGACACCACCCCGGCGCCCGAGCTGCCGCTGGCGCTGGCCGACGCGATTACACAGGCGGCGCAGCAGGGCCCCGCCTACCGCGCGGCCGCCGCCAACGAGCGCGCCGCCTCGGCGGTGGTCCGCTCGCGCCTCGGCGCGTACCTGCCGCACGCGACCGTCTCCTGGACAGGGGTGGGTTTCGACAATCGATTCGTGCCCTCGGGAGCAAAATTCTCGCAGCTCTCGCTGGGGGTGACATTTCCGCTGTGGGACAACGCGCGGCGGGAATTGTCCCTGTCGCAGGCGCGCGCGAGCCGCGATGTCGCACGCGCCATTCGGCACGATATGGACCGAGCGGTGCAGCACGACGTGACCGCCGCGTACGACAGTTACGTCACCGCGCGCGCGAGCGCGGCGCTCGCCGCGGCAGGCCTGGCGACTGCCCGCGAAAGCTTCCGCGTACAACAAAGCCGCTATACCGCCGGCGCCACGACGATCCTCGACTTGCTCGATGCCGAGCTCAATCTTTCGCAAGCCGAGGCCACCCTGGTGCAGGCGCATTACGCCACGCGGCTCGCACTTGCCGGACTCGAGAGCATTCTCGGCAAGAGACTTTTCACCGATAAGGGAACCCCGTGATGTCGCTCCGCTCAACGGTTGTGTTGGTCGTACTGCTCGCCGCCTGCAACAAGGCGAAATCGGCGTCTCCCGGTGGTGCCGGCGGCTTCGCCATGCCCGTCGAAGTCTCTCCCGCTATCCGCGACACGGTGGTGGACGCCATCGCTGCGACGGGCTAGATCGAGGCCGTGCAATCCATCGAGCTGCGGCCCGAGGTGCAGGGACGCATCACGGAGATCCTGGTGCGTGAAGGCGAGGAAGTTGACGCGGGCACGGCGCTCTTCAAGGTAGATGATGCCGAGCTGAAGGCGCAGGTCGTCCAGGCCGACGCCGACCGCCAGATGGCTCGCCAGGCACTCGAGCGCACCAAGCAGCTGATCGCGCAAAAGGCGTCGTCGGCGTCTGATTTGGAGCAGGCGCAAGCAAAGTCGCAGGGTGCCGACGCGAACTACGATCTGCTCAAGACGCGGCTCGACCGTACCGTCGTCCGGGCGCCGTTCGCCGGCGTCGTCGGCCGCCGGCTCGTGAGCATCGGCACGTTTGTCAGCAACCAGACGCCGCTGACCTCGCTACAGTCGGTCAACCCGCAACACGCCTCATTTCAGGTCCCCGAGCGCTACGCCGACCGGCTGCGGAAGGGTCAGCTCGTGAGTTTCCAGGTTGCCGCGCTGCCCGGCAAGAACTTCTCAGGCGAGGTGGTGTTCGTCGATCCGGTGGTCGAGGTGCCGGCGCGCACCATTCTCATCAAGGCGCGCGTGCCCAATCCCGAGCATCGCCTGCAAGCGGGGATGTTCCTGGAGGCGCGCCTCGCGACCGACATCCGCCCCAACGCCGTCATCGTGCCCGAGGACGCGCTGCTCCCGATGCAGGGCGCGACGTTCGTGTGGGTGGTGAAGGACGGCAAAGCCAATCAGCGCCAGGTGACCGTCGGCGTTCGGACCGCCGGCTGGGCTGAGGTCCGGAGCGGCGTGGAAGCCGGCGACCAAGTGGTCGTCGGCGGGCTGGAGCGGCTGTTCCCGAACGCGCCCGTCATGGCTCGCGTCGTCGAGCGGCACCGCGGCGCGCCAACCGGCGCGGAGTCTACGGCGGCGGGGGGGGCCGGGGGGGCGGGGGGGGCACCAAAGACGCGCTAGTGGATCGGAGCCGGAGTCGCGGGACGCTCCGGTAGCGGTTGCAGCATCGTCTCCGTGTTCCGGAAGATCGACTGGGCAATCGCCTGCGCGCGCGCGGCGAGCGCTCCGCTCCCCGGCGTCGTCTGTATCGTCTGCGCCATCGTGTAATACGTCAGCGCGTACAGCGACAGGATTCCTTCCGACGGCTTGTCCACCCAGCCCCGCGGCCTCGGCCGCGCCGCCGCATCCGCGTGATAGACGTCGAACAGGAGCTTCGTCGTGCGCGGCACGTTCACGAAGCCGAGCGACTGCACGGCCTTGATGCTGTCCGATTGCACGATCTCGTGCTCGCGTAACGCGCGGGCGAAGCCCTGTCCCTCGAGATGTCCCGTGAAGCCGAACTGATCGCCGTACAAGCCCACGGTACGTGAGAAGTAGATCGGGCGCTTGCCGATCTGATCCTTGATCACCTCGAGCACGACGACGTCCGCCCGCTCCAAGTAGGGACGGCCCAGCATCTGCGGATCGATCGTGACGTCGATCGTGCCGAGTCGCGCGGTCCGCTTCTGGTCGATGATGTAGTACTGCTCGAGCGCCGCGAGCTGCTGGTCCGAGTAGCTCATCAACGGTCCGCTGGGCATCGGCCACTGCCGGCCGCGATAAATCGCCGGCGCCTTGGTGGAATCGAACGGCACGATGGGGCGGTGCTGAATCTGCCGCAGATACCAGTCGGTGTTGGCGAGCGACAGGTTGACGATCGTCACGTCCTGCCGAATGCCCTCGACTTCCTGCGCGTACCAGAGCGGGAAGGTGTCGTTGTCGCCGGCGGTGACGAGGACGCCGTATGGCTCGACCGATTGCAGCAGGTCATAGGCGAAGTCGCGCGCCAGCGTCTCACCCTTCCGCGATGCGGTCAGCCGGTTGCCGGCGAGTGGGATCAACGCGATCGCGAGGAGCGGCGTCCCATAGATCCACCGCCGTGTCTCGTTCGGCTGGCTGCCGCGCACCAGCTCGCTCAGCCACTCCATGATTGACGCGAGTCCAGTGCCGACCCAGATGCCCCATAACGCGAACGAACAGATGAAGAAGTAGTCGCGCTCGCGCACCTCGTGCGCCGTCGAGGCCTGGTCACCGTGGAGCGAGAAGCCGTACTTGAAGTTGAGATAGAAGACGAGCGCGAACGTGAACGTGAAGACGAGAATCGTCATCGCCAGCGCGCTGCGCTTGTCGGCTTTCCAGTGTCGCAGCGCGCCGACGCCGCCGACCACGAAGAACAGCACGCCGAGCAGTCGCTGCGTCAGCTCGGACCAGTCGTGAGCGAACTGCCAGCTGAAGTACTGCACGTAGTTGCCGAGCTGGTCTTTGTAGAGCGCGAGCGTATGCCCCGTGTTGCCGAGTCCGGGCGCCTGTGTCGGATTGTCGAAGATCGACGGCTTGCCGTACTGCTGGCGCGTCAGCACCGCCCACAACGCCTGCCAATTCGTCGGCTCACCTTCGTTGATGGGCGGATGAAAGCCGGCGCGGATCGGGAGATAGACGTACACCGACAGCCCGACGACCGCGACCAGCAAGGCGGTGAGCGCGAACGACACGTTGCCCGCGACCAGCGTCGCGTAGACGAGCGAAGCCACGACGATCGCGCCGGCGACCATGACCCACGTCGCGCTCTCGAGGCCGAGTGAGAGGAGCAAGAACCAGACGCTCGTGACCACGAGAAACTGCGACCACTCGATGGCGCGCTCTGCATCGGAGACCGGGCGCTGATTCTTGAGCGGCGGAAACAGCAGCACGAGCACGACCGGTCCCACCAGCACGCCCATCATGTGGTTCGTGGCGGTGAGCGCCAGCAGGTAGATGATCAGCAGCAGATGGTGATCGTGCGCTTCGCCGGCGGGCTGATCGTCCCAGCGCACGATCAGCCAGAGGATGAGCGCGATCGACAGCAGGCTGAGCGTGTACACCTTCTCGTTCACGACGGACTGATTCCACACGGTGAACGAGGTTGCCGACACGATCGCGCCGGCGAGCGCGGCCAGCCGGCGCGGCCACATGGCGGGCACGATGGAGCGCAGCCAGCGCTCGCCGACGAGGAACCAGCAGCCGGCGGACACCGCGCTCGTCACGGCGGCGAACAGATTGATGCGTTCCGCATAACCCGCGGCCCACGGGATCAGTCCCCACACGTGCGCGACCAGCGTGAACAGCGGATTGCCGGGTGGATGCGGAATGCCGAGCGTGTACGCGGCGGCGATGTATTCCGACGTGTCCCAGAACTGCGTCGTGGGGGCGAGCGTGAGGATGTACAAGATCAGCGCGCCGAGCGAGACGCAGGCCGCCATGAGATACGGCGGATTGGCGGCGGTCGAAGGCGCGGTGGGTGCGTAGTCGACGCTGCGACTCGCCGGACTCGTTCGGCTCGGATAAGTGGTCGTCATAGGCCCAAGTAATCTAGTGACGGAATTGCCGCATACCGGTCAGGATCATGGCAACGCCGTGCTCATCCGCCGCCGCGATCACCTCGGCGTCGCGGACCGAGCCGCCCGGCTGGATGATCGCCGCGACGCCAGCCGCGGCCGCCTCATCTACCCCGTCCCGGAACGGAAAGAACGCGTCGCTCGCGAGCACGGCGCCCTGCGGGTCGTGACCCTGCTGGCGAGCCTTGTGGATCGCCAGGAATGAGGAATCCACGCGGCTCATCTGCCCAGCGCCGATCCCGATCGCCGCTTCGTCCCGGGCGAGCACAATCGCATTCGACTTTACCGACCCGACGGCCGCCCACCCGAATCGCAGGTCGTTCCATTGCGCATCGGTCGGGCGGCGGGTGGTGGCCACCTGCCACTTGGACTCGTCGGCGACTGCATTGTAATCGAACCGATCCTGCACCAGAAAGCCGCCGCGCACCCGCTTGTAGTCGAGCGTCGGCTCGGTGCTGGGCCGCGGCAGCTCCACGACCCGGAGATTCTTCTTCTCCTGGAACACGGCAAGCGCGTCCGCATCGATGCGCGGCGCGACGACGACCTCGACGAACAGCTCGCGCATCGCCTCGGCGGCCGCGCGATCGACGACGGTGTTGAACGCGATCACCGACCCGAACGCCGACGTGCGGTCGGTCGCGAGCGCCCGGGTAAAGGCGTCGGCGGCGTTGCGACCCAGCGCGATGCCGCACGGCGTCGTGTGCTTGATGATGACGCACGCCACGCGCGCGTCCTTGCCCCCCCCCGCTTGCCACGGCGCCACGGCCATCACCGCCGCGTCGACGTCCAGGAGATTATTGAACGACAGCTCCTTGCCGTGGAGCTGCTGCAGGTTGCGAACGCCCGGCTCGTCGGTCACGTAAAGCGCGGCCCGCTGGTGCGGGTTTTCGCCGTAGCGCAACGCCTGCTGCCGCTGGAGCACGAGACTCAAGGTCGGCGGCAGCGCCTCTTGCGAGCGTGACAGGTAGCCGAGGATCGCGGCGTCGTATGCCGAGGTGTGGGCGAACACTTTGGTGGCCAGCGCCCGCCTCTCATTGGGCGCAACTCCACCATCTTTGAGCCGCGTGATGATCGAGGGGTAGTCATCCGGATCGACCACAACAATTACTGACTGATGATTCTTCGCGGCCGAGCGCAGCATCGACGGGCCGCCGATGTCGATCTGCTCGATCGCCTGCGCGAACGTGGTGTCCGGCTTCGCCACGGTTTCGCGGAATGGATAGAGGTTTACGGCGACAAGGTCGATCGGCGTGATGGCGTGCTGCTTCATGGCGGCGACGTCACTGGGATTATCTCTTCTCGCCAACAACCCGCCGTGAACCTTTGGATGCAAGGTCTTTACTCGACCATCCATCATCTCCGGGAACCCAGTCACGTCCTCAATGCCAATTACCGGGACCTGTTCACGCCGTAGAGCCTCGGCGGTGCCGCCAGTCGAGACGATCTCCCAGCCGAGCTTCACCAGCTCTCGGGCGAACTCCACAAGGCCCCGCTTATCTGAAACTGATAGAAGAGCCCTCACCAATCCTCAGCGACCGCGCGCACGATGTCTGCCAGGCTTACCAGGTCCTTGAGATCGATGACCTCGGCGGGGGAGTGGGAGTAGCGCAGCGGCCAGCCCATGGCGACGTCGACGACGCCGTAGGGCGTGAACGTCGAGCCGTCGTTGCCGCCGTTGGTCGTGCCGATTTGGAATGCGATCCCGCGGGCGCGGGCAAGCTGCGTGAGGGAATCGACGTAGGCGGGCGGCGTGATCGATGAGTTGTCGAGCGCTCGCGCGACGGCTCCCGCGCCGAGCCCCGCCACCGCGAAGTTCTGGGGCTCGAGCGGCGAGTCGGCCGATACGAATGTGTCGATCGCGTGCACGCGCCGCGCCGTGGTGCCGAGCTGCCGGGCGACGGCGGCCGCGCCCTCGAGGCCGATCTCTTCGCGGACGCTAAAGACGAAGACTACTGGATGGCGCAGCTTTGAACGGTCCAATCTCCTTAATGCAAGCAGGAGCGCGGCGCACCCCATGCGATCGTCGAACGACCGGCCGGTGGCGCGCGTGCCCGCCAGCCGCACGTACTGCTTCGGCATCGTGATCGTCTGACCGACTCGCACTCCCAGCGATTCCGCGCCCGCGCGAGTCGTCGCGCCGACACTCGCGCGCACCGGCGGCGCGGCGTGGCGGGTCAAGCCCGTGTCGCGCGGCAGGAAAATCGCGGGGATGTCGCCGCGATCTCCGTGGATCAGCGCCGGCTTTGCTTCGAAGAGCGAGCCGAAGAATCCGCCCCGCGTCCGCAACGCGAGCGATCCATCGGAAAGGATCGAGTCCACGCGGAAGCCGATCTCGTCCATGTGGGCCACGATGACTACGGGTGCGTCGCCTTGGCCGACGCGCACCCACAGGTTGCCCGCGGTGTCCGTTGCGGTCTTCACCCAGCTCGGCAGGAGGCGCTGCACGATGCTGCGCACGGGGCCTTCGGCGCCCGAGACTCCGTAGCTCTCGATGAGCGGCGCGACCACGCTCTGCGCCTCCGCGATACGGCTGGTATCCTGAAGTGCCAACACGAGCGCGAGGATCATTGTGGGCCTCCGATCCAGCGCACGATATCCGTAAGCAACGCATCGACCTCGTGCAGGGAAACGGTTTCTACGGCGGTGTCCGGGAACTTGACGGGAAGGGAGACTTGCCGGCTCTCGTCGAACGGACCTTGGACGTTCTTGACCGTGTTCAATCCAGCAGTGTCGGCGTAAAGCCCTTGCACGGTGAACGCCACGACGACGCTGCCGCGCGCGCGCGGTTTTGCAAGAGCGGCTGACGCAAGCGCGGCGCACGCGGCACGCCGGCCGGCATTCGGCGCGGCGAGGAGTCCGGCGCGGTCGCCGTATCGTTCCGGACGTTTCGTCAGCGAAACCGGCGTGAGCACGTCAACACCGAGCGCGAGCACTTCAGCGCGCGAGGACGCACCGATGTCGACGTACGCGTTGTCGACAGTGAAGGGCGGATCGTTCGCCGCAGGCCGGCCGCGCGTCAGGTGAGTCGAGCGCACGGCGACGACGCCGGGCACGGGCCCGCGCCGCCCAAACACCGTGACGCGATGGCCCTCGAGCTGCTGATCGAATAACGCGTTCGTTCGCGACACGCCGACCCGGCGCAGCAGCAGATATCCGTCGTCCGTAATATTGCCGACGACGTAACCGACTTCATCGAGCGAACAGGCGATCAACCGCTTCGGACTGCCGCGGCCCAGTGCGAGCGTGACGTTGCCGATGCGATCGCGCGTACTGCCGGGCAGCAGCGCCAGCAGGCTGTCGGTCATCGCTTGCTCGTAACCCGTGATCGCAGTCATCCCGGAGAAACGGATTGCGAGGCTCTCTGGGCTCTGCAGCGCCAGCACGATCAGCAGCACGTTCACGCTATGCTCCTTGCGAGGTCCAAAACCACTCTGGGTAAAAGTCGATGCTCTGCTTCCAACACCCGCGCCGCAAGCGTCTCGGACGTGTCGCCTTTCAGCACCGGTACGCGTTCCTGCGCGATGATCGCGCCGCGGTCGAATGTTTCGTCGACGAAGTGTACCGTCGCACCCGATTCCTTGGCACCGCTCGCGAGCACGGCCTCGTGTACCCGGTGCCCGTACATCCCGGGACCGCCGAAGTCGGGCAGCAACGCGGGGTGGATATTGATCATCCGGCCGCGAAATCGCGATACCACCGCTCCGGGCACGAGCTTCAGGTACCCGGCGAGCACGACGAGGTGCGCGTCGCCGAGGGCGGCGAGCAGCTCCTGCGCGTCGGAGGCATCGCGCAGCACGGTCGTCGCGATGCCGGCTCGGCGGGCGCGCTGCAACGCACCGGCGTCGGGCCGGTTCGAGATCACGCGCGCAACGCGTGCGATGGGAGAATCGTGCAGCTGATCGAGGAGGGCCTGCAGGTTCGTGCCGCCGCCCGAAACGAGCACGGCGACACGAACCGGCTTGGTCACTGACTAGTGCGAGAGCAACGAGCGACCGACTTCGGCTTCGAGCCGCTGGTGACGCTCAACGTGAACGCGCCCGTCTTGTAGTGGTCCTGCGTATTCACGACGATCTCGTACTCGCCGTCTTGCGGGAACGTGGCCGTGAGCCGCGCGTTGCAGGCGCCGCCCGAATCGTCGTCCTGGAAGTCGCGCCCACCCGAGATGCCCGGGCCGCGCAGGAAGAGATAGGCGTCGAAGTCATCCGACTCGAGGTCGATCGTGACCGTCTGACCGGCGCGAGCTTGAATCGTCCAGGCCTGCGCGTACGTGCTGTCGTGATTGAGCAGCACGTCGCTGGTGGACAGCCGGCCCTGCTGCGACTGGCCGACGTCGATCGCATGCGCGCTGGCTCGGCTCGGCGCGCCGCTCGCCGCCCCGCCACCGGTGCCCTGCGGTGGATGACAATCGGCGTTGCCGTGCTCCTGAACCGGTTTGGCGCCGCGCGTGATCGACAGCGTAAAGTTGCCGGTCTGCCGCTTGGGCGTATTCGTCGTGTTCACGAGAATGCGGTAGGGTCCCCGGCTCGGGAACGCGCGCACGATACGCGATGCGCAGCCCGGTCCACCATCGTCGTTGATGAGGGAGTTCTCCAGGTCCTCGCCACGAACGATCAACACCGGATCGAAATCGTCGGATGAGAGATCGATCGTGATCGTATCGCTCGGTCCCGGCGCGGTGAACTGATAAAGCTTGAAGTAGCTCGTGTCAGGATAGAGCGAGTCACTGGCCGTGAGCGCACCGTTGATGCTTTCCCCGACTCGTATCGTCGGCATCGCCGAGCTTGAGACCTTTTGCTGCAACGGCTGACCGCCGGGGGCGGCGGCGGGAGGGGCGGAGGGGGCGCTCGCGCTTGCAGTCGCCGTGAAGCGACAGTTGCCTTTCGTCTCGACGGCCGCCTGACCATCGGAGACGCGCAGCGTGAAACGCCCGGTCTGGCGGGGGGGCCGCGACGCCGTGTTCACGAGGATGCGCAGCGGATGATCGTCCTGCGCCGTGTACACGAGCCGCGCGTTACAGCCGCCGCCGCCGTCATCGTTCGACACGAGCTTCTCACCGCGGCCGCGCGTGAGCATCAGGTACGCATCGAAATCGTCCGACTGGAGGTCCACGGTAAACGCCTGATTCGGCCTGACCGGCACGATCCAGCGCTGGAAGTACGTGGAATCGCCGGTGATGAACTGCGGATCCTCGGCCGTGAGAGTGCCCGTGATGGTTTGCCCGACCTCGATCAACCCCGCCACCGCGCCGAATCCGCGGCAGACCGTGTCGGCCGCTGCGGCTGCGCGACCAGGCGCCAGCGACAGGTGGTACTCACCCAGCTCCGCTTTGGCACTCGAATTGGCGTAGATCCGATAGTTGCCGGTTGCCGGCGGCACAAAGGTCAGGCGGGCGTTGCACTTCTCGCCGCTGTCGTCATTGCGCGCCAGCGTGTTGCCCGATGCGTCGGCGATGAGAAGGTTCGCATCGAAGTCGTCGGAGGTCAGATCCACCGCGACCGGGTCGCCTTTGTTTCCAACGAACGCGTACATCTTGTAGTGCGAGCCGTCGGAGAACTTCTGATCGCTCTGCACGAGCCGGCCCGTGACCGTCTGGCCCACACGAATGGGGATCTGCGCGGCGAGGGGGGCGGCAAGAGCGGCAAGGGCGGCAAGGGCGGCGGCGGAAGCGCGCACAAGAGCTCCTAGCAACGAGAAGGAGGACGGCCCAATTTGCAAGTTGGAGAACCCTTACACAATCAGGGACCGTGATTTCACACCCTGAAGGGGCCGCAGAATCTCATCCACCGCACCCGCCAGGTCAGCGACCACCATCACACGGACCGCCCGCGCCTGTCCCTGGTGGAGGTTGCCGTTCCCCGTTGTGACCAGGATCCCATGGCCACCGAGCACGCGGGCGGGCTGAACGTCGGCAAGGCGGTCGCCTACCCACCAGGAGCGCGTGAAGTCGATGTCGAACGCTTGCTGCGCCTCCTGAAAGAGCTTGGAGCCGGGCTTCCGGCAATCGCAGGGACCGCTGAACTGCGGATGATGCGGGCAGAAGTAGGCGGCGTCGACGTGGGCGCCCTGCTGCTCCAGCAACTCGACCAGGCGTCGCTGCACGGCCGCGTAGTCCTGGACCGTGTAGAGGCCGCGTGCGATACCGGATTGATTGGTCACGATGATGACGAGGAAACCGCGGTCGTTGAGCCGTTTGATGGCGCCGGCGGCGCCGGCAAGGAGTTTGACCTGGCCCGGCTCATGAAGGAATCCCGGGTCTTCGACGATCGTGCCGTCGCGATCGAGAAAGACCGCTCGGCTAGCCACGCAGCGCCGCGACTACCGTGTCCACCTGTTCCGGGAAAATGGTGCGCGCGTCGAGCAACACGCGACTGCCGGCGACGCGCGCGATGATCGGCGGATCGTTGGCCCGCAGTTTCTCCGCGAGCCGCTGGTCGGGGAATCCCGCGAGCCAGGTCTTGAGCTTTGCTCCGGGGAATGAGCCGCCGCCGACCTCGGAATCGCCCTCGATCAGCTCGCCGCCGAGTGCCTGGGCGCGCGCCTGTATCGTCGCGAGATCCTCAGTAAGCATTCGTAGGACCGGTATCTCCTTTCGTGCACGCTCCGGTTCACGATACAGCGCCAGAGTAGCCTCGAGCGCCGCTAGCGTGAGCTTGTCGGCGCGCACCGCCCGCGCAATGGGATCGGCGCGGCATGCGGCGATCGCCTGCTCGCTGCCGACGAGAATGCCCGCCTGCGGACCGCCCAACAGCTTGTCGCCGCTGAAGGCGATGAGATCGGCGCGCGTTGCGACCGCTTCGGGCACCGTCGGCTCGCCCGTCAGTCCCCATTTGGAGAGGTCGACGAGGAGACCGCTGCCCAGGTCGTATAAGCAGCTCAATATAAGCAGCTCAAGCCGCGCGCATGCGCCATCTCCGCCAGCTCGACGACGGCCACGTCGGCGGTGAATCCGGTGACCTGGAAATTCGAGCGGTGCACCTTGAGCAGCAGTCGACTGTCCGCCGTCAGCGCTCGGTCGTAATCGTTGGGATGGGTTCGGTTCGTGGTGCCGACTTCGACGACGCGTGCTCCGGAGCGCGCCATGATGTCGGGGATCCGGAACGACCCGCCGATTTCGACCAGCTCGCCGCGCGAGACAACCGCCTCGCCGCCGCGCGCCAGCGCGCTGAGCGCGAGCAGCACCGCGCCGGCGGCATTGTTCACGACCAGCGCATCGGCCGCACCGGTCAGCTCGACGAGCAGATCACGACAATGCGCGTGACGGGAGCCACGCGTCCCGCGGCCGAGGTCGTATTCGAGCGCCGCGTAACCGCGCGCCACGCTGGTGAGCGCCGCGATGGCTGCGCCGGCCAGCGGCGCGCGACCGAGATTCGTGTGGAGCACGACGCCCGTCGCATTGATCACCGGCGCGAGCGACGGCACGGCCAGTCGAGCGACCGCCGCCTCCACGGCGGCATCCCACCCTTCAGCAGGTGTCGCGCCCCCGTTCACCCGCGCCGCATCCACCGTTTCACGCGCGGCTTTCACCACCAACCCTCGCGGATGCTCGGCCAGCAACCGCGCCACGCCCGGACCCGCAAGCAGCGCGTCGATCGATGGCAACTGCCGTCGCGGATCGGTCACGGTCGGGTACGCGGAGCGCGGTGTGTGGTATCTACTGGTGCGGGCTTGGGAACGAGAAAGCCGACGTCGCCCTCACCCTTTTTCCCGATGAGGTTCGTCGCGTCCTGTACGCGCACGACGTAGCGCGTCTCGGTCTTGAAGGGCCTGGCCATGCGCACGACGATCTTATCAGAAGGAATGGGGCGCCGGGCGAGCAAGCGGCGCACGAGCGCGGTGTCAACCGGTGGGCGCGAGGGCTTTTTCCCCTGTGCTTGAGCAGGAGGCGGTGGCGGAGGAGGTGGCGGCGGGGGAGGCCGGCGCGCGGCGCCGGTGTCGCGCGCCGCCGCGGCCGCGCTGTCCCGCTTCAGCCGCTCCACGGTCATCAGCGAGTCGTACACGCGTGCCGTGAAAACCTTCGCAATGGGGACCGGAGTCGAGTCGGGGAGCTGGAGCACGTGCACGTGGGCCGTGTCGAACGACTGGCTCGGATCGAGCGACTGTGAAAAGTCGACGCGCACCGTGATCGAATCGACGAATGTCGCCTGCTGCAGACGCGGCGCCGTGGTGTCGTGCGGAAACATGTACAGCGCCACGTTGGTGCTCGAGTCGACGGTCACCATGAGCGAGTCGTAGGCCTCCCGCGGGCTGCGCCGCCGGTCGCCGTTTTCGTCTTGCGTCGCGTAGACGATGTACTTGCCCGGAGCGACGCCCTCGAGATTGAACTGGCCGCCGGAATCGGCCAGGGTCAAGTAGCCGACGCTATCGGGCAGCGGCACCGCCTCGATCAATGCGCGCGGGACGATGCGCTGATCGATCCAGTGTAATGCGATGCCGCCGATGCGGGCGTGACCGAACTCGGGGCCCGTCGAGAACAGCACGATCTTCGCGGTGTCGAGGTGGTTGCGGCTCAGATCGTAAATGCCGGGCAGCACTTCGAGCCGATACACGCGACGCTTCCATCCCTCGCGCGGCTTCACGCTGATGCTGGTCCGATGCCATCCCACCCGCACGGGTCCCGCGACCGGTGACAGTAGCACGAGTTTCTCGAGTCCAGGTCCGCCGGCTCCTCCTCCACCCGCCATCTCTTCGATGACCTCATCGAATTGAATGACGGCGTCGCCCTTGAGATTCGGGACCATGGCACCCGACTCGGGGCGGACGGCGACGATATGGGGAGGGATGGTGTCCAGCGGCCCGCCGGGCGGGGCGCCGACACTCGCGCAGGCGCTGATGAGGGCGACGCCCGCCCAGCCGGCTACGCGCAGCCGAGCGATTTGAGCTTTCCGGCGAGGACGTCGCGCTGGTCACGCCACGCTTTTTCCTTTTCGCGCTCGCGCGCCACGACGTCCTGCGGCGCGCGGGCGACGAAGTTCTCATTCGTGAGCCGGGCGGCGAGCCCTTCGAGCTGCTTGTCCAATCGATCCTTCTCCTCTGAGAGCCGTCGGCACTCGGTGCGAATATCGACGGCCCCCTCCAGCGCGACCACGACTTCGCTGCCGTCGCCGAACACCGCATGCGCGCCCACGCCTTGCGACGCACCGTCCAGGGCCAGGCTCTCGAGTTGGCCGAGGCGCACGATCGTCTCGCGCTCGCCATCGAAGGTCGCGCTGCGGTCGTTGCCGCGCGCGACGATCGTCGCTTTGAGCTTGATCTTCGGCGCCACGCGGTATTCGGCGCGAATCGAGCGAATCTGCTCGATCGCGGTTTTCACGCGCGCGAATTCGCG
>WNFD01001576.1_pt1 | contig 23147 bp, 23 predicted proteins | sample 5400491 | NCBI WGS metagenome assembly WNFD01 (sample SAMN13153343, study PRJNA577476) | soil metagenome | isolation source: 120 cm saprolite under Douglas fir tree site 2 hole 2 replicate 2 | place: USA:California | collected 2015-04-18
CGTGGCGCAGAGCGTCCTCGGGCACGTCCTCGAGACGCGTGACCATCGCGGTCAGAAGCCGCACCCGAAGCCGTCGCGTCTCCTCGCGCTCCCCAGTGCACCAGTTGCGAAACTCGTGGCAGTCCGGCAGATCGAGACCCTCGAGGAAATCGCCCTCGAGGGCCTCCGTCGCCTGACGTAGCGCATCGGTCGAGATGGAATCCGTGCCGTTTCGGGCGATGTCGCGCAAAGACAGGATGTCCACTGTGACACGATCAAGATCTAAACCGACATTGTCGCGGTCGGCGATGATCCTTGGACAGTCAGCTTCGTCGACGAGCGGCCGCAGGCGGGTCAAGCTCCACCGCAACGCGGCACGGGGATCATCCGGGATGGGCCAGAGCATGGCGCAGAGCCGGTCGCGGCTGTGTGGACGCGCGGTGACGGCCAGATAGGCGAGCAGCGCACGCGTCTTTTTTGACGGTGGCAGCAGCATTCGCGTGCGGTCGCGCAGCACGGCAAGTTGGCCCAACACGCAAACGCGCAACGACTCTTTCCCTTTCATGACGGGGGTGCCTTTAGCACTTGAAACACCGGTGCGCAGGCCGCCACCGGGCTGACGCGCAAATTCCGACGCCAGCATCCGACTTTTCCACGCTGGCAACAACGGATTTTCCTACGCTGCCGCACGGCGAAGGGCGATATTTATGGCGCAGCATCATGCCGGCGCCGCCATGACAGATCACTGACGGAACTATTCCAATCCCGCGCGGCGGAAGGCTTCCACATAGTGCTGGTAATGCTCGCGCTGGGCATCCTGCATGAATGCCATTTGCTCGGCGATCCAGGCGAGCGAGATGTTGGGTTGCGCGCGGCGCAAGTCCTGGAGCGCGGCCTTGGCTGTCTCAATCTCGCCCGCCATGGCGGCGGAGACAGTCAGCACACGGTGGGCGCCGGCGAAGTCGAAGCGCTGACGGATGCCCTCGCGCGCCAGCCGCATCGCCTCGTCGTAGTTGCGTCCAACAAACTCGGCATAGGCGGCAATGCCGATATAGATCGCTGAGAATGAGCCCCGCGGGCTCAGCCGCATCGCGCGGCGGGCGGCCTCGCCGCCTTCCTGCCAGCGCCCGCAATAGCAGAGCAGCAGGCCATAATAGGCTTGCGCCATCGGGAAGTTCGAGTTGAGGCGCAGCGCCAACTCGAGCTCGGCCAGCGCATCTTCGAGACGCCTCAAGGGCACGTAGACGGTGGCGAGCGCGAGATGCGCCCAGGGATCCTCGCCATCGGCTTGGATCGCCGCCAGCGCCGCGCGTCCGGCAGCCACTACGGCGGTTGCGCTGTCCTCCCAACCCATATGAGCGCCGAACGTATGGCTGACCGCAAGGACGCCGAGCGCCTGGCCGTAATTCGGGTCGATGGCCACTGCCTTTTCGAGCAACGCTTGCGCAGCAACGTTGTCCTCGCGGGTCACTCGCCAGTAGTGCGACAGCGCCCGCATCACCAGACCCCAAGCGTCCAAGCTGTCCGGCGGCTTGCGCTGCGCGCGAAAATTTTCCGCAGCATAGAGCTGCGGCTCGATCGCCGCGACGATCGCTTCGGTGATCTCGTCCTGCACTGCGAACACGTCGGCAAGCTCGCGGTCGTAGCGTTCCGCCCAGACGTGGCCGCCAGTGGTGACGTCGTTGAGCTGCGCCGTGATGCGCACGCGGTCGCCGACCTTGCGCACGCTGCCCTCGATCACATAGCCGACGCCAAGTTCCTCGGCAACCTGCCTCATATGAACCGATCTGCCCTTGTAGCTGAAAGAGGAATTGCGCGCGATGACGAAGAACCACCGCAGCTTTGACAGCGCGGTAATGATGTCCTCGCTGATGCCGTCGGAAAAATATTCTTGTTCGGAATCACCACTCAAATTGACGAACGGAAGGACGGCGATGGCGGGCCGGTCTGGTGGCGGCCATGCCAGACGCGGCTCGTGAATTTCGCTCGGCGGCGGATCGGCGGCTTGCGCCGGCTCGTCGGCCTCCGGCTGCGTGCGCGCGTCGGCCTGCGGGGGGACTTGCGATGCCCGCCGCAGAGCGCCCGTGGGTGTGGCGTTCAGCTCACGCAGACGGCGCTCTGCCGTCTGATGATATTCCTCGGCCTCGCGCCGCCGGCCCGTGGCATGCAGCAACCGAATCAATCTTGCCTGCACGGTTTCATTCGCCGGTTCGAGCAGACTGAGCGCCCGCGCGTGACCTAGGGCTTCATCGGGCACGTCCTCCAAACGGGTGACCAGCGCCGTCAGAAGCCGCACGCGAAGCCGTCGCGTCTCCTCGCGTTCCCCGGTGCACCAATTGCGAAACTCATGGCAATCCGGCAGATCGAGCCCCTCGAGGAAATCGCCTTCGAGCGCAACCGTCGCCTGGCGCAGCGTCTCGGTCGCGATCGTATCCGTACCGTGTCGCGCGGCGTTGCGTAGCGACGAGATGTCTACGGTGACACGATCAAGGTCGAGCCCGACATTGTCGCGGTCGGCGATGATCCTTGGACAACCAGGTTCGTCGACGAGTGGCCGCAGGCGGGTCAAGCTCCACCGCAAAGCGGCACGGGGATCATCCGGCACGCTCCAGAACATGGCGCACAGGCGGTCGCGACTGTGCCGACGCGCGGTGACGGCGAGATAAGCGAGCAACGCTCGCGTCTTTTTTGACGGCGGCAGCTGCACTCGCGTGCGATGGCGCAGCAGAGCAAGCTGGCCCAGCACGCAAATGCGTAACGACTCTTTACCTTTCATGACTTGGGTGCCTTAGCACTTGTAAAATTTGCGTGCAGGCAGTTAGCGGGCGGACCCGCAAATTCCAACGCGAGCATCTGACTTTTCTCCGCTGGCAACAACGGCTTTTCCCACGATCGACCGGCAAGACGTGAGCCGAAGATCGCACGGGAGTTTCACATGATTGTTCGGCAACTGGCTCTCGCGCTGTGCTGCCTGGTACTTGCTGCTGTCGTTCACGAACTTCACGCCCAGGCCCAGCCGGAGCCGATGGCAATGACGCCCGCGGAAATGAAGTGGGAGGCGCAGGGCGGCCTGGCGCTGCCAGGCATGGAACAAGTGAACCTGGTGGGGAATCCGTCCAAGCCCGGCCCCTATACGCTCCGATTAAAGTTTCCCGCCGGATACAAGCTCGCCCCACACACGCATCCGGATTCTCGCGAGGTGACGATCCTGTCCGGTACTTGGTACACCGGCTACGGCGAAAGGTTCGATGAGGCGGCGCTGAAAGCGTTGCCGGCGGGGAGCTTTTATACCGAGCCCGCGAACGTCGCCCATTTCGTCGAGGTGCGGGAGCCGGTGACAATCCAGGTGAAAGGCACTGGACCGAGCGGGCGCGTGTTCGTCGGTCCGGCAGGCAATCCGAAATAGGCGACGCACCGGGTGATACCGGGTGATGGAGCCCCCGCGGGATGACGATCGCAGACTTCACGCTTGCGGCGTTCACGCTGTGCAATAGCTTTCGCGTGCTGGCGTATGTCCCGCAGATCGTGAGGGCAGCCACGGACCGCAGCGGTGCGCAAGCCGTCTCCTGTGCGACGTGGGGCCTGTTCCTCGTCTCGCATGCGTCGGCAGCGGCCTATGCGCTCGTGAACAAGGAGGATTGGACGATGGCGTCGGTATTTATAGGCAACGCCATCGGTTGCAGCGCGATCCTCCTGATTGCCGCGTGCAAGCGCTCCCGACATCGCCGCGGGCCGACAATCTAAGAGAGTTGTTCTCTGCTCGATTGCCAAAGGCATAGCAAATGAACTCACGCGGAAAGGCGGCCGACACCGGTTCTAAGAAGCCAGATCGCTTGCCGCCTCCAATTCGAAGGCCGGCACTGTGCGTTCGAATTCTGACAAGGCTGCTGACGGCTCTCCATGATTCGCGGACCAAGGAAGCCGCGGGTGTCGTTTGGCGGCATCAGGAGTTGAGGGAAAATTTTCAGAGCATGGAGCATCCCGACCGTGCGAATATGCCGCCGTGATGTGCCGCAGCGCGGCCCTATCGGCCTGCCGCCTGCAACGTTGCATCTGTAACCATTCCGCCACCGTTCGGAAATCTGGACCTCGTACCAACTTGCCTCCAGGCACGGCGCCATCACGACGCCGGCACGTCCTGTGGAGGCATTCATGGTCACGACAAACGTCCTGTCGGCACGCAACGCCATCGACGTGGCCGCCGAGCGGAAGCCGGCGCGGAGCGCGACGACGCGCATGCTCGAAGCGTGGACGGCACGCTCGACGGCAAGGCCGACTTCGCCGAGAGCCTGCAGGCCAGCGCCTGGATTCACGCGGCTTGCACCAATGTCGTCAGCGGCTGCTACACGCTGGGCGGCGCCAGCGCGGTGCTGAACGCCTCGCCGCTGCAGCGGCGCCTGCGCGATATCCATGCCGCCAGGCAACACATGTTCGCGCAGGAGCGATTCTACGCCAACGCCGGTGCGAACCAGCTCGGGTTTCCGCCGGTCGATCCGATCTCCGGACGGTAGGTTCGAACCCGCAGGAGCGTTCCGTTGCGCATCAATACGTCCGGAACCTGGTTACTGCCGTGCGGCCTCTGCCGCTGCCTCGGCGGCCCGCCGCCGCATCAGGTCCTGTTCGCGCCGATTGCCCGCCAGCTCCGCCGCCGCCTCGAACGCGGCGCGCGCCTCCTCGTAGCGGCCTAGCTTATGCAGCAGATCGCCGCGGACGCATGGCAGCAAATGATAGGCTTTCAGCGCGGGCTCCCGCGCCAACCGGTCGACAATGGCAAGCCCGGCGGCCGGACCGTCCACCATCCCGACGGCGACGGCCCGGTTCAGCTCGATGATTGGCGAATGCACCAGCGTCGCCAGTTCGGCGTAAAGCGTGGCGATGCGCCGCCAGTCGGTGTCCTCGGGCGCGTTCGCCTGGGCATGGCAGGACACGATCGCCGCCTGCAACACGTAGAAGCCCCGCGCGCCGCCGAGTTCGTGCGCCCGCGACAACGCCTTTAGCCCACGGCGGATCTGCAAGCCGTCCCAGCGCGCGCGGTCCTGCTCCATCAGCAGAATGGGATGCCCCGCCGCGTCGACGCGCGCCGCCGTGCGCGAGGCGTTCAATTCCATCAGTGCCAACAATCCATGCGCTTCCGGCTCAAGCGGCGCGATCGCGGTGAGCACGCGGCCGATCCGCAGCGCTTCATCGCAGAGCCGCGGACGCAGCCATTCCTCGCCGCGCGCGGCCGTGTAGCCCTCGCTGAAGATGAGGTAGACGACCTCGAGCACCGAGGCGAGGCGCTCCGACAGCGCCTCGCCACGCGGGGTCTCGTAATGAAGGCCCGAATCCGAGAGCGTTCGCTTGGCGCGCACGATGCGCTGGGCGACGGTCGCTTCCCCCACCAGGAAGGCGCGCGCGATCTCCTCCGTCGTCAGGCCGCAGATCATCCGCAGCGCCAGCGCCGCACGCGCCTCGCGCGACAACAGCGGATGGCAGGCGGTGAAGATCAGCCGCAGCAGCTCGTCGCCGATATCGTCATCCAAAGCCCTGTCCCAATCGGGCATCGCCTGCTGCTCCCGCTCCATGTCGCACGCCAGCATCTCGTGCTTGCGGGCGAGCATCTTGTCGCGGCGCAGATGATCCAGCGCGCGGCGCTTCGCCGTCGCCATCAGCCATGCGCCGGGCTTGTCCGGGACACCTGTCGCCGGCCAGGATTCCAGGGCGGCCAGCAACGCATCCTGGGTCAATTCCTCGGCAAGCGGCACGTCACGCAGCATCCGCGACAGCGACGTGATCAGCCGCGGCTGCTCGATGCGCCAGGCGGCCCGGATCGCATGGTCGACATCGGCGGCGGTCATCGCCGCCGCCGACAGGTGCGGCGATCCTGCATCAGTGCGGCGGGCTGGCGAACGCGCGGAGCTCGCACGTTCCCTCCCAACCCGGCATGTGATCGAGATGCAGTTGCATGAACTCCTTGGCCATCGCCAGCGCCTCTTCCTTGTCGCGCAACTCGAAGATCGCGTAGCCGCCGATGACCTCCTTGGCCTCGACGAAGGGCCCATCGATGACGCTGAGCTTGCCTCCCGCGATCTGCACCCGCGCACCGGTCTGCAGCGGCATCAAGCCGCCATTGTCGACCATGCGGCCGGCCTTGATCTCCCGCTCGGAAATTTTCTGAATGGCCGCCACCATTTCCGGCGTCGGGCCGGTCATCGGCTGCGGGGACGTGACGATATACATGAAGCGCATCGAAAAACTCCTGTTGAGGCGAAGCCGCCAACATCGGCCCGCTAACAGGAAGACGATCCAGCCAAAGGCGGATCGACACGGGCGCTGAAAAAAATAGGTCGCCGGGAGGACCGCGCGCCCCTGTGCGCCCCCTACTGCCGCAGCATGATCAGGGGATCGGCGCTGTCGGGCACCAGCCGCCATTGCGCGTTGTCGTCGGCCTCGAAGCGCCAGGTCACGCCCTTCTCCGACATCAGCATGATCTGGCCGCGCTCGAGCCGCCACTGCGTCGGCGCGAAGCTCGCGACCGCGGAGTCGCATTTCGGCTTCAGGAACACCTGGAAATTGTCGTTGCCGGCGTCGTTGTTGGTCAGCGTCAGGCCGCAGATCGTGTTGCCATTGCCGCGCACCATCGCCCAGTCGCCGATCATCTGGTCCATCGACTTGGCGAGCGAGCGGGCGGCTACAAGATTTTGCAGGATGTAGACGCCTTCATTGGTGCGCAGGCCTTCGAAAATGCCGGTCTCGACTTCGGTGAAGTCGATCACCGCTTCCCCCGCGGCGTCCTGCAGCCGGACGATATCGAGGCCCCTGACGTTCCAGGCCTTGATATCCTTGGTGAAAGGCAACGCCGTCGCGCAGCCCGGCTCAAGCTCGAGCTTCTGCCCCTGCGGGGTCGTGTCCGGCTTCAACGTGACCACGCAGGTCTTGCTGCGCTCGGTGGTGGAGAGCTCCCACTGGCCGACCATGTCCTTCTTCAAGCCCACAGCGTCCCGCTGCGACCGCGCCGGCGATCCCAGGACGGCGGCGGCCAGCAACGCAGCCAGCGCGAGAGAAACGCGGAGTTTCATCAACGGGCCTTGATTAACGGGTCTTGATTAACGGGTCTTGATTACCGAGTCTTGGCAGGGGTCTCCGCAACCGGGGTCAGCGGCGGCTTCCCGGCAAACCAGGCTTTCAGATTGTCGACCACCAGTTGATCCATGGCGTTGCGCGTTACTACCGAAGCCGAGCCAATATGTGGCAGCAATACGACGTTTTGCATGGCCTTCAGTTCGTCCGGGACATTCGGCTCCCGTTCGAACACGTCGAGGCCGGCGGCAAGAATGGTTCCGGATTTCAGCGCCGCGATCAGCGCCTGCTCGTCGACCACGGTGCCGCGCGCGACATTGATGATGACGCCACGCGGCCCGAGCGCCTTCATGACATCGGCATTGATCATCTTGTTCGTTGCGGCGCCGCCGGGAACGATCACCACCAGCGTGTCCACCGCCTTCGCCATCTCGATCAGGTCGGGATAGTGCTTGTATGACAGCTCGGCGGCCGGCTTGCGCGTGTGATAGACCACGGGCACTTTCGAGGCATCGAGCCGGCGGGCGATCGCCTGTCCGATCCGTCCCATGCCGACCATGCCCACTTTACGGTCGCGCAGCGAGCCGACGCTCAAGGGGAATTGCTGCGTCTGCCAAAGGCCGGACCGCAGATAGCGGTCGGCCTTGACGAATTCGCGCAAGGTCGCGATCAGGAGCCCCATGGCGATGTCGGCGACCTCTTCGGTCAGCACATCCGGCGTGTTGGTGACCATGATGTCGTGGTCGCGCGCATAGGCCGCGTCGACATGGTCGTAGCCGACGCCGAAGGAGGAGACGATCTCGAGCTTCGGAAGCCGCCCCAGCGTCTTGGCGTCGCCGCGCACGGTATTATAGGTGATTGCCATGCCGCGCACCTTGGCGGCGATTTCGGGCGTCAGGCGTTCCAGGTCGTGGGTCGTCTCGAACTGATGCAGGACGAACTGGTCGGAAAAGCCATTGTCGACGATCGACTTGCTCGGTCCATGGACCAGGAGATCGATCTTTTCGGAAGAAAGTGAGCCGGCCGCCATCAGTTGTCCTTTCCAAGCGCGCTTTCATGCCAGCGCCGCAACGCAAAATGGGAAATTAGCGCCAGCAGGGCGTAAATGACAATCCCGGCCAGCGAGAGCAAAAACAGAGCCGCGAACATCCTGGGAATGTTGAGGCGGTAGCCGGATTCGGCGATCCGGTAGGCCAATCCGGAGCCCGCCCCCGCCGTGCCGGCCGCGATCTCGGCCACCACCGCCCCGATCAGCGACAGGCCGCCGGCGATCCGCAAGCCCCCGAGAATGTAGGGCAGCGCCGTCGGCAGCTTCAGATAGCGCAGCGTCTGCAGGCGCGAGGCGCCATAGAGCTGAAACAGGCCGGCGAGATTGCGATCCACCGAGTTCAGCCCCAGCGTGGTGTTGGACAGCACCGGGAAGAACGCCACGATCCAGGCGCAGACGATGACCGCGGTCTGCTGCGGAAGGTAGATCAGAAGCAAGGGCGCGATCGCGATCACCGGCGTGACCTGCAGGATCACGGCATAAGGAAACAGCGAATATTCCAGCAGTTTTGAAAGATTGAACAACAGCGCCAATGCAACTCCGCCGATCGCGGCGGCGATGAAGCCTTCGACCGTGGTGGTGAGCGTGGTCAGCAGCGATTGCGACAGCACGTCCCAGTCGCTGAAGAGCGTCTGGAACACGGCCACCGGTCCGGGCAGCACATAAAGCGGGATATCGTAAACCCGCACCATCACTTCCCAGCCCACCGTCGCCGCCACGGCCACGATCGCCGGAAGCAGAATCCGCAAGGCATGCAGCGCGCCTCCCTCCGGCTCGCGCTTGTCTTGCGACGAATCTTGCGGCGAACTCATAGCGCCAACTGCCCGGAATAGGACGGTGCCAGCGCGCCCGAGACCTTGCGGCAGAACTCGGCATAACCGGCGGACGTCCTGAACTCCTCCGTCCTCGGTTCGCTCGCGGCGATTGAGATCTCCGCGCCGATCCGGCCGGGCCGCTGCGTCATCACCACCACGCGCTGCGACAGATAGACCGATTCGAACACCGAATGGGTGACGAAGATGACGGTCTTGTGCAGGCTGCGCCACAGCGCGAGCAGATCGTTGTTGAGGCGGAAGCGGGTGATCTCGTCCAGCGCGGCGAACGGCTCGTCCATCAGGAGGATATCCGGATCGGTGACGAGCGCGCGCGCCAGCGAGACCCGCATCTTCATGCCGCCCGACAATTCGCGCGGATAGCTGGCTGCGAAATCCGACAGTCCCACGCGCGACAGCGCTTCCGACACGAGCCTGGCCGCTTCCGCTTGGGGGACATGCGCGAGCTTCAGCGGCAGCCGCACATTTTCGCGCACGCTGGTCCAGGGCATCAGCGTCGGTTCCTGAAACACGAAGCCGATGGCCTGGCCTGCCCGCCCCTCGCCGGCATGGCGCGAGACATGACGTGATACCTGGACGCTGCCCTTGGTCGGCGCGGCAAGCCCCGCGATCAGCCGCAGCGCGGTCGACTTGCCGCAACCCGACGGCCCGAGGAGCGAGACGAATTCCCCCTGGCGGACGTCAAGGTCGAACGGACCCAGCGCCATCACGCCGTTGCCATAGGCCTTGGTGACGCCGCGCAGATGGACCGCAAGGCCGCCTGTATCGGCGCCCCGATCGGGAGGAACGCGATCGGCCATCTATTTGTTCGGCCGCAGCTCGACGCCGACGCCCTTGTTGACGAAGCGAAGCGTGTAGGACTTGCGGTAGTCGAGGTCCGACTTCACGACGCCGGCCTTCACCATTTTCTCGAAGAAGCTCGTCACCCGTTCGTCGGTCATCGCGCCGATGCCGTTGCGCGCCGCGTCCCCAGAATCCACGATGCCGTAGTCCTTCATCTTCTGGACCGAATAGGCCAGCAGCTCGTCGGTCATTTCCGGATTCATCTTCTTGATCATCGCATTGGCGGCGGAGTTGTCGCCGTAGATGTAATTGTACCAGCCGATCGCGGAGGCGTCGACGAAGCGCTGCACCAGGTCCGGCTTCTTCTCGATCACGTCGCGCCGCGTCTCGATCAGGGTCGAATAGGTGTTGAAGCCATAATCAGCCAGCAGGAGAATGCCCGGCTTGAAGCCGGCGCTCTTTTCGACCGCAAACGGCTCGGAGGTGACATAGCCCTGCATCGCGCTCTGCGCGGTCGCGATGAAGGGCTGCGGGTTGAAGGTATAGGGGCGCACGTTCTTCTCGCTGAAGCCATATTCGGATTTCAGCCATTGGAAATAGCTGCCCATCCCGTCCTTGGAGACGAACAGCGTCAGCGGCTTCAATTCATCGAGCTTGCCGATCTTGGATTCCGGATGCGTCAGGAAGACCTGCGGATCCTTCTGGAAGATCGCGGCCACCGCCACCACGGGAACGTTGTTGGTGACCGCATCGAACGACATCAGGGTGTTCGCGGTCATGAAGAAGTCGATCTTGCCGGCGATCAGCAGCATGCGGTTGTTTTCGTTCGGGCCGCCCGAAACGATGGTGACGTCGAGCCCGTATTTCTTGTAGGTGCCGTCGGCGACCGCCTGGAAGAAGCCGCCATGTTCGGCCTCGGCGACCCAGTTGGTGCCGAACGAGACTTTGTCCAATTTTCCTTGGTCCAATTTGTCTTCGGCGGAGGCAGGCAAGACCGCCAAAAACGCGGCGACAAAGCCGGCTGTTAACGCTCGCAGCAAAAGGACCTTTTTCATGATTGGACTCCGTCGTTCGTTCTGGCCCATGATAGGGTGCACACTAGATGGCGATGAGATTAAATCAAACTGTAGCAGCGAATAGGTGAACCAAAATCCGCCGAAAGAAACATCCCGCCCGATGAGCTCGCCCCTCCCTCCCCGCGACTGGACCGACATCCACTGGCCCGAGATCGGCGCAGCCGAACCGGCGCGGTGGATCGCGGTCTTGCCGCTGGCCGCGACCGAGCAGCACGGCCCGCATCTGCCCTTGGGGACCGATGTGATGATCGCGCAGGCCTATCTGGAGCGCGTGCGCGAGCGTCTGCCTGCCAAGCTGCCGGCGACATTCCTGCCGCTGCAGCCGATCGGGATTTCCACCGAGCATCTCGACTATCCGGGCACGCTGACACTGCCGACCGAAATCGCGTTGAAGAGCTGGATGGCGCTCGGCGAGAGCGTGGCGCGCGCAGGGTTGAAGAAGCTCGTCATCGTCACGAGCCATGGCGGCAACAGCGCCGCGATGACGCTGGTCGCGCAGGACCTGCGCGCGCGTTTCGGGCTTCTCGTCGTCACCACCTCCTGGTCGCGTTTCGGCACGCCGGAGGGCCTGTTCGACGCGGACGAATTGCGCCACGGCGTGCATGGCGGCGCGGTGGAAACCTCGATCATGCTGGCGCGCTTTGGCGAGCACGTGCACCAGGACAAGATCGCGGACTTTCGGCCCACGAGCGTCGCGATGGAAAAGAAATATCGCCGGCTTTCCACGCAGCGGCCGGCGCCGTTCGCCTGGCAGGCGCAGGATCTCCATCCAAGCGGCGCCAGTGGCGACGCGACCCAGGCCTCCGCGGACAAGGGCGAGCGCCTGCTCGATCACGGCGCCCGCGCGTTCATCGAATTGCTTGAAGATGTCGATAAATTCGACGTGAAGGCGCTTTCGGCCGGCCCGAAGAGCTAGCCGACGCCTACCATAACCTATTGCAATAGTTAACCTAATTTACCTTACCGAAATTTCAGGACGGAAACGACGAACCGGAATCGAAAACCCTCCGTCCAATCGGCATGCGGACCACAACGGGCCGCATTCAACCGGATGGAGATCATCGTCATGTCGATCAAGACCAGGATTGCCGCTCTCGCCATTGCCGCGCTTGCCATCACCGGCACCGTCGCGTCCACCACCACGCCCGCCGAAGCGCATGGCTTCCACCATGGCTGGGGCGTCGGCGCCGGACTGCTCGGCGCCGCCGTCGTCGGCAGCACGATCGCGGCCAGCAACCCCTATTACTATGACGGCTATCAGCGCTGCGGCTGGGTTCGCCAGTTCGACGCCTTCGGCAACTACGTCGGCCGCGTGCGCAGCTGCTACTGATACATCGTCAATCGACATGATTTTGATCTGACGCGTTTTCCAGAGCAGGCTTCCGCCTGAAAACGCCATCGATCGTGGATCCCCCGTCCGGCACGGGCGCTTCATCCACCCCCGTGTCGTTCACCGACCCGCCCGGCGATCCCCCCGGGCGGGTCACCTTTTTGAGGGGGCGCCTTTTTTGAGGGGTCACCTCGGCCATTCTGCCCGGGTTGCACAGGCTTCGCGTAACTCTCTGCCGGTCGAACAGGATGTCGCCGACGCTTACCGCCCCCAGCGGTCCTGCCATATTTTCTCGCCGATCGTGCAGGGCACCCGCGGCTCTTTCTCGGCGACCGGAACGGTCCGATGCTCCGGCGTCCTTCCTGCGACCTCAAGTGTGAGCTTGGTGCGGATCGCCTCCTTGAACCTGTCGCGATCCTTGATCGGAACCACGAACGCGCCCGGGCCTCCGATCACGCAGTCCTCATAATAGAGATCGAGATCGTCGATATCCATCGTCGAATAGGATGGCTCCTTCACCATGATCGGCAGACCATTGATGACAATGCCCTTCGCCAACGCGGCGTCGCGCTCGCCGGTGACGGGAACGCCGCTGTTGTTGGGACCATCCCCGGAAATGTCGATGACGCGTCTTGCCCCCCGATAGGGATTCTCGTCGAACAGGGGCATCGCGAAATCGATCGCGCCGGAGATCGAGGTCCGCGACCCCCGGCGAACCGGCGCCTTCATGATCTCGGCGGCCACGGCGTCGGCCGATTCCGGGCCGTCGATGACCCGCCAGGGAATAATGATCTTCTGGTCCGTCGATGCCGACCACTCGAAATAGGTGACCGCTATCTTGCTGTTCGGGCCGTTCTTCAGCGCCTGCAGAAATTCCTTCGAAACAATGGCCTGGGCGTAGCCCTCGCGCTGAACCGCGAGTTCGTCCAGATCCATGGAGTAAGAGACATCAACGGCGATAACCAGCTCGACATCGACGGACGGCGATTTGTCCTTGCTGTCGGCGGCCTGCTGAGATGTGGGGTTCGGCGCAGCAATGCCGGCCACGTCGCCCGCGGCCATCGCGCCCGCGACAACCACCACCCCAATCGAGACAGACCAGCGCATAGCGGCACCTCCCGTCGACCTGGGCCTCATGGTGACACGCAAAGACGCGCGGCGCAAAGCAGGAACGCTTCACGTTCCGGTTAGTGGCGCCCGGCGAGTCATAGGTATTTGGCAATCAGTTTGAACTCCTTGAGGTAGGCGCGGCCCGCGGGGCCCGCAGCCTTCAGCGGGCGTTCCAGGCATTGGCTGATGTGGTCGTGGATCAAAGCCTTCTTGGCGTTCTCGACCGCGCTCTCGACCGCCTGCAACTGCTGGGCAATGTCCAGGCACGGGCGGTTCTGTTCGATCATGTCAATGATGGTCTGAAGGTGGCCGCCGGCGCGCTTCAATCGTCTGATGATTGCGGGATGATTGGCGTGAGGCATGTTTTCTCCTATCCTCCCGGCAGGATAGCAGCGATCCTCCCCGGGGGATAGCTGACAGCACTTGACAGCGGTTTGGGTCAGGCGTAGTGGCCCATTGTTGTCGCGGACGTCGCGTTCGAGACAGGCCTTTCAACCGCAACGAAGAGACCATGGGCCGTACCACCTTTGGCAACGCCGACCCGATCACGACAATCGGACCCGCGCTGCCGCAAGATATCGAAATCAACCGCGCGGGCCTTCAACAGGCTCTTGGCCGCGTGAGGGGTGATGGTCGCGCCTAGCTGACCGTCCGCTCACCGGCCTGCCGCGCAAAGCGGAAGTGGAGGTGAGCGATGTTCGCAAGACTCGCAAAAACAAGACTCGCAAAAACAAGACTCGCAAGATCCGGACTTGCAAAGCTCTGGCCTGTTCAGCCGCGGCACATCGCGGCGAGGCTGCACGAGATCAGGCTTTTCAATCGCCCCTATTCCAATGACAACCTTCCGGGTCTTCGCCACCCAAAGGGTCAGCGCCGAGTTCCGTCGCCGGCGCTGACTTGTCATTGGCTCGATCGCAACGGCCGGCTGGAATGCTGCTGGCATCCGGTGGACACGCTGGGCGGCGGGCGCGATGAAAATCCGTATTCCCGGTCAGATCGCGCTTGCGAACTGTCGCCGCTCCCGACCGCGCGACCTGGCGCTGGCGTGTTGAGCAACTGTCCGCGGTGGGCGTCGGAAGGGCGCCCGCATGGCTGGCCGCAAGCAGAGTTGTGATCGAAGGGGCACGAACGCTGCGGGGCCATTGGTGTCTTTCGGCTGGCGAGCGGCATCTTGCGCGACACGGTCGCCCTGCATCGGCAGGGCAGGATTTCACATAACGGTCTTCGAACTGTCTTATCTGCAGCGCGATGGCTGGAGCGGTGCGGAGCATGTCTGGCTCTGGGCCGCCGGCGGCATCAACAAGCGGAACGGGATTTTCACAGTGAACGCTTCGATTGATCAGACCGCCATCGGCCTCGGCATGGCGACCCTCATGGGCGCGTGCATCGGATTCGAACGCCAATGGCGTCAGCGGATGGCCGGCTTGCGCACCAACACGCTGGTCGCGATCGGCGCGGCGAGCTTTGTGGTGTTCTCGGGCTTGTTTCCCGGCGAGGACAGTCCGACCCGCATGGCGGCGCAGGTTGTTTCCGGGATCGGCTTCCTGGGCGCGGGGATCATCTTTCGCGAGGGACTTCATGTCACCGGCCTCAACACCGCGGCGACCTTGTGGTGTTCGGCCGCCGTGGGGCTATTGGCGGGAAGCGGCCACCCCCTGCATGCGGCGCTGTCGACGGGTTTTGTCGTTCTTGTCAATTTGACGCTTCGGCCACTGGTTCGGATCATCAACCGGCAGCCGATCACACAGGCCGAAACGGACCTGCATTACCGCGTCCGGGTGGTCTGCCGAAGTCCGGAAGAGGCGCACGTTCGGGCCCTGCTGTTGCAGAGCACCGGCAACGGTCAACTCAGCCTCCGACGGCTCGATAGTACCGATCTGGAGGAAAGCGGACGCGTCGAAGTCACCGCGCAGCTCACGGCCCCGTCAAAGAGCGACGCGATTCTTGAACAGGTCGTCGGCCGCCTGAGCCTCGAACCCACCGTCTCGGCCGCGAGCTGGAGCGTCGGGCCGATGCTCGAATAGTAATCATCAATAGAGCCCTACTTGCTATTGCGAATTAGTTGCAATAAGGCTTGGGATGATTGTCACGTTTCTTTGATCTAACGTTGGCTGGGCGATGGGGGCGGAATGAAGGGTCTTCGCAAGTTTGTTTGCAGCACTTGGCCGGTGCTTGCGACATGCTCTGCCGCGACCGCGGCGGATTTTCCAACCAACCTTCCTGTCAAAGCGCCGATTCGCTCGGCGATCTACGATTGGACCGGATTTTATGTCGGCGGCCATTTCGGCTATGGCGACGCGAGTTTTGGACCCGACACCAATCCGATTCCGTTGCAGGGTGCCCTCCTTCCCCACAGCCCGACTGGTCTGATTGGCGGCTTCCAGATGGGCTACAATCGCCAGCTGACCAACCGTGTTGTGCTTGGCGTCGAAGCGGATGCGTCGTTCACAAGCCCGCTGGATGGCGCTGCGCTGACGCCGGCGCCCTTCAACACGACTCTCGATTATGTCGGCACGGTGCGCGGCCGCATCGGATACGCGTTCGGAAGGTGGATGCCCTATGTGACCGGCGGCTTCGCCTGGGGCCATACTCACGTCAACATCAACGCTGACCCCGCAAATACCAGCGACATTGTCTCCTCGATCGGGCACTATCAGACCGGCTGGACGACGGGTCTCGGATTGGAATTTGCCGTCAGTGGCAATTGGAGCGCCAAGCTCGAATATGACCATGTCGATCTCTCGCGCCAGACCTACGATTTGAACGCCTTCGGATTGCCGGGCGTCAACGTCGATCCCCGCGTCGATTTCGTCAAATTCGGCCTGAACTACCGGTTTGGCGACACGCCCTGGACCGCGCCGGTTGCAGCCAACGCACAAACCGCGTTGCCGGAATCGGACGTCTGGAATGTCCACGCCCAAACGACGTTCCTTCCACAGGGCTATGCGTCCTTCCGCTCGCCCTATGCCGGCGCGTTCAGTCTCCCGGGAGGCGGACAGCTCCAGGAAACCTGGACCACGACCGCCTTTCTCGGCGTCAGGCTTTGGGATGGCGGCGAGTTCTATTTCAACCCCGAGCTTGCGCAGGGCTTTGGGCTCAACGGCACGCTCGGCCTCGCCGGTTTCCCGAACGGCGAGGCGCAGAAGGCCGGCGCCGCGTTTCCGAAAATCCGTGCGCAGCGCTATTACATCAAGCAGACTTTCGGTCTCGGCGGCGAGCAGGAAGACATCGCCGACGGTCCCAATCAACTGCAAGGCAAGCGCGACATCGACCGCGTTACTTTGATTGTCGGCCGATTTGCGATCGGAGACTTTTTCGACAACAACGCTTACGCCCACGATCCGCGCGCCGATTTCATGAACTGGGCCATGTGGTCGTCGGCCGCCTACGATTTTCCTGCCGATCTGCCGGGCTATACGCGCGGCGCGGTGGTCGAGCTCAATCGCAAGGACTGGGCGGTGCGCGCCGGCTATTTCCAGGTGCCCAACGCGCCGAACAGCGACGTGCTGACCTTCAAGCCCGGCGGCACGGCGGTCGAATTCGAAGAGCGCCACACGATCTTCGATCAACCCGGCAAATTGCGCCTGGGCGCATTCGTCAACAGCGGCCATACCGGCAACTACCGGGAGGCGCTGGCGATCCAAGCTGCCGACCCGGCGCTCGACATCAACACAGTGATGACCGGCATTCAGCACGCCAACCTCAAATACGGCTTCTATGCCAACCTCGAACAGCAGATCGCCAAGGATGTCGGGCTGTTCGCGCGCGCGAGCTGGAATGACGGCCAGAACCAAATCCTGTCCTTCACGGATATCGATCGCAGCCTGTCGGCTGGTCTGTCCATCAAGGGAAGCTATTGGGGACGTCCGAACGACACGATCGGCGTCGGGGGCGCGATCAACGGGCTTTCCGCTGCCAACCGCGACTTCCTCGCCGCCGGCGGGCTTGGCCTGTTGATCGGCGACGGCCAGCTTAACTACCGGCCCGAGCAGGTTTTCGAAACCTATTACGCCTATTCGCTGAACAAGAACGTCACTCTTACCGCCGACTATCAGCTCATCACAAATCCCGCCTATAACGCCGATCGCGGGCCGGTCTCGATTTTCTCAGGGCGCCTGCACGGCGAGTTCTGAACAAGGCGGCGCTGATGACGCTTCAGGATATTCTGACACCGAGGCTGGGACAGGCGCTGCGGCCCAACATCTGGGACGCGGTGGCGCTGATCCTCGTGATCGGCGCCATGGTGCTGATCGTCTATGGCGGCGAGCAGACCACGCTGCCGCTGTCCACGCTCGACGTCACCCCGTTGTCGCTCGATCCCTCCAACCTGCCGGTCTATGCGCTGCGCACGACGATGCGGATGCTGCTGGCGATCGTCTGCTCGACCGTCTTCACCTTCATCTATGCCGCGATCGCCGCCAAGAGCCGGCGCGCCGAAATGGTGCTGATTCCCCTGCTCGACATCCTGCAGTCGGTGCCGATCCTGGGCTTTCTGACCTTCACCGTCGTGTTCTTCATGAACCTGTTTCCGGGCAACGTGCTCGGCGCCGAGCTGGCTTGCGTGTTCGCGATCTTCACGAGCCAGGCCTGGAACATGACCTTCAGCATGTACCAGTCGATGCGCAACGTGCCGAAGGACCTGGAAGAGGCTTCGCAAAGCTTTCACCTGAGCGGCTGGCAGCGCTTCTGGCGGCTGGACGTGCCGTTCGCGATGCCCGGCCTGATCTGGAACGCGATGATGTCGATGTCGGGTGGCTGGTTCTTCGTGGTGGCGTCGGAAGCCATCACCGTCGGCAACACCACGGTGACGCTGCCGGGCATCGGCTCCTACGTCGCGCTCGGGATCGAGAAGCAGAATCTCGCCGCGATCGGCTACGCCATTCTGACCATGCTCCTGGTCATCATTGTCTATGACCAGCTGCTGTTTCGCCCCATTGTGGCCTGGGCCGACAAATTCCGCTTCGAGCAGACCGCGTCGGCAACCGCCCCGACGTCCTGGATGCTCGATCTGTTCCGGCGCACGCGGGCGTTGCGGGCGCTGACCTATCCGTTCGCTGCGCTGAACCGGGCGTTTTCCAATTTGCACATCGCTTGGCCTGCGGCCCTGCTGTCGCGGCCAAGACGCGGCCCGCCATCGCGCCTTGTCGACGCCCTGTGGTTTGCCATCATCGGTGTGGGTACGGGATACGCTGCCTGGCGGACTTATCAATATCTGTCGGCGAATTTGGGTCCGTCGGATGTGTTCGGCGCCGTCGGCTATGGCTTGATCACGCTCACGCGGGTCGTCGTGCTGATTGCGCTGGCGACGCTCATCTGGGTACCTATCGGGGTCTGGATCGGCCTTCGGCCCAAGCTGGCCGAGCGCGTCCAGCCGCTCGCGCAGTTCTTGGCCGCTTTCCCGGCGAACCTCGCCTTCCCGGTCTTCGTCAGCATCATCGTGCGGTACGGGTTGAGCTCGAATGTCTGGCTGAGCCCGCTGATGATCCTGGGCACCCAGTGGTACATCCTGTTCAACGTGATCGCAGGCGCCAGCGCCTTCCCAAGCGACCTTCGTGAGGCCGCCGGCAGCTTCCACCTCAAGGGATGGCGTTGGTGGATCAAGGTCATCTTGCCCGGCATTTTCCCGTATTACGTCACCGGCGCCATCACCGCCTCCGGCGGCTCCTGGAATGCCTCGATCGTCGCGGAAGTGGCGAGCTGGGGCGACACCCATCTCACCGCCACGGGACTCGGTGCCTATATCGCCAAGGCCACGGAAGCCGGCGACTTCCCGCGCGTCGTGCTCGGCATCGCCGTCATGTGCATTCTGGTGACGCTGTTCAACCGCCTGCTCTGGAGACCGCTCTACGCCTTCGGCGAGCGCCGCCTTCGCCTCGGCTGATCCCAGGAAAATCTCGAGGGGAATCTCAAGGGGACTCGCATGCTCGATCAAGTCAATCAGGCCAATCTTCTCGACATCCACGGCGTCTGCCGGTCGTTTCCGAAGGGCAGCGGCGAGGATCTCCGGGTCCTCGAAAACGTCGATCTGACGATCCGTTCCGGTGAAATCGTCGGCCTGCTCGGACGTTCCGGTTCGGGCAAATCGACGCTGCTCCGCATCATCGCTGGACTGATTGCACCGTCCTCGGGCGACGCCAAATGCCGCGGCGAGACCATCATGGGGCCGCCGAACGGCGTCGCCATGGTGTTTCAGTCATTCGCGCTGTTTCCGTGGCTGACGGTGCTGCAGAACGTCGAATTGGGGTTAGAGGCACTCGGCATCGACAGCGCGGAACGCCGCAAGCGGGCACTGGCCGCGATCGACCTGATCGGCCTTGATGGCTTCGAATCCGCCTACCCCAAGGAATTGTCGGGCGGCATGCGGCAGCGCGTCGGCTTTGCCCGCGCGCTGGTGGTGCATCCGGACCTGTTGCTGATGGACGAGCCGTTTTCCGCGCTCGACGTCCTGACCGCCGAGACGCTGCGCACCGACCTGATCGATCTCTGGATCGAGGGCCGGCTGCCGATCAAATCGGTGCTGATGGTGACGCACAATATCGAGGAGGCGGTGCTGATGTGCGACCGCATCCTGGTGTTCTCGTCGAACCCCGGGCGGGTGGCGGCCGAATTCAAGGTCGACCTGCCGCATCCGCGCAACCGCCTCGATCCGACGTTCCGGCAGCTCGTCGACAGCATCTATGCGCGCATGACACAGCGCGCGGAACCGCGCGCACCGGCCACCGAAGGCATTCAAGGGATCGGCGTCGGCATGGTGCTCAACCATGTCTCCTCCAACGTCCTGTCCGGCCTGATCGAGACGCTCGCGGGACCGCCCTATCACGGACACGCCGACCTGCCGGTGCTCGCGGGTCATCTGCAACTGGAAGCCGACGAGATCTTTCATCTCGGCGAAGCGCTGCAGCTCTTGCGGTTCGCACAATTGAGCGAGGGCGACCTGATGCTGACGGAGGCGGGACAGCGGTTCACCCATCTGGAAACCGACGCCCGCAAGAAGCTGTTCGCCGAGCATCTCATTAGCTATGTGCCGGTCATGGGCCTGATCCGCCGCGTGCTCGACGAGCGGCCCTCGCACACCGCACCCGCGGCGCGCTTCCGCAACGAGCTCGAAGACTACATGTCCGAGGACTATGCCGACGAGACGCTGAAGACCATCGTGTCGTGGGGACGCTATGCCGAGCTGTTCGCCTATGACGAGCAGTCGGAAACCTTCAGTCTCGAAAATCCGCATTAGGTATTGCGATCGTCATTTCGGCGCACAGCCGCAGGACTCATCAACTGAAAAACCGTCTCGGCTGCCGTTCTGCTTCAGTGGCCGTTCTGCCTCGACGCCTTGGACGGCGAACCGAGCTGCCGCAAATCCCTTGAAGCTTCCGCGAGAAGCCAATCGCGAAAGGTCACGATCTTAGGCAGACCGGCGGTCGCTTTCGGACAAACGATCCAATAGGTCTTCGACAAGCGCAGCGATTCCGCGAACGGCCGGACGAGCCGGCCGTTAATGAGGTCCCAGGCCGCCAATGTCGTGCGCGCAAGCGCAACACCCTGCCCGTTGATCGCGGCGTCAATGACCATGCTTGCACGGTTCAATACCGGGCCATGGGTGACGTCACCATCATCAACGCCTACGCGCTGCAACCAGTTTGCCCAATCCGCTCGGCTATCCAGGTGGATCAACGGAAACTTCAGGATATCGGACACTTTGTCGAGCCGGCGGCGGCCGGACAACAGTTTCGGACTGCACACTGCGAACAGCTGTTCCGCACTGAGCCTGACGGTCTCCAACCCGGGCCAATTGCCGTCGCCGTGGCGTACCGCAAGATCGACCTCTTCACGCGCGAAGTCGACGTGATGCAGCGTCGCGGAGACGCGGAGGTCAATGCCTGAGTGCGCTTCGGCAAAGTGGCCGAGCCGGTGCACGAGCCACTTTGCAGCGAAGTCCGGCGAGGTGCTGACGGTCAGAACGCCGGCGCTCTGCCGTTGCAGAAGGCGCTCTGTACCGACGGCAATCCGGTCCAATGCATCGCGCACGACCGTGAGATAATCCCGGCCTGCCTCGGTAATGATGAGGCGCTGGCGTTCGCGATTGAAGAGCTTGACGGCAAGTTCGGCTTCGAGCGCCTTGACCTGGTGGCTCACCGCGCCCTGCGTGACACATAGCTCTTCGGCCGCCCGCGTGAAGCTCTCGTGCCGAGCCGCGGCTTCGAATGCCTTCAGGGCGTTCAACGGTGGCAGGCGCGCGCGCATCGCAAGCCTTGACGGGACAGTTCATGAGAAAAACTAGGGCAGGCCCGAGAAACGATGCTTTGCAGGCCATGCCCAACAGGCCCTATCGGAACGGTCGACGGTTGCAAATCATGCGATCTGGAGCGGTTTTATGTCAACACCTTTCAGTAACACCCATTCGCTCCGCCTCAATCGGCGCCGCGCGCTCGTCTCGTCCTATCAATCCAATTCATGGTTTGGATGGGCCGCACCATTGCACGAATTGTCGCGCTGGAGCGAACGAAGCCGGCTACGCGCCGCGCTGCGCGATCTTGCCGAAGACCAGCATCTCCTCGACGACCTCGGACTCACCAGGCAAGAGGCGATCGACGAGGCAACCAAGCCGTTCTGGCGATAACAACTATCCATGAGGAGGAGCAAGTGCCCGATCCAATCGTTTACGGCTTCCCGCGAAGCACCTATGTCAACATCGTCCGCCTGATCCTGACGCACAAGGACGTGCCTTACGTCTTCCACGACCTTGAGCCCGTGATGGGCAAGCCGGAACATCTGGCTCTCCATCCGTTTGACCGCGTTCCGATTCTCCGGCACGGCGATTTCACACTTTACGAGACCAGCGCCATCGCCTCCTATGTCGACGAAGCGTTTGATGGCCCGCGGTTGACGCCGCAGGATATCCGCCGGCGGGCGCGCATGAATCAATGGGTAAGCGCGGTCAATTCCTACTACTACCCCTACATGATCTACCATGTGACCCATGAGCGCCTGGTCTATCCGGAACTCGGCATCGCGTCCGACGAAAAGGTCGTGGCGCATGCGCTGCCCAAGGTCGAACTCGCGCTCGGCGTCATGGAACGCGAACTGTCAGGGGGCCAGGACTATCTGCTGGGTGAGCTCACGCTTGCCGACTTCTTCGTTCTGCCAAGCGCGTTTGCGTTCAGCCTGACCGAGGAAGGCAAGGCCATGTACCCCAAATATCCGGCATTTTGCCGGTGGCGCGAGCGGATGGAGAATTTGCCGACGACTCGAAAGTTGCGTGCGATTCTGCCGCCTCGCGAACCGATCGCGCACGCGCGCGAATGGGCGAATTCGCACCGCCCGAGATACTGATGCCAGCAATTCGAATGATCGGAGAACTTGCCGGAACCTTCAGGCACGGCTAAGTTCCAGATTCGGGGACAGAGCAGGCTCCCCGTCAGACGGCCCTCCGTCCAAGCTCTGCGCACCACTCGACGTGTCGGGAGGATTGCGCGTGGACAACAGCGGCCCAGGAATTTTTCGTAACACAAAGCTATTTCTGAAGGCTGCTCTGGCCGCTTGCTGTCTCGCATGCGTCGGACCATCCGCGTCCGCGGAGACGGGAGCACCCATGATTGCCATCGACCGAATGATGCCGGGATCGCCGCCCGCTGGCTTCACCTTTGCACGCACCGGCCGGGGTGGAGAGGGCCGATGGAACGTCGTCGAAGACCCGACGGCTTCGACGGGGCGCGCGATCGAGCAGTGCAGCACCGACCGAACCGATGACCGCTTCCCCCTCGCCATTCATGACAGTCTGTCTGCCGCCAACCTCAACGTCGAGCTCCGCTTCAAGGCGGTCGGCGGCAGGATCGATCAGGCCGGCGGCATCGCGGTGCGGATCGAGGATGCCGACAATTACTATGTGGCGCGCGCCAACGCGCTCGAGGATAACGTCAGGTTCTATCGCG
>WNFD01001577.1_pt1 | contig 23143 bp, 20 predicted proteins | sample 5400491 | NCBI WGS metagenome assembly WNFD01 (sample SAMN13153343, study PRJNA577476) | soil metagenome | isolation source: 120 cm saprolite under Douglas fir tree site 2 hole 2 replicate 2 | place: USA:California | collected 2015-04-18
GGCAGAAAGGGGTCCTGCGGATTGAATACATTCTGCAAGGCACCACGCCAGAACAAGGTGTGCTTACCGTCTGCGGTAATGTGGTAATCGAGTCGGGCGATGAAAGCATTGTTATCGAAGCGGATGGGCGCACGGAAACGAAATCCGGAATAGTTCAAGCCATCGCCCACGGAGGTGTCATTGGTTACGAATTGGCCGGTGCAGAATGTTTTGTCGAAGTAGCCGGTGTGACTCGAGTTCTCGATTGCAGGATTGATTCCGAGACCGAGAGGATCCAGGCTCGGATTTGAGAGCTGGGCCTGGGTCAAACTCTGGGTTTGCCCGTTTACGTCTACGTATTGGATGATGCCTTGGCATAGACTTGGCGTCGGAATTGCGCGCACCGTGCTCTCTTCTTCCCGCCGGCGCGTACCCTCGTAGTTAGCGAAGAAGAACCAACGGTTTTTCTGAATCGGGCCTCCCACAGATGCGCCGAAGACATTTCTGATCAACTTAAGGGGCTGACGCACAAAGTAGTCGCTGGCGCTGGTGGCCGTATTGCGATGGTATTCGTAGAGCGATCCGTGGAAGCTGTTGGTACCGCTCTTGGTGATCAGCGACACCTGCGCACCCGAGCCTTCACCCTGATCAGCGTTGTAGTTGGATGTAGTCACGCGGAATTCCTGCACCGAGTCCGGTGTAATCGGCAGGACAGAGGTAAAGGCATAGCCGTTGGACTGGTCGTTCACATCCACGCCGTCCAGGGTTATGTTGCTTTGGTCGCTGCGCGCACCATTTACCGCGCCGTTGCGGGTGTCCTGATCCTTGACCTTGGGATCATCCAGATGCGGGCCATTTCCGATAGAGGTGACTCCGGCTTGCAGACTCAGCAAGTCCGGAACATTGCGGCCATCCAGCGGAATCTGCTTCACTTGCGTTTCGCTGAAAGGATTGCCAATTGAGGCATCGACCATGTTTAGCGCAGGGGCCTCGCCGCTGACGGTAATGCTCTCAGTGACAGATCCAACCTTCAGCCGGACGTTCGCGGTGGCAGGTGTGTTGACCAGGAGCTGCAGATCGGTCTGCTCGTAACGGGAAAATCCTTTGGCCGTCACCGTCAGGGTATAGGTCCCGGGGGACAGGGCGAAGAGTCGGTATTCTCCTTGAGTTCCAGTCACCATCGTGCGTTCCAGCTTCGACTCGTTGCTGGAAAGCATGACGCTGGCGCCGCTGATGGCACTCCCACTGGGGTCGGTTACGGTGCCTTGCAGCGAACTGGATGAGGTCTGGGCGACGGTGAGACTGGCCGTGACCACCAACTGCACTATCCATAGAATCGCAAACTGCTTTGTCGACTTCATGTACAGCCCTCCTGCCCAGAAATTCCTTATCAGGACCGAGCGGAACGAGACGGCTCGGGGCCAGAAACTTAGTGAAAACCGCGATCTCTTACGCTGCAAGTCCGACCATACAGTCGAACTCCTGCGCCACAGAATACGCCTGAGCCGAGCCTCTGGGCTTGTCTGGGAATGACAATGGACTTGTCTGAGAGTGACAAATACATTTCTGTAACCGCCACCCGACGCTTATGATCGCCGCGCGCGGGTGGGCGAGCGAACTCTGTGCTGCTTAACTGTCACGGCGAACAATAACGGAGCCGAACCCATAGAATGTGCGCATGGCAGTGTCCATGATTCCGGCAGCCATTCAAGGTCAGAAATACATTTCTCTCACCACGTTCCGCAAGAACGGGGCTGCGGTTCCGACCCCAGTATGGTTCGGTGAAGGGGATGGCAAGCTTTACATCATGACCCGATCGATTTTCGGCAAGTACAAGCGAATCCGAAACAATCCCCAGGTTCGGGTTGCGCCATCGACCATTCGAGGCAGAGTTACGGGCCCGGAGTTCCCGGCAATAGCACGCATTCTGCCGGTTGAAGAACACTCGCGCGCACGCCAGATCATCAATCGCAAGTACTGGCTGGCGCGCCTGCCGCTGTTGTGGAGCAGAACTGACGCCTATATAGAAATTGCGTTTCCCTGAGAGCTGGTGCGAGCGCGCTCATTTACGCCGCTTCCCTGTCCCTGCTAACATAATTTGTTTGCAGATCGGTTCCGGCAGCTTTCTGATCTCGTCTTCATAAAAAACGGAGGAACATGGCTATCAAAATCGGCATCAACGGTTTCGGACGCATTGGCAGGAACGTGCTGCGCGCTTCCCTCAAAGACTCTAACCTTGACTTCGTAGCCGTCAACGACCTCACCGATCCCAAAACGCTGGCTCACCTTCTGAAGTACGACTCCATCCTGGGCAATTTGCCGAACAAGATTTCTGCCGGCACGGACAGCATTATCGTAGACGGAAAGGCGATTAAGGTTTTCGCAGAAAAGGACCCCGCGAAGCTTCCGTGGGAATCCGTGGGCGCGCAGGTAATCGTCGAGTCCACTGGTCGCTTCACCGACGCCGCAGATGCTAAGAAGCACATGCGCGGTTCGGTAAAGAAAGTGATCATCTCGGCTCCGGCCAAGAATGAGGACGTTACTCTCGTCCTCGGAGTGAACCACGACAAGTACGATCCGGCCAAGCATCACATCATTTCGAATGCTTCCTGCACGACGAATTGCCTGGCGCCGATCACCAAGGTCGTCCATGACAATTTCAAGATTATCAGCGGGACCATGACGACGATTCACTCCTACACTAACGATCAGGTCATCCTTGATTTCCCGCACAAAGACCTGCGGCGCGCGCGCGCGGCGGCGATTTCCATGATTCCGACTTCCACCGGCGCCGCCAAAGCATTGAAACTCGTGATTCCAGAGATGGCGGGTAGATTGGACGGCTTCGCCATGCGCGTGCCGACACCGAATGTCTCCGTGGTCGACCTGGTTGTCTTCGTCGAGAAGAAGACTTCAAAAGAAGAAGTGAACGCGGCGCTGAAAAAAGCCGCTGAAGCAGGGCCGCTGAAAGGCTATCTCGGATATGAAGAAGAGGAACTGGTCTCGGCCGATTTTCGCGGAGACCCCCGCTCTTCCATCGTGGACGCACCCATGACCCTGGTGGTCGGCGGCACCTGCGTCAAAGTGATCTCGTGGTACGACAACGAGTGGGGATACTCGTCTCGCGTTCGCGATTTGATCAATTATCTCGGCGCTAAAGGTCTGTAACGGCTGTCTCAAAAAAGGGGAGCCCATCTTGGCCGAGGGGGGTGGGCGCCCTGCTTCCTCACTATGATAGAAGGTTGAATCGAATGTCGAAGCTCTCCATCCGTGATCTTCCAGTCAATGATCATCGAATTTTCATGCGTGTGGACTTCAACGTCCCACTGGACGATGGACGCGTCATGGACGACACGCGCATCCGGGAAACTCTGCCCACCATCGAGTACGCACTCCGCCATGGCGCGCGTCTGATCCTGGCTTCACATCTTGGCCGGCCCAAGGGAAAACCGAATCCGAAGATGAGCCTGAAGCCGGTAGCCGAGCGCCTGCGAATGCTGCTCGACAAGGAACTGGCGCGGGGCGAAAACGTGGGTTTCTCGCCGGATTGCGTCGGTCCCGAGGCGGAAGAAGTCGCCCGCCAATTGGAAAAAGGGCAGACGCTTCTGCTGGAAAATCTTCGCTTCCATCCTGAGGAGGAAGCCAACGACGAAAACTTTGCCCGGCAACTGGCCCGCCTCGCCGACTTCTACGTTAACGATGCCTTTGGCACAGCACATCGGGCCCACGCCTCAACCGTGGGCATCACCAAATTCGTGCAGAAAGCCGCAGCCGGGCTGCTCATGGAGAAGGAGCTGCGGTACCTGGGCAAGGTCCTGCAACATCCCGAGAAACCGTTCATCGCCATTCTAGGAGGCGCTAAAGTCAGCGACAAGATCGGAGTCATTCAAAATCTCATGACCAAAGTGGACTCGCTCCTCATCGGCGGTGGCATGGCCTACACATTTCTCAAGGCGCAAGGGCTGGAAGTTGGCAAGTCGCTGGTGGAGGCCGACAAGCTTGAGCTGGCGCGAACACTGCTGGAGGAAGCCAAGAAAAGAAAGCTTAAATTTCTGTTGCCGGTCGATCACGTCGCCGCGGCCAAAATCGAACCCAATGCCGTGGTGCAGCAAATTGGCGAAGGCCAGCCAATCCCTTCAAATCTCATGGCACTGGATATCGGTCCTAAGACTATCGAATTATTCTCGGAGGAAATTTCGCGCGCTCGCACCATCGCATGGAACGGCCCCATGGGCGTCTTCGAGGTGCCGGCATTTTCGAAGGGAACCTACAAAATCGCTCAGGCGGTGGCGGACAATGTGGGAGCAACTTCGATTGTGGGTGGCGGGGATTCTGTTTCCGCCGTGCGCGCCGCCGGGGTGGCGGACAAGATCACGCATATCTCCACTGGCGGCGGAGCCTCGCTGGAATTTCTGGAAGGGAAAAAACTTCCCGGGGTCGAGGCCCTCACCGACAAACGCTAGGCAATCTTCAGCATGGGAGTGCATATCCACTCCAGTGACCTGCTCAGGTTTACGGCAGCGATCGGCGAACTGCAATACGACCCGCACTTCATCTGAAAGGAACCGATGCCGCGCACCAAGCTCATTGCCGCCAACTGGAAGATGTACAAAACCCCTGATCAAACGCGCGATTTCTTCCGCCATTTTCTGCCGCTGGTCTCAGGTCACGACCGCGATGAAATCGTGGTTTGCCCACCCTACGTTGACCTCGCGGCTGCCATGGAGGCAGCAAAGGGATCGAATATTGCAGTCGGCGCCCAAAACCTGCATTGGAAAGAAGTGGGCGCATTCACCGGCGAAATTTCGGCTCCCATGCTGCTGTCCCTCGGCGTCACTCACGTGATTGTGGGCCACTCCGAGCGTCGGCAGTATTTCGGCGAGACCGACGACACCGTCAATCTGCGCCTGAAGGCCGCACTTGGAGCCGGACTCACCCCCATCTGCTGCGTTGGCGAGGTGCTGGAAGAGCGCGAGGCGGGGCTTAGCGACGATGTTCTTCGGCGACAATGCGTCCGGGCTTTCCACGCAATTTCCGCAAAGAAGGCGGCGCGGCTAGTTGTGGCTTACGAACCGGTTTGGGCCATCGGCACGGGAAGAACAGCTACTCCAGAACTCGCGGCCGAGGCCCATGCCGTCATCCGCAGCGAGGCCGGCGAAGTGTTCGGAGAAGAATTCGCCGCCAATATGCGTATTTTGTACGGAGGATCGGTAAAACCAGAAAACGCCGCTGCCCTGATGGCGCAGGAAGAAATTGACGGAGCGTTGGTCGGCGGCGCCTCGCTGGAGCCGAAATCATTCGCCGCGATTGTGAAGTACTGACGCTCCTCGGTGGACCTGGGTACTTTCTGCGAATCGCCGTACTGTGAGCGCTGGCGCCGAGAATCGACGGCTCTTGCTCCACCTTTCGAACCGATGCGAGCAAGCGCCCCGGTTGTGCGGGCTCACTCCACAAACGATCGAGATGGCGTGCGAGCCACTCCGCTCCTTCCCTTGCGGCCGATGCTACGACTTCAAATCCGGCGTCAAGAAACTGGCGAGAAAGCTCCTGTGGCCCATGCCGATGAAAGAAGGCATCGGTGAAATATTGCAGATTGCCCGTCTGATTCCGATGTTGCCCATCTCCCAGATCACCCACAAGAATCTGGGAAACATGTGGGTCGTCAAAAAAACCGCTGCTTCACGAATGGAGCAGCGAGGCAAAACCACGGATGCATGCTCCGCACACAATTCCGCCTGGCCGCAGCACGCGATGGGCCTCACGCAAACAAGCTCGACGATCGTCGCGGTCAGCGCAAGTGACACCGCGGACCCTACCGTAGGATCGGCGCGCTGCTGTGGGCATGTTGCAAGTAACGCGCATCCCCAACGTCCGCTGGCCCGACGGATGCCGCGGTTGCGCTGCCGAAGCCCTGAATGCCTGATCCCCATGCTTCGCTACCGGATCAATCCGGTGGACATGGTATCCGAGAGCCGCGAGCCAGCAAGCATAAACACCGGCGCCTCCACCTGCGTCAATAACGGTAGCGGGCGGATTTGGCAGGTGGCGCAAGATCAATTCTTGCGTGCGCGCGTGCTCGGGTTGAAAACCATCCGGCGCGCAAAGGCGACGACTCATCGGGCAGCGAATCGTGGCGAACAATTCCCGCAGTGACTCTTCCGTTTTATCCGACTTCATGGCAAGGCCGCTATGCCCCACTGGCGCGCCGGGCACCGCGATATCCCAGCTGCATGGAGACATGACGCGCGGCATCCTTCAGCGCTTCCAAAATTCGCGGCATGGTCTGTGGGTTGACCTGGTTGATGGTGCCGCTCAATCCCAGACTCGCCTCGATGCTTCCATGCTGGTTGAAGACGGGCGCACCCACGCAGCGCGCTCCCATGTTATTTTCCTCGTCATCCACCGCGTAACCTTGCTGACGCACCTTTTCTAGCTCCTTGAGCAGTCGGGGCGCAGTTGTGATGGTCTTGGGCGTGCGTTTCTCCATTCCTTGCTCGCTCAGAATTTTTTCCAGCCGTTCTCGGGTAATATGAGCGACCAGCGCCTTACCCACGCTGGTCGCGTGCACACGCATGCGGCGACCTACCCAGGTGTCCATCTTGATGAATCCTTGAGGCTCGACCTTCTCGATGTAAACCGCATCGGGGCCGTCGAGAATAGCCAGGTGACACGTCAGGCTGGTTTGTTCCATGAGCCGACGCATGATTGGCAACGCCACCTCGCGCACGTCTAAACCGCTTAGCGCTCCCCGGCTGAGGCTCAGAACCTTCAGCCCCACACGGTATTTACCCGTCCCCTGCTCGCGATTGAGATACCCCTTTTTTTCCAAGGTGCGGAGGATGTAACTGGCAGAGCTCTTTGGAATCTTCAACTTACGGCTAATATCAGCGTTGCTGAGCCCTTCCGATTCCTCCGCTACGGATTCCAACATGGCCAGCGCCCGCTCAACCGCGACGGAGGGCGAATCAGTCGGTGGGGACATACGTAGCGTCATGGTAACAAACCCCTAGGCGGACAACAAATCGAATGTATGTTCGGTATATTGAACAACAGTCTTGACCAACCCTCGGACCTGTCTTACGATCGGCCGGTATTTGGAATTATTGTTCAGTATATTGCACAACATGGAATCAGCAAGTCCACCGCAGGAGCTGCGAATGACGGCCACGGCATCGGAGATCGGCAATCCAGTCAACCATGTCAGCACCGCGCCCAAACCATTCGATCCAACCCACGATCTGCCCGCGGGCTTTTTGGATTTCTTCCTCCCCCTCCACAACATTTTCACGCCTTGGCAGCGGAAACTCGCTGACCAGCGCATTGAGATACTCGAGGCATCGCTCGAAGGCGAGAAGCCTGCGCACAGCTTTCCTTCCGATATTGTTCGTAACGGCTGGCGCATTGAGTTGCCCGAGTGGTGTCAGGATCAGCGCAATCAGATGACCGGACCCGCCGACGATGCCGACCTGTGCGTGAAAATGCTCAACTCGGGCGCGCCTGGAGTGATGCTCGACCTGGAAGACTCCTGCGTAAATGAGTGGGAGCACCATGCGAACGGCGTACAGAATATTCTTGCCTGCCTGCGCGGTGACCTCACCTATTACGACAAGAAGCGTGAACGCAGCGTTTCCATCAAACCCAGCAGCACGGTGATCTTCACTCGTCCGCGTGGCTTGCACATGAGCCAAGCCGGACTCGTTCCCTCGGAAGTGGTTTCCGCTTCCCTCTTCGATGTGGCGCGCATTTTCTACGGCGTCGATCCGGCTGAGCTGAAGCATCCGCTTTCCTTCTACATTCCAAAGTCGGAATCCGCAGAAGAGGCGCTGTGGTGGCGCGATCTGTTCCAGGCTCTAGCCAAGTTGCGTGGCCTGCCGCACGACTACGTCAAGTGCATGGCGCTGGTGGAATCACACCCGCTGGCATTTCAGATGGAAGAATTCGCCTACAACCTGCGCGATCACCTCTTGGGTCTTGATCTGGGACGCTGGGACTACATGGCCAGCCTGATTCATTTCAATCTTGAAGACCCCTCCTGGGTACTGCCCGATCGCAACACCATTCCCCACAATGTCCCCTTCTTTCAGAATCTGCGCGAGCTGATGCCCGAGATTTGCCATCGTCGCGGGATTCTCGCAATCGGGGGAATGACGGCGCTGTACCCCAGCCGCGAAGATCCCGAACTGAACGCCCGCGCGTTGGCGGTGCTCGAACAAGACAAGAAAAATGAAGCCGACTGTTTGATGGATGGAGCTTGGACCGGGCATCCCGATCAAAATGCTATCGCGGTCGCGCAGTTCCCTTACCCGAACCAGCTTCTCTCCAGACCCAAGAATCCGGGGCGCTATCCAAATCTGCGGCCCGCGCCCGAAGGCATTGGCGAGCGCACGGTAAACGGAACACGCGCGGCCGTACGGACTGTCATCCGTTATCGCCACGGAGTGCTCGGCGGTAAAGGTGCAAGCCTGCTCGATGGCTACATGGAAGACCTGGCAACCGACCGCATCTACCGCCTGATGATTGCGCAGCGCGTGTTGCACCGCGATCTCGCCGGCATCATTGACGATCAAGGCCAAAGCATCAAACACACGCCGGAATTCATCACACGCCTCTTCGACGAAGAACTCAATCGCCTGCTTCGCGAGCTTGCTTCTGACTCCGCTCCCGAAGAAGCGGATCGCTTCCGCCGGGCGCGCGAACTCAGCCAGTCCATGATCGTGAATGGAGAATTCAACCCGGTATAAGTCTCCGCCCAATCCAACTTCAGGAGTAAACCCATGTCGGCTAACGGAAAAGGAAAGCACGCAACCCAGCGCCACCACAACCAGACGGAGCCGGTCCTTGGTGAAACCGAGCGCCTGGCACAATATGCTTTGGCTCAGGATTGCCTGCACTACGACTGGGCCAACAATGAGCGTTGGAAGGGCGTTGAACGGGCTTACTCGGCCGAAGATGTGCTGCGTCTCCGTGGATCGGTCCACATCGAGCACACGCTGGCTCGCATGGGCGCCGAGCGCTTGTGGCAATTGCTACAGACCGAGCCCTATGTCAACGCGTTGGGCGCGATGACCGGCAACCAAGCCGTGCAGCAGGTGCAGGCCGGTCTAAAGGCCATTTACGTCAGTGGATGGCAAGTCGCGGCGGATGCTAACAACGCAGGCCAGATGTATCCCGATCAAAGCCTTTACCCTGCCGACAGTGTTCCCCATATGTGCCGCCGCATCAACAACGCGTTGCAACGCGCCGACCAGATTCATCACGCGGAGGGGAAGGTCCCTCCCGCGCAGACCTGGTTCGCACCGCTAGTCGCCGACGCCGAGGCCGGATTCGGTGGAACGCTTAATGCCTTCGAACTGATGAAAGGAATGATCGAGGCTGGTGCCGCATGCGTTCACTTCGAGGATCAGCTCTCTTCGGCAAAGAAGTGCGGCCATCTCGGTGGAAAAGTTCTGGTGTCCACGACCGAGGCTATACAAAAGCTGGTTGCAGCCCGTCTCGCTGCTGACGTGCTCGGCGTACCCACGCTGGTTATGGCCCGCACCGACGCGAACAGCGCGCACCTTCTCACCAGCGATATTGATGCTCGCGATCGCGCATTCTGCATCGGCGAACGTACTCCGGAAGGGTTCTTCTGCATTCGTGGAGGAATCGACTCCGCCATTGCCCGAGGTCTCGCCTACGCGCCCTACGCCGATTTGATCTGGTGCGAAACCTCCGAGCCCAACATCGACGAGGCACGCCGTTTCGCTGATGCCATTCACGCGCGTTATCCGGAGAAGATGCTGGCTTACAACTGCTCGCCGTCATTCAATTGGCGCAAGAAGCTGGACGAGGCGGCCATTGCCAGCTTCCAGCCCGAGCTGGCCCGTATGGGATACAAATTCCAGTTCGTCACACTGGCCGGGTTCCACGCGCTCAACCTCAGCATGTTCGAGCTTGCCCGCCACTACCGAGAAACCGGCATGTCGGCATACTCGAACCTCCAGGAAAAGGAGTTTGCCAGCGAGCGTGAGCATGGATATCAGGCCACGAAACACCAGCGCTTCGTCGGCACGGGATATTTCGATCAGGTGCAGCAGGTGATTAGCGGCGGCTTGTCTTCGACCACCGCTCTGGAGGGCTCAACGGAAGCCGAACAATTTTCGGCCGACGGGCAAAAGATCCCGCGAAGCGAAGCGCCCCTGATCCCGAGCCAGCCGCCGATTTCGGATTTGCCACAGGAAGAGATGCTGCAGCCCTCAGGAGACTAGACTCGATCAGGTTCATTGCTGGACCGCACGATTCGCCAACTGGAGGCGCGGCTTCAGACCGTGCCTCTTTTTTCGTTTCGACGCTGCGCGTCCCCATCAGGGGCCAGAAGCCACCCACCGTCACCCGGCGTCAGATTCCTCGATGAAGTGGCTCTCTCATTTACCAGGTTGCGCGTGCATACCCGCGAAGAGCGCATACCGCGAAAGCAGCTTTTGTTACGATCAACTGCTGCCGCGGAGTCCTTTGGCGTTTGTGCGGAAGTGGTGGAACTGGCAGACACACCATCGATGGTCGTGGGTTTGCTGATTCTCTCCAACTTTCTCATAACAGCGCTTTTATCTTTCAGCCCAATCACTTGCACGGATCGGCGGGAAAATAGTCAATAAGCCCCGGCAAGCGCCGGATGCAAGCAGTCGGTGCAAAATCGGGTGCAGTTTGCACGCTTCTCCCGCGCAAGATTTTTGCCCCCTTTGGTCCATTTTCACAAAACAACACTTTTCCAACCCCAAGGCTGACGGGGAAAAGAGGAAGGAACCGAGTTAGTTCTTGTTTGTTGACTACACAGCCCACAGAGTTAGTGGGAACGGTTATTCCGCTCGCGAAAAGCAGCATGTTCCGAAGATCGATCGGCGTCATCAGGGCATCCACTCTGCCTCGTTCCACATCAGGAGTTGCCGCAACTGGCCTGGCACCGCCAAGACTCGAGCACACGATCCAGCGCGTCGCGAATGGCGTTACGCGCTTCCCCCCGACTGTAACCGCGCATCAGAAGCCGGTCGTACGGGGTGTGCCTATGGCGGGCAGCCGCTATTACGGCTGCCGTCAATGCATCTTCTTCGAGCGCGCGCCCGGCGAAGGTGCGTCCCACCCGGCCACTCCCACGGACGCTTGTATGCATTGCGATCGCCCGCGCCTCTTCTGCAGGGCAGCCGGGGAACAGTCTAAGAATTGCTCCTGTCATCGATGCGGCGAGATCGCGATCCTTTTCAGCCGTCCGCAATCGGTTTTGCGCCCGCTTCGCCGAGCGCTCGTCACTATCCGCACGGCATTCCTCTTCTGCTCGATCAAGGGCAGCCTCTTCAATCAGCACACCCTGGCGCTCGTAACGGCCACGAGACCTGCTGAAACGAACAACCACGGCGGAAAGAGGGCTGTGCTTCCGGGCACGCCGTGTAAGAGCGGTATCACCTCGGGGTAGATAAACCAGGTGATCCAGATCGGCGCAGCTCAGGCAAAGAGGGCGCCGCCCTTCCATGAAGAGAAAATCTCCCTTCCACAATTCATGGAGGCATTCTGCGCATTTCGACTCGCGCAGAATGTCGAAGACTACCAGGTCCTTCGTTTCCGATGACGATTGGTGTTCCTCCGGCTTCATACCTTCAGTGGAGTACCTATCTGGGAGAAAGGTTCCCTTTTTGCCGCGGCGGGCCAAGCAGCTCTGTTCCGCACCTGTACATAGAATAAAACCAGGAGCCGCGCCCTACCATCCTTCGTGTCATCAGAGCTGATTTTGAGCGCGCTAGCGCACGTTACCGCAGGGCGTGTAATGAAGGCAAGCCGAAATACGATTCAGCGCTGGATACTACTTGGGAATCAGATGGGATCCGGGAATGTTCCCGTCTAGAGTTGCAAGGACCGCACCGTTCGCGTGATGACTCCGCTGCCAGCGCGCACCCACCTCATATGTCAGCCTTTCCTGTGGCATAACGGCAATGCGGAGAACACGACGCCGGACTCGACCTGCCCACCCGGGGGGCCCTCAAGTGTTCCAGGAGAAGCCTGTGGTTTGGGAAAACGGCCACATCAAAAAGCTCGATCGCGTTGTTTCTGGAAGAGATGGAGCAGAAGGCCATACCAATTTCCGGGGCCGCGTTTTGGATTGTGAGGAGAATGGCGCGGCAAAGGATAAGGCTATCTTGAGGCAATTTTTACATCTGAATGACAACTGCCGTTGCTCAACAACCTAGTATGCCGTGGGTACGTTGCTGCTCCTGAACACCAGAGAACGAGCACAACAATTTCGAGAGGTAGCCCGATGCCGAAGCTGAGGAGACCAGTCTCTGAAACTAGACTCCTAGAGAAGATCCTCGTCATTGAGGATGATGGGATTGGTGAACGAGTTCTCGGAAGAATCTTCCAGGCAGAGGGATATGATGTGCATGTCGCCAGGGATAGTATCGCCGGTTTAGAAGTCCTTCCGAAGGTGGCTCCGGCGGCTATCGTCCTCGACTTGGATATGCCGAGAATGGCGGGGGATGACGTCTGTCGGGAACTCACCCGAATCACCCCCTCAACTCCTATCGTCATCCTTAGCACTAATTCGGACACCGCTACGAAGGTCCAGCTCTTGGAGATTGGCGCCAGTGACTATGTAACCAAGCCATTTAGCGCTCCGGAACTTGTTGCCCGTGTGCGCGCAGCGATGAGGCGACCCTTTCGGGTCGGTGAGAGAGACATTGTTGTTTTCGACGACGTCATTGTGAACTTTCCAAAGATGGAGGTAACGCGGAATGGTCGACTGGTTTCGCTTTCGCTCCGTAATTTTAGGCTCCTTGAGTTTCTGCTGCGGAATAACGGATATGTCATCCCGCGCCAGGAACTTCAGCAGCACATCTGCAAAAACAGGCATTTTCGGTCGGTGGACAATCAGATACTCCATTTGAGAAAGAAGCTCGAACGAGATCCCTCGACGCCGGTGCATTTCCGAACCATTCATGGTGTCGGCTACAAGTTTGTGCTCTAAAATAATCGTAGGATGCGCGCTGTGCATTGATCAACGGCGTCCAGCCGAGTTGCCACATGTAGGAGTTCCCATGACACGGGCAAGTGGGAATGGAGATAGCGTGCCTTGTTCTTTGAGGTAACCGTTTCGGCACTACAATTCTGGCCCAGAGCACCACTCGGCCCGCATGACATTCAATCGTCTCTCGGGGTGGTCCTGGCGGGCTGTCTTCATTTGATTGCCCTTCTTCCAAGCGGCAAGCCTGGCCCTAAACTCACTCACAATTGTGTCCATTGCGGCGCGGGAAATCATCTTCGAGCTGACCTCTGACTTCTTTTGCATAGCGACAGTGTCCCACATTGTCACATTTGACCAAGGCCCTTCGTTGAGCAGGAGCCAGGCTGGGGTCGAAACCCCAATGGTCTCCTCTGCCTGAGAAGACAAAAGTTACGACAAGCGACAACGTCGCCAACCAAATTACGCACCTAATCTAGGATTTTTTTGTCTCCGATCGGGGCCAGACCTTGCCCGCGTCATCATCCGAAGTTCACGGCGATGGTGAGTGAGCTGCCCAACTGACTATCGGTCGCACGCTATCGTCTATGAGGAGAAATCCCTTGCGCTTGATTAGCGGAATTATGATTGGTATCGTCGTCGTCCTGCGCGGAATACTCCGATACACCAATGCTCATCCCACCTGCACAATGGTTCCACGATCAGGTGGCAGCATGCGTTTCAGTGCGGCGAGCGTGCCGTAGACTACGCCCAAGTAGGTTACGTCAGTGACGCGCTTGTATTCTTCCGGCTCCATCTCCCTAACCGGTGAGAACACGGACGCCATGGCGTTGTTGATCCAGATATCAATCGGACCAAGTTCGGCCTCGATCTTTGTCGCCGCCGCCTCTACTTGTCCGGCATCGGCAACGTCCGCCGGCACTACCAACGCCCTCGCCCCCGCTTGTTCGATCTCGCACTTTGCGGCCTCAAGTCCTGCAACCCCCACGTGCAATAAGACCAACCTGCGCACCCTTTCGAACGAATTCGCGAGCCAGGGCTCGTCCCTGTCCGGCGGACGCACCGGTAACGACAACTGTTTCGCCCTTCATGAGAGACTTCCAACCTTGAAGACGTACCATTTTACGGTCGCATAAATTCGCAAAATGTACTACAAGTTCAAGGCCGTTGGATCAAGCGATGTGAAAAACAGCGTCAACCGGGGGGACGACAAGACCGGCACAATCGGGATGGTCGATGCCGCAACCAATAGAGACTCGACGACCAGTACAAGCTGGGAGCGTATGCGGAATCTTTTCACGAGAGCGCCGCCTCAAATGGCTGTCTTTGACACCAATTCGGACTGCGTGGATGCAATACTTTCGGCGGTTCAATATGCCAACGACGATCATTACTAGCTTCTCGTCAAAGTCCAATCCGCCTTGGGCGCACGCACTGCCGGGTACTTCGGAAAGGGCAGAAAAGGATTCGATCGTTTCAATCTTGCCGTCCCGGCACGCGCGGACCATGGCGCCGAAATTGTGGATCTATACCGTGCAGGACTAGGGCGACGAACGGGCCGGCTGCAATCCCATTTCGCCAACCGCGGAATCGGCATGACCCAACAGCGCCGCGCCATTCTGCGGGTGATGGAGACAGCCACCAAACACCTGGATGCGGCCCAGCTCCTGCGCAAGGCACAGAAGGTAGACGCCAGCGTCGATCGCAGCACGGTGTACAGAACGCTGCAACTGCTCAAGCGGCACGGTTTGATTGACGAACTCGACCTGATGCAGATCCACGGCGAGGGGCACTACTACGAGCAAGCTGAACCGGGACCACATCCACATGGCCTGCCTCAGGTGCGCCAAGATCATGGAGTTCGTCAGCGATATTTTCGAGGCTGTCACAAAAATATCTTGGCGTCAAAGTTGTTGCCAGCATGGTGGAACTCTAACGGAGGCCCGCCCAAAGCAGGTATGCCATGCCTGAGAGCGAAATGACAATCAGGACATAGGGCCACAATCCAACGATCCTCTTCGAGAACGACACATCTAGATCCTAGCCCGATAGTCCCGGTTCCCATTCGTCAAAAAATGAGCCAGCGGATTACGTCGGCTAGATGCGATATCCGGCCACACATGATCGCTGTCCGCACCGTCCTGCTACGGACACTCATGAAGGGCTACGTCGGCCAACCGTGATGAAAAGGCCGCCCTCCTGACCGAGGGAGCGAATCCAGCCAAGTTGCGCCAGCCAAGCCTCGGGCCGCCAGTTGTCGCAGCTTGCCGCGAATAGATCTTCCTGATCCTCCCCGATGAGGGCGCTAGGGTAAGCCCGTACAAACTCAACGCCGTTTTCGGCGAACCAGCCCTGCACCTCGGCGAGAGTGTGACGGTGTTCCTCGGGATTCTGATACTGGTCGCGCAGCCAAGCCTCACATCGCGCAGGCTCATTCTTCCGATCGCGAAGCACCGGATCGAATGGGATCAATCTGTACCCCGTTAACCGCGCGACCAAGCGGCGCAGCCGGAGCGGGATGCGCGCGAATGCGTTGTAGAGCCCAAGCACAATCATGCCTCCCGGTCGCGCGAGTTGGACGATTCGGGCGAACGACGCGCGCGGATCCGGCGTGTGATGCAAGACGCCCGATGAGTAGACCACATCGAACGAGCACGGCCGCAAACCGGGACGGTGCAAATCGGTCTCTATGAACTTCACGCGTTCAAGTCCAAAGCGTTTCGCCGCCGCCGCTCCCAACTGGAGCGCGCCGCGAGTCAGATCAGCGCCGATCACCACTCGATCCGCACGTGCCAAATACAGGCTCATCTGCCCCGTGCCACACCCGATCTCCAATATTCGCGCGTCACCAGGGATTGCCTGATCAAGCAAACGCGCGAACTCGCTGCGCCCGGCCCGCGCCCGCAGCGACGACAGACTGTCGCGGGGAGGATAGCCTGGAAAGGGCGCTTGTTGATAGAAGCGGCGCACCAAGTCGGTCCTCGAGTCGCCTGCTAAGCGAAGGTTGGGGATTTCGTCGGGAGCTTCGTAGCGCGCGCCGCAGCCGCGACAAGACCAGTCGGGCGCGAGCGCCTTCCCGCACGCCGGGCAGGCCAGTAGCTCCAGAAAGGTATGCACTGTGTCAGAATATCGAATAGACGAACGGAGCTAGCGCTTCGACGCTCGCCGCGACGGCCAACACGATCCCGGTCACGGCCAGAAAGACAGCTAGCGGAACCAGCCAGCGCTTGCCGGAGTCACTCTGCCATAACCCGCCAGCCAACTGTGCGATCGATCCGAAAGCACTTCCCAGCACGATCAACTTGCGCTGGATCGCTCCACGCTTCTTGAGCATGTCACCTCCTCTGTTGCCTTCGCCCTTGGCGAGACGCGCTTCGTGAGGCGGGTCTGTCCAGCCACCAGCACGTCGATCCCGCTGCGTCGGAATGTTGTGTACCCTTCGACCACACGATTGACGATGGGTTCGCCGGCCAGATTAAACGAGGTGTTGAGCAGCACGGGAATGCCGGTACGCTGTCCGTATGCCTGCAGTAGCATGTACAAGCGCGGCGCCATGTCGCGCGACAGTGCCTGTAACCGCGCTGTGCCGTCGACGTGCGTAACCGCCGCCAGCCGCTGCCGCCACTCTGGACGCACGGGGAAGACCCCTGACATGAAGCGCGCCAGGCGCGCCCCGCCCGGCGGCAATTCGAAGTAACGGTCGGCCCATTCGATAGGCACGACCGGCGCAAACGGCCGAAACTCCTCGCGAAACTTGATGTCTCGGTTGAGCCGGTCCCGCATCGCCACGGCGTGCGGCGCAGCCAGGATGCTGCGGTGACCCAGGGCGCGCGGTCCCATCTCGAGGGCTCCCTCCATCCAACCGACAACGCGGTTGGCGGCCAGATCGTCGGCGGTTTGTTCGATCAATATACTGTCGTCCAGTTCCTCGAACGGATGGCCGTCCTCGCGTGCCAGACGTGCAAGTGCAACTCCATCCGCCAGCGGGCCCCAAAAGGGATGGTCAGGTACCTCCCGGTCTGGATTTCGGAAATGGATGCGGTCAGCGTAGAGAGCGGCACCCAGCGCGCAACCGGCGTCGCCGGGAGCGGGGGGCACGAAGATACGCTCGAAGCCCGACTCGGCCAGGATTCGGGCGTTGGCAACACCGTTCAACGCCACGCCGCCGCCCAGGCACAGGTCTGTCTCGCCGGTCTCTTGGCGCAGGGTGCGAGCCATGCCTACCAGCGTGTCTTCCAGGACTCGCTGCACACTGGCCGCGCAATCGGCGAAACGCCGGCCTTCGGCTGTCTCCAGATCGATCGGCTCGTAGGAGTTGCGGGCCGGGCCAAACAGTTCAACAAAATGCTCCGAATAGGAGCGTTCCGTGGTGGTCTGAAATTCGAAGTAATCCAGATCGAGCGTGAATGCACCGTCCGGCGTGCGGCGGATGAGCCGCTGGACTTGATCTACCATCGTCGGTCGGCCATAGCCGGCCAGCCCCATCACTTTGTACTCATCCTCATTCACGGCGAAACCGAGGTAAGCCGTAAAAGTCGAATAGAGCATTCCCAGCGAGTGCGGAAACCTGATTTCACGGAGGAGCGTGATGGCCGTTGTACCATCTGGCCGGCGCTCGCCGTGACCCACAGCAAGTGTGGCCCACTCGCCAACACCATCGGTGGTCAATATCGCCGCGCGCCGCGTCGGAGCGGTGAGAAACGCCGCTGCGGCGTGCGACTGGTGATGCTCGGTGAACAGAATTTTGTTACCTGGCACACCTAAGTGCGACGAGATGATTCCGCGCACCCAGACCTTTTCGCCCAGCGAATTCTGCATCGCCTTCGGGAATGCCCGCCAAGAATGGGGAAAAGCGCGCAACGCGCAAGTGAGGATGCGTTCGAACTTGAGCATAGGACGCTCGTAAAATACGACCGCATCAAGCGCATCCGGCTCCAGGCCGGCATGATCGAGGCACCATGTCATCGCAGACAACGGGAAAGATGAGTCGCCCTTGCGCCGCGACAAACGCTCCTCTTGTACAGCGCAGACCGGTACGCCATCAATCACGAGCGCCGCAGCCGAATCGTGATAATGCGCGGAAATCCCAAGGATCTTCATGTCAATAGCCTGCTTCAATATTGACGCTGCAGGGGGCGATTGCGTTGCGGAGAGATCGGCGTCCAACCCGGTAACTCCCGGCGCTCAGCGCGCTTGGCTAGCCAGGCAAATGGCGGGAGGACGACAAAATACTGAATCGTGAGAAGAAAACCGCCAATTAGGGCTCCCAGGGCGGCCGCCATCCGCAAATAGCTTTTCCAGATGCGTCGGAGCCGTTCGTACCACAACGTCCGCGCGTGACGCCGAGGCGAGACGCGAGCCAGTTGCATAAGGGTGTAGTTCATATGAAACACCTCGTCGCGCAGGATTTCCTCGAAAATCGCGCGCGTCGGCATATCGTTTTGTAGCACATCGCGATAGACAGAGAAACGGTCGGCAGCGGTTTTTTCGGACAAATGAAGAAAAGCAAGTAGAGCCTCGTCGGGCTCTTCGTCCACGCGCAGGTCGTCGACCCCGTGGCCGCTGGGCGCCAGCCACTCAGCTTGAAAGCTGGAATTCGAGCCGGGAGTGAGCGCGCGCAGAATCTCATTGCCACGCCGGCGGAACATCACCCCGTGACGATGTTCGTCGATGGCGTGTTCCAGATAGAGCCGGCGAAGCAGTGAATCCGGAGTCATCTCCGAAGCCCGAACGAGATCGCGGCCGCCGTCGGTTTCAGTTTCGCCGAAGCGCAGCAACTTGCGCGCGCGCCTTTCAGCGTCGCTCCAGATCCAGCGATGCACCGGGCGCAACATCTCGAATATCATACCTTTTGAGTCCCCAGCCTGTTTCTTTGGATCCGCACATCGGCCGGATACCTTCAATACTGACCGAACCGTTTCGCGATTTTGTCATGGCAAGGTCAATGCAATGTCACCAATTTGTAACGTTGTGCCGCAAACTGTGAGGCAGAAAGCGTAACTTGAGCCACGCGAATCGGTCTCAGAATTTATCGCAGCCGCCGTAGCTTTCGCTCTCGCCAAACTTAGCGGCTTGCGGGTCGTCGCTTGTGACTCCAGATCGAGCGATGGACAATGCCAGCATTTGATCGCATGGTAGCATGATTTTTGGAACATCAACATCTACGTCGAGCGGTCCGGTCCGAGCGATTTGCTGCGCGGGTGGTCACTGAGATCGTTGTGGTATTGATCGGTAGTACTCTCCTCGAGTGTGCTCTCGCCGCCGATCACGAGTGGTTCGACCGCCACTTCCTCCCGTCTTTCGTCCTTTCGCGTCGCCTGTATGTGCTCCTGGCATCGCTGGCACGTGTTGTAACGGCCGCGCTCGGGGTGGCGCTCGCGGTCGTTTTGCGGCCACGTGTCGGGCGTCTTGTCGCGCGAGTTCCGGGGGGCACACTCGTCGCAGATGCCGGGCGCATATTGCTTGCGATCGTGCTGGCACTCGGAACAGCCGAACTGGTTCTTCGCCGCACGTTCGGGCACGCCGCGGAGGAGCGACCGGGCGACGAGGAGCCACTCCGCCGCCGTGACCCGCGACTTGGCTGGGTATTCGTGCCGTCGCGCACTGGGCACGACAAGATCGGCGGTCGCGTGGTCGAGTATGCGTTCGACGCCGCGGGCTATCGCGTCCGCGGCGCCAACGGATCGGTAGATCCCAAGCGTCCTACCGTCGTATTCACCGGCGAATCGGTCATGGCGGGCTACGGATTAAACTGGGACGAGACCGTGCCAGCGCGGGTCGAGGCAATTCTGGGGACGCAGTGCGCGAACCTGGCGGTGAACGGCTTCGCCACCGACCAATCATATTTGCGCTTGCTGGCGGAACTGCCGCGCTTTCGTCAACCGGTGGCGGTGGTGACCGTGTTCATGCCTACTCTATTTGACTGGAACCTTGACGATGATCGACCACACCTCGGACCGGGACTCGTCTGGCAACCGGGGATTTACCAATGGCGACTGGCGGCAATCCGCGACATTATCTTTCCCTATCGTGGCAGCGACACGATCGAACGCGGCATATCCGTGACACGCGAGGTGCTGCGCGCCACCGTCGACCTAGCGCGCGCGCGGGGAGCGGTACCGCTCATCCTCGTGCCGGAGTTCACCCCGGAAGATCCCACCGAAGAGGTCCTGCGACACCGCATCCTCGACGACGCCGGACTGCCCTATGTCTGGGTCAAGCTAGACCCGAGTTGGCACTTGCCGGGCGATTCGCACCCCGACTCGCGCGCAGCCCATGCCATGGCAGTTGCCATCACGACTCGCTTGCGAGGGCTGCTGGCGCCAGCCGAGGCTGTCGATCGGTTCTGTATGCTGAGTGCATCGAAGGCGGCACAAGCATCAGATGTTTCTCATCAGGTTCCCGCGTTGAAAGATGAAACCATGAAGTTACAATTTTGCGACACTTTCTTGACACTTTTCTCCAGGAATTTCCAGTAACCTGAATCACCAGACTGTCTTCGAACGGAAGGCGCCAAGCGCCTTCGGCGCTTCGGCGACGGTGCGGCTGGATCTGCGCTCGCACACGCCAGCGAAACCATCGACTTTGTGAGACAAACATCGAGGAATGAAAGGGTTAGCTTAGCTAAGCTAACCGTCGAACCGTGACGGGGGCACACCCGCAGCCGGTTGGACGGCCCTAATTTCGGCATACAAAATGCAGACCGCGACGTCGGACAAAAAGCAAGTTGACGAGCCACCTATTGTTACTACTATTTCCGGCATCATGTCATCTTGTCTTGACCAAGCAAAGTCCTTGCGGCTCGGCATCCGTTCCCGATTAGCTCTCTTCAGCCTGCTACTGCTCTCCGGAGTCTTGTACCTGGGTACGGCAGCCTCTCCCGCATTGCTCGATGACGACGTGGATGCCGCTCACGCTCTGGTCGCGCGCGAAATGCTCCAACGCCACGATTTCGTGGTGATGTACATGAACGGCCTCCGCTACTTAATCCGGCCTCCCCTGCATTTCTGGATGGTTTCAGCAAGCTATGCACTACTGGGAGAAAGCACGTTCGCGACGCGCCTGCCCGTAGCCCTGGCGATGATGGGACTGATTCTACTGGTGTATGAGTTTGGCCGCAGGCTTGTTGGCGAGCGCACGGGGATCTACGGCGCTTTGGTGGTCGCCACGAGTGCGGGCATGTTCATTTTCACCCGCGTCATGCTTCCCGAAGCCCTGTACGCTCTGGAATTCACGGCTGCCTTTTACTTATTCTTGCGCTCCTGGAGCGGAACTCTCGACGCGCGGATCGGCTATTGGGGTGCCGCAGCTTGCTGCGCGCTGGGCATGCTGACACGCGGCCCCATCGGGGCAATCTTTCCGGTGGGCGCAATAGTGGTATTCATCGCTCTAACCAGAAGCTGGGCGTGCTGGCGGGAACTTCGCTTGTTCTCGAGTCTGGCAATTTTCCTGGCCCTAGCTGGGCCTTGGCATATTCTCGCCGCAATTCGCGCTCCGGGCTTCCTTTGGCAGTATTTCATCAACGAAAACCTCTATCGAGCCTGGGGCGCACGCGTGCCGCACGACTATGGAGTAGTGCCTCTGTGGCTTTGGTGGATCGAACACCTCGCCTGGTTCTTTCCGTGGAGCGTCTTTGCCCTTTTTGCCTTGCGGATGTGTCCGCCACCGCGAACCTGGGGACGGGAGATGAACCGCGCCGCTCAAGCGCACCTTTTCTTGTTTGTCTGGGCTGGCTTTATCCTGCTCTTCTTTTCACTCGAGCACGGCTCACGGATGGAATACTACAGCTTTGGTGCGTGGCCCGCGATAAGTGTGCTGCTCGGCAGCGGTCTGGCACGCGCCGAAGAAACCGGTTCCCACTGGCTACTTCCGGTCCAGCGCGGGTTGGCCGCGCTTGGAGCCATCACTGCGTCGATACTTTTTTTATTAGTGTGGACGTCCTTGCCGACGCCAGCAGCCGAAGAGGCTTCAGCCATCCTGCAGAAGAGCCATCCTCCGGAGTTTTATTGGTTTTCGATGGCGCCCTTGCTCGATTTCAGTTGGCAGACGTTCGCCGGCCTTCGCACGCCTGCGCTCCTAGCCGCATTCTCATTGGCGGGGGCATCGACTGCGGCGTGGCTTCTCCGGAAGCGGCGTCATCATCTGGAATGCAATGTCGTCCTTGCGGTCGGCATGGTGGGGTTCTTCTTCGCCGCCAACGTGGCGTACAGGGCGTTCGAGCCAGTGCTTTCCTCACGCGCCCTGGCGATGGAGATCAACAACGACTCCCGGCGGGGCGATCAAATCGCAGTCTACGGCGATATTCGCTTTGCCGCGAGCATCGGTTTTTACACACACCGTCGCCTCTGGTTGTACAACGCCAGCAGCAGCAATTTGGAATACGGCTCTCACTATTCCGATGCGCCCAAGGTGTTCCTGACCGATGTCGATTTCCCGAGCTTTTGGAATGGAGCAGCGCGAGTGTTCCTGGTCGTGCCAGACTCGCTGAGAGAAGATGCCCTGAAACGACTGCCGCGGAATTCGACCTGGGTGTTAGCGAAGGTCGGAGACAAAACCCTGTACTCGAATCGAGCCGGGGATACGTCCGTCAGAAACTGCTCAAGGGTCCTCCCGGACGATGTTGGCTGCCGCACAACAGTGCGGCCTTCCATATGCCAATCACGTCCTTCAAACTCAGCAGCCCAAGCAACCTTCTCGGGTGGTCGGGAGTCGTCTGCCCGTGCCGGTATCAGCTTCAACGCACTTCTCTGGAGTTATCGGCCAGGCCTTCCCCGGTGAATTGAGCAATCACCACATCCCCGGCATCAATGTACTCGGGGTTGGTGATTCGGCCGTCCGAAAAGGCCTTGGCCCAATCTTCCGTCCACCCCCGGAACTTATCTCGCGTGTTTAGCGTGAGACTCCGGGCATGGTCGGTGTAGGCAAGGCCCTCCGTTGCGTTGCGGACTATACCCGCAAAGTCACGGCGGTTCCAGCTCTCGTGGACCGAACGAAGCGTTTCCACATCCTTCGAAGCCATCTTGCTATCCCCTTGCTTTTAGTTGAAAGCGGGCAGGCGCTCGGCTCAGCCTACGCTGGGGGTAAGCGTCTGCCGTGCTTCCTATGCAGCTTTGCCGGCGGCGATCTTGTGCGGCGTCGACGTATGCACGTTATAGGTACGAATCACCGGGGCGGTCTCAA
>WNFD01001861.1_pt1 | contig 23130 bp, 21 predicted proteins | sample 5400491 | NCBI WGS metagenome assembly WNFD01 (sample SAMN13153343, study PRJNA577476) | soil metagenome | isolation source: 120 cm saprolite under Douglas fir tree site 2 hole 2 replicate 2 | place: USA:California | collected 2015-04-18
TCGATCGCATGGTGGCCCGGGAAAGCCCGCCGTCAGCGATGCAGGCAGCGGAGTGAAGAGATGAACGAACGCGATCCCGATCGCGCGGTATCTCACACGGTGCGCGCCCAGCTCGCGCTGCGCGATCTGATCCTTTCCGGCCGGCTGCGGTCCGGTGAGCGAATTTCGGAGCTCGGAGCTGTCGAGACCACCGGCGTGTCGCGAACGCCGGTGCGGATGGCCCTGGTCCGGCTCGAAGAGGAAGGCCTTCTGGAAGCGATTCCCTCCGGCGGGTTCATGGTCAAGGCGTTCACCGAACGCGACATTCTCGATTCGATCGAGCTGCGCGGGGTGCTCGAAGGTCTTGCCGCGCGGTTCGCTTCCGAGCGAGGGGTATCGGCGCGCGATCTTGAGCCACTGAAAGAGAGCCTCGCGGAACTGGACCAACTGGTCGCGCAGGATCCGGTCTCGGTGGAAGCATTCTCGTCCTACGTCACGATGAACGCCCGCTTTCATGCACTGCTCACGGAATTGTCTCGCAGCGCCCCGCTGATCCGGCAAATCGACCGCGCCTCCGCGTTGCCGTTCGCATCGCCCAGCGGCTTTGTGATGGCGCAATCCGTGCTGCCGGAAGCGCATCAGATCCTGATCATTGCGCAGGATCATCACCGCATCGTCGTTGACGCGATTGAAAATCGGGAAGGGGCGAGAGCGGAGGCGGTCATGCGCGAGCATGCGCGCCTCGCCGCCCGAAACCTGCGGCTGGCACTGCGCAATCGAACGCATCTGGATTTGTTGCCGGCGCTGGCGTTGATCCATTCTCCTGTCACCGAATGAAACATCATGCGATTTGAGCGCAAATGGACGACATGCACCGTTCACGCAATTCGCGACGTAGCGCCCGCGATCCGCGAATTCGTGCTGCGGCCCGAGGAATTCAGCGTCACCAATTATGCTCCCGGCAGCCACGTCAATGTCAGCGTATTGATCGACGGACGGCCGGAGACACGCTGTTATTCACTGGTCGGCGACGTCAGCCCCGGTGGATACCGGATCGCGGTTCGGCGTGCACCCGACAGCCGCGGCGGCTCGCGCCATATGTGGTCGTTGACGCCCGGTGCGCGTATCGAAGTTTCAAGCCCGGCTTCGCTGTTCGAGATCGACTGGTCGCGAAAATCCTATTGTCTGATCGCGGGCGGGATCGGTATTACGCCGATTATCGGCATTTCGAGCGCGTTGACGCGCCGGAACGCCGAACTGGAGTTGCACTACGCGGTCAGGTCGCGGCACGACGCCGCGTTTCTCGATGAGCTGTCCGACTTGCTCGGAGATCGTCTCATCATCCACGCCAGCGACCAAGGCCAGCGTATCAATCTGGACGAAACCTTCGGTCGTCTGCCGCCGGATGCGTTGGCCGCGATGTGCGGCCCGATGCGCCTGCTCGAAGCGGCACGGCGCAGCTGGGCGTCGGCCGGACGCATACCTGCCGATCTGCGATACGAGACATTTGGCTCAAGCGGCCTTTTGCCGACGGCATCGTTTCGAGTCAGGATCGATAATTCCAGCCTGGAAATCGTGGTTCCCGAAAACAAATCAATGCTGGATGCGCTCAACGAGGCCGGCTTCGAGGTGATGTCGGACTGCCAGCGCGGCGAATGCGGTGTCTGTGCGATCGACGTCGTTTCGGTGGACGGCCAGATCGATCACCGCGATGTGTTCTTCAGCGACCACCAGAAGAAGACGAACGGCAAGATCTGTCCCTGCGTCTCGCGTGCCGTCGGTGCCATTACCGTGGATACGCTCTATCGGAACGACGCCCGCTGACACGGACGCACTTTCTGTTGGAAAAATTGGGCCTTAGCCCCCAGAGCATGATGTGTTGGAACTGGATCGATTCGTCCCGTAAGCGCGAGGCACTAACGATCTCGTGTCCCGGACCCGGCATACCGTCCCTTCGGCGGTGCACGGCAGGGCCTGGACAAAAAATCGCGAAAACAACCCCATGGCCGTCGTCATGGCCCCAACCTAATCTCATCCCGCTCTATCCTCCCCCACCCGCGCCAGCAGCGCCAGCCCCGCCACGAAGAACACCACCACCACCGCCATGCCGGCCTTCTGGCTTTCCGTCACCGCCGTGACGACCCCGATCAACAGCGGCCCGACGAAGGAGGTGACCCTTCCGGTCAGCGCGAACAGTCCGAAACATTGCGCGACGCGGTCTTTCGGCGCCATGTGGATCAGAAGCGTGCGCGAGGCCGCCTGCAGCGGGCCGCCGGCCGCGCCGATCAGGAATCCCAGCACCAGATAGGCGCGCTCCGCCGCGCCGGAAAACAGCGCGCCGCCGGGTACCGGGGCTGCGACCGTGACGAACAGGATCGAATCCTTGTCCACCAGCAGAATGGCGATGACCGACAGCAGCAGGATCAGCAAGCTGCCTGATATCACGCGTTTCGGCCCAAGCTTGTCGTCGAGCTTGCCACCGAGCCACGCGCCGAAGGTGCCGGCGATCGCCAGCAGGATACCAAAGCTGCCGATCTGGATGGTGTGCCAGCCGAAGGTGCCCGCGGCATAGATGCCGCCGAACGCGAACAGCGACACCAGGCCGTCGGTGTAAATCATATTGGCAAGCAGAAACGCGGCAAGCGATTTCCGCCGCGGCAACTCACCGAGCGTCTGCTTCAAGTCGATCAATCCCGCGCGCAACGCTTCGCGCACCGGACGTTTGGCGGGATAATCGGGCGTCAGCAGGAACATCGGCAGCACGAAGACGATGAACCAGATGCCGGTCAGCGGGCCGGTAATGCGGTCACCCTGATGCGTAACGGGATCAAGACCGAACAGCGGCATGAATCCGAACAGCGTGCGGCCGGTTTCGGGATTGGCGGCGAGAAAGCCAAGCACCAGAATGAGACTGAGGATGCCGCCGACATAACCGGTGGCCCAGCCGGTGCCGGACAATCGCCCGATCTTGTCCGGCGGCACCAGCGACGGCATCATCGCATTATTGAAGACGGTCGCGAATTCGACGCCGACGGTTGCGATCGCATAGGCGAGCAGCAGCGGTGGAATCACGCTGGCATCGCCGGGCTTTCCGAACCACATCAGGCAGGAGCCGATCACCAGCAGCGTGCCGAACGCCGCGATCCACGGCTTGCGGCGGCCGCTGGCGTCCGCGATCGCGCCCAGCACCGGCGACATCAGTGCGATCATCAAGCCCGCGGCCGCCGTGGCAAAACCCCACAGCGCCTGTCCGCTGGCGGGGTCCGATGCGACATGGGTGGTGAAATAGGGTGCGAACACGAAGGTGGTGATCAGCGTGAAGTAAGGCTGCGCGGCCCAATCGAAGAAAATCCAGCTAATGACAGCGGCGCGGCGTGGATAAATCCGCTGCAAACCGGCACTGCCTGCGTCCGAAACTGCCATCGCCATGCCCGAAATGTCCCTGACCAATCACGAGGAGGCGTTTTGCTTACAGCATCGGAAGCCATATAGCATCCGTGCTGCGACAGCGCTTTTACGTTTTCGATCTCCCCGACTGGCTCCAACTCGCGGCGGATCTTTGATGACCTTTCTTGCAGTCAAACGACACCGGATATTTGCTGGTATCGCGCTGATTTTGGCGTGCTGCCTGCCGGCAGCCGCACAGGAGCAGCGCCGCGCCTTGTACACGCCTCCCGCCGCCGATGCGGTTCATGCCGTCGCCGCCGAACACGGCATGGTGGTTGCGCAGGAGAAGATCGCCGCGCAAATCGGCGCCGATGTGCTGAAGCGTGGCGGCAATGCGGTCGATGCGGCGGTGGCCACCGGTTTCGCGATGGCCGTGACCTATCCGCGCGCGGGAAACATCGGCGGCGGCGGCTTCATGGTGATCCATTCGCAGGATCGTCACGAGGACGTTGCCATCGACTATCGCGAAACCGCACCGGCGGCGACCACGCCGGAGATTTTTCTGGGCGCCGATGGCAAGCCCGATATTGCGAAGTCGCGCGACTCCGCGCTCGGCATCGGCGTGCCCGCCACCGTCGCGGGTCTCGCCATCGCACTCGATAAATACGGCTCGGGCAAGTTCTCGCTTGCCGATTTGGTGAAGCCGGCGATCGCGCTGGCAAAGGACGGCACTGACATCACCGATGACCTCGCCGACACGCTGCCGGACTGGCATCGGCGTCTGGCGCGCTGGCCGTCGTCGGCGAAGATCTTTTCCCGCGCCGACGGCACCTCGCTGCGCGAGGGCGACCGGCTTGTTCAGACCGATCTCGCGGCGACGCTTTCGGCGATTGCCGAACAAGGTCCGCGCGGATTTTACGAAGGGCCGGTCGCCGAAAAACTGGTGAAGGCGATCGGCGACGCCGGCGGGACCATGACGCTGGACGATCTCAAGTCCTATCAGCCGGTCATTCGCGCGCCGGTGCGCGGCACCTATCGCGGATATGACATTATCGCGATGCCTGCACCGTCGTCCGGGGGCATCGTGCTGATGGAGACGCTGAACATGCTCGAGGGTTTCCCGATGCGTGACATGAAGCAGGGCTCGGCGCCCTCGCTGCATGTGATGATCGAGGCGATGAAGCGCGCCTATGCCGACCGTGCGCGCTATCTCGGCGATCCCGCCTTCGTCAAAGCGCCGATTGCAACCCTGATTGCGAAGGACTACGCGGCCAGGCAGCGCGCAAGCATCGACCTCGACCATGCGACCCCGTGGACCGATGCGCTTTCGGCGACGCCGCCACGCGAAGGCGACAACACCACGCACTTTTCGATCGTCGACAGCGGCGGCAATGCGGTCAGCAACACCTACACGCTGAATTACAGCTATGGTGTCGGCCTGGTCGCGGAAGGTACCGGCGTGCTGCTCAACAACGAACTCGACGATTTCACCGCGGCGCCCGGCGCGTCCAACGCCTATGGCCTCGTGGGATTCGAGGCCAACCTGCCCGGCCCCGGCAAACGCCCATTGTCCTCGATGTCGCCGACCATCGTCCTGAAGGACGGCAAGCCGGTTCTGGTGACCGGCTCACCCGGCGGCAGCCGCATCATTTCGGCGGTGTTGCAGGTCATCGTCGACGTGCTCGACTATGGCATGGATGTCGCGGCCGCGGTGGCGGCACCGCGCGTGCACCATCAATGGCTGCCGGACGAAGTGCGGGTCGAACGCGGTTTCCCCGACGACACGCTTGCGGCGCTGCGGGCCAAAGGCCATCGCGTGGTCGAACCGCTCGCCCTGACCTCCGCCAATTCGATCGCGGTAACCGAGAAGGGATTGCTCGGCGCTCCCGATCCGCGTACCCGTGGCGCGGAGGCGGCGGGGCAGTAGCGCCAGGAGCGATCGGAAAACGCCGCAAGGAGGAGACATGACGTCACTCAGGGGCAAGACGCTGTTCATATCCGGCGGCAGCCGCGGCATCGGGCTTGCGATCGCGTTGCGCGCCGCGCGCGACGGCGCCAACATCGCGATCGCCGCGAAAACCGCGGAGCCGCATCCGAAGCTCAAGGGCACTATCTACACCGCCGCCGACGAGGTCCGCGCCGCCGGCGGCAAGGCCTTGCCGATCCTGTGCGATATCCGCGAGGAGGCCCAGGTGATAGCGGCAATTGATAAAACCGTCGCCGAATTCGGCGGCATCGACATCTGCGTCAACAACGCCAGCGCCATCAGCCTGACCGATTCGCAAATGACCGATATGAAACGGTTCGACCTGATGATGGGCATCAACACCCGCGGCACCTTCATGGTGTCGAAATACTGCATCCCGCATCTGAAGAAGGCCGCAAACCCGCACATCCTGATGCTGTCGCCGCCGCTCGACATGAAGGCGAAATGGTTCGAACGCTCCACCGCCTACACCATGGCGAAGTTCGGCATGAGCATGTGCGTGCTCGGCCTGTCGGCCGAACTGAAAGCCGCCGGCGTCGCGGTCAATGCGCTGTGGCCGCGCACCACCATTGCCACGGCCGCGGTCGGCAATCTCCTGGGCGGCGACGCCATGATGCGCGCCAGCCGCAAACCCGAGATCATGGGCGACGCCGCCTATGCCATTTTCGTGAAGCCGTCGCGAGAATTTACTGGACAGTTTTGCATCGACGACAAGGTGCTCTACGCCAGCGGCGTGCGCGCCTTCGAACACTACCGCGTCGATCGCACAGTGCCCTTGATGGCGGATTTCTTCGTGCCCGACGACGACGTGCCGCCGCCGGGCGTCACCGTGAGGGCGCTTCCTCCCGTTGGCGAGGTCCAGAAGCCGCGCTAGCACTGACTATGTTAGCTCTGTCAGTCGCTTGCTGCCCATGCTTCGAGACGCTCGCGTCGCTCGCTCCTCAGCATGAGGTTGTTGTGTTTCAACGAGTTAGACCTCATCCCCGCGTAACGGCTTCGCCGTTATCGCTGGAGGAGGTCACCAACGGGTCGCGCGAATGCACGCCCGATGACAGGCTCCGTGGCCGTCTCGAAGGATGGGCCGCAATACCGATTTGTGATTCCAGGTACTAGAACCACGCTGCCGGTGCGGACGCGGGAGAGACGTGTGGCTTGGCGAAGATGGATCGCTATCGCGTTGGTGCTGGTGATAGCCATGACGCTGGCTGCCTACTTTCGTCCCGATCGCGCCATTCGCGTCGCCACCGGCGCCGTCGCCGACAGTGTCTGCGCCAAGACCTTCGTATCGGGGCTCGATCCTCAAGCCGTATTCGCGGAGACGATGGACCGTCCCGGCATCCGCCGGTTGCGGTGGCTGATGCGATATCAACTTGATCGCGCCGCCAAGACCGTCGACGCTTCCGTGATAGGCCTGCTTGGCAGCCGCGCCGCATTTCATGACGGCTTCGGTTGCGTCCTGCTGCGCGGATCGAATGCGCCCTATCTGCTCAAGAGCGATGTTGAAGCGCTGAAGGTACCGAAGAACCCGCCGCTGCTGCCGGAGCTTGCCGGCCCTGATATCGTGCAGCCGTCTGGCCCGGCACTAAAAGCCGCACTCGATCATGCCTTCGAAGAACCCGCGGAGCCGCCGTTTCGGCGAACCAAAGCGGTCGTCGTGGTCCATGAGGGCAGAGCGATCGCCGAGCGTTATGCCGATGGTGTCGGCGTCGATACGCCACTGCCCGGTTTTTCCATGACCAAGTCGGTGGTCAACGCCTTGCTTGGCATTCTGACGCAACAGGGCCGGATCTCGCCGTCGCTGCCGGCGCCGATACCCGAGTGGCGCGGCCCGAACGATCCGCGCCGCGAAATCGAGGTCGAGCATTTGATGCGAATGACCACGGGTCTGGCGCTCGATGAAACCAATACCGGCTTCGATCCCTCCAACCAGATGTACTTATACGGCGACATGGCCGGCTTTGCCGTGACCGCCCCGATGATCGCTCCGCCGGGAACGCGGTGGCATTACTCCAGTGCGACCACCCAGCTATTGGCGCGGATCGTCCGCGACGCCGTGGGTGGACCGGAACAGACGCTGGCATTCGCGTGGCGCGAGCTGTTCAATCCATTGGGCATGCGCAACGTGACGCTGCAGTTCGATGCGAGCGGCACGCTGCAGGGATCAGCCAACATGCTGGCCAGCGCCAGGGACTGGGCGCGCTTTGGCTTGCTCTATCTCAATGACGGCGTGGTCGGCGGAAAACGTCTTCTTCACGAGGACTGGGTGGACTTTTCAGCCGCCGCCACGCTCAACACTGATTACGGCGCCGGTTTCTGGACCAATCGCAGTGAACACGAAAACGCCAGGGGGCGGGTGCGGATGGGCATTCCACGCGACGCGTTCTTTGCATTCGGGTTTCTCGGCCAGCGCATCGTGATCCTGCCGTCGCAGCATCTTGTCGTCGTTCGCCTCGGCGACAGCGTCGATCCTGCCGGAGACATCCGCGGTCTCGAACGTCTGGTCAGCGAGGTAATCGCAGCCACCCAACCGTGATGAAATGTTTGATGCGCGCGCGGCCTCCCGCATGGTCATGACGTCGCTCTGAAGTGCGCTGTTTCTCGCGCGCCGCGAAGGGAGACGGCGGATTCGCATGTCGTCATCTTTCGAGGCTGGCCGAAGCAGACCGTACAATCGCACCGTCGGGCGCGCGCCTGTCGATGACGCCGAGCCCAAGTCGCGTAATACTACGGGTTTTTCGAACGACAAAATTGTCTCGGTAGATCGGTTGTTCTCCGTAAATGGAAAAGATGCCGTGGGTTCTTAAGGTCTGCGCTGTACTCATCAGTCAGCGTTGTACCGGAGAGATGAAATGCTGCCAGGATTCCGCAATATCGCTATCATCGCCAAGATTGCGGTTCCAGCGACGATCATTGCCGTCGTCTCGATCGGGATCGTGCTCTATGCCTCACTGGCGGTGACCCATCTGTCGGACACCGCGGCGGCCCTGGTGGATGGAAACGCCACGCGGGTGCAGCTTGCCCTTCAGGCCGAAAGCAATTTCAATAGCGCAGCCATCAGCGAAAAAAACGTCATCCTCAGCGCCGCCGACGACAAGGCGGCAAAGGCGCATATCGAGACCTACGGCAGGGCCACCACAGCCACCCTCGACGCGATCGGCCGCTTTGAGACCATCACCCCGGCTGCGGATCAGCGCGCCCTCATCGAAACCTTTCGTACCGCCGTCGGCAACCGGCGGGAGGCGAGCGCCAAGGTGTTCGAACTCGCCCTCGCCGGCAAGGCGAATGAGGCCTTCGACTATTCGCGCGGCGTGGCGGCAAAACACCGCCAGATTGCCATCGAGACGGTTGGCAAGCTCATTGCCATGAACGTGGAGAAAATGCAGGCGGCGCGCGACGCGAGCGTCGCCATGGCCGCGCAAACCCGGGCGTGGCTGGTGATCGGTGCCGCAGCGGGGCTGATCTGCGCGTTCGGCGTCCTCGGCTGGATCGCGCTCTATCAGATTTCCCGACCGCTCGCCTTTATGACCCGTGAGATGACCAAGCTCGCCAACGGCGATCTCGACATCGAGATCGAGGGCGCCGACCGGGCCGATGAGGTTGGCGGGCTCGCACGGTCGCTGCAGGTCTTCAAGGAGAATGCGGTTACCGCGCGGCGCCTTGAGGCCGAGCAGCGGCAAGAGCAGGTCCAGAAAGAGAGCCGTCAGCAGGCCGTCGAAGAGTACATCGCGGTTTTCGACCGGCAGGTGTGCGAGGCACTGGATACGCTGAGCGCCGCTTCGACGGAGATGCATGCCACCGCCGGGAGCATGTCGAGCACGGCCGTGGAGACCAGCAAACAGACGACCGCCGTTGCGACAGCCTCGGACCAGGCCTCGGCCAATGTGGCGACTGTCGCGGCGGCGACCGAGCAGCTGCATGCCTCGACCAACGAGATTTCTCGTCAGGTGACACAGTCGGCCGAATTTGCCCGCACGGCGGTGGTCGAGGCAGAGCGCACCAACGCCACCATCCAGGGCCTGGCCGAGACGGCGCAGAAGATCGGCGAGGTGGTTTCGCTGATTCAGAACATCGCTTCCCAGACCAACCTGCTGGCGCTCAACGCGACCATCGAAGCCGCGCGGGCCGGCGAAGCCGGCAGGGGCTTCGCGGTGGTGGCAAGCGAGGTGAAGGCGCTGGCCAACCAGACCGCCAAGGCGACCGAGGATATCTCGACGCAGATCGCCGCCATTCAGGGTGAGACCGGCCTTGCGGTCGATGCGATCAAGGCGATTGGCGGCACCATCCGCCAAATGAACGAGATCGCATCGGCCATCGCCGCGGCGGTGGAGGAGCAAGGTGCCGCGACCCGGGATATTTCCCACAACATCCAATTAGTGGCGCAGGGCACCAACGGAGTAGCAACCAATATCGCCGGGGTGAACGAGGCGGCCCAGGAAACCGGCACGGCCGCCGGGCAGGTGCTCACCGCCGCCGACGATCTCAGCCGCCAGGCGGACAAACTGCGGACGAATGTGAACGGCTTCCTCGGCAAGATCCGCGCAGCCTGACAAGCGAGCGCGGCTTATCGCGCGCTATCATCAGCCGCATCCTGTTGCCGCACCGCGCGGGCCACGAGAAGCTTTCGGCTTCGCGCGGGGAGCTGGTACGCGTCAGCGCCCGACCGAATACGGACCGCCCTTTTCAAGCGCGCGTTTATAGGCCGGGCGGGCGTGAATGGTTTCCAGAAATGCCATCGCCTTGGGATGACCCTGGTCGAGTCCGCCGCGCGCGGCGGCGGCTTCGAGCGGAAAACTCATCTGGATGTCGGCGGCGGTGAACGCGCTGCCGGCGAACCATTCGCTGTTGCCGAGTTCGCCTTCCCAGAACGCCATGTGCTGCTTGAGCTGCGGATTGACCAGCGTGGTCAGCGCCTGGTTGCAGACCTTGCGTACCAGCGGGCGCAGCAGCGCCGGCGTGCGCTTCGGCATCAACGTGAACAACAGCTTCAGCAACAGCGGCGGCATCGCCGATCCTTCCGCATAGTGCAGCCAATAGGTGTAGCGCAGCCGCTCCGGCGTTTTCGGCGGCGGTATCAGCCGTCCCTCGCCATAGGTGTCGATGAGGTATTCGGCGATCGCGCCCGACTCCGCGATGGTGTTGCCGTGGTCGGTAATGACAGGCGACTTTCCGAGCGGATGGACCGCGCGCAGCTCCGCCGGCGCGCGCATGTCCGGCTGACGCTGATAGCGGACGATCTCGTAGGCCACACCGAGTTCCTCCAGCTGCCACAGCACGCGCTGGGAGCGGGAATTGTTGAGATGATGGACGGTCAGCATGGCGATTTCCCCAGGGCATTGGCGACGATTGGATGTGCTGACCTCGTAGCAGCGGGCGGCGAGGTTGGCGATTGGACGTTGATCCGCATGCCGCCACCGAGTAGGGCCGCGCCGGCTCGGGATATTTTACCCGGGCGATATTGACATTTATATTTGTCCGGGTATAAATCAAACAATCAGAAATTCAGAGTATTGAGCGATGATCCACAGAGTTCCACGGGGTTTCACCGCCTTCTTGGGTCACCAAAGACTGGTTTCTGGCCCACTGGCCGAGGTCGCGCTTGCCGTCCTGAAGGCGTCCCAGAGTGCGGTTGCGGAGCCCATCGTCATCTTTGACGATGCCAACGGCCGGCCGATCGACCTGGATCTGCGCGGCACCGAACGAGATATCGTTGCGCGCCTGCCCCAACCCGCTTCGAATTCGGAAATACCTGCCGATGATCTATCGGCGGAGCCGCGCGGGCGCGGGCGGCCCAAACTCGGCGTCGTCGCCCGCGAGGTGACGCTGTTGCCCCGGCACTGGGAATGGCTCGGGGCACAGCCCGGCGGCGCGTCGGTGGCGCTGCGAAAGCTCGTCGAGGAGGCACGTCGCGCCAGCGGTGACCGCGATCGCGGCCGGGCGGCAAGAGACGCGGCCTATCATTTCATGTCCGTGATGGCCGGCAATCTCCCGGGCTTCGAGGAAGCCTCGCGCGCGTTGTTCGCGGACGACCGGCGACGTTTTGCGGAGCTCATTGCCGGCTGGCCCGGCGATATCCGTGACCACGTCGTCAGGCTCGCTTTCAGCGATCGCATCGAACCGCCCAACGCTTGAACGCGCAAGCGCGATCGACCGCCAACCTGCCCTCTGAACCCCAGCTCCGCCACGGCCACGTTGCCGTGGCATCGATCGGTCCCGCCGGATCAACAAGGAAAATCCGTGTCCACCTCCCCGCCCCTCTGGAAAACATTTCTTGTCTTCCTCGCGCCCATGATGCTGAGCAACATTCTGCAATCGTTGTTCGGCACCATTAACAACATTTACCTCGGTCAGATGATCGGGGTCGATGCGCTCGCGGCGGTCTGATCTGACTTTCCTCGCGGTCCCAGAGTATTATGGTCGTCATCATGACTGTGGACGCGCTGGCGGGGCTGCGCCAGAATGCGCCGACAAGAAAACGGGAGGCCGCCTTGACCAGGACGTCGCCGCAATTCATGTTCGATGTCGGTAGCCCCAATGCGTTCCTCAGTCACGAGGCGATCCCGGGAATCGAAAAGCGCACCGGCGTGAAATTCGAATATTTCCCGATCCTGCTCGGCGGCATCTTCAAGGCCACCAACAACAAATCCCCCGCCGAATCGCTTGCCGGCATCAAGAACAAGCCGGAGTTCCAGGCGCTGGAGACCGAGCGCTTCGTGCAGCGCTTTCACGTCAGGCCCTACACGATGAATCCGTTCTTTCCGGTCAACACCCTCAACCTGATGCGCGCCGCGGTCGCAGCACAGCTCGAGGGCGTGTTCGAGAAATATGTCGACGCTGCGTTTCATCACATGTGGGTGGACCCGAAGAAAATGGACGACCCTGAAGTGGCGATCAAGGCGTTCGCGGCCTCCGGCCTCGATGCAGCAAGGCTGTTCGCGCGCGCCCAGGACCCCGACGTCAAGGCGAGGCTGATCGAGAACACGCAAGCCGCGGTCGAGCGCGGCGCCTTCGGCTCGCCGACTTTCTTTGTCGGCAAGGAAATGTTTTTCGGCAAGGAGCAGCTGCGCGAGGTCGAGGAACTGGTCGCGGGCAAATAGCCACACCGTCCCTCACCCGTCATTGCGAGCGAAGCGAAGCAATCCATCCTTTGCGGATGTAACATGGATTGCTTCGCTTCGCTCGCAATGACGGGGAGCGAGCGGAGAGGCTCGAAAGGCCGGATGGAGAACGCAAAAATGCAGAAGCGAAATGCAACCGTCGCGGTGATCGGCGCCGGCGATTATATCGGCGCCGAGATCGCGAAGAAATTCGCCGCCGAAGGATTCATCGTATTCGCCGGACGGCGCGACGACGCCAAGCTCGCGCCGCTGGTCAGGCAGATCGAGGCCGCGGGCGGATCGATTGTCGCGCGCGCGCTCGACGCGCGCAAGGAGGACGAGGTCGCGGCATTCCTCAATGAGGCCGACAAGCATGCGCCGCTGGAAGTCTGCATTTTCAACGTCGGCGCCAACGTCAACTTTCCCATACTGGAAACCACCGACCGCGTGTTCCGCAAGGTGTGGGAAATGGCCTGCTGGGCCGGCTTTGTCGCCGGCCGCGAATCGGCGCGGCTGATGCTGCCGCGAGGCAAGGGCAACATCTTCTTTACCGGCGCCACCGCCTCCTTGCGCGGCGGCAGCGGCTTTGCGGCCTTCGCCAGCGCCAAATTCGGATTGCGCGCGGTGGCGCAAGCGATGGCGCGCGAACTCGGACCGAAGAACATCCACGTCGCCCATTTGATCATCGATTCCGGCGTCGATACCGCCTGGGTGCGCGAACGCCGCGAGCAGCTCTTGGGCAAGGAAGCGCTCAACAATCCGGATTTGCTGATGCCGCCGGCGTCGGTCGCAGCCTCGTACTGGCAGCTTTACCAGCAGCCGCGCAGCGCCTGGGCCTTTGAGCTGGAAATCCGCCCGTTCGGGGAAAAGTGGTAGGAAGGCGCGAGTGGCGAGTGGCGAGTGGCGATTAGTGGATGATGGATGGTGGGTAGCGGATAGTGCGGAGCGAACAGGGCGTGTAAATCACCCTATTCGCCACTCACTATTCGCCATTCTTCAAGAGCAACAACAAAAAGGAACTCGGCAATGCGCATTCTCGTGGTCGGCGCCGGCGCCATCGGTGGGTATTTCGGCGGCAGGATGCTGCGGGCCGGCCGCGACGTGACATTTCTCGTCCGCCCGCGGCGCGCGGCTGAGCTGGCTGAAGTAGGCCTTGTGATCAAAAGCCCGAATGGCGACGTCACGCTGAAAAATCCGCCGGCGCTACAGGCGGATCAACTTGACGAAAAATTCGACGTGGTCTTGTTGAGCTGCAAGGCGTTCGATCTCGACGATGCGATCAAGTCGTTTGCGCCCGCGGTCGGACCGCAGACGGCGATTGTGCCGCTGCTCAACGGCATGCTGCATCTGGACGTGCTGGACGGCAAATTCGGACGCGAGCGGGTGCTCGGCGGCCTTTGCGCGATCGCCGCCACGCTCAACGACAAGCGCGAAGTCGTTCAGCTCAACCTGCTGCAGTCGCTCAATTTCGGGGAGCGCAACGGTCAGCTATCGGATCGGGTCCGCGCCATCGCCGAGGCGATGGCGGCTGGCAATTTCGGCTCGGTGGCCAGTGAGAATATCGTTCAGGAGATGTGGGAGAAGTGGGTGTTCCTCGCCACGCTCGCGGCCTGTACCTGCCTGATGCGCAGCTCGGTCGGGAATATCCTGGCAGCACCGGGCGGCAAGGACTTTGTTCTCGGCATGCTCGATGAAAGCAGCGCGGTCGCGACGGCCGAGGGCCATGATCCCCGCGGTCCGTTCTTTGAACGCACGCGCGGGATGCTGACCGCTGATGGATCGCAGTTGACGGCATCCATGTTCCGCGACATCAAAGCCGGCGCCGCCGTCGAAGCCGACCATGTGATCGGCGACTTGATCGCGCGCGGCGATGCCGCGAAGGTTCCGGTGCCGAAGCTGCGCACCGCCTACACGCATCTGAAGGCGTATGAGAACCAGCGCGGGTAGAGTCCTCATCCAGAGGAGCGCGACGGGCGCGCTTCTCAGCGAAATCGCGCAGTTGCCGTGACGGCACCGGATGCGGCCCCGCGTCCAACACTATCTCCGCGTCACCGTTAACGTCCCGCCGCCGCCATTGTGGCGGTAGAAAAAATCGTAAAGGCCGGGAATGCCGATGACGGCGTCGTTGACGAAGATGAACAGTTCGCCGTCGCGGGTAGGCTTGATGTTGGCCTGGATCTTGTAATCGTCGGAGTCGGGATCGAGAAAAACCTCTTCGCCGCCGACGCCGCCGTAACGCAGCACAATCCGGAACCAGTCCTGCGTCAGTTCGCGTCGCAGCGGCACGCCAAGTCCGAGCAAAATCCGATGATACCAAATCGGCGGTTCGTTGGCGGAGAAGCCGCCATCCGAAACCGGAAGGCCGGCGTCGGTCCAGGGTATCGTCGACTTGACCTCCACATGGTATCGCGCGCCATTGCCTTCGAGAAAAATGCCGGTCGGTTTGCAAATGTCCGACGTATTGAACTCGACCGTTCTGGACTCCGGGTCTGTCTTTGGATTTGCCCTGCCCCTTGCGAGGCCCGTAGCGCTGCCGCTCTCTTGGCAAATCAGTCCCGCCACATCCTGGATATTGTAGAGTAAGTGGCTGACAAGAGAGAGCCCGAGATACGCGAACAGCAGCGCAAACAGAGCCGGCGCCCAGCGGCGCTTCAGGCCCTCATGAAACCATATGTAGGTCCGATGGCTGCGCAGCCGGTAAATGCCATTGTCCGGCAAACCCGATGGCGCGGACGGGGTTTTCCGCCAGATCGCGCCCATGCGATTCGAAATGCGCGAGGCGATCCGCATTCCCCATAGGATGAAGAAGGCAACAAGAAGTGAAAGCAAGACGAACGGAATCGGCGCACGGGCGTAGCCGTCGACCCAGGTCGACGCGAAGCCAGGCAGGAACCCACCGACAAGGCGGATGATGTCGGATATCCAGCGCACCGGGCTGCGAAACTCGTCGGCGCGTTGCGCCCCGCTGATCAGCGGAAACGCCAGCAGCCATACCGTGGCGCCGACAGTTGCGAAATAGACGATGCGGCGTTTCCAGATTTCGTTCCAGATGTGCTCCTGCGCGTCCGCGCGGGTCTTTGCCGCCTCGCCGGTCTCGAAGCCAAATTGATCGGGCGTGACGATCTCGCCGCTGATCCTGACGATGTCGTAGGTGGCAGGCAGGCCGATCGGCGCGTAGGCGTGCGCATGGTTCGCGATTCGCCTGAAGACGGTCTCGTGGATTTTCGGACGTTCGATCGTAACTTCGTCGTCTTCTTTTTTCGAATACTTGTAATTGCAGAGTTGAACCAGCTTGCGCGGGCCGTAGCGGTAATAGGCGCCAAGTCCCGCCCGCGGGTCGTAGATTCGTCCGTCCTTGTCGCCCATCGAGATGGCATTCTTGAAGGCATCGGGGTCGGCGGGCGGATTCCCTTGGTCCGACTTGAACTTCAGACCGCAGCGTTGCGCTTCGTTGAGCATCCAGACCAGAGGAATATAGGCCAGCGCGTCATCCGGGTAACCGCCGCCGACATTGGAATGGACACCGGCGAACCAGACCTGGCTGATTTGCTCGTCCGCGATGTGCCGCTCCTTGCTCGGATCGAACTCCGAGGGCGGAATGATTTTTTCGTCCCATAGTTCGGGATGAAACGTGGTGCGCTCTTCGTCGAGCGAAAGCGCCTGGCAGACGCGCAGCACGCGCTCGCGGTCGAGCGTGTGGGTGGGAAGCTCAAGCGGCATGATCCACCGGCTGACGCCGCGCGTCATCTCGTCCATCGGCAGGCCATAGGCGGCCACCGTGTCCCACACCCCGACGAAGCGGATGTGCTTGACCTGGCGATTGTCGCGCTTGTCGTACGTGATCGGCAGCAGCGCGTTCCGAATTGCCCGGAACCAGTCCTCGGGATGCCAGGGCCACAGCGTGTGGTAGCGCTCGCCGCGATAATTCCGGTAGGCGGCGATCGCCTTGTTATCGAGCTCGGCTTCGCTGCCGGCGGATACCAGACCCTGATTGAGAATCAGGCCGATGACGACACGGATGGTGAAGGCGCCGCGACTGAAGCCGAAGCCGTAGATATCGTCGCTGTCGCTCTGGTAGTTGCGGCAGGCGAATTTGTAGATGTCGATGACGTTCCGCTTCAGGCCGAAGCCGAACGCGCCGCCAAGAATCGCCCACGGCTTGAACGTGGAGGTGCCGACGCCGTCGTCGTAGAATGCGATCTGGTCATTTCCCGACAGGTCCAACGCCTCGAAGGTGCGCCGGACATTTGTGCGCCAGACCTTCGCCGCGGAATTGCCCGTGCCATCGGAAAGCAGAACAATGTTTCGGCTCACGCAATTACCCCCGCCGCTTCATCAAGCAATTTCGCAAACCTCTGGCGTCAAAGCGTTGCATGTCCATTCCGGACAGGAAAGATTTCATCATCGGCGATCGGGAATCGCGGATCGTCAGTCTAAGGGAGTGGACGCAAAACAACAAAGCCGCCGGGCGGCGGCTTGTCGTTGAACTGTCGCTTTGCCATCAAAAAATTCTGGAGCGGGCGAAGGGATTCGAACCCTCGACCCCGACCTTGGCAAGGTCGTGCTCTACCACTGAGCTACACCCGCATCCGAGAGATTGGCGGCGATCACTCACCGGCAACGCGCAGAGCTATGCCAAATGCGGCCCTCGAATGCAACAGCCCGCGCGCGATCTTCGAATCGGGCCGAATAGCCCGATATCGGGAGGTATTGCGGGTAAATCAGTCCGAAACGAGCTGCGAACGCCCGCCCGGCTCCTTTGTCGCGGCTTCCGGGAACCCGGCGGGGAGGTTGGCCATCGTGCTGCGCCGCGATTCGAGCCATTTGCCAAACGAGGAATGTTCCGGTCTGCTCATCGCGACGGCCGGTGTCGCCGCGCCGCAGAATTCGCAGGCTTGCGATCGCTGGCGCCTTCCACCCAGACCGGATAGTTGTTGAAATCGCGAACGATTTCCCAGACCTGTGGGGCAGACTGTTCGAACACGGTGCTGTAATATGCCTTAGTATGCCTGGGCCATTTCCCGATCCCTGCGTTGGAGCTGAACGTCACGCGACCATGGGCTTCCGAACACGGGCCGGCCACCCGATCTCCGATCGAATGACCCCGCTGGCGTTTTCGCGGGCCCACTGGAAGCGATTGAAATTTCCGAACAAACCGCCACTTAGGTGAAGAGAACGTCTGAACCACCACCTTGGGGCGTGCTAGAACAGGCCCCAATCCAGATACGCCCCAATCCAGATACACCAGGCGAGGATTCCCGTGACGATAGTAGAGCAGGGTAGCGTGCCGACGCCGCAGGCGGCGACCGATCTGATCAAGGAGACGACCACCCAGACGTTCGTGAAGGACGTCATCGAGGAGTCAAAGCGCCAGCCGGTGCTGATCGACTTCTGGGCGCCGTGGTGCGGCCCCTGCCGCCAGCTCACGCCGATCATCGAGAAGGCGGTCCGTGCGGCAAAGGGCAGGGTCAAGCTGGTCAAGATGAACATCGACGAACATCCGGCGATTCCGGGCCAGATGGGTATCCAGTCGATCCCGGCCGTGATCGCTTTCGTCAACGGCCAGCCCGCCGATGGTTTCATGGGCGCGGTTCCGGAAAGCCAGGTCACCGCCTTTATCGACAAGCTGACCGCCGGCATGCCCGGTGCGGGCGAGCCCAATATCGCTGACATCCTCAAGGAGGCCGACGCGGTGTTGGCCGAGGGCGATCCCGCCACCGCGGCATCGATCTATGCCGAGGTGCTGGCGGCGGACGCCACCAATATCGCAGCCCTTGCGGGGCTTGCGAAATGCTACGTGGCGACCGGCGCCATCGAACAGGCCAGGCAGACCCTGGCCATGGTGCCGGAATCGAAACGCGGTGACGCTGCCGTCAAGGCCGTGCAGGCCTCGATCGATCTCGCCGAGCAGGCCAAGGCGCTCGGCCCGGTGACCGAGCTGGAGCAGAAGGTCGCCGCAAACCCGCTCGATCATCAGGCGCGGTTCGATCTTGCGACCGCGCTCAATGCCAGCGGCAATCGTCCTGAAGCCACCAACCAGCTGCTCGAAATCGTCAAGCGCGACCGTAAATGGAATGAGGACGGCGCGCGAAAGCAGCTGGTGCAGTTCTTCGAGGCGTGGGGCCCGACCGATGAGGCCACCGTGGATGGACGAAAGCGGCTGTCGACCATTCTCTTTTCATAGATATCTCATGCATTAGCACCGGGGCCGCAAATGCCGATCAATGCCGATTATCGCGGGCCCGGCGACCTTCCCGAGGTGATACCGGTGTTTCCTCTGCCCGGCGCGCTGCTGCTGCCGCGCGGCCAGATGCCGCTCAACATCTTCGAGCCGCGCTATCTGGCGATGGTGGACGATGCACTGCGCGACGGCCATCGGCTGATCGGAATGATCCAGCCGGACGTTTCCCACTCGCAGAACGAGCCCAGACCGGCGCTGTTTAGCGTCGGCTGCGTCGGGCGCATCACCCAGCTCGCCGAGGCCGGCGACGGCCGCTACATTCTCGAACTCACCGGCATCTCGCGCTTCAAGGTGGTCGAGGAAATCACGGCGCTGACGGCATATCGGCAATGCCAGGTGGATTATTTCCCCTACATCGACGACTTCACCGCGCGCAAAGGCGAGGAAGCGGTGGACCGCGAGGCGCTGCTCGAGGTGCTGACCGATTTTCTCCAGGCCAACAATCTCAAGGTCGACTGGGAAGGCGTCGAGAGCGCGCCCAACGAGGCGCTGGTCAATGCGCTGGCGATGATGTCGCCCTATGGCCCGCCGGAAAAGCAGGCGATGCTTGAGGCGCCCGATCTCAAGACCCGCGCCGAGATCCTGATCGCCGTGACCGAAATGGATCTCGCGAAGAAGCGCACCAGCGGCGACCCGCCGCTGCAATGAGATTTTACGATCGTCATTCCCGGGCGTGAGCGAAGCGAAACGAACCTGGAATGACGGCTTAGAAATTCCGATCGCCGCATCATCCAGACGATGACCAGCAACATCCGCTACCTTACCCACCCGCAGGTCAACATAGAGCCGGCTGTGCCGGTTCCGTCATGGCGCTTGAGCGAGGTCGGAAGAACACGCACGCAGGCGCTGGCGAACGCCGGATCGCTCGCAGGCACAACGCAGATCGTCTGCAGCGGCGAGCGAAAGGCAATGGAGACGGCCGGGATCATTGCGGCAAAATTGAACGTCACCGTCGAAGTGCGGGAGGCGATGCACGAGAATGATCGATCGGCGACGGGTTTCCTGGCCCCTGACGAGTTTGAGACGGTCGCCAATCGGTTTTTCGCACAACCCCTCGTCAGCATCCGGGGATGGGAGCGCGCCATCGATGCCCAGCTGCGCATCGTCCGCGAGGTCGAACTCGTGCTGGCCCGAGATCGAGCGGGCGACGTGCTCTTCGTCGGCCACGGCGCCGTCGGCACCCTGTTGTTTTGTCACTACTCGGGTGTTGCGATCGATCGAGCCTACGATCAACCCGCCGGCGGCGGTCATTACTTCGCGTTGCTCAATGAGGGGCGGCGCGTGCTGCATCCATGGCGCCGGATGGAATGCTTGCCTGCGTGAGGCGTCGACCTCCGCTCTGACAGCAGCGGCGCCCTGATGGTTCCACCAAAAACCCTGACGGTTCCGAATGGTGGGTCAGTTTGAATAAGGCAGCCGTGCGGTAATTACTTCCGGTCTAGAAGTATATGCGAACAAAGCGCATATTTATGGAATGTCAACGCAGCACCCAAAGCGCCTCTGGGACCCAAACCAGCTCGCCAAGTCGACCATTGATATCGCGACGGACGAGAAGCCTGACCGCGATCCTACGCCAGAAGAGCAGGGCAAGGACCCTGCTGCGGTGGCCTTGGGTAGGAAGGGTGGGAAGGCGCGGGCCAAAAATCTGACCGCAGAACGACGGTCAGAGATCGCTAAGCGGGCGGCGCAGAAACGTTGGCCTTCTTAGGGGCTTCGACGAAATTCAATAACCCGCACAGATGCTCTTGTCTCCCAATCTTGACGTGGGCTGTTGCCACGCCAAAGCTTTCCACTGCAAATGGTGAGAACATCCCCTTCAAGATAACACCCGCAAGCGGATTCTTATGCGCCTTGGCCTGTCTAATGGCCGATTCAACAAGCTCCTCTGTCGCCTCGCCTAGATCTATTCTGTGGCCCCAAGGAAACTTGATCCATCCGTTGATGGGCTGCGGCTTAGCCGCCACGTCAAAATAGCCTCGAAGATAGACCGCTAGCTTGGGGAGCATGGCAGGCACCATTGGAACGCCTAGATTGTCTGACATGGTGCCGATCAGGATGTCTTGCCCCTTTCCTATCTCCCGGAGGTCCTCGCAAAAGACGGCCACCGCCCTAATAATCTTCATCACCCGAACCGTGGCGGTGTCAGCTGTGGCGAAGGCAGGATTACCGTGCCGCCTGTAGTATCTACAGTTTTTGAGGTTTCTTTAGCCGGCGGAACCACAGGCCAATTTAAGTCGTGAAACTCATTGGACTTTGACTTTTTAGCAAAAGGGGAAGCGTGAAAATCAAGCTCAGCGTCGATGGCAAAGAGCAGGTTGCTGATCGTATCCAGAGTCCAGTTTCCGGGACCAGCTAGCCATTTGGTTAGCTGCGATGGCTTCTTGCCAATGCGCTCTGCCAAATCTTTGCGCTTCCACTTGTTTTCGCGGGCCGCTTGCTCAACGGCCTTAATCACCGCTTCATAAATTCGGTTGCGGAATCTTTGCTCAAAATAGGACGCCTCATACCTGCGATCCACGACACTAAACTCCCACTCGTTTGTCGGCATTCTTGGTTATGTAGTCGGAATAGATTTTCCCGCGGAGCGGATCTGACTTGAACAAGTCAGCCCAAATTTTCTCACATTCGCCGATCTCATTCCAAAATTCTTGCGACCACTTACCTTTCATCTTGTTACGGAGTTGATAGTTCGTGCCCACGAAAACATCTGGCTCAGCAAACCGCCCAAACACACGAATCGAGGGCTTCGGACGAACGCTTTTCAACTCCCATACTTCTTGCTTCTGCGGGTCCAGCCATTTCATCAAATTCCAGTTGATGTAGCCGCCCTCAACGAAATGGGACATGTCAGCTTCCAGCTTGGCCCACCGGTTGATGTCCTTGGGCTCGGTTCTTTCCAACCGTAGCTCTGTGTCCAACTCTTTCTCGAGCAAGAAGCACCGTGGCTCGCTAGTCCAGAAGGCCCGTGATTTGACCGGCACTAGCCTGCCCGCTTCCAGGTGCTTTTTGATCTCGTCCCGAATTAACATATAAGTGAATCTGCCTTGATGCAAGGGCGGTGATAGACTAGAAGATGCGTCGGTTCGACTCATGCAACTAGTGGTTAAGAGGAACTTTCCCCGCAAATAAAATGATCACAATGCTTAGCGCTAAGCATAAAGGGTCATATTGTCCGGCCATGAACAAACTGGACCGAAAGACGAGCGCCCAAATCCTTCATCTCCTTTGCGAGGGGCAATCGATCCGCGCTGTGACCCGGCTGACCGGGGCCAGCAAGAACACGGTCAGCAAGTTGCTAGTCGATGCAGGTCGCGCCTGCGGTCATCTCAAGATCGCGTACCTGCAGGCGAGTTCAGAGGGGACGAAATTTGGAGTTTCGTTCGGGTCAAGCACAACAACATGGCGCGGGCCAAGGTCGTCTCCGCCGATGCAGGCGATGTCTGGACGTGGATTGGGCTGGATGCCGACACCAAGTTGATTTGCAGCTTCTCATTGGGGATCGCAGCTACGGTGCCGCACGGTTCGCGCTGACGCGCGCCCCGGAACGACGGCTTGGAAATTCCAGGGCATGATCCGGAAAAAGCCTGCCCCGCACTTGGATAGCGGGGTGGGAACCGGTTTTCCCTCGGAACAAACGCGAAGCGTTTGCCCGGAGATCATGCTCCCAACGCTCCGGCTGCGGCGGTCGCATAGCGTCGGTTCCGCAAAAAAATAAGCCCCTGGGCGAGCACGTAAGCACTCGAAAGGGCGGACTGCGGCTCTCCGGCAGCTTAAATTGCAACCATGCCGTGTCGCTGATTCGCAGTGCGCGCAACAGGCCCGGCAAGTTGCCTGCGCCTGCGAAGGATAAAGCGGCCGCCTCGATCACAAATGCAGCCGACACTTTCGCCCGATGATGTTTGCCGTACGCGTTGTGCGGCCATTCGCGAGTGCTTCTGCGTTTGAAGGCTTGATTCTGTAGCATTGAAATTCGGCGACCTGGCAAAGAGCGACCCTCTACCGTGCCGTTAAGAGGGTGGGCGCGCGTCGCTGTCCGGAGCCCGCGTTGGGCGTTTCCTCCCAAACTGCCCGGCGGCCGAGCGCCGCCGGGCTCCTTTGCAGCCCCGTTTCATTTGCCGACGTTCAACCCAGTTCTGCAGCGCGCGATCAGCGGATATTCCATGCCCCCAACGATTCCGACGGCACACAACCCGGCAACACATCGGTCAGACCGACTGTCGCTTCTCCCCAAAAACATAATGCCGACTCAAAAGCGCCGCACCGATTTAATGAGGCAATCGCGTCAGCGGGCGTAGCGTAGCGGAAACCCGGTCCAGGGAGATGCCCCGTGAACGATCGCGTAGGCTGCCGCGAGATGGAATTGCTGTGTCGGCACCGCGCCGCGCTTGACCCTCGGCACAATTGGAAGTGGCTTGGCGAAGCAGACCGCTGGAGAGATCTTG
>WNFD01001908.1_pt1 | contig 23129 bp, 18 predicted proteins | sample 5400491 | NCBI WGS metagenome assembly WNFD01 (sample SAMN13153343, study PRJNA577476) | soil metagenome | isolation source: 120 cm saprolite under Douglas fir tree site 2 hole 2 replicate 2 | place: USA:California | collected 2015-04-18
ACGCCATAAGGGATCATGTACGCCGGAACGATAAGGCCGATCCTTTGGCTGGAAACGCCGAATAACTCGGACAGTCGGGGGATCAAGGGCGCAACCATGTAGGCCTGAAAAAAAATCAGGAACGTGGCCGCTGACAAAACCCAAAGAAGTCGCTGCAGTTGCTTTTCGTTTCTGTCTTCGTTCTCCGTCCCTCTCCTCATAATCCGCTTTCCCTAGGCCGCGAGGGCGGTAAACCCGACTTTGTTGACCGCATCCTTGAGTTGCTGCTCCTGAACTTTCGCCGGTTCGTAGCTTACATGGACACGTTTTTGTGAGACCTTCGACTTCACCTCTCTGACACCGGGCATGGAGTTCAGCGCTGTTGCGATTTTTTCAGCGCACCCTTCGCAGACCATATTCGGCACGAGAAATTCCAGGTCGGCAAGTGGTCCAGTTTCCGCCAGATCTTCGCGTTGGAGATCAATGCGCCGGATGCGGAGCGTATTCAGGAGAATTGCAAATATGCTCACGATCATCACCGCGATTGCCAGTGCTGGCGTAATGAAGCCCATAGCCGCCAAAGCCATTCCTACGATGTTGAAGATCACGGCAACGATGACGTTGCCGGTCATAGTCCGATAGCTGGCCTTGCCCAAGATGAGCGCACCGAGCACATCATCGAGACGGTCCCCAACCAGAATCACTCCCGCAGATTCGATTGCAACGTCGGTCCCGGCGCCGATTGCGATTCCCACGTCTGATTGCACGAGCGCCGGAGCATCGTTGATGCCATCGCCCACCATGGCCACCTTGCGGCCTTCCTTTTGAAGAGCTTCGATTGCGGCCACCTTTTGCGCCGGAAGCAGTTCTGCGCGAATCTCGTCAAGACCCAATTTCGCGCCGATGGCCTCGGCCACGGGCCTTGCGTCGCCCGTCAACATGACGGTCTTCAACCCGCGACGACGGAGCTTCTCGATGGCCCGCTCAGCCCCCCTGCGAGGCGTATCTTGAAGCGCGATCAACCCAACGACTTGCCCGTCGCGCGCCACCAGCACCACCGTCTTTCCCTCAGAGCTGAGAGCATTGACCTTCGAACGGACATCTTCGCTGAGGCGGGCTCCAAGGCTCTCCACGAAGGACGACTTTCCTGCGACCACTTCGGAACCGTCAACGCTTGCCGACACTCCCTTTCCCGGCAATGCGCGGAAGCCACTCATAGCCAGCTTCTTTGCCCCTTCGCGCTGCGCGACGAAGTTAATGGCCTGGCCTAACGGATGCTCCGAAGGGCCCTCCACAGCTCCAGCCAGCGCCAAAAGGTCCGCTTGCTCCGTAGCGAAAGGCACGACGTTTGTTACAGTCGGTCGACCGTAAGTCAGCGTGCCAGTCTTGTCAAAAACGACCGTGTCCACAGTGGAGAGCTCGTGGAAGACTTCGCTTGCCTTTACGAGCAGACCAATCGATATCCCCTTCCCGCCAGCGATGGCGGCCAACATGGGCGTGGTGATCCCGAGGGCGCATGGATAGCCCATGATGATGGTAGTGAGCAACACAAGTGTCGCTCGCGTGTAACTGCCGGTGAAGAGCGACCAGCCCAAAAATGCCAGTCCAGCGGCGATGAAGACCACCGGACCGTAGTAGTTCATCAGGCGATCAGCGAGCAACTCTAGTGGCGGTTTGCGGTCGGCGATCTGGGACATCAGCCGAACGATCTGGTTAAGGAACGTATCCTGGCCGATCTTCGTGACTTTTACCTTTAGCGCACCGTCCAGGTTCAGAGTTCCACCGATGACTTTGCCGCCGACATCTTTAGCGGACGGGACGGACTCCCCGGTGAAGCTGGATTCATCCACACTGGCGACACCTTCGACAACTTCGCCATCGAGCGGTATCCGTTCTCCCGGTCGCACGATTACAACCTCGCCTACTGCGATCTCGCCTGTGGGCACTTCGACAGTCTGATCACCACGTTGAACCCGAGCGCGCGAAGGTTGAAGTGAGAGGAGCTTACGTACGGCCTCCGACGCTTTCTTGCGGGTATCGAGCTTGAAGTAGCCAAAGAACAAGTGAAGGGCCATCAACCAAGCCGCAACGGGAAGGAAGTTCGGCCAGCGCGGATCGAACAGAGAGAGAGTGCCGACGATGAATGATCCCCAGGCACCCGTGGAAAGAAGCACGTTTGCGTTGATTACCCGCTGACGGACTGCCAACAAAGTCTTACGCAAAATCGGGAAGCCAACCCAAAGCAAGACAAACGCAGATACCGGCAAAATCGGGAAGCCAACCCAAAGCAAGACAAACGCAGATACCGTTAGGCTAAACCAAGCTCTGGGCTGAGCGGAGAGCCGAAAGAGGTCCAACGGATCAACCACAAGATCAATGAGCGCAAGCACTATGCCAATAATGCCGCGCGTCTTGATGAGCTTATGGATGGCCTCGTCGGTCGCGTATTGCTGGACCTCGGTTGCCGAGACGTTGTATCCCAGCTTTTCCACCGCCGTCGCAAGATCCGCCCGACTCGTCTGTTTCGTATTCGCTTCAACTAGGACGATCCCGTGGACAAGATTCACCATCACATTTTTGACGCCGGGGTACCGTTTCAGTGATTTCTCGACACTCATCGTGCAAAACGAGCACATGAGTCCTGAGACCTTCATTTGAACAGTTTCAGTTGCCATTTCTAATCCTCCATTACAGCAGTGCCGCGAAAACCCTCGCGTAGTAGATACTCACGAAAAGCAGCGCACACCCGCTAACCAGCTCGATGGCGCGACGCCATGACGCGACGTGCGCTAAGCGCATCACGGCACCGGCGAATAGACCTACAAAAAGGAATGGCAAGCCCCTGCCCAGACCAAAAGCAAGCGCCAACGCAAATCCGTTTGCTGAACTCCGCTGGGCAGCCGCAAACGTCAGAAGAACAAGGAGTGGAGCCACCGAGGTGCCCAAGCTGAAAACGAACCCGTAAAGGAACGCTCCCGCGAAGCCAGGCCGTCGCAATGCCCCCAGTTGATCCGCTTTCAGCCGAGTGCCACGGAATGCCACAACAGCCGCACCCAAGGACATCACGGCCATCGCAAGCGACCAATATCGGCCAAAAGCTTCGGTGAGGAGCGCGCCCAGACGCCCAGCCATGCCTCCGACGATCACCAGATTCGCCACGATGCCAACAAAGAAAGCAATTGCTATGATGAAGCCTGTCCGACGAGACTTACTCTCCGACGCGCCCGCCACCCCAGCGATACCGAGACCCACAGGCAACGTGCATGGACACACAGCACTCGCTACGATCCCTGCCATTAATACAATCCCCAAACCCCAGAATGAGTGACCGGCCAGGACCGAGCCAAACCTCCGCAGGAATTCCTCAAGAGTCATCTCGTTTCCTACGCTTTTGGGGGTCCTGCCCGGTAGCCAAGACGATTGATCGCAGACACCAACTGATCCGGTGAAACCTTTCCCTCAAGGTATTCCACCCGCAAATCGCGGCCAGCTAGATTCACTTCAACTTCTGCCACACCATTGATGGTTTTAAGGGTGCTCTTCACTCTCGCCGTGCACGCTAGACAGACCATCCCTTCGACTGGGATCGTGACGACCCTGGTCTGTAGTTGGGATGTGGGAGGTTGCACCTGCCCCTGTCGCGCGTGTACGAAGAAGCCCACGCCCAAGGCAACAGCAACCAATAGGATGGCGGTCAGAACGAACCATCTCATCGTCTCTTTCCTCTCTTTTCTTCCTTGCCACTCTGCCGAGATTCGATCTGTATGAGCGGGCAAATCGAGCTCGCCGTGTGCGGCAAGTGGGGCAGCTCCTTCGAGCGTTCCAGTGTTTTCCGCAGATCGTGCCGAAATCGCACGAGTTGCCTAATGTCGTGCTCAATTTTCTCCAGTTTCTTTTGCAGAAGGTTGCTTACACACGTACACGGTGAGCGACCTTCGTACCTCAATCGAAGAATCTCCCTAATCTCGTCCAACGAAAACCCGAGTTCCTGCGCTTGCTTGACGAACTGCAACCGCTCGATGCTTTCAGGTCCGTAGACCCGGTAGCCTGCGGGCGTCCGTTGAGCAACCGGCAGGAGTCCAAGTCGCTCATAAAAGCGGACTGCCTGCACACTCACGCCCGCCGTACGCGCCACTCGGCCAATGAACGCCCTCTCTTTCATAGGAAAAATCTACACCCTATAGTTCGCTATAGAGTCAAGTGTTTTCTTGAGACGCCCAGTTGACTCCGCCCAGAGGGCAGCGCTGCCCCACAAAATACGATTGGCGGTAGCCAGCGCAGCCCGGGCTTCACACCGGGCTTTCGGCGATCATCCTGATTGGGGCTGCAGGAGGGTCTGCAGTTTGGGGACATCGAAACCTACAACAACCTCTCCGTCAATCAGCGTGACGGGCGTGGTCATGTAGCCAACCTTTTCGAGCTCTGCCAACGCACTCTCATCTGCTGCGATGTTTCGGTCCGTGAAATCAATCTTGTGCTGTGAAAGAAACTCTTTCACCTTGCCGCAGAATACTCAGCCGGGCTGGCTGTAAACGACGACCTTTTCGTTCATTGAGCACCTCTGTTGACGAGACACGAAGTAGATTTCGGCTCGAGATCGAATTGGGTTCTTCCGAAGAACTAGCGTGGGAGTTCGGCCTTTGCCCTTCGCACGGTCCGTAAACAGTCCTGAACGGCCCGCGTGACGTTGCCGAGACAGCACTTTCCTGAAGGATTCTTCACTTCGCAGGCACAATTGCCCGCCTTTACTTCACCTGAAATCCGCTCTGCGACAGTAGAGTGCCCTGTCTCAGTGATCTCGTCGTGAATGTCCTTGCGCGTGAAGCCAAAACAGTAGCAAACCGGAATAGGGTCCGCCTTCTCTTTAGCACCAACCCGCACCAGCAGATCTTCGCGACGAAAGATCGGGGCTTGAGGGTCGAAAGGGAAATAGACCACATCGCAGTCACGCGCTTCGCAAAAGTAGTACTGATCGCTTGGCATACCTAGCGGTAGCTGACGAACGAGACTTCTGACCGTGAGCACGTCCACCTGTTTAGAACGTGCCCCGTTCACTGGACAAGGCATCACCGCTGGCGCGGTATCAGTCTTCGGATTTACAGAACAGCAGTCAGACATAAATCTCTCCTCGCCCCATCCTTCCGCAGAACTCTCGACTACTTTCCACCAGACTTCGATTGTTCGACTCGAAAACCCGAATTGGCTTGGTTGAACGCAGCCACAATTTTATCGGGCGTGGTCTTCTTTGAGTCGAATTCGACTTGCGCTTCGCCCGTCTTGTAAGCCACTTTGGCTGTTGTCACACCCTCCAGCTTGAGCAGGCTTTTCTCCACCATTCCGGCACAGCCTTCGCAGGACATGCCGCTGACCTTCAGCGCGCATTGAGTGACCTGTAGCTTGGCTGTTCCAGATTGTGCTGTCCTTGACGGCTCCTGGCTGAATCCTGATAAGGGCGCGAGGATTGCCAGCAGCCCGCTAAATAGGATTGTTTTTGTCTTCATATTTTGCATCGTCGTCTCCTTGGAAGTTTCTACAGCATGTACGGCAGATCTGATCCGTGCGTCGGATAGGCAAACAACATGTGTTTGAGATCGGCGGCACGCATCCCCGACCGCATGGCCACCCCGAATAGATTGATTACTTCTTCGGCTTGGCTGCCAAGCAAGTGAGCTCCCAGGATGCGATCCGTGCCTTCCTCGACGAGAACCTTGAACCCGGAATACTTTTCCCCAACCCGGCGAGATGAATACCAGTTGGAAGTCATCTCTTTCTTGACCCTGAATCTCAGAGCTTGCTCCCGTGCCTCGCTTTCACTGAGTCCCACAGAAGCCAGCGGCGGAATCGTAAAGACCACTGTCGGAATGCCCAGATAATTCGGCTTTTGGTGATTCCCCTTCAACAAGTTCGCCGCTACGATGATGCCGTCGTAGCTTGCCACGGGCGTGAGGGGCGGGCCTCCGCTTGCAGCAGCGTCGCCCGCTGCATACACAGCCGGGTTCGATACACTCTGCAGGAATTCATTCACGGTCACGCCCCGTTTGTTCCTCTCCACTCCCGCGCCATCCAAATTCAGGTCGTCAATCTCAGGTACGCGACCCGCAGCATGGACCACCATGTCTGCCTCAAATGTGCGCTTCTGAGCAGAAGCAGAGGCCCGGACAATTAGTTGGCCGGAACCTCGTTCGACACCTACGACTTCGGCTCCGAGATGAACGTCAACTCCGAGCTCGCGAGTACTCTTCACAATTTGATCGACCAAGTCAGGGTCAAAGAGCGGGAGCGGACGCGGGCCGCGATGCACGATGGTGACTCGTGCTCCGACACGCACGGCCACATGAGCAAATTCAAACGCGATATACCCGCCTCCAATAAACAAAATCCGTTTCGGAAGCTCATCCAGTTCCAAGAACTGGTCGCTTGTCGTAAGGTGCTCCGTTCCGGGAATACTCAAGTCCGCCGGTTCCTGTCCTGCCGCGATGACGACATAGCGCCCTTCTAACACATCGTCATTCACTTGAACTGAAGATGGGCCAACGAATCGAGCGCGGCCATGGAATGCCACAATCCCGGCTTTCGCAAATCCCTCTTCCCGGTATTTGGGAACCGGCTCGGTGAAAGACCGCTTGAAGCGCATCAACTCCTGCCAATCAATTTGAAGTTTCTCGGTTTGAATTCCTTTGCCCTTCATTCGGCACGCCCGGTCAACGGCTTCTGCAGCGCCGACAAGAACCTTTTTGGGGTCGCATCCCCGCAACGCACAGGTGCCCCCGAACGGCCTCGAATCGACAATCGCCACCTGCCACCCAGCAGAGCGGCATCGCGACGCCAGCGCCGATGCCGCTGATCCTGTTCCAATGGCGACTAGGTCAAATTTTCTCGTCATGTTTTTCTCTCAGCATTCAGGTCCGACGGGAGGAATCCATGTTCCGCTCGGAGGCAATGCTCATTTACGGCAATCGCCTCACTCTTGCGCAGAATTGGAAACCGCTGCCTTGTACCCCGTATCTTTCACAGCTGCGATCAGCTTGCTGGTATCGGTTTGGGAGGGGTTGAATTGCACTGTTGCCGAGCCAGCCGGGTACCGCAGTTCGGCCTTCACAACCCCCGGCGTTTCGAGCAGCTTTCGCTGAATCACTCCGGAGCAAACCGGACAATCCATGCCAGTGATCTTCAACTCCGCTGTTTGGAGAGTTGCCGAAGAGATTGGCGCTGCCGCAGCAGGTTTGCCGACCAATTTGACGCCGTAGGATGGGAAAAAAGCCAGGGCCGCGACCGCGAGCGTCGCCAGCCAGAGCAGAGGCTTCGCCAGACGGCGAGTACCACTCTCCGGTGCGCACGTCTCTCCCGCACACGCTTCCGCAGCTTTTGGCTTGTGGTAGACGAAATAAAATCCTCCAGCCAATAGAATCGCACTTACTGCAAGAAAGTAGGGTCGCAGAGGAGCGAACGTTGCTACGAGTACTGCGCCTAGTCCCGCACCACCCAAGAGCAACGGACCCAGGCAACAGAGCGAGGCCAAAAACGCAGCTAGAGTTGAGCCAATCGCCAACGATCTTTCCTTCATCGGATTACTCCTGGGCAGCTTACCGCTGCACGATGACGCGAACATTCAGGTACACATAGCGCTTCAACTTTCATTTGGTGCTCTCCGGCTTCCGCTTGTTTGTCGCTCTCAAAATTGGGCAATGAGCAGGTCGCTTGCGCATCTCTTTGTTGCAACTGCGCAGCGCCAAACGCAGCTCGTGCTCCAACTTTTGAAGGTCGGCAAGCTTTCGCTGCACATCGACCAGCTTTTCTTCCAAACTGCGGCGCACGGGTGCACAAGGTTGCAAGCGATTCCCTCGCAGATTCACGAGGCCTCGGATCTCGCTGAGTTTGAATCCCAGACCCTGTACGCGGCGGATAAAAGCCAACGTCTCGACGTCGTTCTCGTCGTACTGACGAAAGCCCCCTTCCGTCCTAGGAGGCTGCGGCAGCAAGGCGTTGCGCTCGTAAAAGCGAATCGCGTCAACGCTAAGACCGATCTTTTTCGCGACGATGCCAATTTGCATTACTTTGGCTCCTCTGTAGAAGCTACACCCTGGAGTATAGTCCAGAGTCAAGCCCAATTCTCGAAGTTTGGCCTCGTGCTCGCGATCAGCAGTGCCATTTACAAGAAGGACCTGCTGAAGGACCGCGTTTTGAGAGCAGCCGATCTAACAAATCCGTCGGACGAACTAATTGCGCGTCTCCGCCGTGAGAGCGAACGAGCCATTGAATTGCATCGCAAGTACCCCCAGGCAGCAGCTCATAAGAGGAACACCTCTGGGACTGGTGCCGCTGACTGGACCGCGATGGCGCGGACGCCGCTTTTCCGGAGCAAACGTTGCAAGCAACTCGCGATTTTGTTGTCGGTTCGCAAGCCCTTCAACGAAACTCGTATCTCTCGACGGAGAGGCAAGCACTTTCGGTCGACGGTTGAGACACCGACAATCCAACGCGCCATTTCGCAACTCGTCCGTATCGTCAAGGCAGAGCGAGTCGGCATCAGTATGATGGACATCATCGTGTGTGGTGCGATTGCTCCGTACAACGCTCTTCTCGGCGGTAAGCTTGCGTGTTTGCTACTCTGCAGTCCGGAAATCGTTAAATATTACGCGGAGCGCTATCGCCGCCAAGTAAGCGTCATTGCGTCCGCGATGAAGGGAAAGAGAGTGCAAAGGGATCCCAAACTCGTACTTCTCTGCACCACGAGTCTGTATGGAAAAGGATCCAGCCAATACAATGGAATCAAGGTACCCGCCGCCTCTCTCGGAGGTTCCCCTTCTCAGGCGATTGCTTACCAAGAATTAGGAACTAGCGAAGGATTCGGCTCCTTTCACTTCAGCAAAGAAACTGTCCGGATGACCGATGCCCTATTGGGACGTTCCAAGAATGGACGAAAAGTGAACAGCATCTTCGGAGAAGGCTCCCCTAATGAGGAAAATGAGAGAGGTCTTGGACTTACTGGACTTGCCCAGCGAAGTGTTACTCCGGCACGGAAACAAACGAATCGTGTACGGTATTCCGCTCGCGGAGAACTTCCGTTCACTCCTCTTAGGGCTCGAGGAGCGGCCCCGATACATCATCCCCCAGCGCAAATCTGCCTTGAGAACTTCACTCCTGTCCAAGTTTTGGTGCAATCGGTGGCTCGTAAAGCGTTGCGCCCTACCTGAAGTCCTTCAAAAGGTTGCTGCGAATCGCTTGAGCTATCCAATTCAACACGGAGCACAAGTTCCTCTTCCCAACGAAAATGAGAATTCCATGTTTGCCAGAGCAGCGGGGTGAGCTAATCCCACCAACAAACAGCAGGCGATGATTGACAAGTCGGGACAAGTTTTGCGCGTTGAAGAGCAAGACGCCGTTGCAGTGTAAGTCTATATGAGAGCGGGAGATAAAATGGTCGGGGCGAATGGATTTGAACCATCGACCTCCTGGTCCCGAACCAGGCGCGCTAGCCAGGCTGCGCTACGCCCCGACCGATAAGCTCAGGCGCATACTTTCCACCTAAGCCAGAGCATCAGATTAACATAGCTCCACTTCGGCGGCTAGACCGGATCACCAGCGTGGTCGACCATGCCGCGCTGCGACACGATACACCTTGAGGTTTCGTCCCTCCGGCTCAGATTCTTCCAGCCAGCCCGTCAAGCAAACGAACAGAGTTTTGGCTTCGCCAGGCGAGCAAAGTCGTCGAAACGTAGACGCACCGCATCGCGGTGCGTCCCCGCGTTGAATACAATTTGCTCGTCTTTCGCCAGCGATTCATCCACATACACCGGCAGCCCGTACAAAGATCCGAAGGGTGGCATTGCCCCGAGTTCACAATCGGGGAAAAGACTGCTGAACTCCACCTCGGTTGCCAGGCGCACCGGCTTTCCTATTACCGCCGCCAATTTGTCCAGTTTCACGTGCCGCGGCCCGGGCAGAACCGCTAGGATCGTTTCTTCACCATTTTCACCCGCTCGCAGCACCACGGTCTTGGCCAGCTCTTTTCCCGAGATTTGCATCATCGCCGCCGCACCCTGGGCCGTGTACGCGGGTGAGTGAGCCATCGATTCGAATGGAACCTGATTCTGATCCAGGAAGGCTTTCAATCGTGCAGAAATGCTCATGGGCGTACTCCTTTCGCCCAAGTCTTTCAATCGCATTATGGCACCTTGAACGAAGCAAGGAAAGTCCCGGAGAATGATCCGTACCAAACTCGGCGGAGAGCGCCGATCGCTTCAAATTCCGCGTACCGTAGCTATGCTCGCCAATACGAAACCGCCGGCAAGCTTTCGCTTCCCGGCGGTCCTCAAACGATAGCCAAACCTGGTTAGAACTCGTAGCGCAATGCGAACTGCATGGAGCGCGGATTTGTCAGCAATCCAGTGTAATTTCCAAAGCTGCTGGAATTGGTGAGAGAGAGACTCAGGCTCTGCACATCGAACCGAGTCAGGTTCAGTGCATTGAAAACTTCCCAACGGAACTGCAGGCTGTGAGACTCGCTGTACGGCATCTTCCAGCGCTTACTGAGGCCGAGATCCAAGCCGGCGAAACCGTCACCGCGGAGGTTGTTGCGGTTTCCGACCTGGCCCGGGAAGTCAGCCTGGAACGCGTTGAACGCTGCGCCGACTGCGGTGGCGTTCCCGAACAGGTTGACACTGCCATCCGGATTCTTAACCGCACCTGCAGTCTTTACTGGTCCAATCTGGGTCGCGTAGCCTGATAGCTCCCAGTTCGTCGGCCACTGAGCGCCGTTGCTGGCACCAATCGGGAACCCACTTGTCCAGCGGGCGAGGCCCGAGAGCTGCCAGCCGCCGATGAGTGCTTCGAGCGCGCCATGCGCTTCCTTGCCGAGCCACTTGCCTTTGCCGAAGGGAAGTTCCGCGATCCAGTTGGCATTGATCTGATGCCTCAAATCAAAGTCCGAAGCGGCGCGGAGGGAATTGGGGTCCCAAGCCTTGATTACCTGGCCTCCGAGTCCGCCCTCGTCTGTAATGCGATTAGCGTCCGAGGAGATATCAATCGACTTCGAGAATGTATAATTGAAGTCGAATTGCACCCCGTGGGACATGCGCTTCTTCAAATTGACCTGCAATGCGTGATAACTGGCCGTACCAACCGAGCGCCACGCATACAGGGCGGCGAATTGCGGGTCTACAAAGCTGTACGGACCACCTTTCGCAAAGTAGCTGACGGTGGGACTTCCATTAGGATCATAAGAGTTAGGATCGAAGAGGCCCCAGCCCTGATCAAGGCCTTGTAGTGCAGTTGTCTCATTAAAGGTGAAGAAGGAAAAAAGGTCATAGGCTGCTTGCAAGGCATCGGTGGTTCCGACGTGGTTGGTTGGAGTGCTCTGGGTGAACAGGCTATACGACGGCGCCTGGGCCTGCCCTGGATTACTCGCCGGCAAGGGCTGAATCATGTCATACCAATAGGAAGCTGTTGGACCGACCATGGCAGGGGTGATGGAACTTGTAGGAACGCCTTGTCTATACAATTTGGCCAACGCCGTTACTGCCGTAAAGTAGTTGACCTTCGTTTTTGGGTCGACCAGATCTAGAGGCGAGGCAACATCGAACTGTGACAACAGCCGATGAGAGAGGCGACCCACATAGGAGGCTTCCAGCGTCAGGCCATGGCCGAGATCTCGCCCAATCGACAGGTCCAAAGTATAGGAATAAGGAGTTTTCAACTTGTTGTCCATGCCGAAGTAAACGGCATAGGATCCGGTATCACCGTTCAAGCCGCTGGGAAAGTTCTGCGGAAAAGTGCCGCACGTGGGGCACAGAGCGTAGAGCCTCCTACCCGTAAGGTCCGTCGTCGGGAGGTTGGAGTTACCCGTAAGGCCTGCGATTCGCGGGGCGGTTCCAGGGGTCTCGAGACCACCCGTGTTGGTGAGCGCCGTGGACATACCGAACGAACCAGACCGGTCGAACGTGGCTAGCAGCGCGGGGCCAAGCCGGTCGTAGACCATTCCAAAACCAGCCCGAACCGTCGTTTTGTCCCCCTCTCCTAAGAGTGATTTCAGCAAACCCGAATGGGCTCGCGGTGACCAAGCCGCTGCGAAGTGGGGACCAAAGTCTTTCAGGTCCCAGTTGTAGAAACCCGGTTTTCCATTGGCGGGACCACCCAAATCAAAACTAAGACGGGGAGCCGCACTTGCAGGCAGGCCCTGAAGCATATCCTGTGTTCGAGCCTTGAAAAAATCGCTCAAGCCCACGTTGGGAACGACCTGTAGGCCGTTGGTCTCCCAAGGAGGTGAGAAGAGCGAGTAGCGGAGTCCGAACGTTATGGTTAAGTTCGATTTGGCCTTCCAAGAGTCCTGCGCATACATCTCCCAGCTGTCCGCCGCAAACCGGCGCTGCACGGGCGCTCCATCGGGAAGTGTGCCACCACTCTTTGTGGAATTGTAATGAGCATTGACTTGAGTGACCATTCCGATGAGTGCCCCCATCGGGTAGTCGTAGTTGTTGCCGAAGCCGCTGTCCACTGCCGGAAAACCCTCAAACGCCGGATCGAAGTGACCCGGGGCCCCGGTGTTCGCCATAGCAGCCGTATCGAGCCAGGAAGGGTTGTCTGAAGCAGAACTGAAAGATCCACTATTGTTCGACGTCGGGTTGCGCAAGAAGCTGAAGTTTCCGCCGAACTGGAGCGTGTGCTTTCCCTTGATCCAGGAGAGGTCATCCACAAAATTGTGAACGGGTACCTGGAAGCTGTTCGTGCTGGTAACTGCCAGGCTGGCATTGTTCGGCGAGCTGTCATCGTTGAGGCCGCGGAAATATATGATATCCGCCGTATGGTTGCCAATCTGGCCAAAGCTCTGCCGCGTATAGCCCCAGCGGAAGTTGTTCACGAGCGTTGGCCGCAGCACGGCGGCGTAACCCACCGAAAATCCTTTGCTGTAGTCCACCTGTGCAACCTCGGGGCCGCCACCCGGCAGATAGGGCACACCGCCGTTCGTGTCGTTACGCAGCGCACCACGCCAAAAGATCGTGTGGTTGCCATTGCTGGTGATCTTGTAGTCGGCGCGAGCGATGTACCAATTTGTGTTGATCGCGACGGGACCACTGAAGCGGTAACCCACGAAGTTCAAGCCGTCGCCCACCGAGTTGTCATTAGGAATAAACTTAGCAAAGGACTGCAAATACGGAATCATGACATTTTGGCTGACCCCTATGCCCTGGGGATCCATACCTTTGATCTGGGATGGCGTCAAACCAAAATTGCCAGCGGCAATCGTATGAGAACTGGTGAGCCCCTGAACGGTTCCTCCTGGGCACTGCGTTGGATCCGCACACGGATATGTGATCACGCCATCCTGCAACGCCGCGCTGGGCACTATACGCACCACGCTTTGCGCTTCGCGCTGGCGGTGGCCTTCATAATTGACAAAGAAGAACAGACGATCTTTCTTGATCGGTCCACCCAGGGAGCCGCCGTAATTGTTTCGGAGCAGCTTGGGCGGCGTGTTGGGTTGACCACCCTGTAATTCAGCCAGCTTGATGAAGTAATCATTGGCGCTGGTGATCGTGTTGCGATGCGACTCGAAAAGCGAGCCATGGAAATTGTTCGTGCCACTCTTGGTCACCAGGGAGACCTGTGCTCCGGAAGAGCGCCCCTCGTCCGCGTTGTAGTTCGAGGTGGTCACGCGGAATTCCTGTACGGAATCCTGGGTGATGGGCAGGACGGAAGTGAAAGCGTATCCTTTGAGATCAGAGTTGACGTCCACGCCATCCAGCGTGATGTTGCTTTGGTCGCTTCGCGCGCCATTCACGGCGCCGCTCCGCGTATCTGTATCCTTATTGTTGTCCGGACGGTTACCCGTGTACGCTACACCGGCTTGCAGTGAAAGCAATTCCGGAACGTTACCAGCCTCCAACGGAAGCTCCTTGACTTGGTTTTCGCTAAACGCGCTGCCCAGCGATGCATCCGTGGTGTTGAGGGCCACGGTCTGCGCCGAAACTTCGACGATCTCTGAGGTCGAGCCCACATCGAGCGTGGCGTTGACGGTGGACGGCAGGTTGACTAGCAATTGCAAGTTTTTCTGCTCGAATTTTCTGAATCCCTTTGATTCAACCGTCAATGAATAATTGCCCGGAGGGAGCGCGAGGAATTCGTATGCGCCGGAGCCATCCGCGGCAGTTTCGCGATGCAACCCCTGCGCCGCATTGCTGACGGTCACTTTCGCGCCGACAATCGTCGCCCCCGTTTTATCTGTAACCGTGCCCCTCAACGATGTCGTACCGGTCTGAGCCACCGCTCCGATAACCGCAAATAGGAATGCGACACAGCTAACCAAAAGATTGCGCCTCACTGCAGACCACTGCATAGACTGCTCCTTTCGCACACCATGATTGATGATCAAACCAAACGCAGATGGAAGGCGCCAGACGAACAAGAAAGCACTTCGCCTGACCGCCGGCTCAGTCCCCTTAAGATGTAAATGAGCCCCCGGGCAACCTTACCCACCACTCCACTGAATCTATCGTGGAGGTAGCTTTTAGACCAGGTTGCCCGAGTATGTCAAGCCAAGTTGTTTCGATTTAATGCAGCGTTTTTTCAGATACTTCGCATCGCCAGGACCAGCACCTGCCCACGCTTTCGCCCCTCAGCCGCCTTCATCCCTTCCCATCTACCGGATTCCACCAATTCCGGCGTCCTCGGCCTCCGATCTGTGTTTTTGTTTGACTCTTAGTTATTCTCGGGTATAATTGTTGGTAGGTAAGCTTGCGCCGCGAGTGTTTCCTGCGCTCCCGCTACTTTCTGGCAGCTCATTTCGTTGTCTTTTGGGTTTAATACGTTTCTTTTCATCCGCTTACACACTCTTTTACAATTCCCGCTTTTGTGCGCAATTTCGCCCTTTTAGAATCAGACACTTACGCACTCTTTTGCACAAGAGCAAACAGCAATTCATTTGGAATCAGACAGATCCGCACTCTTTGCAAAAAAAGGGGGGTATACCCCCCTCACTCGTCGAAATATAAAGAAGTACTTGAAGAGCGGGACGGATGCCGCTTACTTGCGGCACCCCTGAGAGATTCTATCTAGCCTAAATGCACGAGTTTGGCCTCGGTAATGGCAGGAATCGCCCGGATCGGCCCAAGGATCGACGGCGACACTTCCCCGTCTACGCGGACAAGCGAGACGGCGTCGGCCCCGCGTTGGGCTTCGCGGCGACCGAGAGCGAACGTAGCGATATTGACGCCGAGCTTCCCTAGAGTGCTCCCGATCTGGCCGATGACGCCAGGCTCGTCCCGGTTTCGCAAATAAAGAATCGTGCCCTCAAGCTGCGCCTCCAGCGGAATCCCCTCGATCTGAAGCACGCGCGGCGAACCGTCATGGAGGACTGTGCCTTCCGCTGTAAAACCTGGCGCTGATCCGGTTTCTTCCGGCAGTGCGGAGACTTCCAGAGTGTTTGGGAAGCCATGCTCGCGCCTCCGAGTCTCTTCTTCCACGGTCAAGCCTCTTGCCGCGGCCACTGCCGGTGCATTGACGACGTTCACCTTCTCGTCCAGCACTGCGTTGAGTACGCCCGCCAGCACAGCACTGCGGAGCAGATGCGTGCCAACCTCGGCCACTTCGCCCGCGTACCGGATGCGAATCCGTGCCGGGCGCGACTCCGCAGCCTGCGAAACCAGCGAGCCGAGCCGCTCCGCCAGTTCCAGGTACGGCCGCACACGCCGGTATTGGTCCGCCGAAAGTGCGGGCAGATTCACGGCATTGCGAATCACTCCTTCCACAAGATAGTCCCGGATCTGCAACGCAACCTGCGTACCCAGCTCTTCCTGCGCCTCGGCCGTGGAACCCGCAACATGCGGCGTGGTGATCACGTTCGGAAGCCCGATCAGCGGGCAATTTTTCGGCGGCTCTTCCGCAAAGACGTCGAGGGCAGCTCCGGCGACGTGGCCGCTCTTGATGGCCGCCGCCAGGTCAGCTTCGTTGATGAGCTCCCCGCGGGCGGCGTTGACGATGCGAACGCCCTTCTTCATTTTCGCAATGGACCCGGCGTTAATCATCTCCCGCGTTTGCGGACTTACGGCCGTGTGGAGAGAGATAAAGTCGCATTCCGCCAGAAGTTGATCGAGCGGCACGAGCTCCACGGACAGTTCTCGTGCGGCCGCTTCGCTGATGAATGGATCAAACGCAACGACGCGCATATCGAACGCTTCCGCCCGAGATGCCACCTCGCTGCCGATGCGGCCGAGACCGATGAGACCCAGAGTCTTGCCGCGCACCTCGGCGCCCGACGACGATTTTTCCCAGCGGCCTTCGCGCATGGCCGCATCAAATTTTGGAAGCTGGCGAACAAGCGCCAACAACAGCGCAAAGGTATGTTCGGCAACGCTGACGGAACTTCCGCCAGGTGTGCTCATGACCAGAACGCCGCGCTTCGTGGCTTCGTCCAAGTCGATATTATCCACGCCCACGCCCGCGCGGCCCACCGCGCGCAATTTTTTCGCCTGGTCCAGCAATTCCGCAGTGACTTTCGTCGCGCTGCGCACAATCAGAGCATCCGCATCAGCGATCTCCGCGTTCAGCGTATCTTTCGTCGTCAGCACGATGTTCCACCCCGGCTGCTCCTTCAGCAGTTGCACGCCCCGCTCGCTGATCTTGTCCGCTACGATGACTTTCATTAGGCCCGTCGTCTCCCGCAGGTTCTTCCCGCACAGTACAAGTAATCCAAAGTAGCGAGCCGTCAGCGCGCTGTCAAATAAGTACGGCTGATACCGCGCCAAGCCGCCGCGAACCATTTCTTCGCGGCGGATTTCCCGGTCTGCTATATTCAAGGACGTGAGGAGCCTGAGATGAGTCTTGCCGAAAAAATTCAGAAAGACCTGGTCGACGCCATGCGCGCCAAAGAGGAGCTGCGCCTCAGCGTCCTCCGGGGAATCAAAGCGGCCATCAAGCACAGAGAAGTCGAAAAGATGCGCGCACTCGACGAGCCGGAGTCCATTCAGATTTTGCAAACGCTGGTAAAGCAGCGCAAGGAATCGATCGAACAGTTCACCAAGGGCAACCGCCCGGAACTCGCCGGCAAGGAAACCCAAGAACTCGCCATCATCGAATCTTATCTGCCTGCCGGCGCCAGCGAGGCCGAAATGGACGCGGCGATCACCAGAGCGATCTCCGAATCCGGCGCGAATTCCATCAAGCAGATGGGCGCGGTTGTGAAAGCTGCCAAGTCGACTCTGGAAGGCAAGACCGTTGACGGCAAGGTACTCAGCGATCGCGTGCGCGACCGTCTCTCGAAACTGGCCTGAGAATTCGCATCATTGATTCAGCATGCCGCTCCCGGAAACCATCGCGATGCGCTTCACGGAAGAGGACGCCGGCTATGTGACCGTGCGTCCGGTCGTGAAGCAAACGTTTCGCCTTGCCGAGCTTACGGATATGGTCCTGAGCGTGACAGGCAAGAATGTCTCACGCGTGCAGCAGATTTTCCGCGCCGGCACTCTCGTCTATAACGGTTATCGCTACTGGTGGGACGGTTTCGCTTCCAATGAGGATGAAATCACCGGACTTCTTGCCCTTTTCCCGGATGACGATCCCGCGCGTGCTTTTAACCCTGCCCAAGTAACCGCAGTCTCTCTCGAAATCGGTGGCGGCACACAGCGTTCTCTGGTTGGCATCGAGCGTCGCGAAGCTTCGGCGAAGAAGTTGTTCCGCACGCGGAGTCCCTGGGAAATCTTGCTTAAAGCAGCGCAAGATTCAACTCCGCGCTACGAGAAGTATTCCCATGCGGAACGCGCCGATGTCTATCGCGTTCATCTCTCTTCCGAGATGGCTGGGTCGCTCTTGAAAGAAATGCTGGACGCTTCGCCTCGCGTCTTGCGAAAGAAATTGGCAGCGCTGCAGACTCCCGCCGCCATTCTGTTCTTCATCCCTCGTACAAATTCTGTTGGCGCCGCAGCTCCGTCATAGATTGGGAATCGCGATGACTTTTCCTTCAGATCCTGGCACTCGCAACAGCTATTCGCTCGCCATGCTCCGCATCGGAGTGGGTATTCTTTTCTTGATCTTCGCTCAATACAAAGTTCTCGGCACGACATTTACGCTTCACGGCGGCTTTCAATTCTGGATCAACAAATTCCTCGAGGGAGGGGCTTACCCTTTCATGGCGCCCATTCTTCGTGGCTTTGTCCTCCCGCACGCCACGAGCATCGCCTTCCTTGTGGCCTATGGGGAATTGGCAATCGGGCTCGCGCTCGTTCTCGGCATCCTGGTGCGTTCCGCGAGCTTCTGCGGCCTCCTCTTCATGCTCACCATGCTTTTCTCTTCAGACTTTCCCGGTGCGGGAGCGCCCCTCTGGCAATACTTCGGCGCGAGCCTGAGCCACTCAGTATTTGCGCTCTGCTTCGCTGCGTTTTTGTTGGGGCGCGCAGACACCGTCTGGTCGGTCAAGGCTCTGCGAAAAAATCAAGTGAGTGGTAGTGGGGATAGAAATCAGTGAGCGGCAGGCTTTAGCACCGCGGTATTCCGTTCGTCGCCTGCGATGATGCGATAGAGCTTCTTCAAATCCTCAACCTTGCTGAGCGGCACACTCAGCTCCTTCACCTCGAACGTCCGGGTATACTTCAGCGTGTTCCCGTTCACTTCCGTTTTGCTGTGGTAGCTCGCGAAACTGTACTCCGCGTTCACCGGCGGAGGCAGGTCGTCGACCTCGTAACCCGCCGGCAGCGTGATTTCAAACGTGTCCGTGTCTCGCGACGGCCCGTCGAATTCCACCGGATACTTTCGCGGCTCCTTTGTTTCCAGCAGGTCACTCGATTTGTTGCCAATGAACCGCGGGCGGACCAACAACAGGTTTCCTGCTGTCTTCGCGTAGTTCTGAGCAACAACCGAGTAGTTGTACATAAACGGTTGATCCGTCAGCTGCAGATTGCCAACGCTCGCCTTGGTAATTTGAAAGGTCCCGAGTGAATGGGAAAGCAGAGTTTCAATCGGCTTGATCCTGTCCGCATCCCTGGTCACCGTTCTCAGAGCCCAACGCTGCGACCAGGCACGGTCGCCCACGCGTGTTTCCTGCACCTCGCCACTTACCGTCCCCGTTGCGCTCAGGTTGAGCTTGGCGGTCCGCTGAATTCCGTTCATCGTTGGCGGCAGTTGCGGCAGCTCGATCAGATCTCCGCCATCAGGAGTCACAAGCAATCCGTAATTCGCCTGGAGCTCGCCGTGGAGTTCACCAAAAGGCGTCATTTCGTCCGTCGGGTCAAAAAACAAAATCTTTCCAAGTTTCGGGTGGACCATGGTAGCCCCCAACGAGCTATCCGTCACTCCGTCTGGCAATTTGATGGCAATGATGGCGTGATCGAAACCGCCCATGTGAGCCGGCGTCTCCGGCGTAACCGAACCGCGCTCGGAATTAATAACCACGTAGTACGAATCGATGCCGATCTCATGCAGCATCGCTCCCATCAGCGTTGCTTTGTCCTTGCAGTCTCCATAATGATGGGTGAACACTTCCGCAGCAGGGTGCGGTTGCCATCCGCCGATCCCCAACTCGATCGCCACGTACCGAATGTCCCGTTGGGCAAAATCCCCAATAACCTTCATCTTTGCGAGCGGAGTGCCCGCGGAAGACGTCAGCGACGCCACTTTCTGTTTGAGTTCCGGAGAAGCATCGCGCCGCCCGCTGGTCAGCCCCTGGTACCAAGTCCCCATTTGTTTCCAGTTCTGAAATCCCTGGTTCTGCGCTGAACCTCCTGGTGGGAAAAACGAAACGATCATCTGGCCAGCCACGCCTTGCCAGGGCGGCATATTGTCTTCGTGCTTGATCCCCTTGACCTCGCTCACGACCCATTGCGACTGGTTTCCCGATTGGGCGGGCTTGGCTTCCGGATAATTCATCCAGGTGGCTTTGTATTCCCAGCCCGGTGGCAACTGCAGCGTGTAGTGCGCTTCCCGAACGGGGTTCGATTCCTGAAAGTGCCAGACGTCCTGCAGGACAAATGGCTGTTCTTCCTCTTCGTATTCGTAACCCACGATGTTCCCCGGGTCTGCAGCCGGGATGCGCAGGAGTTTGTCTTTTACATCGGAGACGAGTTCGCTCCCGTCTATTTTCGGCAGTGAAATTTCCATCGCCTCTTTATCTTTCACTTCATAGTCTTTGCCCTGCGCGGGGATGCACCAGCCGCGCATGCCGGTGATCTTCGAATGGGAGTTGTATGAAACAGCCACCGTGCCATACTCGCGTCCGCCGGGCCGCAGAATCTTGTAGGCTTCGCGAACTGTTATTTTGATTTTGTCCGCGGATTGAACCGTTACGATTCGCTCGGAGTAAAGCAGCACCACCTCCGTATTCTCGTCGTGCGACGGCAAAGTCAAATTTACCAGCGAGTGCATCCACCCGGGCGCGTCTCCAGCGGCGGACCGCGGCGCTCCGGCAAGGCAGCCCATCACGCAGAAGGTGAGATAAATCAGAATGCGCCGCATCTCAATTACTCGCCGCCGTTGCGCCGGGCTGCAACACGATCTGCTGTTCATCTCCCGTCCTCACGACCTGAAAAAAATTCCGGAGCGTTGGATAGAGCTTTAGGTCCACCATCAACAGATCCATATTCAGCCGCCGTGTGAGGTGGAGCGTGCCTTTGTTGTTCTCCACCTTTAGGTTGTACAGAGCGGCCTTGGCGTCGAAATCCTGCACGGGCGGCAAGCTATTCACCTGCCAGCCCAGCGGCAGATCGATCGTCACGTCATCGATTTTTGTCGATGGATAAGAAAAATAGATCGGGTGAACACGGCTGGCATGTTCGAACGCGTGCTTTTCGGGCGCGCTGAAGAGCCCTACCGGCACGAGCGCCCGCCGCCCCGCTCCAGAGGCCCAGCCTGGAACTTTCAAGTCGAACTCCGCAATCAGCGTCGGCGTCGAGCTTCCCCAATCCGGTTGCTTTAACAAATCCACGTCGATCCCCACTGGGATGTACTCCTTCACCTGGTCCTCGAGAAACTTCTTCCGATTGGTCGCATCTTCGTTCCGTTCTTCGATTCTCCGCCAAAGCGCTTCCAACCCGGAAAACGTAACCGTCAGCTTCCCCTCCAGCGATCCCATCTCCGTCAGCTTCAAATCGGCTTTCCGCTCGATCCGGGAATCGGAGCTCGGCGGCAACGTGGTGGTCACCCAGCTTCCGCCCTCTTTATCGAGTCGCAGTCCTTTTACGGCGGTTTCGGGCCACGACAGCAATCCGAACGGTGCAAACGCGGTTGCCGGGTCACAGTACACTTCCTTCCCGTTCAGCTTCACCAGCACGACGTCACCGTTCAACTGGAACGGATTCATCATTTGCGGCTTGAAAAAATACTCGCTGCGCGACGAAATATATACAGAATAGGCCTCGAATCCCGCCGCTCTCACCAATCCCAGAAACAGCCAGTTGATCTGGCGGCCATCTCCGTAACCTCGCTTCCAAACATCTTCTACGTTATTTATGTCCTTCTGTTTTTCGCGCTTCTGCTCCTGCTCTGTTTTCTCCGTCTCCCAAGAAGTATTCCGGAACTTTTGCACTTTGGCGTAAATCTTCTGTAGCTTTACTTCCGGCGTGTCTGCGGGTGACACGATTTCGGCCGCTGCCTGCTCCATCGCCTTGCGTTTCCCGCTAAAGCTTTCCACCCTGTCGTTCAGCTTCTTCCCCTCTTTCTTCCAGAATTTGTCCGGGTCCTTTTCCGCGGCGTCTTCGCTATACGTGAAATCGACGCGGAACTTCAGCTCGTTCTGCGGCGGCATGTAGTCTTCGATCTGAAATGCGGGAATATTCTGCGACTCCAGCCGGACGAGGCCTCCTTCGTTCTTCGGCGGGGCGGTTCCCGTCGGCAGCCCGGCCGGCCAACTCCAGCGAAGAGCAAAATCCGGATTCGGTTTCAGACTGAATTTGCCGCGCTTGGTGAAGAGTTCCTCGCTCAGGATCCAGCGCGAGTTGTACACGTAACCCTCGTTCAGGTCGTACATGTAGTGATACTCGATGATGCTGCCCGCCTGCACATCGGGCAATGTGAAGGTTTTTGCCAGGAACTTTACGCCCTTCGCTTTTACGATCGTCTTGTCAAACGCCTTCCCATCGAAGTTCACGATCGAGCCATCCGGACGGATTGTGCGGGCCTTGACACTGTGGATGTTTCCCTCTTCCTTAAAAAAGGGAATCTCGACGTCGGCGTACTTACGGCCTTCTTCCGTCAGGATCTTGATCCTCGCGTAATTGTATTCGTGCGGCGTACGGTTGCTGTCGTCCCGATCCACCTGCCGGTACAGATAGACGGCCGGCGCTCCGGGCGCCTCCGGCACGCTGGTCATCTTCAACTCTTCCGGGGAGATCGGCTGCCATTCGTCGCCGGCACTTACGGGCCGCGTGCGTCGTACGGCGGCCCCAACGAGAAGCAGCAAAACGAGCACGAACAGGCGGCGATAGCTCACGATGGGCCTCCCCTTTTGAATTAGCAGGAATGCGAAATTTCGAATAACCGCAGGAAGACAACGGGAGCCTGCACCTCCGGGAATTGACCGCTCTGCGGTCACACGCGGTATTGACGGATTCGCTGTCGCTTGCGCTATGAGAGGGTCCCGTGCCATGGACAGTGTTGCTGACCTGTGCAACATACCGCGTCGGACATTACAGGGATGCTATCTCCCCTGTCAATAGATCTGGGAGAACTGATCCCCTTTCACCGGCGAGGATTCTCTTCCCCACCTCGCCTAGCTGCGGCATAATCCCTCCGCACACAGGCGGCATTGGCATCCGATTCCGGAAAATGGGGAGGATTCAGTGAGCGAACAAACTGTAGTTCGCGAACGGGCATGGAGTTCCACGGCACCGCCGGGTGAATTCCGCGCCTACGTACCGGCCGAAGAAAGCCTCAAGGAATTTACGATTCGGGCGGTAATCCTGGGCGCGCTCTTCGGACTGCTTTTCGGCGCGGTGACTGTCTATGTCGGCTTGCGCGCCGGGCTCACCGTTTCCGCCTCGATCCCCATTTCCGTGCTGTCCATCAGCATCCTTCGCGCCTTCGGCCGCTCCACCATCCTCGAAAACAACATCGTCCAGACGACTGGCTCGGCGGGCGAATCGCTTGCCGCAGGCGTCATGTTCACGATTCCTGCGCTGATCTTTCTCGGCTTCGGCTCCGAATTCACGTTTTGGCGGATATTCCCGTTGGCT
>WNFD01006447.1_pt1 | contig 23129 bp, 23 predicted proteins | sample 5400491 | NCBI WGS metagenome assembly WNFD01 (sample SAMN13153343, study PRJNA577476) | soil metagenome | isolation source: 120 cm saprolite under Douglas fir tree site 2 hole 2 replicate 2 | place: USA:California | collected 2015-04-18
CCCGGCGTAGACGGGGCGGCGCGCCGCCCCGTCTACGCCGGGCAAGAACACGCCCGAGCAGATCGCCGCGCGCCAGTCTATGCTCCGCTCCAATCCTGGCTGGCAAGAAACCAATGAGCTGATTTTCGACTGGCCCCGGCCGCCGGCCGAGATGGCCGGCGTGGTCGAAGCCTTGACCGCGCACATGGTGCTGCCTGTTTCGGTGGTCGGCCCGCTGCGCTTCACGCTGGGCTCGTATCACGTCGACGAGACAGACGGCCGGCTGGTGGAAGACGGGCGGCAGACCGACGAGGTCTACGTGCCGTTGGCCCATTCGGAGGGTGGCCTGGCTGCGTCGATGCAGCGTGGGATCGCCGCCGTCCTGGACGGTGGCAGCCTGCAGACGTTCGTCCTGCACGACCGCATGACGCGCGATTCGTGCTTCGTCTTCGCCAGTACCGAGGAAGCCGTCATCTGTGCCCGCTGGCTGGCCGACCACACCGCTGAGCTACGCGCCTGGCTGCACGACCCGGCGAACCCGTTCTATGAAGAGCGGCTGGCCGGCGTCCCGCGCCTCAGCCGTCACGCGCGGCTGTGGGAAGTCGATACCCACGTCCTTGGGCCGGCGTGCCACGTGCTGTACCGCTACACGACTGGTGAGGCGTGCGGGCCGAACATGATCACGCGCAATTCGTTCGCGCTGAACCACTCGTATGTTTTGCCCAGGCTTGCGGCGGCCACCGGGATCGCGCCAGTGCGCGTGCTGGTCGAAGCCAATATGGGCGGCGACAAGAAGCCCAGCGCCCAATATTTCGTGAACGGCGGGCATGGCAAGACGGTGCTGGCGGCCGTTTCGATTCGAGAGCAGACGTTGCGCCGTGTACTGCACACGACGTCCGCGGACATGCAGGCGTTGGAGCACCTGGGGTTGCACGGCAGCCACGCCAGCTCGATGCAGTCGGTCGCTTTCACCCCGGCGTCCAGTATTGCCGCGCTCTTTGCCGCCACGGGGCAAGACCTGGGCATGGTCGGCACCAGCAGCATGGCGCACGACGTGCTCGAGCTCACCCCTGATGGGATTCACATGGCCATCCGGCTGCCTGGAATAGAGGTCGGTACCGTTGGCGGCGGCACGGGCTTGGCGCATGCGCGCGCGTTCCTGTCGCTGCTCGGCTGCCAGGGGCCGGGCAGCGCGTATCGGCTGGCGCAGATCATCGCGGCAGCAGCGTTATGCCTGGAGCTGTCCGCCTCCGCCGCGGCATCCACGCCCGGCAGCGAGAACTTTGCCATGGCCCACCTACAACACAGCGGCCGAGCCTAGACACCCCAGAGGGGACCCCACAGGAGGATCGCTGTCACTGCTGATGCTTACGGCGACATCGACCCAGAGGAACACTTCGGAGGCGATTCCCGTATGGGAGCCCTTCGGGGAAGGATCGCTGGCCTGTCGAGGCTGACAGCGAGGTTGACCCTAAGGGGGGACATCATCGGAGTCGGGCGCTGCCGTCACAACCTTCGGGAAGGATGTACGTCGTCGGTTGACGGTCGGCGGTGGGGCGCCAGTGGCGCAGCTCGCGCATCAGTCGCCCGCGGAGGTTGGAGTCGGAACGGCCGTGGGGAATGACCGTGGCCAGTGACAGCAGGCCCAGGCCGAGGAGTATCAGCGCGACCAGGTTCAGGCCGGCGCTTTCCGAGGCGATTTTGTCGGCGATCGTTGACGCGGAAGGCGGCTGGACCATTCGGCCCGGCCGATATACGAGCGACTGGATTTTGCCGTTCAGGACCACCGCCTGGGCGGTCACCTCGTTGTAGTTCGTCGCCTCGCTGTCGGGCCGTTCGCTCCAGGTGACCGTGCTGCCCGTAACCTGGCAGGGCGCGGTCTGAATCGGCACGCCGCCGATCGCCGTGTACTGGAGGAACTCCGTGATCTGCAGGCGAGTCGAAAGCGGTCGTGCTCGCGGATCATGAACGGTCACCACGGCGCCGTCGGCCAACTGCGCCAGTGCACCTTCAAAGTCGCCATGGGCCAAGGCGCGCTCGTAGCTGTCCACGACCGCGCATGGGCTGACGCCGGTTGCGCCCGCGGCATGCACGAGCAAAATGAAGGCGCCGCCCACCAGGGCGATCGCCCGGAACAACCGCATTCGCTCGATGCCGTGCATGGGCCTGGGGCTTAGAAATGCAAGAATATGGCCATTCGCCCCCGGTGCGGACCGGACAATAGGTACAAAACCTGTACGTCAGATGTATGAATATCGGTACCAGGTGACCAAGAACGGCCAGCGCGTGGGCTCCCTTGAGGCCGAGTATCACGGCCGCGCCATCTGGTCGATCGATCACCCCGATTTCGTCGATCCTGGCGAGCCACGCACCATCGAACGCCTCGACGAAGCGCTTTACGCTGCCGGGTTCGAGATCATGCCGGACGATTAAGTCCGGCAAATAGCCCGGAGCTGCGCGCTCAGGTGACGTTGGCTGTCGCGTACTTGCCGCCGACCTGGGGCGTGGGACTGTCATGGCCCTGTTGCTGGCGCTGCAGGCGCGTTTCGCGGGCCCAGGTGCGCTTCAGATCGTCGCGGATGTTGAAGCTGAGCCGGCCCAGGCCCTGCGTTTCGAGCTCGACGGTGTCACCGTCCTGGAACGGATTCAGGCCGCGGTGGTTTGTGCCGGTGGCCAGGATGTCGCCGGGCTCGAGCGAGTGGATCGATGTCACCCACTCGATACAGCGCGGAATGTTGTGGGCCATGTCGTCAGTGTTGAAGCTCTGCATCAGCGTGCCGTTGGTCCACAGGTTTACGGCGAGTTTGTGCGGGTCGGCGATCTCGTCGGCGGTGACGATGAATGGACCGATGGGCGCGAAGGTGTCGCGCGACTTCATCTGATAGAAGGAGTTCTGTAGGGGCGGCAGGCCGCGCGCCGAGCCGTCGATGAAGTTCATATAGCCGAAGATGTAGTCCATAGCATTAGCGGCGGCCACGCCGGTCGCCGGTTTGCCGATGATCAACGCCACTTCGGCCTCGCCTTCGAAGATCGTCGCGGGCACGTCGGGCAACACCATGGTGTCGCCCTTGCCGACGACTGCATTGGGCGACTTCATGAAGGCGTTGATCGGCGCCGGCTCGGCGCGCGTGCCGTCCTCCATGTAGTTGACCGCCATGCACACGATGTTGCTCGGGCGGGGCAGTGGTGGGCGGATGCGCACCTGGTCGAGCGGCCGGCCCTGGCCCGCGGCGGCAGCCTGCTCGAGCTGTGGCCGGTACTCGTCGAAGCGCTCGATCAGTCCGCGCATCAGGCCCTGCGGGTCGAGATGCGGAATGTCCTTGACGACGTCCGACACGTCGACCACCGAATCGCCACGCGCGACACCAAGACGAAAGTCGTCAAAGAACAGCAGCTTCATCAGGCGCTCCCGGCACAATAGGAATGTGGTCTGCTCGCATACGGAAGATACCGTCGTCTTTCCCGACGGGACGCGGGTACTCGCCTCGGGCTGGCTTCAGCGCAAGACGGGCGAACCGACTCCCGACTTCGGACTGTATCTGGATCCGCAGTGGGCGCCGACCTGGCCAAACGTCATGCTCGATTGGCCCGATTTCGGTGTGCCACGGGATCAGGCTACCGCCGACGAGCAAATTCGGGCAGCATTCCTCCGCGCCCGCGCCGGTGAGACCGTGGAGGTTGCCTGTATCGGCGGGCACGGACGGACGGGGACGGTGCTGGCGTGCATGGCCATCCTCGCCGGCGTTGAGCCCGCTTCCGCGGTGAGCTGGGTGCGCGCCGCGTATTGCCCGCGGGCGGTGCAGGAGCCGTCACAGCAGTACTGGATCGATCGCTACGCGGAGCGATTGGCCAATGCCGCGCCAGGTTGACACGCGATGCGCGCGGCGAATTGGGCATAGGCGACTGGCGATGCCAGACTGCGGAGCGTGCATCCTCTCCTTCTCCGCGCGGCGGTGCTCTGGGTGCCGCTGGCGGTGGCGGTCACAGGGCTTGCGGCGCTGGTGTACGGCGCGGTGCAGCAGGACCTTCGCCAGGGCGCGAACGACCCGCAGATCCAGCTGGCTGAAGACGCGGCGGCGAAACTGAACGCGGGCGCGGCCCCGAGCACGGTGGTTCCCAGCGAAACGATTGAGCTGGCGACCTCGCTCCAGCCCTACGTACTGGTCTTCGACAACGATAAAAATCTGATTGCTGAAAATGCCCAGCTCAACGGCCAGGCGCCGCCGTTCCCGCCGAGTGTGTTCGACTCGGCGCGCAGCCGCGGCCAGGATCGCATCACCTGGCAGCCCGCACCCGGCGTGCGCAGTGCGGTGGTCGTCCAGCCCTGGCGCGGCGGCTTTGTCGTCGTAGGCCGAAGTTTGCGTCTGGTCGAAGAGCGAATCGATCAGCTGCAGTTGCTAATCGGTTTCGGCTGGCTGGTAACGCTCGGCTCCACAGCGGTCGCCGCGCTCGCAGCAGTCGGCGCCAAAAGGCTCATGTGAAATCGGGCTTGCGGTCGCGCGTACGTTTGAGCTCGAAAAAGCCGTCCGTCGCCGAGACCAGCACCACGCCGTCCCAGAGTTTGGCCGCCGCTTGGCCGCGCGGCATGGGCGTAATGACCGGGCCGAAAAACGACGCGCCGTCGACGCTGATGATCGGCGTCGAGCTCCGTTGGCAGGTTGACGTCCCGAAGCGCGGCTTCGATCGCCGGCCGCCCGATCTCGGCTTTCTGCAGATGGAACTGATTGCCCAGCGCGCTATAGAGCGGCAACACCACGTTTTCGCCGAACTTGTGGCGCGCCGCGATCAGCACGCGCACCGGACCCCAGGCGGCTTCCAAGCGTTTCTTGTAGTCCTCGGCGAGGTAGTCCCGGCCCTCGTTGAGCACCGACAGGCTCATCACATGCCACTGCACCTCGAGGTCGCGCATCGGCGCCACCTCGAGAATCCAACGCGAGGTGATCCACGCCCACGGACAGATCGGATCGAACCAGAAGTCAACCTTCATCTCAATGTCTCACGGTACCCTGGCCGACGGGTTGCGCGAAAAGTGCGGTTCGTGGTGGACGACGCGTACGGCGGCTGGTTTATGGGGCCCGGTACCTGCCCGTCGCCGTAGCGCGGCAATCAGCACCGGGGCCAGCGGCGCCAAGCCGTAGACCAACGTGACGCCAATGGGCGTCGCCTCGCGCAGGTAGTAGCTCAGATAGAGCGCGGGTACGGCCAGGACGCTGTAGCCAACGATGGCCCAGGTCAGCGCGCTCCGCCAGCCCATCAGGACCGTTAATGCCACCGGCAAGCAGAAGTACCACGGCTGCATCGACGTCGACACCACCAGGATGTAGATCGAGCACGAGCGTGCCGACGCGCGCGCCACTGCCCCGACGTCCGCGTCGGACCACACCCGGCGCGCCTCCCAGATCAGGTACAAGCCAAAGGTCGCCAGGACGAGCAGTCGCTCGGCACTCCGGGTCAGCGTCCGCGCCAGGCTCGACGGAATACCGGCCGGCCCGAGCACCTGGTCGGCCAGTGCCAACGCCAGTCCGTCGGGCAAGGCGTTGACGAAGCCGACGCCGACTGTCTCGGCCAGGATCGGTTCGAGTGAATCCGGTAGCTCGAGCCAGGGCCAGACGACGACTACGGCGAGCGCCACGCTGAACAGCCCGACCACGCCCAGCCGCACCATTTGCGCGCGCCAGGACGTCGCGCGCGCCGCCGAGGCGACGGCGACCCAGACCAGGCCGACCCCGGACAGGTACTTCACCAGCGCGCCGAGCGTGAAGCTCGCCCCGGCGAGCACCCCGTCGCGCGACCGTGCGAATACGATCAGCGCCAGCAAGCTGAAGCTGACCATCAATGCGTCGTTATGCGCGTTGGCGCCGATCTCGAACAGCACCAGCGGGTTCCAGGCCAGGATGGCCAGCGCCGCGGTGCGCTGGGCACGGTTCAGGTGCGTCAATCGACCCAGGGCCAGCCAGGCCAGGCCGAGGTTTGCCAGGAGGAGTGCGTTGGCGACCAGGCGATACGCCATCGCCTGGTCCACGATCGAGGCACTGCCGAAGAAGTGCGCCAGCACCCATTGCACGTCCAGCCACACCGGTCCATACGGCGCGGCGTAGGTCCGCCACACCTCGGCCACCCACGGCATGACGGCGTCTCTGGGGATCGCACTCGGCGGCCAAACATAGGGATTCAGGTCGTAGATGGACGCCAGCCGACCATAGGCGATGTAGCTGAATACGTCCTGCGAAAACAGCCCCGGCAGAAACAGCAGCGTCGTCTGGAACATGAGCGCGCCCGCGAGCACGATTGCCAACGCCCCGCGTCGGGCGCCTAGACCCCGGTCCAAAATGCACAGCGCAAGCACGTACACCGCGGCGAGGAACAGCATCACCACCGCCAAAGCGGTCGCCGGGCCGAAAAAGGCGGCCGACCCCACGGCGTCAGGGAGCGGCGTCTCGCTCAAGTCCGGCAGGATTAGCCTGAGCGCGCGTAGGGTGAGATGGAATACGCGCGCGGCCGGCGCGTAGCTGGCCAACAACTCAGACGTAAATGCCGCGCTGTGCGATAACGCCGCGCTCAACGGCCACAACGCCAGCCAGCCGACCTCGAGCCCGAGCGCCAGCAGACCCAATGACAGAAGGCGCACGTCGGCTGAACGGTAGCAGGCTTTACCCCGAATCTCGGCGGGGGTCGCATAATGACGTTCTTAACGCGTAGCCGCGACTAACGACAGGTGCCCCGACTCTTCCTGATCCTCGCGACCGCAAACGTTCTTGGCCTGCTGGCCGCCGCCTGTGCGCCGGTGCTTTCTGCGCCACCGCACCTGGTCGCGTCGTGGCCACCGGCCGGGGTCACCCTGCCGGTCGAGCTCACGACGTTCGATCTGACGTTCAATCATGCGCTGAGCCCGGAAACAAGCTGGGCGGCGGTGTGGCGTGACGAAGACGGGTCGCCGATGCCGGCCGACAGCGTGGTCGCGCCGTCCAACCCAAACCGGCTCAGCGTGCTGATGAGAGAGCCCGTCGCGGGCGAGTACCGCCTCCACTGGCACGCCGTCGCGGCCCGTACCGCGGCGGCCGTCGATGGCGAGCAGACGTTCTCACTGCAAGACGAGTCGACCGCGCCGCCGCGGGTGGACCTCTCGCGCGTGGCAGCCGAAACCGGCGAGAAAGTGGAAGTGAGCGGGAAGGGTTTTGGCCAGCGTTGCGCGGTGCGACTCACGATCGGCGACGACGAGCAGGCGTTGAGCACCGTCGAGACCGATGCGAAAGGATCGTTCGCGGTCGAGGCGCGTGTCCCGGAGAACGTGCCCTTCGGCGAACAGCCAGTGAATGCGACCGACATGTGCGGCGCCGCGGCAACCGCGGCATTGCAGGTGCGCTGGGGCGGCTGGCCGCCACTGGTGGCATTCGACGTTGGTCAGTCTGGGCCGGCGCCGGGCGAAGTTACTTTCTGGGTGACGCTGCGCAATCGGTCAGATTACGTACTCGAGCACGTCCGCGTCGTGTTGCCCGACCCGCAAGGGGCAACATTCGTCTCTGCAGATCCGGCGCCCACGCGCCAGGATCAGACGATCAGCTGGGTTATCCCGACGATTGACCGCGGTGTCCGCGGCCCGTTGCGGGTCACCTATCGCGTGACTGGCGCGGTGAGCAGCCACGCCTGGATCGAGTTCCGCCACCGCCGGCCACATGGCTGCAGTGGCGACGACTGCCTACCGGCCTTCGTCAGTGAGACGACGTCAGAATCGACCCCGGTGGCCGCTGCCGACTGAGTTGGCAACGCGGCGTCGCGGGCGCCGTTGCGGCAATCCTGGCAACGGAGCGGGCAGGGTGATCACGACCTCGAGGCCGCCGCTGGCCGTGATGGAGGCGGAGAATGTGCCACCCTGGCGATGCATCAACTCGCGGGAGAGATGCAAGCCGATCCCGACGCCGCGATCGGAACCCGTGCCAGGCGCGGAAATGGTGACCTGGGCAATGCGCAGCGAGACGTTCTCCAGGCGGACGTCCAGCCGTGACCCATCTGGGGTGCGATGCCACGCCTCGTCGAGGACCTGTTCGATGACCTGTCGCGTACGTGGCGCGTCGAACGTGGCCGGCATACGTGGTGGCGTGTTAATCCGGATCCGTCGGCTGCGTCCGCGGCGGCGTGCTCCGTCGACCGCGGCGCTAGCCACGTCAACCAGGTCACCGTCCTCGGGCGACACGGTCAGCTGACCAGTGTGCAGGCGCCGAATGTCGCTCAGTGCGGCCGTCAGCCGCTGCAGCTCGTCGAGATCAGGCGCGGCCTGCAGCGTCGCAGTCACCCCATCGAGCAGCTCGTCGCGCGCGACGACCGCTGCTTCGGCTTCGGAGCGGGCCACGCGCGCCTGAGTCAACTCGAGGTTAGTCAGCTCCAGGCGTTTGTGATTCATCGCGTCACGAATGACCGCGAGAGCAAAACGTTCGCCACTCGAGTTCTGCAGCTGGCTCAGCGACAGCTCGATGCGGATATCGTCGCCGCTTTTGGTGCGCGCTGGCATTTCGACTGGAGCGCCCGCGTCGATGATCAGTCCGTGTCCGGTGCGCAGGTACCGCTCGTAGCCGATGCGATGAACGTTGGCGATGGCCGCGGGCATGATGATCTCGATCGACCGACCGATCGCCTCGTGCGCCGAAAAGCCGAACAGCCTTTCGGCGGCCGGGTTCCACAACTCGATGAGCCCGGTTCTGAGCCTGGCGACGACGACTGCGTCGAGCAACCGATCGAACAGGACGCCGACGTCCAGATCCGTGGCGGTAACGTTCGTGACCCCGTCGGGTAGCTTGGCGGTAACGTTCGTGACCCTGTCGGGTGGCGCGGTGCGGATCATTTCAATTTCATTCTGCGCTCGGAAACAAGCGTGCGCATCCCGCAAATCCCCGATTTTTGCAAATCTCGGGATACGTATCGAGTAACGCGCGTCATGGTTCAGTTACAGAAAGCGGAACAAATGTGTCGCTGCCGCAGACGATTCAGGCACGGGTTGTGCCGACCTAATGGCTTGCTTGGGAGCCCTCTGCACAAGGGAGTTGAAGGAAGCATGCGGTTATTTGAGAACTGGTGGGAACGCGCCCCACTGTACGTGCGTATTGGGCTTTTTGTGGCGTCGCTGGTCGCCATAATTGTTGGCGGCGGCGCTGACGCCTACTGGGAGTAAAGCCACCGACCATGTTGGGGCTGTTGGCCCCGACGTTCGTCGCAGTTATTGCGGCACTGTGCTTGAAGGGCTCGCCGCGCACGCTTTTCACTACCCGCGTCCGCTGGTGGCCAGCTGTGCTGGTTGCCTTCGCGGTGGAGCTCGTGCTGTACAACCCGCCGGTGAATGGCCAGGCCTGGGCGATCCAGGTCGGGCCATGGATCTGGCTCGGCACCAAAATGGCGTTGCTGGCCGCCCTGTTGCGCAACGCCTGGCCGGGGCCGCGGTGGCCGTGGCTCGTCGCCGCGGTTGGCGTGGCGCTGAATGCGCTGGTCATCGCGCTGAACGATGGGCACATGCCCCAGGCGGCGGAGGCGGCCATCGCCGTCTGGGGCGCAAGTCACATCGACCCGACCAGATTGCAGAACGTGGCACCGATGCGGCCTGACACGGTGTTGCCCTGGCTGGCCGACATCCTGCCGCAGCCGGCCTGGATCCCCCGCCCCAACGTCGTCAGTGTGGGCGACCTCTTCCTTGCTGCCGGCGTCGCCGGATGGGTATTCGGCGCGATGGCGCCCAAACCTCTCGTTCAAAGAGCAGGTATATTGACTTGAGTGCGGCCACGCGGCGAGCCACACCAGGTGATCAACAGTGCTCGACCTGAGTTGAATCCTGTGCCGCGCCTCCGTCCATTGCTGTCGGCGAGCACGCCGCTCTTTGGCCGGGAAGAGGCGTTGGCCGATGTCGAGCGCTTGCTGATTCAGGACAGGGTGCGGCTGCTCACCATGAGCGGTGCAGGCGGTGCTGGCAAGACCCGCCTGGCAGGCGCAGCCGCGGTCCGCGTGGCAGCCGAGTTTCCGGATGGCGTGAGCTTCGTCGACCTGTCGTCTGTCGAAGAAGCGGCGCTGGTTCCCGCGAGCATTGCCCAGGCGATCGGGGTCCAGGAGTCGGGCAGCGCGCCGCTCGAGTCGATTCTGTCGGAAGTCCTGGAAGACCGAGCCATTCTGCTGGTCCTCGACAATTTCGAGCAGGTGCTGGGCGCCGTCCAGTTCCTGGCCGATCTGCTGGCGAGGTGTCCGCGCCTGGTGCTGCTGGTGACCAGTCGTCAGCCGCTGCACTTGCGCGCCGAGCACGTGTTGCCCGTGCGCCCGCTACCGGTGCCGGGGTTGGATGTGAGTGATCTCGCACTGGTCGCCCGAAATCCCGCGGTGGCGTTGTTCGTGGATCGGGGGCGCGCCTGTCGGCCCAGCTTCGATCTGACGCCGGAGAATGTTCGCGCCGTAGCCGAGATCTGTACTCGGCTGGACGGCCTGCCGCTGGCCATCGAGCTGGCCGCGGCGCAACTGAGCGTGCTGACGCCGAACATCATTCTCGAGCGGCTGTACGCGCGGGCGCCGTTCGTCCTCAGCGGTGTGTCGGACCTGCCGGCGCGGCACCGCACGCTGCGTGCGGCGGTCGCCTCGAGTTACGACCTGCTCAGCGCCGATGCGCAGGCTGTCTTCCGCTGGTGCGGTGCGTTCGCCGGCGGGTTCACCTCGAGTGCCGCGGCAGACATTTTCGTCGACGGCAACCAGGTGCTCGACCTGCTGCCGATGCTGGCCGTGCTCGCGGACAAGAACTTGCTTCAGGTCGTCGACGATCCGGGCGATTTGCGCTTCCGCTGGCTCGAGACGATTCGTTCGTTCGCCATCGACCACCTGACCTTGAATGGCGAGCTGTCGATTGCCCGCCGGCGGCACGCCGAGTACTACGTCGCCCTCGCCGAGTCGGCCGAAACAGCTCTGGTCGGGCCTGACATGAGCAACACGCTCGATGCGCTCGAGCGCGAATACGACAATTTCCGGGCGGTTTTCCACTGGGCGCTGGAGGGCGACGCAGACGACCTGCGCCTCGGCTTGCGCCTCGCCGGCGCGATGTACCGCTTCTGGAATATGCGCGGGCACCTCGGCGAAGCGCGCCAGTGGCTTGATCGGGCGCTGCCCTTGAGCCTGAATCAGCCGGCCCTGGTGCGCGCCAAAGCGCTGAATGCGTCCGGCGTGCTGGCGGGTATGCAGGCGGACGACGCGCGCGCTGAAGCGTGCTTCGCCGAGAGCCTGGTGCTGTGGCAGGCGATCGGCGATACAACGCGGGTCGCGGCCACTGTCGGCAACCTGGGTGTCGTTGCCCAGAATCGCAACGATCTGGAGCAGGCGCTGGCCTGCTTCCGCAGATCGCAGGAGCTCTACGAGCTGTCGGGTGACGAGCGCGGCATCGCGGTTTCGCTCGGATCGCGCGCCCGGCTCGAACGCCAGCAAGGACATCACCGCGACGCCGTGCCACTATTCGAACGCAGTGTGGCCTTGTTTCGTGAGCTCGGCGACGCGCGCAGCCTGGCCAACTCCCTGGCCAACCTGGGCCAGTGCGCCCTGGCGGGGGGCAACCCGCAGCAGTCCGCCGCCTATTTCGGCGCGGCCGAAGCCTTGCGTGAGATCACCGGCGCGCCGCTGCTCGACGCTGACCGCGCCGAGCAGGAGCGCCTGGTCGGTGGGTTGGGTAATCGGCTCGGCGAACGCACCTTTGCCGCCGAGTGGGCCGCGGGTCGGGCGACCAGTCCTGAAGAGGCGGCACGCTTTGCGTTGCGGCAGGGCAATCCGGAGTCGGCCGCCGAGGCCGCGCCCGGTCGGCCAATCCTGACTCGCCGCGAACAGGATGTCACCGCGCTGGTGGCACGCGGGCTGACCAATCGCCAGGTTGCCGAGCAGCTGCTGGTCACTCCGCGCACGATCGAGACGCACCTGGAGCACATCTTTGCCAAACTGGCCGTCCAGACCCGCACGGAGCTGGTGGCCTGGGCCGTCCGCCAGGACGTCGCCGCGCCCGTCAGTCGCTGACGCTAGACACGCGCCCGGGGGTGTGCGGACAATGAGCCGACATGCCATGACTTTCCTCACTCGGGTTCTTGCGTTCACGGCGGGCGTCCTGCTCCTGGCGAGCACAGGTTGTGCCGCCTTAGGCAATGCGCCGGCCCAATCGAGCGGACCGATCAAGATCGGTATGGTCACCTCGTTGACCGGCAACTATGCCCCGCTCGGCACCAACGACAAGTTGGCAGTGCAGCAGGTCGTCGATGCGGTCAACGCCAAGAACGGCATCAACGGGCGCAAGATCGAGCTGAACATCGTCGACGATGGATCCGACCCGAATCAGAGTGTCATCCAGTTCAACAAGGTGATGGGCGATGGTGCCGTCGCCGTGCTCGGGCCGCCGCAATCGACGGCCGACCTGGCGATCAAGCCAGTCGCCAACGACAAGAAGATGCCGACCATCTCGCTCGGCGCGGCCGACGAACAGGTCGTCCCGGTGACGCCGTACATGTGGATGACGGCGCCGCTGTCAAGCCAGGTCGCCAAAGTGTGCGTCGACTTCATCAAGAGCCAGGGCAAGTCGAAGCTGGCGATGTTGACCGATACCAAGAACGCCTATGCCGTTTCCGGCCACGATTCGACGAAGAAGATCCTCGACCAGGCTGGGGTTCAGCTCATCGCCGACGAGACGTTCGAGACTACCCAGACCAACTTCGCGCCGCAGTTCGCCAAAATCGGCGATGCCAAGCCCGACTTTCTGCTGGTCTGGGCGACCGGCGCGCCGCCGGTGGTGATCACCAAAGGGTGGGCCGATGCCCAGAACGGTATTCCACTGATGATGACCGCGGCTGAGGCGTCGACCCTGTATGCCCAGCCCGCGGGCGCCGCTGCCGAGGGCGTGTTCGTGCAGGCCTCGATGGGCGTGATCGGCCAATCGCTACCGGCCAGCAACAAATTCAAGAAGCTCATCGACGACTTTGCCGGGCCGTTCCAGCAGGCCAACAACTACTACCCGCCCCAGTTCGCCTGGGATGGCATGGTCGCCGCCAGCTTTCTGGTCGATGCGATCACACGCAAAGGCGGCGCGAGCGAGCAGATCAAAGAAGGTCTGGACAGCATCGATCTGGACACCCCGCAAGGGCACTACACGTTCACGGCCCAGAAGCATGCGGGCATGCCCGATTCGACGAACCTGATGACGGTCATCAAGTCCGGCCAATTCGTCCCAGCCGGCCTCAGCGCCGACGTGTTAGCCAGAGCCGGTCAATAGCTCGAGTGTCGAAAACTCAATAGTGGATACGTCGCCGACCCGCGGGAAACTGTCTGCCAGTTGATGAATGCCTACCGCTGCGCTACTTGGCGAGTGTCGAAACTCAAGAAGTGATGGCTGACGCGGGTCAACTCGAGAAGTGATGTGGCGCTTTCGCGTGGGAAGGCTGCACAAGCTGTGCTGCTCGAAGCGCAGGGTCTGACCCGCCGCTTCGGCGGCGTGGTCGCGGTCGACGAGGTGTCGCTGCAGGTTGACGACGCCGAGCTGGTGGGCGTGATCGGCCCGAACGGGGCGGGTAAATCGACGCTGTTCCATCTGATCACCGGCCATTTGCGGCCAGAAGCTGGCGCGGTCCACCTGCAGGGCGAGGATCTGACAGGACTCAGCGCGGATCGGCGCGCGCGCCGGGGCATGGCCATCGCCTTCCAAGCGGTGCGGCTGTTTCGGGGGATGACCGTTCTGGAAAACGTGATGGTCGGCGGTCACGCCTGGACGCACCACGGCTTTGTCAGCGCCTTTCTGCGGCTGCCCCAGCAACGCCGTGAAGAGCAGGCAATCCATGCCGAAGCGCTTGTTGCCTTAGGCCGTGTCGGTCTGGAGGATCGGGCGGACAACCTCGCGGAGTCGCTGCCCATCGGCCAACAGCGCGCGGTGCAGGTCGCGCGCGCACTCTGTGGTCGGCCGCGGCTGCTGCTGCTCGACGAGCCGGCATCCGGACTGCGCGCCGCGGAGCGCGAGCGCCTCGCTCATTTGCTCGAGACGTTGCGCACCGAAGGCCTGGCGATGCTGCTGGTGGAACACGACGTCGCTTTCGTCACGCGCCTGGCCAGCCGCATCACGGTCATGGACCGCGGGCGCGTGATCGCCCAGGGGAAGCCAACGGAGATTCGCCGCGATGCGGCCGTCATCGGCGCGTATCTGGGTCAGGAGCGGGCCGGATCTGCGCGTGCTTGAGGTGGAGGACCTCGTCGTGCGCTACGGCGCGGCGACCGCCCTCGACGGGGTCAGCTTGCGCGTCGACCGGGGCGAGATGGTGGCGTTGATCGGACCCAACGGCGCCGGCAAATCGACGCTTCTGAACACGATCTGCGGGCTGCTGAAGCCAGCCAGCGGATTGTTTCGGCTGAATGGACGGGTGGCCCAGGTGCCCGAAGGCCGGCAGTTGTTCGCCGAAATGACGGTCGAGGACAACCTGCGGTTGGGCGCCTGGACGATTCGTGACCGAGATCCTGGCCGCGCCTACGCGCTGTTTCCGCCGCTATTGCAGCTGCGTCGACGTGTGGCGGGCACGTTGTCGGGCGGCGAGCAGCAGATGGTCGCCGTCGGTCGAGCGCTGATGGCGCAGCCGGACTTGCTGGCCGTGGACGAGTTGTCGCTGGGCTTGGCGCCGCTGGTGGTCGACGACCTGGCCGAGCATCTGGTTCGCCTCAATCGTGAGAACGGCATGGCTGTGCTGTTGGTCGAACAGAACGCCAGGCTGGCGCTCGAGCTGTGTCCGCGCGCGTATGTCCTTGAAGCGGGCCGAATTGCGCTCAGCGGCAGCTCGACTGAGCTGGCCGACAGCCCAGCCGTGCGCGCGGCGTACCTCGGTGCCGCGCTGGATGAAGTCGTGTGAGGTTGTTCCTACAGTACGCCGCCAGCGGGATCGCCACAGGCTGTGCGTTCGCACTGGTGGCCACCGGCTTCGTGGCCATCTATCGCGTGACGCGCGTGGTCAACTTCGCCCAGGGTGTGTTCGCCGTGATTGCGGGGATGCTCGCGTACACGCTGCTCGGGCAGGGTGTGCCGCACGTGCTGGCCGAGCTGCTTGCGATCGTCGCGACGGGCGCGGTCGGGGTGCTGATTGGCCTGGTCGCCATCGGCCGGCGCGGGACGTCGCCACTGGCTTCGTTGATCATCACCCTTGGCCTGGGCATCGGGTCGTACGCGGTGTTGATCCTGATCTGGGGCGATCAGCCCATCTCGTTCGACGGCTTCAAGGGCAACCTCGACGTCGGTGGCGTGACGATGCAGTTGCAGTACGTGCTGGTCGTGCTGCTGACCGGGGTGGCTTTTGTCGCTCTGGGTCTGTTCTTCGACCATACTTATCTGGGTCGCGGGTTGACCGCGTGCTCCAGCAACCCACGCGCGGCGGGGCTGGTCGGCATTGACGTGACGCGCATGGGCTTGGTGGCGTTCGGGCTGGGTGGTGGCCTGGGCGGGTTGGCCGGGGTGCTGCTCACGCCGATGCAGCCGGTGTCGTTCAACTCTGACGTTGGCATTGCCATCAGCGGCTTCGCCGCGGCGATCTTCGGTGGACTGCTGCGCCCGGGCACAGCCTTGGTCGGCGGGCTGGTGCTCGGGGTGGCCGAAGCGCTGGTCGCCGGCTATGCCCAGGCGTCGCTGCAGAGCGGGGTGGCGCTGGTGATCATGCTCGGGATCATGATCTGGCAGGCCGGCCGGCGACCGATCGGCTCGGACGAGGACAGCGCCTGATGGCATACGGGTTGGTGCGACCCTGGACCATGGCGGTGGTGTTGATGCTGCTGTTGCCGCTCGTTTTGCCCAACGCGCTGCTGACCATCTACATCTTTATTGGTCTCTCGACCATGGTTGTCTCGGGTCTATCGCTGCTGATGGGCTTCGCCGGCCAGGTCTCGCTCGGCCAGGCCGCCTTTTACGCCATCGGCGCGTACACCGCTGGCTTGCTCAGTCGCGATTTGAACGTCGCGCCCGTGCAGGCCCTGGTGATCGCGCCGGCCGCCTCCGCCGCGATCGCGTATGTGGTCGGCTTGCCGCTGCTGCGCCTGCGCGGGCACTACCTGGCGTTCGGCACGCTGGCATTTCAACTGATCACGCTATCGGCGATCGGCGAAGCGCGCGACATTACCGGCGGCGACACCGGCCTGACCGCCATCCCACCACTAGGCATCGGCCCGCTGCTGGTCGACGGGCCGTTCAAGCCGATCGTGTTCGGCTACGTTGCGGGCGGGCTCGCGCTCTTAACTCTGCTCTTCAACCAGCATTTGGTGCGGTCGCGTCCGGGCCGCGCCTTGCGTGCCCTGGCTACCAGCGAGGCGGGTGCTTTGGCCGCGGGTGTGCCGGTCGGACGCTACAAGCTCCAGGTCTTTGCGCTGTCAGCCGCGTATGCCGGACTGGCCGGCGGCGTCTACGCGTTCTTCGTCAGCTACATCGCGCCGGGATCGTTTCCGCTCGTGCGGTCGATTGAGTTCTTGATCATGGCCACCGTCGGCGGCCTGGGCTCGGTCTGGGGCTCGGCGGTGGGCGCCACGGTCGTGTTCCTGGTTGTCCAGGTACTGCAAAACCTGGGCACGTTGCCGGGCATGCCGCTGCGCGCGCCGGCTGTCTTCTCCTACGCCGTCTACGCCGTGATTCTGATCGGCATCATGCTCGGCCTACCTGGCGGTGTCGTGCCAGCGCTCCAGGCATTGTGGGCGCGGCGCGGTTACCATGTCCGCCTATGAGCGGACGTGCCTTCTTGCAAATTCCTGGACCGACCAACATCCCTGACCGCGTCTTGCGCGCCATGGATCGGCCGGTCGTCGACCACCGCAGTCCAGAATTCGCCCAGCTGACCGAGGATGTCCGTGTTGGGCTGCGGCGTGTGTTCGGCACGCAAGAAGGCGCGCCGATGCTGTACCCGGCATCGGGCACTGGCGCCACCGAAGCCGCGCTGGTCAACGCGCTGGCACCCGGCGATCGTGTCCTGGTGTTCAACTACGGCATTTTCAGCGGCGGTCTGGGCGTCATCGCGCGCAAGTTCGGCTACGAGGTGGACGAGGTCCAACTGCGCTGGGGTCAAGCCGTGCCGCCGAGCGAAGTCGAGCGACGGCTGAAGGCGGATAGCCCAACCAATCCGTATCGCGCGGTGATGATCGTGCACAACGAGACGTCGACGGGCGTGACCTGTGACGTGGGCGCGATCCGCCAGGCGATGGATGCCGCCGGGCATGACGCCCTGCTGATGGTCGATACGGTCAGCTCGCTGGCAAGCATCGACTTCCGCATGGACGAGTGGCGGGTCGACATCGTGATCTGCGGCAGCCAGAAAGGGCTGATGCTGCCGCCTGGCCTGGGCATCCTGGGCGTCAGCCGGCGGGCGCTAGCGCTGGCGGCCAGCCACGGCGGCTCGCCGCGTCACTTCTGGGACTGGGAGCCGATCATGCGCGAGAACCGCATCGGGCTTTTCCCCTATACGCCGGCCACTTTGATGCTGTTCGGCTTGCGCGAAGCGCTGCGCATGCTCGTCGACGAAGAGGGCCTCGAGAACGTCTACGCCCGCCACGCGCGCCTGGCCGAGGGTGTGCGCGCGGCCGTGCGCGCCTGGGGTCTGCCGTTTGTTTGTGAGGATCCGAACACCGCGTCGAACACGATCACGGCAGTGCGCACGCCAGCAGGTGTGGACAGCAACGAGCTGCTCAAGCACGCCCGCGAGCGCTACGGCCTGTCGCTGGGCGGTGGCATCGGCGAGCTGAATGGCCAGGCGTTCCGCATTGGCCACCTCGGCTCGCTGAACGAGCTCGAGGTGCTGGGCACGATCGGCGGCATCGAGCTGGCCTGCGCCGACCTGGGTCTCGACATCGAGACCGGCTCAGGATTGCTGGCCTGCCAGAATGCCTTCCTCGGCGCCGGCTCACGCCAGCCCGCACCCGCCCTGGCCGGGGTGATTTAGCTAGGATCGGCTCCCTCTACCTCTGGGTGAGGGGCCGTCTCGGCGCACTAGCCGCGGGCGGCGGTGAACGCTAGCTCTAGCGTCAGCCCGTCCTCGATGCTGAGGACTGGGCCGGCCTTGGGCGGCGTCATGCCGAAGTCGGTGATCTTGATCGCGGTCGTGGCGCTGCCGCTGACGGTGGTGTCGGCGAAATTGGCGGTCACCTGCCAGGTGACGGGCCTGGTCACGCCATGCACCGTCAGGTCACCGAGCAGTTGAAACGTGGACTGCCCCGAAGTCGGCAAGGGCATCGTCAGCCCCTGGACGGCGTTGGGCACGAACGTCGCCGTTGGAAAGCGGCTCGTCTGCAACGTGTCGCTCTTGACGAAGTTGTCGCGGCGGCTCTCGTCGCTTTGAAGCTTGCTCAGATCAACCGTGATCTTTGATTGGTCGGCCAGAACCGAGCCATCGGCGCCCAGAACAAGCGTGCCGCTGACACTCTTGGTGGTGCCGACGGCGTCGCTCGGCAAGGTCTTGCCAACCAGCTGTTCACGGGCGTGATAGCTCGCCTGGCTGGCCGACGAGTCCACCACCAGCCGCACCGCATCCGCCGCGGCGGCCTGTGTCGCAGCCGGCACTGACGTCGCACTCTGCCCCGACGCCGCCGTAGCGGCGGTGGACTGTGTCGGCCTGGCCGAAGCCGTCGGCAACCCAGTAGCAGGCGATGTCGCTGTCGGAGCACTTGTGGCGGCCACGACGGGCGCAGACGTTGGCGCGCTCGTCGCCGTCGGCCCGCACGCCGCGAGCACCAGACCTAGCCCCGAAAGGCCCATGACAATCTTCATTGCTGGCTGATTCAGCATTCCAAACCCTTCATCTCTTGCCGCCTCGCCCCCACTCTACGGGCGCAACCTTGGATCCGGCTGAGAATTAGCTGACCCGCGGTCGCCGCAGCTGCGCGCGCAACTTATCCAGCGGCAGTGTGTTCAGCACGCGCGACGCTTCGAGCCAGCCTCGCCGCGCGCTGCCGATGCCGAGCCAGATGTTGTCGAAGTCGAGCACCGAATGCGCATCCGAGCTAACCGTGCACCGCCCGCCTGCGCTGCGCACCCGCCGCGCCCAGCCGCCGTCCAGATCCATCCGCGCCGGATCGGCGCTCACCTCGAGCGCGCAGCCCGCCGCGACGGCTGCCTCGATCACCCGCTCCATGTTCACCGCGTACGCCGGCCGCGCGTTGAGCAGCCGCCCGTGCGGATGGTTGAGTGTATGGACCAGCGGGTGGGTCACCGCGCGCACGATGCGCGGTGTCATCTCCGATTCAGACTGCTTGAAGCGACTATGGACCGACGCCGAGACGTAGTCCAGGCTGGCCAGCGTCTCGTCCGGGTAGTCGAGGGAGCCGTCGGCCAGGATGTCCATCTCGGTCCCCAGCAGGACGACGAATGGCGCGAGCTGTTCGTTCAGCTGCTGGACGAGCAGCCGTGCCTCTTCGAGCCGCTCCAGGCTGAGGCCGTTGGTGATGGTCAGCGAACGGCTGTGGTCGGTCAGCGACATGTACTCGTAGCCGCGGGCGCGCGCCGCCTTGGCCATGTCTTCGAGGCTGTTCACGCCGTCGGTCCAATTGGTGTGGCAGTGCATGTCGCCGCGCAGATCTTCGGCGCAGATCAGGTTCGGCAAGGAGTTCGCTAGTGCCGCCTCGATTTCACCTTCGTTCTCGCGCAGCTCCGGCGCGATCCATGGCATCCCCAACGCGGCATAAATGTCATCTTCAGTCGCCGCGGCGACGACGCGCCCGGGTGCCAGCAGCCCGTCCGCAGTCAGGCCCCAGTCACGCTGCGCGGCCAGCTTCGTCAGTTGCGCCAGGTGCGCCGCCGAGCCGGTGTGCCATAGCAACGCCGCGCCCCATGCATCTGGACCGGCGACGTGCAGTCTGACCTCAACACCGTCGTACAGTCGTACCCTGCTCAGCCGTTCAGTGCGTTCGAGCACATGGACGACACTTGGCAGCCGCGCCAGGAGGTCAAGCAGCGCCGCACCGCCCGCCTGGCCGGGCTCGGCGACCAGGTCCAATCCGCCGAGAACGAGCTCGCACATGCGCCGCGCCGCGCCGGCCACCTCGATCTGGCGCGGACCGACCTGCGGATCCTTGAGCAGATCGACCAACAATCGCGCGGTTTCCCAGGCGGGCTTGAGCCGCACGGCGCGCACGGGGTTGCGCAGCGTGGGCAACTGGGCGACCAGGTCATCTGCGCGGCGACTGCCCAGCGCCTCGGCGAGCCGACCCTCCTGCGCCGCCTGCTCGATGTCGTCGAGGTCGGTTGCGCCGATCGCCTCGTGTAGCGCTTGCACCTTGGCTGGGCCGAAACCGCGCGCGTGCAGCAGCGGGGCCAGCCCGGGTGGGTGCGTACCGACCAGCCGCGTGTGCGTCTTGATCTCACCGCTGGCCAGAAACTCGGCGATTAGCGCCTCGAGCGCTGGCCCGATCCCGGGGATCTGACGGAGACGAGCTTGCGCGGCCAGCTCCTCGAGTGGCTCGGGCGTGGCGGCCACTCCGCGCGCCGCCCGACGGTACGCGCGCAGGCGGTGCGTCTGTTCGCCGGCGATTTCGAGGCTCTGGGCGATTTCCTCGAAGAGTTTGGCAACGATCAGATTGGTTGCCCGGGCGGGCTGCGGTGCAGGCGTACTCACGTTCGAAGTGAGTATGCGCAAAGTCTTGCTCGAGCGCGCTAGAGGCTGGCTTCGCCCAGGACCTCTCGTGCGGCGCGTTCGCCCGACGCCAGCGCACCGTGCACCGTCGCGTGGTGGCCGTTGGAGACGGTCGCCTCGCCGGCGAAGAACAGCGTCCCGGCGACCGGCTGCGCCAGCATCTGCTGGCTACCGACGCCGCCGACGCCGACGTAGCTGTACGCCCCGCCGGCGAGCGGGTCCTTTTGCCAGTTGTGTACGTACCAGTCCTGCAACCGCTGGGCTGCGCGCTCTTTGAAGACTCTTTTGATGATCCGCAGACCCTCGTCGAGAATCTGCTCGTCGGACAGGTCGACCAGCGGCATGGCATTCGGTCCCGCGGACCAGGCGATGAGCAGCGGCGCCAGCACGGGATACGTGGTCCACAGCACCGGGAAAGGCTGGCCCGGTGCAAGCAGGAAGCCGAGGCGCTCGCGGTCTTTCGTCCACCAGAAGCCGTCGTCAAAGCGCATGGCCAGCTTGATGACGGGGCCCATGCGCAAGCCACGCACCGCCCGCGCCTTTTCGGCTGGCAGGGCTGGCTCGAATATCACTTGATCACGCAGTAGCACGGGCAGGGGCAGGGTGGAGATGAGCTGGTTCGCCTCAAATTTCTGTCCAGCCATGCTGTGGACGACGACGTGGCCTGGTTGCCACTCCACTCTTTTGACGGTGGTGTTCAGCATGAGAGTGTTGGGCCCGAGTTGGGCGCGCAAATCCTCGAGGATGGCGACATAGCCGAGCGGCAGCCGAAAGGCGCGGTCACCGCGGATGGCCGCTTCGGCGCGATGCTGACGGACCAGCGCCCGAGCGCTGATGTTGGCCGGATCGGCCGCATCGTAGCTAGCGACATAGGCCGCCGCCATTTCGGCATCTTCTTTCAGTTGCGGCTCGCGCTTCGCTACGTCGTTGAGAAAGGCTTGCAGTGATTGGTCCCGCCCGCGGAATCGGTCCAGGTGCTCGAACACGACCGACGTCATTTGCCTCGGTTGTTTTGCTGCGTGGACGCCCCCGTTCTGCCACTGTAACTGGCTGCCGTTGACTTCCACGACGACCGCCCCCGCGCTCTCGGCCAGGTTGAGGGTCCGCGGTATCACCCCCTGGACGAATTCGGCGCCCAGCTCAATCGCCACCGCCAAATGTGGCTCGCGCACCGAAAAAATGCGCCCGCCAATGCGCTCGCGCGCCTCCACCACCCGTACCGACCGCCCCGCCCTGACCAGCCTCGCCGCCGCCGCCAACCCCGCCGCCCCCGCGCCGATGACGAGCACATCAGTCGAGTCCATCTGTGTTGTCACCGCGCTGTCTTTGGCTCCCGCTTCTGCCGAAGCGGGATGGTACGCTCGATCCCCGATTGCTCGTTGACAAAGAGGGGCTGAAGCAAGATGGGACGTCTTGACGGACGGGTGGCAATTCTCACGGGCGCGGGCCGTGGCATTGGCGCCGCGACGGCGGCGAAGCTCGCGGCTGAAGGCGCCGCGGTGGCGATAACCGATATGGACATCGGCCCCGCCGAAGAAACCGCCGAGGCCATCCGCAAGCAAGGCGGGAAGTCCCTGGCCCTAGCCGTAGACGTTACGCAAAAAGACCAGGTGGAAGCGGCTGCCGCAAAGGCGAATGAACAATTCGGCCGCCTGGACATCCTGGTCGCCTGCGCCGGCATCACCCGCGACAACCTGCTCTTCCGCATGTCCGACGAGGACTGGGATGGCGTCATCAACACCCATCTCAAAGGCAGCTTCATCGCCGCGCGGGCGACGCAGAAATATATGGTCGAGCAGAAGTACGGCAAGATGATGTTCATCTCGTCGACGTCGGCGCTGGGCAACCGCGGCCAGGCCAACTACTCGACGGTCAAAGCCGGCCTCCAAGGCTTAACTCGTACCCTGGCCATCGAGCTGGGCCCGTTCAACATCAACGTCAACGCCGTCGCGCCCGGCTTCATCGAGACGCGCATGACCCAACAAACCGCCGAGCGCCTGGGCATGGACTGGGAGCAATTCAAAAAGGACGCCGCCTCGCGCACCCCCGTCCGCCGCACCGGCAAGCCCGAAGACGTCGCCAACGTGATCGCCTTCCTGGTCAGCGACGAATCGAGCTTCGTCAGCGGCCAGATCATCTACGTCGCGGGTGGTCCGCGGGGATAAACGAGCGTTCGTTGACCCCGAGCGACATCAGGTCTACCCTGAACTCAGTCCCGAGCTAGGTTAAGCAGGACAGGGAAGGCTCCGCGGCCTGCGCGGCCGCGGTCCGACGAGGAGGGTGGAACCGTGGCAGATGCGGCCGACGTATCCCACGCGGCGTTGCGCACGCGCTGGTCCCGACGAGGATTCCTGACTACCTGGGGCGTCGCCGGAGTCGGCGCCACGCTCTTGAGCGCGTGCGGTCCGCAAGTCTCGCCGCCCGCCGCGACGACGGCGCCCGCTGCGCCTGCACCGACAAGCGCTGCTGTCGCACCGGCAGCGACCACCGCAGCCAAGCCGGCCGCCGCGGCCACCACGGCCCCCGCCGCGGCAGCAG
>WNFD01020908.1_pt1 | contig 23122 bp, 19 predicted proteins | sample 5400491 | NCBI WGS metagenome assembly WNFD01 (sample SAMN13153343, study PRJNA577476) | soil metagenome | isolation source: 120 cm saprolite under Douglas fir tree site 2 hole 2 replicate 2 | place: USA:California | collected 2015-04-18
TTCCCCGGTTCGAATCCGGGTGGCGCCTCACCGAATCGTCTGTTGCCATCTCAGGCATCGCGAAGATCCGCGAGGTCAAAATCCGGTTGGTCCCCTCCCAGCGCTTGCTGATCTGCCTTTTCCTGGCAGGCTGCGCGAGGACCCCTCCCTACCAGTTGCCGCCGCCTTCGAGTGCCGGGCCGCCGGTGTCTTCGCCGGTGGACGCTGGTCCAGTCGCTCTTCCGGCGGAAAGGATTGGCCTTGCCGACGCGCCTGATCCCAGAGAACAAGCGAAGCGGCTCGACTTTCATCAGGGCGATCCGCTCGTTCCCGTTCGGTTGATGGAAGGTCAAACCGAAGTCGCATTCGCCGCCCCGGGACGGATCCGGATTCACGTCGCCGGGCCGGTGCAAAAAATCGTCGAAGGCGCCCCTGGTTCCCGCTGGAAGGTTCGGATCAGCGGAGCGGAACCGGCCGCTGCATCCTCTCGAATCGTCCTGCGGGAGATCTTGTTCTCGGACAAGCCGCGCCTGGCGGCCGAGCAAGAGGCGTGGAAGGAGCGCGGCATCGCGACCCGGGTCAAGACCATCGGGACCGTCTACGGGATCCGAGGTCAGGTGATCGACAACCGCCGCTATTTGCTCCTCGCGGATGAGACCATCGAGTCCGACCGAATCGTGGAAAGGCAGCGGGCGATCGACCGTGAGTTCGCCATCCGCACCTGGACTATCGAAGAAGTTGAGCGGCAGCCAAGCGGTTCGCTCGAGTTGTTCGATGACAACTCAACCCTCGTCGCCATCAGCAAGGACAGTTTGACCACCGAGCCATTGGAAAGGACCGGCTTCGCGGTGAGCCAGGTTGAGTTTGGAGTGGGCTACGATTTTCACGGGTTCGAGAATCGGACCTACCGCGGTTCGTTGGAGCTGACGGTCGATCGCCGGGGCAAGCTTGCAGTGGTCAATCTGGTCTCGCTCGAGGACCTGCTCAAGGGACTGGTGCCGGCGGAGATGTTTGCGCGCGCGCCGATGGAAGCCCTCAAAGCACAGGCGGTCACCGCACGCGGAGAGATATTGGCGAAGATCGGGACCAAGCACATCGGCGATCCGTATCTGCTTTGCTCCGAGCAGCACTGCGCGGTGTACCGAGGTCAATCCGGCGAGGCGGAAAGCTCGACCGCCGCGGTGGAGGCGACTCGAGGCGAAGCGCTGTTCTCCGCCGATCATCGGCTGGTCGACTCCGTCTACAGCGCGGTCTGCGGAGGACACACCGAGGACAACGACGTCGTTTGGGGAGGACCCAGCAACCCGAACCTTCGCGGAAAGCCGGACCTGCTTGGCCCTGAGCTCGCACTTTCCACTCCGAATAACCTGCCATCCTTCCTTTCCGGGAGCTCAACCGCCGCTTGCCGGCTGGCCAGTCTGGCTCAGCCAGGCAAATTCCGCTGGGAACGGCGCTTCACCCGCGAGGAGGTGGAGCGATTTACCGCCCCTTTCCGCCTGGGGGCCGTACGTTCGATCACCGTCCTCGAGCGGGGCGTCTCCGGCCGCGCTCGGTCGGTCGCAATTTCAGGCTCCGATCGGAGCGTTGAGATCCGCGGCGAGCTCAATATCCGAAAGCTGTTCGGGATGCTCAACAGCGCGATGTTCATCGTTGAAAGCGAGCAGTCGCCCGAGGGGACGCTCCGCGCCTTCAACTTCCGTGGCGGGGGGTGGGGCCACGGCGTCGGGATGTGCCAGTTGGGAGCGATCGGCAGAGCCGAAGCAGGCCAGGATTATCGCGCCATCCTGCGCCACTATTTTAGTGGCGCAGAGGTCGTCCGCCTGTATTAGGGGCTGCCGGGTCAGCTCAGGCAAAGGCCTGGATCTCGGAAATCCCGGTTTTTTTGGCTGTTCAACGCTTGGATCTGTCTTGTGACGGCGGCCCAGTGTCCTAAAACTACAAGCGGGTGTAAGAACTGACAGCGAAACTTCATCGGGATGGCATTAATCATCGCGGGGTGGGTTCGAGCTTGGTGACTCGGTTTCAACGTAGGAAGCGGCGCGATGGACCTCGGCTTGCGGTCGCCTTGCTGCTCGCACTTGCCGGTCACCTGCTCTTCCTCGGGCTGTTTATCGTCCTGTCCTTCATCGAAGTGAATCTCCCCGGCCGTCCGCCACCCCGACGCGCGCCCAATCCGGTCGTTCTGCGCGGCCTTTCGGCGCAGCAATGGGCGAAGAATCGAGGTCAGCTCAAGTCGTCCAACCAGGAATCGGAATCCGTCGTGGTGCAGCGACCCAAGCCCGCCGAGGAAAAGAAGCCGGAAGAACGGCCCAAGGGACAGGTTGTGGACGTCGCGCCCGGCAATGGGCAGGAGGCGCCTGACGCGAAATACCTCGCCGAGAGCTCAAACCGGACCGACAAGCAGACGCGCTCCCGCGACCAAACGGCGTTCTACCGAAACGCAATGCCTCACCGGACCAGCAGCGCGCCGCAGCAGACGCCCGGACGAGACAATGTCGAAAAACCGTCGATCGCCGGAAACAATGGCCTGGCCAACGACGACCGACCCCTTCGCGACGCAAAGCGCAAAACAATCTTCGAGGTTCCCGACGTCAAGCGCCGCCAAGAGGTCGCGATGAAGGAGAAGGCTGGGCCGGGACCGGGCGCCGAGGTGACGAACAGAAGCGAGGCCGCGGAAGTGGTTGGCAACTCCAATCGGCTGCGAGTTCAGCGCGGAGATGGCGCTTCAGGCGAGGAGGAACCATCCGCTGGAAAGAAAGGCATCCCGGGAATCGCGAACCTCGTTCCGTCCATGTCGGTCCTCGACAAGATCTCCGGGGCCGCTCCGAACGATCACCTCGCCGATGTCGACGAGGGAGAAGGCACCTTTCTCAACACCAAGGAATGGAAGTACTCCACCTTCTTCAATCGGGTGAAGCAGGGCGTGGGCATGCACTGGGATCCTGGAACTCAAGTGCGCCAACGAGACCCAACCGGCAATATCTATGGCGGCCGCGACCGTTACACGATCTTGAACGTCACGCTCAACGAGCGTGGCCTGGTCAAGAATGTGTACGTGGAGAAAAGCTGCGGGCTCGACTTCCTTGACTCCGAAGCAATGGCCGCCTTCGAGCGAGCGCAACCGTTTCCCAATCCGCCGCCCGGATTGATTTCCGCAGACTCAACGGTCCGTTTCTCGTTCGGCTTCTTCCTCGAAATGGGCGGCGGTCCCCGCATGCGGCTATTCCGGGGAGCGAACTAGTTCCAAGGCCGGCCAGTGGAAACCCTGGGTCGGGCTTTGCAGCTGGGCGGTCGCGCTCAGGCGACGGCGACCTTTCCGGGTGTTTCTCCGGCTGCTTCATAGCTTTCGATCGGAGGACAGGTGCAGATCAGATTTCGGTCTCCCCACGGATTGTTCACCCGCCCGACCGGCGGCCAGAACTTGGCGCTGTGGACCCAGGGCGCTGGGAATGCGGCCTTTTCGCGGGAATAGGAACAGTCCCACTCCGACGAAATCACCCTTTCCGCGGTGTGGGGGGCGTTCTTGAGGACGTTCCCCTCGCGCGGGGCCGTCCCTCGCTCTATTTCGCGGATCTCCTGACGTATCGAGATCAGCGCCTCACAGAAGCGGTCCAGCTCCGCCTTGGATTCGCTTTCGGTGGGCTCGATCATCATCGTTCCGGCGACCGGGAAAGAGACCGTCGGCGCGTGGAAGCCGTAGTCCATCAGCCGCTTCGCCACATCCTCTACTTCGATCCCAGCGGTTCGCTTCAGCGGCCGCAGGTCCACGATGCATTCATGGGCGACGCGGCCATTACTCCCCCGGAAAAGCACCGGGTAGTGCGGATCGAGGCGGTGGGCAATGTAGTTGGCATTGAGAATGGCGATCTGCGTTGCCCGGGTCAGTCCCTCGGCGCCCATCAGCTGGATGTAGACCCACGAGATGGGAAGAATACTTGCGCTTCCCCACGGCGCAGAGGAAACGGGGCCGATGCCCTCCGCTCCCCCGGTAGGAATCACCGGATGGGTTGGCAGGTACTTCGCGAGGTGCGCCGCGACCGCGATCGGGCCCATTCCCGGGCCGCCGCCACCATGCGGGATGCAAAACGTCTTGTGTAGATTCAGATGACAAACGTCAGCCCCGATTTCACCCGGACGGCACAGTCCCACCTGGGCGTTCATGTTCGCGCCATCCATGTACACCTGCCCACCGTTCTGATGAACGGCCGAGCAGATTTCTCGAATCTGCGTCTCGAAGACCCCGTGGGTAGAGGGATAGGTGACCATCAGCGCCGCGAGCTTGCGTTGATGTTCTTCGGCCTTGGCGCGCAAATCGGGGAGATCGACGTTGCCCTGGTCGTCGCATTTGACCACCACGACTTTGTAGCCGGCCATCACCGCGGAAGCCGGGTTGGTGCCGTGGGCGGAGGAGGGGATGAGGCAGATGTCTCGATCGCCCTGGCCACGGCTCTGATGATACTTGCGGATGACCAGCAAGCCGGCGTACTCGCCCTGGGATCCGGCGTTGGGTTGTAGCGAGACAGCGGGCAAGGCGGTGATCTCCGCCAGCGCGGCCTCGAGTTGTTTGAAGATGACCTGATATCCCGCCGTCTGCTCGACCGGCGCAAAGGGATGAATCCGCGCGAACTGCGGCCAGGAAACCGGAAGCATTTCGGAGGTGGCGTTCAACTTCATCGTGCAGGAGCCGAGGGGAATCATCGAATCGGCAAGGGACAGGTCGCGCGACTGAAGCCGGTGAATGTAGCGCAGCATCTCTGTTTCGGAGTGATGCGTGTTGAAGACGGGATGCTGGAGGAAGGTACTGGTGCGCGCCAATGGCCCCTGGAAGCCTTCCGGAGTTCCGTCGGCCAGCTTTCCCAGGGCGATGCCACCTGCCCGCGCAGGCGAGAACGCCTCCAGGATGGCGACGATGTCCTTTGCGTCGTGCGTCTCGTCGATCGAAATGCCAATCGAGCGTCGATCGATCCGGCGAAAATTCATCCGCATCCGCACCGCCCGTTCAATCACCTGATCCACCTGCTCTGCGCTGGCATCGATGCGCAGAGTGTCGAAAAACTGATCGTGCTTCGGCTTGAATCCAAATTCAGCCAGACCCCGCGCCAGGACTTGCGTCATCCGGTGGATCCGCGCCGCAATCGCCCGCAATCCCTTCGGCCCGTGATAGACCGCGTACATGCTCGCCATGTTCGCGAGCAAAGCCTGGGCGGTGCAGATGTTGCTCGTGGCCTTCTCGCGGCGGATGTGCTGCTCGCGCGTCTGCAGAGCCATTCGCAGGGCAGGCTTTCCCTGCGCGTCCTGGGAGACCCCGATGATCCGGCCGGGCATGTGCCGCGCGTTCTCGGGTCGGGTCGCGAAGTACGCCGCGTGCGGTCCACCGTAGCCCAGCGGAACCCCGAATCGCTGCGCGCTTCCCACCGCCACGTCGGCGCCGAGCTCGCCCGGTGACTTGAGCAGCGTCAAGCTCAAGAGATCTGCGGCGATCGCCACCAGCGCGCCCTCCTTGTGTGCGCGAGCACAAAAGGAGGCGTGGTCTTCCACCAGGCCATCGCTGGAGGGGTATTGGAGGAGCGCTCCGAAGACATTCTTCTGGAATTCGAAAGCGTGATGGTTTCCAACCACCACCTGGATTCCCAGGGGCGCGGCGCGCGTTCTCACTACCTCAATCGTCTGTGGGTAGCATGCCTCCGAGATGAAGAAGACGTCCGTCGAGCTCCCACCGTGAACGGCGCGAAGCATTGCCATCGCCTCTGCCGCCGCCGTTCCCTCATCCAGCAGGGAGGCGTTGGCCATCGGAAGGCCGGTCAAATCGGCGACCATCGTCTGGAAGTTGAGCAACGCCTCCAGGCGCCCCTGCGAGATCTCCGCCTGGTAGGGCGTGTACTGGGTGTACCAGCCCGGATTCTCCATCACGTTCCGCAAAATCACCCCGGGGGTGATGCAGTCCGAGTACCCCATCCCGATGAACGACTTGAACACCTGATTCTTGGCCGCGATCGCCTGCAGCTCTTCGAGCAGCTCGAATTCGCCTCGCCCCTCGCCCAGTTGAAGCGGTTGCGCGGTCCGAATCTGTGCGGGGACGGTCGCTTCAACCAGCGCCTCCAGCGAACCGAGCTCCAGGGTGCGCAGCATCGATTTTACGTCTGCATCGTCTGGCCCGATGTGTCGGTCGACAAAGCTGTCAGTGCGCTTCAAGGGAGCGGGCATCAGTTGGGAAGTCCTCGTCTGTGGTTTGGTCGACACTCGGAATCTATAACGGTCTTGGCACCGGCGGCGGTAAGCCGCAACCCCTCAATAAACCCCAGGGCTTAGGGCCGCCCGCTCACTCCGGCTTTACCTGGACCAGCTTCTCGTAGGCGGAGGCATCCATCAACTGGTCGACCTGGCGCGCGTCGCTCGGCTCGACCTCGATCAACCATCCGGCCTTGTACGGATCTTCGTTGACCGTCTGTGGCGAGCCTGTCAGGGAATCGTTGACCTTGAGGACCTTCCCGCTGATCGGTGCGAACAGCTCGGAAACGGCCTTGGTTGACTCGATCACGCCAAACGGCACCCCGGCGGTGATCGAACTGCCAACCTTTGGCAGCTCGACATAGACCACGTCGCCCAGCTCCTCCTGGGCGTGCGAGGTGATCCCCACCACCACCGACTTCCCGTCCTTCCGGGCCCACTCGTGTTCCTTGGTGTACTTGAGATTCTTAGGGTATTCGGCCATCGAGTTGCTCCTACGCGCCTTAGCGCTTCAATGTTTCTTCAAGAACGGCGTTTTTACCACCTTGGCCGCGACCGGACGGCCCCGAATCTCAACCTCGAAGTTGAGCCCTTCGGATGCCAACCCGGGCGGCACATAGCCCATCCCGATTGGCTTCTTCACCGACGGGCCGAAAGTGCCGGAAGTGACCTCGCCGACCCTCTTGGCTCCGCTGACGATGGGATAGCCGTGCCGCGGCACGCCCGCTTCGGTGAGCTCGAATCCCACGAGCTTTCGCGCCACCCCTTCGGATTTCTGCCGCTCCAGAGCGGCCCGTCCGATGAAGTCACCCTTGTCCAGCTTGACGATCCAGCCGAGCCCGGCCTCGAGAGGCGTGTGCTCTTCGTCGATGTCGTTACCGTACAGCGCGTATTTCATCTCGGTTCGCAGCGAATCGCGCGCCCCGAGCCCCGCGGGTCGGAGGCCTTCCGCCTTCCCCTCTTCCAACAATGCGAACCAGAGAGCCTCGGCATTTTCGGGGGAGCAGTAGAGCTCGAATCCGTCTTCCCCGGTGTATCCGGTGCGCGATACGATGCACGGTATGCTCGCTACCTTCCCCTCCGAGAAATGGTAGTTGCGAATCGCCGAGAGGTCGGTCGGGGTAAGGCGCTGGAGGATAGCCGCCGCTTTGGGCCCCTGCAGCGCAAGTTGGGCGAAGTCGTCGCTTCGATTCACCGGCTTGACCCCGACAGTGCGCTCGCTCATCCAGCGAAAGTCCTTTTCGCGGTTGCTGGCATTGATGCAGATGAGAATCCGCTCCGGCGAGAACCGGTAGGCCACCACATCATCGACGAAGCCGCCCCGTTCGTTCAGCAATCCCGAATAGACCGCCTGGCCGTCTGCGCACTTCGAGAGGTCATTGGAGAGCAGCCGGTTGGCGCTCTCGAGAGCTCCCTTGCCGTTGAACTCGACCTCTCCCATGTGGGAGACGTCGAAGAGACCCGCGGCCGCGCGGACCGCCTCATGCTCGGCGATGACCGAGGTGTATTGGACCGGCATCTCCCAACCCGCAAAATCAACCATCCGGGCGCCCAGCTTGCAGTGAGCGTCGTGGAGTGGCGTTTGCCGGGGCTTCATGTGTTCTCCTGGGGCGCCAAGGACGCGCGCGGACTATAACGACGGTTCGGGGGCAATCAAGCAGTTCGGTCGGAGGCAAAGTCAGAGCGAGCATCGATGAAAATACGAAACCGTCTCAATCCTTCAAAGCCCTGCTTCTCGTTCGAGTTCTTCCCCCCCAAGACCGAGGAGGGCTGGACGAATCTGCGCCAGACGCTCGAAGATCTTGCGGGTTTGGAGCCGGGGTTTGTGTCGGTCACCTATGGTGCCGGGGGCAGCACCCGCGATCGAACGCTTCAGCTCGTCAGCGAGATCAAGGCGACCACCGGGATAGAGGCAATGGCCCATCTGACCTGCGTGGGGCACACCCGGGAGGAGTTGAACGAGGTCGTCGACCGGCTGCTCGAGTCCCGGATCGAAAACGTGCTCGCGCTCCGGGGAGATCCCCCCCAGGGGCAAAAGAGCTTCGCGCCGGTTGCTGGCGGATTGCAGTACGCATCCGATCTGGTGGAGCTTATCCGGCACAAAGATCACACCCTCTGCATCGGCGGGGCGTGCTATCCGGAAGGGCACATCGAAGCCTCGTCACGGGATGAAGACCTGACCAACCTCAAGCGGAAGGTCGATGCGGGACTGGATTTCGTGATCACCCAGCTGTTCTTCGATAATGCTTTTTATTTCGATTTCGTCGAACGGGCCCGTCGCGTTGGGATCAACATTCCGATCGTCCCCGGCATCATGCCAATCACCAATTTCGAACAGATAAATCGGTTCATCCGGTTGTGCGGTGCCACCATGCCGATGCGGCTGTCGCTCCAGTTGGAGAAGGTGAAGGATGATCCGGATGCGATCGCACAGCTCGGTGTCGCGCACGCCACGGTGCAATGCATGGAGCTGCTCGGCCGCGGGGCCCCCGGGATTCACTTCTATACTTTGAATCGCTCTCCCGCGACGCGGATGATCGTCAGCGCGCTCCGCGCCCGAAGCTAAACCGGTTCCTTCCCGGAAGCCGGCCGGCTCTGATTCTAAAGGGCCGGAGCTGGAAGCTGGCCAGCCACCTCGAAGTCCGAGCGTTCGAACGTAAAGGAGGCGCTCGGAGCCTGGAAGGCATGCTTTTGCGTGAAACTCACCTTTTTTTGCTCCGCGATGCACAGCCAGGTCTGGGGCGAACGCGGGTGGGCGCGCGCGAATGCCTTGGGACTGAACAGCGCCAGGTTCGCCCCACCGTCCCTCGCTCTTGCCGAGGTGTACCGGAGAGCCTCGACCCCATTCGAGCGCATCGCCCGGCCGAGCGCCTGGCTGATTTGGTAGCTCGTCTTCGACGAAATCGCCGCGCGGTGAGCGTCGAAGGGCGGACGGGTGAGATCGATCCCCTTGCGAGAATCTACCTCCACTCGAAAAGCGGTCTGCTCGACTGCGATCGGCGACAAGTCCACCTTCGGACCGCTGAGGAAGACAAATCGGTAGTACGCTTTTTCGGCGAATACGGTTCGGAGATCCTCGGACCCGTACCAGATGCCCGGCTCGTTCTTTCCGCCAAATCGTGAGCCATGCCTCAGGGGGGGATATCGGAAGGGGGTAAAGAGCAGGAAGTGAAGCCGATTCATTGCAGGATCCCTTGGCAGCGCCGGCTTGCCGCGGTCGATCATCTCCTCGAGGAGTCTCTGCTCCTCCAGGGTATCGACGAGCTTGAGCGTCGAGATCAGATGTTGCGCCTCGACGACTCGCCACGGTTTCGACTGAAGGCGGCGGAAGTTAGAGATTCCCCCGCATTGCGTCCAGATATTCGACGACATGCACCAGGCCCGGAACCGTTTCGATCAGGCGAACGGGCGCTTCTCCCAGATGGACATTTTCCGCGTGGAGCCACTTCCTGCTTTTTTCCTGCGACCCGCCCATCAGAGCGTCCAGGCTTCGAAATACGCGAAGGAACAGCACGGCGATTTCCCCTTCTTTGCTCCTGGGGTCGATCACTCGCGATCCTTTACCAATCCTCGACAGCGACGCCGGGCTCACCCCGAGCACTCCCGCCAGATCCTTATGGCTCAGGCCCAGGATCTCCGCGGCGCGCAGCACCGCCCGCGTCAGGACTGCGGGAGCCTGCGACGGGGAAGCGGTCTGTGAGATGTCCTGTCTCATTTCAATTGAAATACTAAAGCCGAATCATTTCAATTGCAACCGAGCCAGATCAAGGGCTTCCGGGGTTTGCGGCCCGGATGGTGTTGTGGAGGAGCATTGCCACCGTCATCGGCCCGACGCCCCCCGGCACGGGAGTAATGTACGAGGCGCGCTCGGAGGCCGCCTTGAACTCCACGTCTCCCAAGAGTTTCCCATCGGGCGAGCGATTCATTCCAACGTCGATCACCACCGCACCCTTTTTGATCCATCTGCCCTTGATCAGCTCCGGGGACCCGGCCGCAGCAACCAACAGATCTGCCCGGGGAACCTCTTGCTCGAGATTGCTCTTGCGGTGGCACACCGTCACGGTGGCGTCAGCGGCGAGCAGAAGCAGCAGCATCGGCTTTCCCACGATGTTGCTTCGACCGACGACCACCGCCTGCTTGCCGCTCGGCGCAAACCCGATCTCTTCGAGAAGCCTCATCACCCCCAGGGGAGTGCACGGCCTGACCCCCGGCCGTCCAAGCAGCAGCCTGCCTGCGTTGAACGGGTGGAAACCATCCACGTCCTTGCCGGGATGGACCGCGGCAATGATCTCCTCGGGATCTAAGTGGGGGGGCAGTGGCAGCTGCACCAGAACTCCGTGCACGTCGGCAGCCTCGTTGAGCTGCGCAATTCGATCCAGAAGCTCCACTCGGCTCACCGAAGCGTCGTAGTGGTATTCCCAGTCCTTAAGGCCGATCTCCTGGGCCGCTCTTCGCTTTGCCCCGACATAGATTTTAGAGCCGGGGTCTTCACCTACCCGCACCACTGCCAGGCCTGGAACTATCCCCTTCGTCGCGCGAAGACGCGCCATCTCCTGCGCGAGCTGGGTTCTGATCTTCGAAGCGATCGCTTTCCCATCGATGAGTTGTGCCATTTCGCGCGCAATGTACGCCAAAGCCAGTACCGAAGCTTGTGCGCCTGATATGGTCCGGGCAACTGATGTACCGCTGCGCGAAGCTCGGTCGACCTCTCCATCCGGGCGGGCGGCCTTCAGCTCCCGAACCCGTTGGGCATGGCCGCGGGGCTGGACAAGAACGCCGAAGCGGTGCCAGGTCTCTTCGCTCTGGGCTTTGGCTCCATTGAAGTAGGGACCGTCACCCCCCGCGCCCAACCTGGCAATCCCGAGCCTCGGCTGTTTCGAATCCCCGAGCATCAAGCCCTGATCAACCGGATGGGTTTCAACAACGTCGGCGCCGAAGAGGTGGCGGCCAGGCTGAGACGACTCGCCTGGCACCCCGGTCCGATTGGGGCGAACCTGGGGAAAAACCTGGATACTCCCATCGAGCAAGCCGTCGATGACTATGTCCTTTGCGCGCAGTTGCTTGCCCCTGTCTGCGACTATCTCGTGATCAACGCCAGCTCTCCGAATACGCCCGGTCTTCGCGGCTTACAGGAACCGGAGCGACTGGCGGCGCTGCTGGAGGGCGTTCGATCCTCGTTGGAAAAAACCGGGATGGCCAAGCCTCTGCTGCTCAAGATCGCACCGGATCTCTCCGAGAACGCACTGGACGCGATCGTGGACATCGCCATCGCGAACCGGATTCAGGGGCTGATCGCGACCAACACCACGAGCCAAAGGCCCTTCCACCACCGGTTGAGCTCGCAGCCCGGGGGTCTGTCCGGCGCCCCACTTCGTGCGCTGGCGACGGAAGCGATAAAGCGCCTCTATGCCCGGAGCGGTGGACGTCTGACGGTGGTGGGCGTGGGCGGAATCTTCACCGGCGCCGACGCCTATGAAAAGATCCGCGCCGGCGCCTCCTGGGTACAACTCTACACGGCCTTCATCTACCGGGGCCCAGGGATCGCCAAGAGCATCCTGCGGGAGCTCGAAGGCCTGCTCAAGCGGGATGGATACACCTCGGTAGCCGAGGCGATTGGAAGCTCCGTGCGTCGATGATCGCAAATCCGGTGGTCTGGACGTGTCTTCAGGCTGTCAGGGTGCCAGGCGCTGCGCTCGCGGCGGTTCCATGCGTCTTTCGGGCTCGCCGCCCAGAACGTCCGCCGGTGACAGGGTGAGGCGTTGGTAGAGCTGTTCGTGGGCCTGCGCCAAGCGAGCCAGGCTCAATTCTCTTTCCACGAAGGCTCGGCCGGCCCTGCCCATTCTGCGAGCAACCGAGGGTTGTTCGACGATCTGAGTCAAGGCGGCGGAGAGGGCGAATGGGCTTTCCGGGGCAACGACGAGACCGCGCTCACCATTCGCGACGAGCTCGGCGTTTCCGCCCGCGTCGGTGACCACCATGGGAAGCCGGGCGGCCATGCCCTCGATGATCGCATTCGATAGGCCTTCGGCCGTGGAACACAGGACACCCACCGCGCAGCGGGCGGCAATCGCGGGCACATCCGTGCGGTGGCCCAGGAAATGAGCGGCCGCGCCCAAGCGAAGCTTCGCCGCCAGCATCTCCAGCGCCGGGCGTCTCGGGCCATCGCCGACGAGAAAGCCCTGGAGCGGGAAGCCCCGAGCGCGCGCATGCGCCAGGGCCACCAGGAAGTCCTCCTGGCGTTTCACTGGATGATTCATGTTGGCGATGAGCAGCGCAATCGGCGCCTCGCCCGTCTCCGGGATGGGCGAGGCAGGCGGGTCTCTAAGGCGCTGGTCGAACCGGCGGAGGTCAATGCCGTTTCGAATGACGGATACCCGGTCCGAAGCGATACCTTCCCGCCCGATCAGCTGCTGCTTGATCGCTTCGGCATTGGCGATCACATGATCGGCCATCCCGGTCAGGCGAGCCAGCACGACCCGTCGAAGCGGCCCATGCCAATGTCCCAGGTCCAACCGACCGACGATTACTTTGCAGCCGGCCAGCTTGGCCGCAGGAACGGCGAGCATGGTGGTGAAGAAATCATGAACGTGAACGAGCTCGACCCGCTCACACCTGAGCCACCTCGCCATGCGGACGATGAGACCGGCGGCCAGGGGGTGGGCCAGAGACCGGGGCGGCGGGAAATGTTGGGGGACGAGTCCCAGCCCGCGAACATCGTCCACCAGGGGCCCGGCAAGGTGCAGCACGGCAACCCGGAAATCGAAGCGGTGGCGCAGGGAGCGAAGCAGTTCCACCACTTGGCCCTCGGTGCCGCCCAGGTAGAGGGAGTTGACGAGCTCGGCCACCCGGATTCGGTGAGGCTCTACGCCGGACAGCTCGTTCATAGACTCCTCGGCCTTTTGGCTCGTGGTTAGCAGGTCACGTGCCAGCCAATCACCAAGTGGTCAGTACGTTCTTTCGACCTCTTGGACGCCTTGCCAGAGAGGCGAAACACGATCCCTGAAATACCTACAGACCGTGATTGCCGCGAAGAGGCAAATTAACCAAGGCCTTCGGCTCGATGCCCTGGCCGCTCCGATAAGCGGGACCGACGTCCGCAGCCAGGTCCGAAAGCGCTCTTTCCACCTGGCGGCGAAGCTCAACGCGCGCGGGGGCAGGCACCTTGGCCATCAGAACCGAGTGGACCTGCTCGACCGCGCCGGCTCTCAGTGCAGCAGATGGCAAATTGACGTCGATCAGCTTTTCCATGAATTCTCGAAGGCGATCCGGATCAACCGGAGCGACCATGACGCTGGAATCCAGTAGGGCGTTCGCCGCAATTGCCGCAAAGAGGCGATCGACACCCAGCTCGCGCAGCGGCACTTCAAACGGAGCCAGGGCTTGCCGCGCTTTCTCGGCCGTTCCGCCGAGCAGCGCGCCGATCGATTGAATCTGAAATTCGGCGCGAGCAATTGCGACCTCAGCCTGGTGCAGCTCCGATTTCGACCTGAATCCAACCGTCTCCGACTCCTCCATGGGTGGGGCTCGCGCGGGTCGTTTTTGACGCAAAGCCGACAGGACCCTCGCCTCCTCCGGAAAAACGAGCCACTCGCCCTCCAGTCGAGCCAGGGGATGGCGATCGAGCCGGTCCACCCGGAACTTGAGCTTCAGCGTCAGCGAGAAGCCGGTTCGAAACACCCCCGCGAGACCCTTCTGCCTGAGAACTGCGGTCGCGGACCTGAGATCCGGCCCGCACAGATGCTCAAAGCCCAGCGAGAGATAGTCGCGAACCATTTCTGCAACCCGGCGGCCGGCAACGGGATCTCCCGGCTCTGCGGCCTCGGCTACCAGGGCAGAGTTGGCCAAGTAGCGCAGCTGCTCCTCGAGTTGTTCCCTCTCGTCGTCGGTCATGCCGCCGAAGGCAGCGGCCAGATAGTCCGGGCGGGGACCGGTCAGCTCATCTCGCTCCGCCGCCGCTCGCGGCGCGCCCGGCCCGGGGTCCGCGAAGCCAAAGATTGCCGCCGCTTGATCGAGCGGCGGAAACCCGAGGTCGGCCAGCCGGGACAGCCGGAATTGGAAGGCAACCTCCTCGAGTTCGGTGGGAAGCTCCCAACGAATCGCTTCGAACAGCCGAATCGCCTCAAAAGGGTTTTCCGCGATCAACTCCGAAACGAGCGACCGCATTGCCGACATCTCCGCCCCTTCGACGAGAAACTCAACCAGGTACTTCCCCTCGGGCGTCTCGAGGGTCACCCCGGCGGGATCGACGTCCGGATCCTGCTCTTTGTCGTGAAGCCGGGTTGAGTTGCGCAGGATGAGCTCGAGGACCTCCAGATCCAGTTGACGAACCTTCGCCAGGAACTCCGGTGACTCGTCACCTCGAGCGGCGCGCAGCCAGTTGGTCGCGCGATGAACGTCAAGGCGATCTTTGGTCCATGCGCCAAGGTCGATGAAGGTGCGAAACTGCTCTGGCGAGGCAAGCTGAACGATTTCGGCCGAGTTTGCCAGGCCCACCTCGGCGATCGCCGCATAGAGGTCCTCGGCGGGGACCGAGCGGACCAATTCCATCGCGTCCGGCGCATCGGCGAGCGCTTCGAGTCGATCTTTGGCGCTCAGCTCCGCCAGTCGTCGGAGAAGCTGGGCGCGCTCGAAGCCGAGGTCCTTGCCGTTTCCCGTTTCGCTGTCTGACACACCCAGTGACTAACACGGAGCAACGAAAGCGGCTCAGGGAATACCACCGGTACAGGTATAGCTCAGGTGGAAGGAATTCAGGACCGGCGTGCTGAGTCCGTCGCTGGACGTCAGATGGAATTCCACTCGGATAAACCCGCTGCGCGGCACCGGTCCCGGAGGGGCATGGAGGTCGGCTGGCTGCGTGTTGAACGGACCGTATGCGGGTGCGCTGGCAAGGTCTTGCAGGCGCGCCGCCGTGCGGACAAACAGCTGCACCGCGGTGCGCGGCGGCGTGGTGGCATCCCAGGTTACGGTGAGCCATCCCGTGCTCGAGCTGCAGCCCTGGAAATCGCGCCAGAAACGACCGAGCGGCGCGGTGAAATGACGCAGTTGATAGCCGGTAAAGTCAGAATAGGTATAGAGCGTGCCCGCCTGCTGCGGCGTTTTGAAGACACCCCCATCGGCCCTCGCGACGCGCATCGCGGTGCCGCTGTAATTGTTCACCCAGACATTGTTATCGGAATCGATTCCGACCCCAATGCTCGTATTCGAAGTGGAATCCGTGGCGTCGATGAATCCTGCGTCGTTCGGGAAGCGCCAGACACCGCCGTCCTCCGCGTTGAAGCCGATCAGCTGCGCGACGCCGCCTGTGCCCGAGCGGTAGTGACTGCTCATCCAGACATATCCCTGGTCGTCCACCGCAATGCCCCGCCCTTCCCCGAGGAGAGTCCCGATCTGACTTCTCGCCGTACTGAAGTCGAAACGCGTCCACTCTCCCGTCCCCGCATCGAGCCCCGGCCCGTGATCGTATCGGTACGCATAGGGGCCGCGGCCGTATCCCGGCAACCAGACGCGGTCCCTGCCATCGATGGCAAGTCCATATGCACCGGCGTTCATTGACGACGGAGGCACGATGTCGTCCCGGATCAGGGTTGCAGTTTTCGTGTCGATCAGCGCGAGCTGTGCGTAGCCCGGCGGCACAACCCACATGCGCTGCTGGCTGTCCACCGCGGCGCCGTAGGGGCCAAACCCGAGTGGGACGACAACTTGACCGCCGTCCGGAAAGGTGGCGATCCGTCCGTCCGCCGAATTCAGCTTGTAGAACTTCTGCCCCTCGAAGTGACCCGCCCAGATGTCCCCGGCCGACGCGCTCTCAATGGCGCCCTTGGAAATTGCCAGCGCGCGGATCTTGACGCTCGGGCCGAATTCGGCCGGGTCTCCGCCGGCGGCACCCAGGGGGGTGGAAAACAGAACGCAATCATCGTAGGTGCTCGGATCGGTTCTGCTGCTTGGGATGATGAATTCACCGTTGGCCGGGTTGGTGTCGATCACACCATCGCGGTTCAGATCGCGGCTCGTCCTAATGCCGCCGTCAGGCAATCCATGTCGGCAATCGCTCAAGTCATTTGCGATCTTCGTCACTGTTCCCTGAAGTCCAGAAGCGCGATTGGCAATCCAGACATTCCCGTAGAGGTCAATCGCGGTGCGACTGGGGCTGTTGTGTTGGGTGTAATCAACATTTGCCACCGGCTGGCCCACCCCATCCCGCGGAACTACCGTGTAGTAGCGGGCAACTTCGTTGCCTGTCTTGGTATCGAATTTCGAAACGGTTCCAGCGCTGTTGTTGGCAATCCAGGCATAGTGGAGATCGATCTGCCGGCTATTCCGAAGGACCACCGTCCCCCGCATCTACTTGGTCAAGAGCCGTATTGGACTTGTCGCAGGAAGAGCAGTTCAGCCCGCCGGCAACCAACGATCCAAGCAATATGAAAAAGAGAGGTCGGCGCATCGGCTTGATTTGTAGCACGAGGCGGGCGATCTCTCGCTGAAGGGCTCACGGCTTCCAACAGGGTTGCGAGGAGTTGCAGATGAGCGGAACGGTGCGAGAGTGCTACCCGCGTGTACCCAAGGGAAACCGTCCGTCTGCGCGGTCGCTTCAGACGAAACGCGACATTGCGAGATCACCGGGGCGAAGTGTCGGTCTGCGCGGTCGCTTCGGACGAAACGTGACCTTGCATGATCACCGGGGCTAAGCGCGGGTCGCGTCACCTTTCAGTGTGTTCAAGAGTGCTTCCCACACCTCCTCAACTCCAGTCCCGTCGACTGCCGAAAACATCACCACCCGATCGATGGTCAACCGGAGCGTCTTGGCGATCTCCACCAGCTTCAGCTTGCGCCTGTTTTTCGCCAGTCGATCGATCTTGGTCGCCACCACGAGCACGCGGGGCTTCAGCTCGGACAGGTAGTCGAGCATCTGCTGATCCGCCGGGGTGGGCCCGACCTCCGCGTCGACGATGGTGACGATGATTTTCAGGCTTTCACGCCGCTCGAGATACTTCTCGATCATCTGGTTCCAGCGGGCCCGCTCCGCCCGACCGACCCGGGCGAATCCGTAGCCCGGAAGATCGATGATCCGGACGTGCTCGGTGACTCCATCCGATTGGAGATCCACCTCGAAGAAATTGATCGTTCGCGTGCGTCCCGGGGTTTTCGAAGCGCGAACCAGTTTGCGTCGACCGGCGAGCGCGTTGATCATCGAGGATTTTCCGACGTTGGAGCGTCCGACGAAGGCAATCTCGGGAATGGCGTTGTCCGGGTAGTTCTCCGGTGACACCGAGGTGGTCAAGAAACGCGCATCGAGAATTTTGATCACGGGCTAGCGCTTGCTTGCCTCAGCGTGCGCATCCGCCCGCTTGGCTCTTTCGGTAGTCCAGTGGTCGATGAGCTTCAACTTCTCGACAAAGTCGAAGGCTCGCAGCGAGGGGCTGGAGGCGTCGTGGCAGGCTCGGCAGCTCTTTTCAGACGGATCTTGCAGGCCGACCAGGCGCACCAATTCCGCATCCTTCATCACGTAGGAGCTGGCGTAGAACTGACCACCGCCGTGACAGGTCTCGCAACTGACGTTGGAGACGTTCTGGTCGGTCAAGTTCGGGGCATGACAGGAAAGGCAGCGCGCATCCTTCTGCTGCTGCGCGGAGAGCGAGTCTCGCGCCCGCGAATGCTTCGACTGCTTCCAGGCGTCGTAGGCCTGCGCATGGCAGGCCTTGCAGCTGTCGGGTCCGGTAAAGTCCGCGGCTCGCCCTGCCCCGCTGGCCAGAAGCACGGCGAAACAGAGCGTCCGCAATCCAGGGCTCGGCGATGACTTCTCCTTTTCGACCGATCCGCGGCGTGCGCTGATGCGGATCATCGGCCTGACCGGAGGTATCGCCACCGGCAAGAGCACGGTGAGCGCGATCCTGCGCGAGCTCGGAGCAGCAGTGATCGACGCCGACGAGCTCGCCAGGCAGGTGGTGGAGCCGGGCTCAACTGTTCTTTCTGAGATCGATCGCCGATTTCCCGGCGTGGTCGGGGATGATGGCCGGCTTGACCGGACGAGGCTTGCCGAGAGCATCTTCAGCAACCCGGAAGACCGGGCCGCGCTCAACGCCCTGCTGCACCCCCGAATCCAGAAGCTCTTCGTGGAGAAGACGGCGGCGCTGGCCCAACAGGGCGAACAGCTGGTGATCTACGACGCGGCGTTGCTGATCGAGAATAGCCTGCACGAAAAGATGGACGGGGTGATACTGGTGACCGCGCCGCAAGAAACGCAAATCACCCGTTTGCGAGAACGCAACGGTTTGACCCGGGCACAGGCAGAGGCTCGGCTGTCCTCTCAGATGCCGCTGGGGGAGAAGTTGCGATTCGCGCGTTGGACCATCGACAACTCCGGAGATCTGATAACGACCAGAGCACAGGTCGACCACGTCTGGAGATCCATTCGGCTGGACAAAGCCGGTGGCGCAAACCGATGACCGAAGCGCATCCCAATCACCCTACCCCATCCTCGCCGACTCACTACCTCGTTACCGGCTTCCCCGACCTTCTCGCGCGGGGGATGGTGAAACAGATTCTTTCCGTCAATCCCGACGCACAAATCACCCTACTCATCCCACCGGACCTCCTTCCTCAGGCAAAACTGCGGATCGCGAGCCTGCGGGGCCAACGGATTGAAGTGGTCACCGGCGACATCATCGACATGCACCTGGGTTTGTCCGGGGACGAGTACGTCCGGATCTGCGCGAGCGTGACCGACATTTTTCACATCGGAGGCAGCTCGGATCTGAGCATTCCCAGGGAGATGATCTGGCGGGCCAATGTCGAGGGAACGCGCAACCTGATCGAGCTGGCGAGGGATTGCGCTCGTCTGAACCGGTTCAACCACTACTCGACCTGCTACGTGTCCGGCGACCGGATCGGGGTGATTGCCGAGGACGAGCTCGATCTCGGCCAGGGATTTCGCAACCCGTTCGAGGAGACCAAGTTTCACGCGGAGAAGTTGCTTCAGCGAATCAATGGCCTGCTGCCGATCAGCATCTACCGCACCTCGAGCGTGGTGGGCGATTCACAGACCGGCGAAATCGATCGGTTCGAAGGGCCCTACTACCTCGGAATCCTGCTCGTGATGTCTCCGTTGATGGTGGCGCTCCCGCTTCCCGGGGATGGTGCCGCCCCGTTGAACGTCGTGCCGGTGGATTTCGTCACCCGCAGCATCTGGGCCCTGTCGCGGGACTCGCGGGCGGTGGGAAGGACGTTCCATCTCGTCGATCCAAATCCCATGTCCGCGCGGCGAGCCTACGAAATCATCGCCGAAAAAGAGAAGAAGCGGCTGCCCAGGTTCAGCGTTTCCGCCAGAGCGGCCGAAGTGATGCTCCGTCTGCCAATCCTCGAGAAACTGTCGCGACCCCATCGGGCGGCGATCAGTTACGTCAATCACCTGGCAATCTACAACTGCGGCAACACGCTTGAGCTGCTCGACGGAACCGGCATCCGTTGTCCGCCCCTGACCAGCTACCTGGACAAGCTGATTGCCTATGTCCAGGAGCAGTACCGCCGGCGCAGGGACGAGAACGCAGAAGTGGAGGATCCCCTCGATCAGCCGCCGCGGGTCCGGATTTGAGTCTCCACCACCTAATTAGCAGCGAACGGTTTTCGGTTGCTCCCTGGGGCATCCGCGCACTACATCCCGATTGCCAGGGAGGAAAAGGACGATGGCCAGTCAATTCAGATCGGGCGACACCTTCACCCATGTTCGAGAGTGCGACACCTATCGTCCGATCTACTATGCGGCCGCCTCGGGAGACTTCAATCCAATTCACCTCGACAAAGCGGTCGGTGAGATGGCCGGGCTCGGCGGCGTGGTGCTTCACGGCATGTGCACGATGGCCTGGGCGGTAGAGGCAGCGATCAAATATCTCGGCGATCCGGGCAAGCTCCGCAAGGTGAGGGTCCGGTTTTCGCGACCGGTGGCGCCGGACGATACGATTACCTTCCAGGGCAAGGTGACGAGCATCGAAAACGGCCACCTGGTGGCGGAAATCCTGGCCAAGAACCAGCGCGGCGAAGAAGTCCTCAAGGGAGCGACCATCGAGGCCGACGTGGGCTAGACCCACTTTTCGGAACAAATGAGCTCAAGCGCGAGGAAACGATGCCAATCGATCCAAGGTTCGTGGGGAAGAGGTATGGGCCGTTCCGGTACGAGATCGGCCTCGAAAAGATGCGTGAGTTTGCTCTCGCGGTGGGAGGCGGGGTCCCCTCTGCCAGCTTTGGATCGATTCCCGAAGACTTGAACCCATTATTCTACGACGAAAGCGCCGGCAAGAACGGGCCCTACGGGAGCGTGATCGCCTTCCCGACGTTTGCGGTCACCTTCGCCATTGCCCCTTTCGCGGCGGCGGTGAGCGATCCGGAGCTGGATATCAATCTTCTGATGGTGGTGCACGGCGAGCAGCAGTTCGAGTTCTTCGACGCGATGAAGCCCGGGGAAGTGGTCACCACCACTGGTTGGATCTCGCAGATCTTTGAAAAGTCACAGAAGGACTTCCTCATCGTGGTCAGCGAATCGAAGAATCAAAAGGATCAGCCGCTGGTTCGCGCCACCTGGACCGCGGTGATCCGCCGCTGATCGAGGATCGGCGGCGCGACTCTCGCCAAGGGCCCCGCTCGACCGGGACAGCGCTGTCCCAACCGTCGCCAATCCACATCGAATTTGGACCAGTGTCCCGCCCCTCAAGGCTCAGCCGATATCAGGCCAAAGAGATCACGCCCTGCTCTTTGAGGTGGACCAGGATGCGGGCGGTGTCCAAGCGAGACATCCCGGATACCGCAAACAGATCCTCCAGGCTCAAGGTCCCGTCGATCTGGGCGAGCACGAAACCAGCCCGGTGGTCGAGATTGAGCCAGATGATCTCGTCCTGCTTGAGCAGCACCCGCGGCATTGCTTCCATCCGTCCCAGCTTGGACTCCAGCATGCCCAGGACCTTGGCCTCGGTTCGTTCCCGGAGCCGTCGAACGTCGATTCGATCCGGCGCGAGCCGCTGCGCCCTCAAGATGAGGTCCATCGCACCGGAGTGATCGTCGAGGCCGATCAAATCCTGAGCGCCTTGAAGGAGCGTCTGCACCTCGGTATCGCGGACTTCTATCGGGTGGGACGGATCGGAAGTGGGGAAGGCTGGCTGTGATCGCGCAGCACTGCTCACCATCTCCATCGCCGGTGCCGAGCCCGGCTGGACCTGTGCCCCAGTCGCACCCCTGGGGGGAGTTGCGCCTCGACCCCATCCGCCCGGGGGATCGCCCGGTTCATCGCCCTTCTGCGATGGGCGGAACACGGATTGCGACTCGGGCAGGATCGCCGCCAAGCCCCAGTCCACGTCCAAACCGACAGAACGGCTTGGGCTGTCTCCTCGCAGGAACGGATTGCGAGCAGTGGCTGTTTCATCGGAGGCGGTGTGATCGGTCGCCTGTTGGGCCAGGGGCGTGGACGGAGGGGCTTCCAGCAACTGCTTGGCCCGAACATTCGTGGGATCGAGAACCAGCGCCTGCTCGAAAAGGCGGCGAGCGCCTTCGTGATCTCCGCTGATTCGAAGCCAGACCCCTGCTTCGACGAGCTTTTTCGCGCGGTGCGCGCTCATGACGCCTGAGTGCCAATTCTCTGGAGCCAGCCCTTGAACAGATTGAGCGTGCGGTTCAGCTGGTCAGTGGACGCCACCATCGCAGAGATGCTCTTCCCCTTGAGCGCCTCCTCTCCCTTCGTCAGGGTCTGTTCTGCTCGTCGAAGCGCGTCCATCCCGAAGTCGGACCCGTTCATCGCGGACTGGACCTTTGGCAGCAGGCCTCGAACCTCCCGCATCGTGTCCTTGAGCCCGCGCTTGCAATCGGCGAGATCTCCGCTCCCCAGGTCGTCGATCAGATCGCCGCCCTGCTCCTGCAGGATCTGATCCAGCTCCTCGCGACTCAAGCCTCCGGACGCAATCACGGTGATCGACTGCTTGATTCCCGTTTCTTTGTCCTTCGCCGAAGCGGAAACGATTCCCTCTGAATTGATTTCAAAGGTGACCTCGATCTCCACTTCGCCCCGCGTCGCCTCCCGCAGGCCGCTGAGCACAAACTCACCGAGTAACTCGTTCTCCCGGGCGATCTCGCTCTCGCCCTGGAGCACCATGATCTTCACCGTGGTCTGACAATCCTTGGAGGTGGTGAAGACCTCGGTCATCGAGGTGGGGACAGTCGTGTTCTTGGGAATCAGCTTGCGGGTGTACCCACCGGCGATTGCCACCCCCAGGCTCTGTGGCGTCACGTCCAGCAGAAGGACCCGCGAATCCTCGTTGATCAAGGCATTGGCCTGAACCGCGGCGCCAAGTGCAACGACCTCTTCGGGATGCACCCCTTTGCAGGGCTCGCGGCGAAAGTAGTTCTTCACCTTGGCCATGATCCGGGGCATGCGGGTCATCCCGCCGACCAGAATCACCTCTTTGAGGTCGTCAGGCCGGACCTTTGCTTCGGCAAGGACCTGCTCGCAGATGACAATCGTCCGTTCGCACAAATCCTCGGTGAGCTCTTCCAGTTTTTCCCGCGTCAGGGCGCGCTGCAAATGCAGGGCGGATCCGCCGCCGGACGGGGTGCAGATGAAAGGCAAGTTCACCTGCGTTTCATTGACGGTGGAAAGCTCGATCTTCGCTTTCTCCGCGGCGTCCTTGAGGCGCTGCAGCGCCATCCGGTCCTTTCGCAGATCGATTCCATGCTCCTTGGCAAATCCGAAAACCAGGGCCTCGACGACGCGGTTGTCGAAATCCTCACCTCCGAGAAGGGTGTCTCCTCCGGTGGCGGCGACATCGAAGACACCCTTGCTGATCTCCAGAACCGAGATGTCGAAGGTTCCTCCCCCCAGGTCGAACACCGCGACCCGCCCGCTCACATCCTTTCCAAAACCGTAGGCGAGCGCGGCGGC
>WNFD01004907.1_pt1 | contig 23119 bp, 22 predicted proteins | sample 5400491 | NCBI WGS metagenome assembly WNFD01 (sample SAMN13153343, study PRJNA577476) | soil metagenome | isolation source: 120 cm saprolite under Douglas fir tree site 2 hole 2 replicate 2 | place: USA:California | collected 2015-04-18
TCCTCAATGCCAACGCGGCTCGGCAACCGGTTACGGAGGAGGCTTGGCAACGGTTGTTCGCATCCGAGCCGTATCAGCGGCTGAAAAAACGCGAATCCTCGATGCGGCGTGACTTCTCCGACGACGACTTCAGGCGCTTTGTCCTTTCTCCCGAGCTCGCCGCCCAACGAGAGTCGCTTGCGCAAACGCTGGATCGCTGGAAGGGCGCGGATTTGCGTTCGGGGGCTTCGGAAATCTTGCCTTACCTGCCAGCGGACGCGCGGATTCGAGCCAGCGTGTGCCCTGTCATCAAGCCGCAATCTAACAGTTTCGTTTTTGAGACCGACACAGATCCAGCCATTTTCCTTTACCTCGACCCGGAGAAATCGCAGGCCTCATTCCGAAATACCGTTGCCCATGAGATGCACCACATCGGGCTCGCTAGCGCAGCCCGGGCTTACGGAAAGATTGCCGATGCGGCTCCCGACCCTCAACGGTCCGTGCTGAACTGGATCACTGCGTTCGGCGAGGGACTGGCCGTACTCGCAGCCGCGGGATCGGCAGACGTCCATCCCCTGGCCAGCGAACCTGAAGCCGATCGCATTCGCTGGGACCAGGACATGAAATTCTGGACGCACGAATTCAGCGACGTGAACCAGTTCTTTCTCGACATCCTACACGACGGCTTCAAAAACAAGGACGTCATCGCACACGTGGGCTATCACTTTTTCGGCTATCGCGGGGCGTGGTATCAGGTCGGATACAAAATGGCGGTTGTGGTTGAGAGGAAATACGGCCGCCCAGCGCTCATCGAAGGCATGACCGATCCCCGCAAACTGCTTCTGCGCTACAACCAGGCGGCGGCCGAGATTAGCTCGACCGGCCCGACTGAAAAGTTACCGCTCTGGAGTGACGAAATCATTGCTGCACTAAAGTGATCCCGGCAGGCTGAACGCATAAAGAAAGATAGAATAGTTGCGTGAATGCAGTCGCAACCCCCGCGCCGCCGGCCGACCAAGCCCGGCGAAAATTTACTCCGCGAGAGCGCATTCTGCTGTGGCTGATCAGCTGGACGGCGACCATCGCCATCCGTATCCTCGGCCCCACCATTCGTTTCTCTGCTTCCTGGGAAGAAGGTTCAGCCGGCACCATCAAGGCCCGGCCGATCGTCTATTCTTTCTGGCACAATTGCATGATTCCCGCGATGTACTTGTGTCGCGATCGGCAGATCCGGGTGATCAGCAGCGACAGCTTCGACGGGGAATACGCTGGCCGGATCATGGAGAAATTCGGATTCGTCAAAGTCCGCGGTTCCAGTTCCCGGGGCGCAGTCCGGGCCCTGCTGGGAATGCGGCGCGAGTTGGAGCAAGGTTGGACAGTGGCTTTTACCCTTGACGGCCCCCGCGGTCCCCGCTACGTTGCTAAGCCGGGTCCGGTGTTGCTGGCTCGCGCCAGCGGCGTGCCCATGTCTGCCTTCCACATTGCGCTCGACCGGGCCTGGATTCTCAAAACCTGGGATGGCTGCATGATCCCCAAGCCGTTTACCCGCGCGCTCCTGCGCGTGAGCAGGCAGATGTCCGTGCCGCAGGATGGCGACGCCGAGACGCATTTGCAAGAACTGCAGTCCGCGCTCGATCGCGTCCGCGTATTCGCAGAAGAAAATGTTCAAAAAGTCGGGATACCGGAGTTCCCGTACTTTCACCGAGATTGAGCGTAGGGACACAGGGCTTGCCTGAGCGACGGCGAAGGATACTAGTCCACCGGGCAGAGCGAGGCGCCGCACTGGAGTGTTAAAATTCAATTTCCCTAAACCGCATGCCCGCAATCATTCTCGACGGAAACAAAATCGCTGCTGAAATTCGCGCGGAAGCCGCGGCTGCTGTGAAGGCCATGTCCGCTGCTGGAATTCGGCCGGGACTTGCTGTCGTCCTCGTTGGCAATAATCCCGCATCAGAAATTTATGTTCGCGGCAAAGTCAAAAGCTGCGAGGAAGTTGGCATCTACAGCGAACAGCGCACGCCACCAGCAAACGTAACCACCGAAGAACTACTGGAACTCGTCGCCGACCTGAATCGCCGCGACGAAATCGACGGCATCCTGGTGCAGCTACCTTTGCCCGCGCAAGTTGATTCCAAGAAAGTGCTGCTGGCGGTTGATCCCGCAAAAGATGTGGACGGGTTTCATCCCATGAACGTCGGCTTTCTCTCGACGCAGCGTCCGGGCCTGGTTCCGTGCACTCCAGCGGGAATCATGGAAATGCTGGAGCGCAGCCGGATAAAAATCGCCGGCCAGGAAGCGGTCGTCGTCGGCCGCAGCGACATTGTCGGCAAGCCCATGGCGATGTTACTGCTCAACGCCAATGCAACCGTGACCGTCTGCCACTCGAAAACGCGCGACCTGCCTGCCGTTTGCCGCCGGGCCGACATTCTGGTCGCTGCCATCGGTCGCGCCGGAATGATCACGCGGGATTTTGTCCGCCCGGGCGCAATCGTGATAGACGTTGGCATGAATCGGGTGACCGATCCGGCCGAGTTCGCCACACTGTTCGCGGGAAATACCAAACGCGAAGAAACATTTCGTGCCAAGGGGGCAACGCTAGTCGGCGACGTTCATCCCGAGGTCGCGGAAGTTGCAGGAGCAATCACTCCGGTGCCAGGCGGAGTCGGCCCGCTGACCATTGCCATGTTGATGTCCAATACCGTCAAAGCCGCAAAGATGCGGCGGGGTAGCAGGGTGGCGGAATTGTCACGAGTCTAGTGACGCTGGAAGCTGATCGAGGAGGACACATTATGAACCCGGCTCCAAGTGCCTTCAAACCGCTCGAAAAACCTATAGAGGTGTTGTTCGCATTGGGAAACGGCCTTGTTTGGCTAACGTTTTGCATCGCCCTGATCTTGCGTTGGAACCTGCTTCCAGGAAGCTCACGCTGGTCCGGGGTTGTGTTGGCAGTCAGTTTCCTGTCGCTCGGACATTCGTTGCTGAAAGGAAATGACCGGTTTTCTAACCTGATGTACTGTACGATCGCTTTCTTTGCAACTATGCTGACAGTGCACCGAGTGTTTTGAAAGAACGCGCCATGCTCAAAATCGGACTCACAGGCGGTATCGCTTCCGGAAAATCCTTAGTCAGCCAGATCTTCACCGAACTCGGCGCGCACTCTATTGACGCCGACGAGATCGCGCACGAACTCATGCGTCCGGGTGAATCCGTCTATGACGAGGTCGTGCAGAAGTTCGGCAATGAAATTCTGAATCCGGATAAGACTGTCAACCGCGCTCGCCTGGCTGAACTCGCCTTCGACAAACGCCGTCCGCGTATCTACGAACTAAATCGGATCGTGCACCCGGGAGTCATTCAGAAATACGAGCAGTGGATGGAAAGCTTCCGCAGTCGCGAGCCCGATGCAATCGTAATGCTCGAAGCCGCTCTCCTGCTGGAAGCGGGCCTGCGTAAGCGTTTCGACCGCATCATTGTCGTCACCTGCAAGCCGCAGCAGCGCATCGAGCGTTGGGGGCAAAGACATAAGCTGGACGCCGACGCCGCGCGCGAGGAAGTCACTCGCCGCATGATGGCCCAGGCTCCCGAAGAGGCTAAGATCCAGGCCGCCGACTATGTGATTGACAACAGTGGCAGCGTGGAAGAAACCAGAAAACAAGTCCAGGTGATCTACGAGACTCTGCGCACCCAAGCCGTTCCCACCCCCGCGGCGCATTCGTAAAATCTGCGGATGGCAGACCTTGTGTGGGTCGGACACTCTTGTCCGACGCCTTTGACTTTGGTTTGAACTCTGACCCTGCAGTCAACCAGGCTGATGCCCATCCCCGCTTCAAGTCCCCGGCTTTTGTCGGACAAGAGTGTCCGACCCACACAAGACCACTCGACGCGAAACCCGACCCACACCAGTACTTTGCGACTCCTGCGCCTGGCGCGTAGCATCTAATCTGCCATGCAGGTAGCCACTGCGGTTTCGGGTCTGCGGCCCAAACTCGCCTTCAGCGAGATCATGAGCTTCGCCGTCGAGACTTTCTGCAGCAACAAGGTACGCTACCTGCTCACCAGCCTCGGGATGGTGATCGGCACCGCGTCGCTGATCCTTGTCGTCACCATCGGGCTGACCGGAAAGCAGTATGTTCTGAACCTGATTCAGGGTATCGGCGCGAATCTGATCTATGCCGAGTACGAGGGCGGAGGGCAACGCATCACCAACTCGGCCAATGATCCGCTGACCGTGGATGACATGACGGCGGTGCGGGAGCAGGCCCCAGGCATCGTTTCCGCCTCGCCGGTGGCCATGCTCAACGAGCGCGTCCCGGTAGGCGACGGCAAAGAGCGCGACATTCAAATCCTCGGCACCTTTCCGGAATACCACACGGTCCGCAACCTGGTTGTCGTCTCCGGCCGGTTTTTCGACCAGCAGGACGAACAGGGCCATAACAAAGTCGGCCTGATTACCGAGAAGATGGCGGAGGAAATCTACGGCTCCCCAGAAGCTGCGGTGGGGAGAATTATCAAGCTGAGCGGGCTCCCATTTACCGTAATCGGCACCTTTCGCGAGCGAGTAAACACCTTCGGCGAGTCGGAAGTGACTACTAATACTCTGGTCATCCCTTACACCGTTTCCCGGTATTTCACGGACACCGCTTCCGTCAAGCTGATCTATTTCTCCGTCGCAGATTCTTCCATGGTTGAGCCGGTGACCGAGCAGATCAAGCGGGTCATCCAGTCGCGCCATCGGGCGGAATCGGTTTATAACGTTACCAACCTGACCCAGCTGGTAAGGGTCGCCGAACAGGCCGCCAACGCCCTGACGCTCATGCTGTTGGGAGTCGCAGCCGTGGTTTTATTGGTCAGCGGAATCGGAATTATGAATATCATGCTGGCCACGGTCAGCGCGCGAATCCGTGAAATCGGTATTCGCAAGGCGCTCGGAGCCACAAATCGGGAGATTCGATTCCAATTTCTGTCAGAAGCAATCCTGATTTCCGTAGGCGGAGGCCTAGTCGGAGTCGTGATCGGGCTGGCGGTGCCTTACTCGGTGCGCTTTCTGACCGAATACCGCATTCCCATCTCCGGCTTGTCAGCGATTGTGGCGATCGTGGTTTCGTCTCTGGTGGGAGTCCTGTTCGGCACGGTCCCCGCCGCGAGAGCAGCCAAATTGGATCCAGTAGAGAGCCTCAGATACGAATAGCAATTACGGTTTTCAGGGGCGCTAGGAGCAGCCCGAGTCGAGAGACTTCTGATCAAAAACCAATCCTAGTCACTGACCACTCAGCCACCTACAAACAAGAACGCCGGGCTGGTTGGCCCGGCTCTTTCCTTGTTCATCCATCTGTGGGGAGCGACTGGTTACGTCTTCCCCGCGGATTTTTTTGAAAAAACTCAACTTCTTTCAAAAACTCGACTCAAAACTCCAAATACTCAGGATTTCCTCGCGGTCACCGCGACACGGTCACTGTTACATGACCAGCGCGAGGTTTTCCAGTTCCTGTTGCAGTACAGGCAGCGCACAGCCGGCCATTTCTACACGCCCAACCGCGTCCCGAGCCGCCTGGGGCGACACCCCGTAGCCCCGGCCCATCAGGAATACCTGCACCAACTCCGCAGCTTCGCGGGAATCGGCCAAGCCGCCTTGCAGCAAATCGTTGCGTAGTGCGCTTAACTCGGTGGTCGAAAACCTTTCTCTCATCTTGCTACCTCCGACCCTGACTGCTTCTACCCATTAGACTCAGCTGCTCTTGGTTTTGTTGCATGCAATTTATTTGCCGAAGTCAGGATCATTATGTAGGTTCGAGCAGGAAAACCTACTAGTCAGTTAAACCCTTGAGCATCAGCGAAGTTGCGGACGCTACCTGCGGGGGGAAGCTTCTGATTTCAGGCGGGATGGACTGTCAGGAGTCTCACGGTTGACACAATGTGTCATTGATACAGGGCAGGGGTTCGTTCTTGAGACAGGTTTGGATCGGACTCCGGCCTTTTGCGGGCAGTGTTAAGAGGCTTCGGTCACAGCCTCGTCCACCAGCAAAATGGGAATGTTGTCCCGAACCGGATAGACGCGGCGGCACTCTCCACACTTCAGGCTCTCTCCGCCATCTTTCAACACTAGCGGCTTCTTGCAGACCGGGCAGACCAGGATGTCGAGAAGGTCTTGTGGAATCATGGCCACATTCTACGCCCAAGGGACATTTTAACTGGCCACAAAAGACCGGATTCACCACCGAGACACAGAGCCACCGAGAAAAGACCCACACGGACTTTTGATTCCGCTGCGCCTCCGTGTCTGGGTGGCTAACGGACCTTCGCGGAAGAATATTTGACTCTCCCCTTGCCAGCAAGTACATTCTCTATGCTTTAAGAAATTAGTTCGCGCGTCCTCCTTGCTCAAGGAGGATTGGGAAGCGGGTGCAAATCCCGCGCTGCCGCGCAACTGTAAGCGAGGACATCGCACCGGGCCACTGGAGTTCGCTCTGGGAAGACCCGAGGCAAGAATTTGGATAGTGGAGTGACGGGCGTTCCCGCCCATCAACACTGTCCTTACTCGCGAGCCAGGAGACCGGCGCGAACTGCCAACACCAACCCCTTTCGCGATTAAAGGAGGAGTGATGCAGTCTTGCTTCCGGTTTTTTGCCGTAATTCTTCTGTCTACCTCAGCTTTGGCTTTCGACCTCACCGTCAAAGTTGTCGATCCCCAATCAGCCTCGGTCCCTGGGGCCCAAGTCGAGCTATTTGCGCAGACATCAAGCCGTCCGGCTGCCGTTCAAACCACATCCGCACAAGGTCTCGCCCATTTTCGCGATGTGCCCTCGGGTGGTCTCCGCGTGCACGTCCTCGCGCCTGGCTTTGCCGAGCAATTGATGTCCGTATCGGGCACAGCCGCCGAAGTTACCGTTTCACTGCAACTCGCAATTCAAACCGAAACCATCGTAGTCACGGCTACCCGCACGCCTGTCCCCGGTGACGAATCCGCAGCCGCGGTCGAGACCCTCAGCGGCCAGCAATTGGACACCATGCGGCCCGTCGCCGCGAACGATGCCCTGCGCTTTTTGTCCGGGGCCGTGGTCTCGACCGCCGGCCAGCGCGGAGGACTCTCGTCGCTGTTCGTACGCGGCGGAGATTCCCGCTATAACAAAGTGATCGTGGACGGAGTGGCAGTCAACGATCCTGGCGGAACCATTGATTTCGGCACGCTCCCGTTGTTGGAGGCCGATCGCCTGGAATTCTCACGCGGCGCACAGAGCACGCTGTACGGCTCGGATGCTATGACCAGCGTGGTGCAGGTTTGGAGCCGGACTGGCAATACGCCGCTTCCCGAGCTTCGCTTTGGAGGCGACGCTGGGAACTACGGTAGCGAAAACGGATACGCTTCGCTCTCCGGAGCCAACGGCCGTTTCGATTACAACCTGTTCGGAAATCAATTCAACACCACCGGTTCCGGCCCCAACGACGATTATTCGAATTCACTGGAAGGCGCAAATCTGGGAGCCAAGCTGAACGATTGGGGATCGCTGCGCTTAAGAATGCGTCATGACAACAGTGTGAGCGGAGTGCAGAACGAGTGGAACTTCAACGGCGACCCGCTGCTTTCTCCTGATCTCGACCAGACAGCGCGCCAAAACAACTTTCTGGGCAGCCTGGAGCTGGCCATTACAGGCCCGTCGCGTTGGCGGCAGCGGCTGAGCGGCTTCGAATATGCGCTACACCGCGTAAATCGCGACGACATACCCGACCGCGGTTGTGATCCAGCGAATTTCATTTTCCTGGATTGTCCTTTTATGTCCGAGTCGCTCATCAACCGCGCCGGTTTTGGATACCAGGGGGACTATACCGAGCGGAACTGGGCGGCCAGCACGATTGGGTACGAATTCGAGGACGAAAACGGCACGGTCGGCAGTCCACCCGACACCAGCCATGGTCTTCGCCGCAATCACGCGGTTTTCGGTCAGCAGATTCTAAGCTTTGAGAGGGTCTCTTTAGTGGCCGGAGGCCGTTTTGTCCACAATGAAAGTTTCGGCAACAAGTTCGTGCCACGTGCCGCGCTCACTCTTCTTGCGGTGCGGGGAGGGCATTTCTTTTCGGGTACGCGGCTACATTTTGCCTATGCGGCGGGTATCAAGGAGCCGACTTTCTCGGAATCTTTCGGCAATGGCGGCGGATTTCCGGTACTTGCTAATCCAGATCTCAGGCCGGAACAGACGCGCGCACTCGACGCTGGCGTTGAGCAAAAACTGGCTCGCAGTTATTCACTCGCCGCCACCTACTTCAATAACCTTTTTCGAGACAAGATTGATTTCAATTTCTTGATGGCTCCGCAGTGTCCTTCAAACATTTCTTTCTGTGGGCAGTACGTCAACATCAACGAAGCCCTTGCGCACGGTGCGGAAGTGGAATTCCAAGGACGGCCCTATTCACACCTCTCGTTCAATGCTGCCTACACCTACACTTCCACCCAGGTTCTGAAGGAGCCTTTTGCTTTTGATCCCCTCCTATCTGCCGGCGCGCCGCTCATCCGGCGACCGAAGCACTCCGCGACCACTGTTGTCAGCTATCTGGGAAGCCGCTGGGGGGCAAATCTGGATGGTAGTTTCGTGGGAAGGCGCGCGGACTCAGATTTCCTCGGCTTCGGCATTACCCATGCCCCCAGCTATGTCCTGGTCAATATTGGCGGATGGTACACCATTCGTCCGCGGATCACTGCCTATCTGAACATCGACAACGCTTTGGACAAGCGCTACAACGAGGTCGTAGGTTATCCGGCGCTGGGAATTAATTTTCGAGCAGGATTGCGCTTCCGCGTGGGCGGAGACTAGTGCGGGGACGATGGGCCTTGCCGTTGGCAGGAACCTGAGATTCGAATCCAGCGGAGCCATTGCCGTTCGCAGAATACACCGGCATGGGAGCTGCCGAATTCACTCCCATATACCGGCTGCGTGCGGCAATCAGCTTTTTCAGGTCACCGTGAGCGAGCGGTTGCTGCTGCCCAAGCATCCGCGTTACCAGCGTGATCTGCGCGAAATGCTCTACGGTCTCCATCTTCATGTAAGCGCATCGCAGGTCCGAGCCGTAGGTGACAACTCCGTGGTTGGCCATCAGGATAGCGTCGTAGTCCGGGATCAGTGGTTCCAGGGTGCGCGCCAGTTCCGGAGTGCCCGGAGTCCCGTACGGAGCCAGAGGAATCTGGCCCAGCCCGATCACCACCTCGCAGACCAAAGGCTGGTTCAGCGCGATGCCCGCGGCGGCAAACCCGGTGGCGGTCCGCGGATGCGCGTGAACAATGGCCCGAATGTCAGGGCGCATGCGATAGATCAGCAGATGCATGCCAATTTCGCTGGTCACTTCGCGCTTGCCTTTCACCCTGCGGCCGTCCATGTCGGTAATCATCAGGTCCGAGGGCCGCATTGCCCCTTTTGACATTCCCGTGGGAGTGATCAAGATCCGACGCTCATCCAGACGGACCGAGAGATTGCCGTCGGTGGCGGCGATAAAGCCGCTCAAGTGCAGCATCCTGCCAAACTCTACGATCTCTCGTCGGGATTGATGTTCGCTGGCCATAGCTGTACCACAGTCCGCGTATGGTATCGCAGGAAAGGAGCAGAAACAACCAGTTTTTGTATGTAGAAATGTGAATCGGGCGGGCTTTGCATCCGCTTTGGGGCCTCAATCTTTGTGCGGCTGTGTCAAGGCAGGATCGCCCATGCTCGTGTGGGGACAGCCACCCTCGGCTGTCAGGTCGAGCAAGGCTCGACAAGAATCTCGCTTAAGGCGATAGCTGTGTGGAGGGAATCAGGCGCGGCTCTTCTTTGTCGCCACCGCCGCCTTCACTTTCTCCCATGGCCGCTTCGGACGGTCGGGCACCGGCTTGTCGCGGTCCACGATGCGGTCATACTGGTAGGCCTCGCTCACGGTTCCGAGGGATTCGTTGTAGAGACTGGGCAGCCCCAGCGCTCCTTTCAACTCTTCGCTGAACTGTTGCAAAGACTTCAGATGGTCTGCTGTGGCGGCAACTTCGGTTTTCGAAGTCTTCAGTACCTGCTGATAGCCGCGATTGATGAGCTTGGAAATTTCTCCGCCGATCAGGTAACCCGGGTAGGCGAAAATCTTGACTCCGTCGTCTCCGTCTTTCTGAATCGCCGCCGACACGTTGTACTTTCTGACGAATACTCGGCCCGGCGTTCCCGGCGCTTCGATCAGATCAAAGCCATGGTCGCGCAGGAACTGCACCGCGTCTTCGTAGGTTCGTTCTTCAACTTTGGTTGCCATTTTGAAAATCAGCTCCTAGCTGTTAGCTCTTGGCTCTTAGCCGAATCCAACTCTGCTTTTGCGAATAACGAAAAGCGAGTGGGCGAAAAGCTAGAGCTTAAGACCAAACTCAATCCTTTAGATGCTCCGCACCCCGCGATCGACCCACAACCGACCTACCGAGATCACCCGATGACCCGATCGCAGATCACCCGATGCCTTCGCTCCTCTATAATCTAACGACAAGTTGCCGGTTTGTATCTCCGGCAGCATTACGTTGGTCACGAGCCACCAGCTCTCAGCAGCAAAGGCTGATTCTAACTGACGGCTGATAGCGGACCGCTGATAGCTTGATGCACCCAACCGCTAAATTCGTTGAAGCAGGACCCGCGCCGGCCAACTCAAAGCTCGGCCAGCGCAGCATCGAACTCATCGGCAACACGCCCTTGCTGCGTCTCGTGCGCATTGCCCGCGATATGCCCAATGTTCGAATTCTCGGCAAAGCCGAATGGTACAACCCGGGCGGATCGGTCAAAGACCGCGCTGCCCTCAACATCGTGAAAGAAGGACGGCGCAGCGGAGAATTCGCTCACGGCAAGACTCTACTCGACTCCACCAGCGGCAATACCGGGATCGCCTACGCCATGATCGGCGCTGCCGAAGGGTTTCCCGTTACTCTCTGCATGCCGGAAAATGTTTCCGTTGAGCGCAAGCGCATTCTCTTCGCCTACGGCGCAAACATTATTTATACCGACCCCGCCGACGGCTCCGACGGTGCCATCCGTGCAGTCCGCGAACTCTTCGCCCGCGAGCCGGAAAAATATTTTTACGCCGACCAGTACTCGAACCCCGCCAACTGGCAAGCTCACTACCATGGCACAGCCAGTGAAATCTGGCAACAGACCGAGGGACGTATCACCCACTTCCTCTCCATGATGGGCACCAGCGGCACTTTCATGGGCACCGCGCGCCGCCTCAAAGAACTGAATCCGAACGTCCGCTGCATTTCGCTGCAACCGGATTCTCCCTTCCACGGCATCGAAGGCGCCAAGCACATGGCCAGCGCGATTGTGCCCGGGATTTATGATCCCGCGCTCGCCGATGAAGACCTCGGAATCTCGACTGAAGATTCCTACGCCATGGCCATCCGCCTGTCTCGTGAAGAAGGCCTGTTGGCAGGCATCTCCGCTGGCGCCGCGGTTGAGGGAACCATGCAGGTGGCGAAGCAACTTGATCCGAAGCAGGAAGCAGTGATCGTCGCCATCCTACCGGATTCCGGGGATAAATATTTGAGTGAAAGATTCTGGACGGAAAGATGAAGCACCAGAGGGCGCTGAGAGCTCCAAACCGGGAAGGGCACGAGTTTCACTCGTGCCGATTGAGCATTTCTCGGAACGAGGCTTCAGCCGCTGAGGGCCAGGAGGCGCGACAGCGCACCCCAGCGGCTGAAAGCCGCTCAAATTGTTGGGCGCAGGTTGGCACGACTGGAAGTCGTGCCCTTCCCAGTTCCGCGTGCTGGGAGTTGGGTGTTTGATGCTCCGCATCACCCAATCCCACTACGCCTCCCTCCGCCAGCACGGCGAAGAAACCTATCCCCACGAATGCTGCGGAGTGCTGCTCGGAACTGTGACCGACGACGGCACCCGCGTCGTCACATCGATCGCCCGCGCTGGCAACACGCGCACCGACTCGCCGCAGAACCGCTACAACATCGATCCCAAAGAACTGGTCCGCATCCAGCGCGAAGGCCGCGAGCGCGGCGAGGACATCATCGGCTTCTACCATTCCCATCCCGACCATCCCGCCCAGTGGTCGCAAACCGACCTAGCCGAGGCCCACTGGTTCGGCTGCTCCTACGTAATCACCAACGTGGAAAAAGGCAAAGCCGTGCTGACGAATTCGTTTGAGCTGACCGGCTTCGATGAGAACGATAAGAAGCTGGTGGATGAGAAGATCGAAGTAGTGTGAGGGTTGTGTGGGTCGGACACTCTTGTCCGACGCTTTTGACTTTTATTCCACAAGAGACTCTTGGCTCGCGGCCTTTGTCGGACAAGAGTGTCCGACCCACTCCCTTACTGCCCCAAAATCAGCGGCAGCCCATTCTTGGGATTCCCTATCACCACAACTTTGCTATTTGGACTCTTCGCCAGCGTCTCAGTTGCCTCAATCCCTTTCCACTCCAGCAACGACGGCGTAATCCCCTGGGCCACAATCTGCTGGAAGTCGCGTACCCCTTGCGCCTCAATGCGCTTGCGCTGTGCCTCCTGGGTCTCTTTCTGCAGCCGGAAGTTCATAGCCAATGATTCCTGCTCCGCCTGTTGTTTGGCCTCAATAGCAGCTTTCAGCGTTGCCGGCAATTGGATATCACGCAGCAGAACGTTCTCCACCACCAAGCCGCGCTGATTGAGTTGCGAGGTCAGTTGGTCGTAAATCTGCTTGCCCACCATTTCGCGCTCCCCTGTGTAGAGAGCGTTGGCGGTGTGGGAGGCCGTGGCTTCGCGAATCGCGGCCCGCAACGTGGACTCAACAACCACGTTCTCGTAGTCCGCCCCAATCTTCTGGAAGACTTCTGCCGCCCGATCGGGATTGAGATGGTAGATGAGCGATGTGTCCAGATTCATCATCAGCCCTTCACTCGAAGGGGTGCTGGCGGACTCCTTGATGGTCTGGGTTTGGATCGATAATTGGTTGTTGGTTTTGAGCGGGCTGATCAGATGCATGCCTTCCGGCAGTGTCTCCCCCGTCACCCTACCGAATAAGGTGAGAACGCCGACGCGCCCCGTGCCCACCCGAGTCACCGAGTTGAAAAACAGAATCACCACGACCAGCCCCACGATCGCCAGTCCAATCAGGCCAATCATGCCGCGCCCGCCTCCGCCATCTATGACCCGGCCTCGCCCACTAGTGCTGTCGAAGATTGTCATCGCAGTTTCTCCCCGACGGAATCATAGGACGGAGGCGACCGCAGGATAAGTGGCTTCGGAGTGGCACAGCCCGTGGGCGTCGGACACTCCCTTCGGCTTCGCTCAGAGGTTGTGACTAAATTCATCTGGCGGGGCTGTTGGTGTTTGGTTGGGTTTGAGGGCTCAGTCACACGGAGTGCGGAAGGCCGGTCGCGTGTCGGCCTGGTAGGCGGAACTCGGTCTTCGGTGGCTTTTTTGGGTCTGTTGCGCGGCTTTTTCCGCCTACGAAACTCGACCATCAAGACAGAACAGCTAAATCCGCCCAAATGGACGCTTTCTGGACGCTGGTGAAGAGCTACGAAGGGGACGGGGCGACCTGCTTGCGCGGCCTGCTGACCTCCGAGAAAGACGATGGCTTCTTCCTTTTCGATGGCGCTTCGTTGCTCTACAGCTTGGACAAGTCGGATGCGTCAACTGGCGTGGTCGTGAGCAGTATCGAGCGCGCCGATCTCGACGAAGTTGATACTCGTGGATATCTGCAACTGCTTCTCAAGTTATCTAAAGCCGGAATTGACGTGGGTCCGCTGGCAAACCGGTACCTCACCCGCAAGGATGCCAACGCCGCGGTGCCAGAGCATGCGATGGAACTCAACCGCGACATGGGCGGGCTGTTTATCTATGGAAGCATGCCCACCGACACAGCCGATCACTACCTCATCGCCGCCTTGGAGGACAAAGAGTCCTACGCCCGCGCGACTGCTGCTCTGCTGCTGGCAACTAATATGACCGGAGAGAGCTTCAAAGCCCTCAGCGAATTCAAGGGCTTAAACGATCTGCCGGAACAGTACCGCAAGGAGATCGATCACAGCCTTAAATACGATCCCTACCGGCCGCCAAAGACGCCTCCAAAGTTCACTCGTGAGCAGGTTCTGGAATACATTCGAGCGCTGCCGAACACGCGCGAAGAGATGGAAACTGCTTTCAAGAAGCAGAGCGCATGGGAGGAACAGCACCCCGGGATGCGGCAGCACCCGAAAGGCGCAAAAGGCGAAGTCACTAAGGAGATGGTCGCGGACATGCGACGTCAGATCGAAGAAAGCCCTCCGTTCCTCGAGATCGAAGATCACGAGCGATTCATCGAGAGTGCGATCGCCAACTTGACCGAGGCCGATCTGCCTCTGGTTCGCGAAGGCCGCAGAAAGTCGCTGCACGGCCTTTCCGACGAGTCCCTGGGCGAGTACTTCGCGTTTTCTAGGATTATCCTGGGTGTCATCAACCGTCTCGACTTGTACAAGGAATACAGAGTTCATCCGAATGCCGCGCCATGAACCAAATGAGGCAGTTTAACCACGGAGCGTGTGGGTCGGGCACTCTTGTCCGACGCTTTTGATTTTGGGTTTGTTGTTAGTCGGTATCAAGGACATCTTCAGACAAACCGTAGGCGCTTGTCGGACAAGAGTGTCAGACCCACACGGGCATCGCTGAATCCTGACGGCTTTTTATGGCATCATCTATCCATGCCCAAGATCCACATTCCCACGCCACTGCGTCAGTATGCAGGCAAGCAGCCTGCTGTCGAAGTCAGCGGCGCGACCGTCGGCGAGGCCCTTAGCGGACTCGTCTCCCAGCACCCCGACCTGCGCCGTCATCTTTATACCGACGAGGGCAAGCTTCGCGCCTTCGTCAACGTGTACTTGAACGACGAAGACGTCCGTTATCTGCAGAAGGACGCTACCTCGGTGAAAGACGGTGATAACATTTCTATAGTGCCTTCGATTGCGGGAGGGGGCCGTTGATTGAAGATTTGAGATTGTAGATTTCAGATTGACTGCCCGCGCTTCAATCTGAGATCCCAGGTCCTACTAGCCCTGCCGGTTTTTCAATCTGCAATCTGAAATCATCAATCTAAAATCGATTTTGAGATCCTTATGCCAACGCTAACCGAAATCGCCCCGGTAACTCTCAACAACGACGAGATTCTGCGCTACTCGCGCCACCTGATCATGCCCGAGGTCGGCCTGGAGGGCCAACTCAAAATCAAAGCTGCGAAGGTGCTGTGCATCGGCGCCGGAGGCCTGGGGTCTCCGCTGGCGCTCTACCTCGGCGCGGCAGGTGTCGGCACGCTCGGCATCGTTGACTTCGACGTCGTGGACTATACCAACCTGCAGCGTCAGATCATCCACACCACGGCCGATGTGGGCCGGCCCAAGCTCGATTCCGCCGCTGAAAAGCTGAAGGCGATGAATCCGTTCTTGAATATCAAGAAATTCAACACCCGGCTTTCCAGCGACAACGCCCTCGAGCTGTTCAAAGAATTCGACATCGTCGCCGACGGCACCGACAATTTCCCCACCCGCTACCTCGTCAACGACGCGTGCGTGTTAACCGGCAAGCCCAATGTCTATGGATCGATCTTTCGCTTCGAGGGCCAGGCCAGCATTTTTGCCACGAAGGACGGCCCGTGCTATCGCTGCCTGTACCCCGAGCCGCCACCTCCAGGGCTGGTCCCTTCATGCGCCGAAGGCGGAGTGCTGGGAATTCTCCCAGGACTCGTCGGCGTAATTCAGGCCACGGAAGCCATTAAGCTGATTCTTGGCAGCGGCGACCCGCTCATCGGACGCCTGCTTCTGGTTGACGCGCTGGGCATGAAGTTCCGCGAACTCAAGCTGCGCAAGAATCCCGACTGCCCTGCTTGCGGAAAGAATCCGAGCATCACCAAGCTGATTGATTATCAGGAGTTCTGCGGAATTCGCGGCGAGGAGGCCGAGGCCGAGGTGACCACGTCCGAAATGCAGGTGGAAGATTTGAAGAAGCGCCTCGACCGCGGCGACGATCTCTACATCCTCGACGTGCGCGAGCCACACGAATACCAGATCTGCAACCTCGGCGGCCACCTGATTCCGCTCGGCGATCTTCCCAACCGCGTGAGTGAACTCGACACCAGCAAGGAAATCGTGGCCCACTGCCGCAGCGGGGTCCGCAGCGCCAAAGCCGTGAACTTCCTGCGCCAGGCTGGATTCAAAAAAGTGCACAACCTTGCGGGAGGGATCCTGGCGTGGGCGGATCGCGTTGATCCCAAAATGCCGAAATATTAGAGCCGGCTTCGGGCTCTAGGGGCTTGGACGATGGAGCGGCGGGCGTCCCCGCCCGCCCAGCGGCGTTCCTACTTTAGAAAGTGCGGGCGGCGTTTGCGGCCATGACTAATCCACCCGCGATGGCGGCAAATCCCGTCGCCTTGGCACGTGCGTCTCACTCGCGATGTTTAAGCACTTCGTTCATTACGAAGGCTACTTTCGCTCCAATGCTAATTCTACTAGCATATCCTTGGAGTTCTCCGAATGGAACCGAGGGATAAATGGATCGACGAATTGATTCGACGCCAAGACAACATCGATCCCATTAGGCGTATTCCTAATGGTGCTCTTTTTCAAGGGACTTTGATCAAGGGCACCCTGCGCCTTAACAAAATTCAGCGCCTCGGCGCTATTTTTCTTGGTCTGATCGGATTAGTGTTTGGCTGCTTTGCCTTGATAGAGGTGGCTGCGGCTGTTCACTCGAGGGACTTCTCCAACCCCATGTTGCCGGTCGCCGTTCTGACTCCGCTGTCTCTCTGGTTTGGCTGGAGAATCGTGAAGAACGCCTGGATCAATGATCCTCGAAAGGGATCAGGGAGAGGCTGAAAAAAGTACGTCTAGCTCTCCTGCACCACGATCTTGCCTAAATCATTTTCTTTCAGATGTCCCCATGGAATTTTTGGGTCGTGTGTGAACATGGTCAGCCATTTTTCTGGAATGGCGCGAGAATAATAACGCTTGCGGCTTTCGATGGTTTCGAGGGGATAGAGATCGAAGGACATCACCCAGTTCAGATCGACGTGCGCACTGGTCGGAATCAGGTCGGAAATGTAGCAGGCGGTCTGGCCTCCGCTCTCGATGATTATGGCCTGCATGTCGCGGGTGTGGCCGGGAAACACTTTCGCCGAAATTCCGGGGACGATTTCCTGGTCGCCGCGCAGCAACTGCATTTGACCGGTTTCGACCAGAGGATCGTAGTTGTGAGTCATGTAACTGACCGCGTCGCGTTGGTTTTCATGGGCGTGCTGCCATTCGCCTTCCTGGACGTAGTACTTTGCTTTTGGAAAGGTGGCTACGGGTTTACCGGCGCGGAGCACGGTGTTCCATCCGCAGTGGTCGAAGTGCAGGTGGGTATTGATGACGATATCGATGTCGCCGGGCGAAATGCCGACGGCACTGAGGTTGTCGAGAAGCTGGGCGGGCTGGCCGTAGAGCTGCGCCATCTTTTCGGAGAGTTTGTTGCCGATTCCGGTTTCGATGAGGATGGTGGGGCCACGGCGTTCTTTGTCCCGGACGAGGACGGAGTTCAGGCCGGTAGGTACGCGGTTGCTCTCGTCAGCAGTGACTTTTTTCGACCATACAACTTTGGGGACGACGCCGAAGAAGGCTCCGCCATCGAGGTGGTAGATGCCGTCCGAGAGGGCGGTGAGTTCGAAATCGCCGAGGGTTACGCGCTGCATGGAAACCTGGTTCGATTTTAGCCGTTCGAGTGTGCCGCTCACCGGCAAAAAGCAGGTTCCTCACCGCCTACGGTGGTTCGGAATGGCAAATCATAAACAGGGGGAAGCGGCCTTTTTTCACATGCTAAAATCAACATAGGAGTAATACTTTCTACCGATGTCGCCTGAAATCGAACACCTGATCTCGCTGCAGGTCACGGACCGCGAAATCCAGCGGCTGAAGGCGGAAATCGCCGAACTTCCCAAGCGCGTGGCGTCCATTGAAGAGAAGCTGGCGGGAACCAAAGCCAGCTTGGAGAAGGCGCGGGCGTCGGTGAAGACGGACGAAGCGGCGCGGCGGAAATACGAAAGCGCGATCACTGACCTGCGGCAGAAAATCTCTAAGTATCGCGACCAGTCGCTGGAAGTTAAGACGAACGACCAGTACAAAGCGTTGCTCCACGAAATCCAATTCGCGGAAACAGAGATCGGCGCAAATGAGGACAAGATTCTCGAGTTGATGGTCAATGCCGAAGTGCGCGAGAAGGAAGTCAAAGCCGCCGAGGCTGAGCTGAAGGAAGAGACTGCGGAGATAGAGAAAGAAAAGAAGATCGCGCATGACCGCACTGCCGAGGACGAAAAAGCGCTGGCCGAATGGACAGCCAAGCGGGATGCGGCGCGAGGTGCAGTCGATGCTGACCTGCTACGGCATTACGATCGGGTGTTGAAATTCCGCGGATCGGGGCTGGCGGAAGTTCGCGATCAAAAGTGTGAGGGGTGCTCAGTGGTGCTGCGGCCGCAGATTTACAACGAAGTGCGGGGCGGCAAGCTGATTTTTTGCGACTCCTGCCAGCGGATTCTTTATTACGATCCGTCGAAGGAAGTGGCTGCGGAAGCGCCGGTGGAGCGGACCACCAAGCGGCGAGCGCATCCGAAGATTGATGCCAGCCAGGCTTGGTACTATCGCGGCGAGTATGGAGAAAGCGGCGAGGTGTTTCTAAGTTTCTCGAATACCGAGGGCAGCGCGCACCGCCGGGTGTATGACGCAGCCACTGGGCGCAAACTCGGCGAGACGCTGGTTCGCGAAGGCGGCTACCGGCAGGCGTTTCCAGAGGACCTCACCGAGACCGTTCGCCTGAACGGGAATTGGGGCGAGGCGGAACTGGACGGCTGGGGCGATGAGCTTCCTAGCTACGTTCTCGATTTGCTGCAGCGGGATTTGGATCTGGCGCGGGCGGAAGCGGCAAGTCATCGACACAAGGAACCTGTTTCGGCGTAGTCCTGGCGGCAAGCTTGTTCCTCTAGTGATCCGAAATTCTTTTCCAACTCCAACTAAGCAGGAAATGGCTATGGATTCCTATGCGGTTTCGGCGAAGTACTACGACGACGCCTATGCAGCCGAGCCCGACCTGGTGGATTTGCTTTTCTATCTTGACCTGGCGAAGCAGTTTGGCGGGCCGGTGCTGGAAATCGCCTGCGGAACCGGGCGCATTTTGCTGCCGATTGCCCGCGCCGGCATAGAGATCAACGGAGTGGACAAGTCATCGTCCATGCTTCAGGTTCTGAGGGAGCAACTCGAGCGAGAACCGGCTGAGATCCGGAACCGTGTCACCATCAGCAAAGGAGATATGCGGACTTTCCGGTTGAGCCGGGAGTTTCCGCTGGTCACCATCCCGTTTCGCCCGATGCAGCACATGCACACCTTGCCGGATCAGGTTGCGGCGCTGGAGACCGCGGCGGTTCATCTTGCGCCGGGAGGAATCCTGGCCTTTGACGTTTTCTATCCCAACTACGATCTGATGTTTTCTAGAATCGGACAGGAAGTGTTGGAGATGGAGTGGCCGCTGCGCTCCGATCCCACGAAAATCGTGCGCCGGTCCTTTCGCAAATATTCGGTGGATAAAGTGAATCAGATTTTTTGTCTGACCTTCATCTTCCGCACGTATGAGGGAGATCGGGTGGTAAAGCAGGAAACCGAGTCACTGAAGTTGTGTTATTACACCTATCCCCACATGCGCGCGCTTTTCGTGCTGGCTGGCTTGGAAGTGGTTGAGGAATACGGCTCATGTGCGAAGACACCACTCGACAATAGCGCCGAACAGATGATTTTCGTTCTGCGCCGGGCGAGACGGGGGTGAGTATCCGGCGCTCTTAACTGTCGAGCAGTTTTTCCAAGCTCTCGATTCGGCCTGAGATGACCTGCAAATGATCCGGAATCTTGAGTCTTGACTTGGTCACTGCCGATATCGTGCGAACCGGTGCCAGCTTCCTACCTTGCTTGGATATCAGTTCTTCGACAATTTCTCCCTCTCTACCCAAGATTTGGAGCAGAGAGAAATCACTGTTGGGAAATGAAGCTGACGAGTAATAGTCCTGTCCGGAAATGAAAACGATCTTCTCACTATCTAGTTGAAAGGCGTAACAGGCACCTTCGTCCTCCTCTTCTTCAATCTCAGCCAGTTCTTCTGACTGGATGCGGATGACCCTCGCCTGATTCCTAAGTAACGCGTTCTGGAGGCGGCGCAGGACCGCGTTTATCTCTCGCCTTGCGCTCAAGTACGCCCAAAGCATAATGGGCCCAATGAACGCTACCCAGAAGACCGTTACTACAAACCAGTGGCGGCCTCGCGCCGCCAACATTGTGAGCCCCCAAAACGTTCCGAAAACATCAATCCGAACACGGAAATTCGCTTTGACCCGGCGTTCAGGCGACGCTGCTCCTTAGAGAATCTTTGCCGCAGAGCTCTCTGCACTAGGGGGCTTAGTTCGCGAAGGGTTTGTTCCAGTGGCATTGGAGACGAACTGACGGGCCTTTACGGGTTAACATCCTCCTATGGGTGAAGCGCGATCGGAGACCAAAGGACGAGTCACCATCTCCCGCCGGGGCGCTGAGCGTTTGCGGGCCGGACATGTGTGGGTTTACCGGTCTGAGGTTGCCGAAGCGAGGGATGTGCAGCCTGGCGCGTTGGTCACCGTGCAAGAAGAAGCTCCTTTTCGGCCCAAGCAGTTGTCGGGCAAGAGTGTCCGACTCACCGGGCCACGGGTTCTCGGCTCGGCGCTTTACAGTACGGCTTCGGAGATTGCGGTGCGGATGATTTCGTCGAAGCCGGTCTCCGATCTTGAGCAGCTGGTGCGGGAGCGGATTCGGGCGGCGATTGCTTATCGCGGGCGCTTTGTCGAGAACACCAACGCGTATCGGGTGATCTTCAGCGAGGCGGATTTCCTGCCGGGACTGATTGTAGATCGCTACAACGATCTCCTTTCTATGCAAATCGTCACCCAGGCGATGGACGCTGACGCGATGCGGAACGTTGTGGTTTCTGAGTTGCTTGAGGCTTTTAATCCTGCGGCGATTGTGGAGCGGGTTGATCCGAGAGTGCGGCGGCTGGAACAGTTAGCGGAGAAAGAGAGCGGGGTGATTTATGAACGCACGCTGCTGGCGGGCGAGACGCCCGTCGCTCCAGAGTCTGGTGGCGGGAGCACTTCGGCGGGGGCCGGGCGGGGACGCCCGGCACCCCACAATCCATTAAAGGATGGCGTCGGGACGGCGGCGCACGTTAATACAGAGCGTCAGGTGACTACCGAATTTCAGATGAATGGGGTGCGATTTGTTTACGAGGCGCCGGGAGGGCAGAAGACCGGGGCGTTTCTCGATCAGCGTGAGAACTATACCGCAGCGGCGCAATATGCGCGAGGTGAGGCGCTTGATGTTTTCTGTTATCAGGGCGGGTTTGCGCTGCATCTTGCCCACAAGTGTTCAAGAGTCACCGGTGTGGACAGCTCGCGTCCAGCGCTGGAAATTGCGGAGCAGAATGCTTTGCTGAACGCGCGGGAGATTGAATGGATTGAGGCCAACGCGTTTGACTTGCTGCGGGATTACGCCGATGCGGGGAGGCAATATGACGGCGTAGTGCTGGATCCTCCGGCGTTCGCCAAAAGCAGGCAGAATTTGCAGACGGCGCTGCGAGGGTACAAAGAGCTGAATCTGCGGGCGCCGAAGATGCTGCGGCCGGGGGGAACCCTGGTGACGTGCTCGTGTTCGTATCACGTAAGCGCGGCGGATTTGCTGGAAACGGTGACGGCGGCGGGCGTAGATTCCCACAGAAATCTTCGATTGCTGGAAAACCGGGGAGCGGCGAAAGACCATCCGAGCGTCTTGGGAATTCCAGAGACAGCCTACTTGAAATGCCTTATATTGCTTGTAAGATAAACAATAATAAGTCATAAACAATACTTGACAATAGCACGCTAAGATTTTATGCTTGTTGCTGTGATAGGCAGGTACAGCATAGCAACCGAGCTATCAACCCCAAAATTCAAAGAATTCCGATTCAGGAGGATTGTCATGACAGTTCTTACTCGCTGGGAACCATTCCGTGAGTTCACCACTTTGCAGGACCGCATGAACCGCTTGTTCCGCGACACCTACGGCGACGGCCGCGACGAGGCTCTTACCACCTCGAACTTCGCGCCCCCGGTGGACGTCTATGAGGACGAGCACAACATTACGCTGAAGATTGAAGTGCCGGGAATCGACGAGAAAGACATCGATGTCCGGATTGAGAACAACACTCTGACCGTGCACGGCGAGCGCAAGTTCGAGATGGAAGAGAAAGAAGAGAACTTCCGCCGGGTGGAGCGGCAGTATGGCAGCTTTACCCGCTCGTTCACGCTTCCGACAACGGTGGATGCGGAAAAGGTGCAGGCGCACTACGACAAGGGGATCTTGAAAGTCCAGCTTGCCAAGAAGGCCGAAGCCAAGCCCAAGCAGATCAAGGTCAGCGTCGGCAGCGAGAAAGCGCTTGAGGGCAAGGGCGTCAGCAAGGCCGCGTAAGTTGCGATGATCGTGTAGGGGCAGGTGCCCTCACCTGCCCGGTCGAGCGAAGCTCGGCGATTCTCGACGGGAGGCGGGGAAGCAGACGCCTCCCGTTGTTTTTTCAGGTTAGGATTTGGCGTTGTTGCGATTTGATCGGCAAGGGAGCGATGATTGCCCAACAGCCCGCGCTTTTAGTAGCGGGACCCGACGGCGCGGGCACCGCATCGGCCATCCCTACGGGACTCGAATCAGGGCGGGCGAGTCTTCCCGGCGTTGAAACGCCGGGCGATTAGCGGCCGTCCCTCCAGGACTGGGAGTTCGGCATTCATTCGGGAGTAAACAAATGGCAATTCGATGGGACAAATTCACATTGAAGGCGCAGGAAGCGATCCAGCGCGGGAACGAGCTGGCGTCGGAGCATGGGAATCCCGAGCTGCTGCCGCTGCATTTGCTGGCGGCGCTGCTGCAGGACAAAGAAGGAATCGTGCCGCCGGTGCTGGAGAAAATCGGCATGGGGCCGCAGCTGGTGTTGAACGAGATTTACCAGGAGATCGAGCGGCTGCCGAAGGTTTCGGGCGGAGCGGCGCAGGCGGCGTTATCGGCGGCAGCGAACCAGCTTTTAGATCGGGCGTTCAAGGAAGCGGACAACTTCAAGGATGAGTACGTTTCGACCGA
>WNFD01002309.1_pt1 | contig 23113 bp, 18 predicted proteins | sample 5400491 | NCBI WGS metagenome assembly WNFD01 (sample SAMN13153343, study PRJNA577476) | soil metagenome | isolation source: 120 cm saprolite under Douglas fir tree site 2 hole 2 replicate 2 | place: USA:California | collected 2015-04-18
GGAAATCCATGCGCGAAGTTCGTAGTGCCGTCCAGCGGATCGACATACCAGCGATAGTCGCTGCCCTGATCGTTCAGGCCCTGCTCTTCGCCTAGCACGTCGTGCGACGGCCATTGCTGGGTGATGCGCTCGCGGATCAACACCTCGGACGCGCGATCGGCTGCCGTGACCAGGTCAGCGTCGCCCTTGTACTCCACTTTCAAGTGCTGGTGAAAGTAATGCATGAGCAGCGCGCCCGCTTCGCGCGCAATCGTGTCCATGGCGGGCAGGAAGCTCTCGCGATTCGAAGAATTGGATAGCATGATCTTGAAGGCTTCGAGAGTTAAACCGGCTTCACTATGCTGCCCGAGGCCACCTCAGAGAATTCCCTGGCAACTGAACCAGATGGGCGAGAACTGGGCGCCCGGAGCCGAACCAGAAGCTTGGAGTTTGTGGCGGGTAGCCTGATACCGGGATCCGATGCTACTTTCGCTTGGCGCCATCGTCAGCGATGTACATAATCTCATGCTTGAAGATGAATAGATTGGGGGCTCCCTCGCGAGTCAGCCGAATCATGTTCTTGTCGTAGTACTCAATCCAGCCGCGGACCGTCTCGCCGTCCATCAGCTTAACACTGACAGCCTTCTGCTTCTCTCCCAAAGACTTTAGGAAAGTAGCTTCTTCCAATGTATCCTCGGGCGGCGGTGTGCGCCCCCGCTTGACGGCATTCGAATTTCCCTGAGGGCGGAAAGGCATAGCGCTATTGTACATGGGGACCACCCCTCGTCAGGACAACCTTTCATCTGTAATGAAGAGTACAAGCCTTCGTCTTCGGACGCGGCCTACGAAGTTACTTCTGGGAATTCACCTATCTGCGCGCCAAGAACGGAGCTAAAATCTGTTTGCACTGAGGGCTTGCTATGAATTCCCGCATGGTCACCAAACTGCTCTGGATCGTAACGCTGCTGTTGCTGTTAGTTAGCGTGGAAGCCTCCGGCCAGCATCGCCCAACGTATCCGCACCCTCCGCAGGCGGCCGAGACCGCGACGGTAGAAAACGTGCAGGCACAGTCCTCCCAGAGAGCGCACCTGGATCCCGCCCAGCTTCACCAAGAGGTGCAAGAGCTTTCCAGCCTGGCGCAAGACCTCACCCAGGATATCGACGCGGTCAACCGCGGCCTGCTGCCCAAAGACACGGTCGACAAACTCAAGCGGGTGGAGAAATTGGCCAAGCGGATAAGGAAAGAGTCCCTCAGGGCATTCGGGAAGCCGACAAGGCTGCGATCGCCTCGGAGCGAAACATTCCTCCTCCGCAGATCACAGCGCCCAGAAATCATCAGCACCTGGAGCAAGATGCCGACGAACTGGCGCGCCTGGCAGGATCGATCCCCGCGGATATCGAGAAGGTTCATCGCGGGCTGCTGCCCGCGGATTTGAAGGAAAAACTCAAACATATCGAGAAACTCTCGAAACGGCTCCGCAATGGATTGGCACCCTGAAGACGTCTCTGTCGGCTACGGCGCAGTGAGTGCCCGCCCGTACGAGGGGTGCATGCCCATGAGCTTGGGGTCGCTCAACTGTTTGAGCCTCGCGTCGTCGTCCATGGTGAATATTTGATATTCACCGCTCCACAGCTCGTAGCGAGGCCTTTCCTCGCCCACCACGATGCCTTGGGAGCCGAGGCGATTCAGTGCTGAGAAGACAATCGTTCTGCCATCCGGCGACCAGGATGGAAAACAAAAGTCCTGATGCTTGGAGTGTGCCAGTCCATGGGGGTCGGATCCGTCCGGACCCATGAGAAACAGGCCACGGCGATCGTCGTGGGTTGCGGAGATGTAGGCGATCGAGCCGCCGTCCGGGGCCCATACAGGATTTGAATCCTCAGCGTTGTGTTTGGTGAGGCGGCGGAGGTTCGAGCCGTCTGCATTCATTACGTAAATCTGGAAAATGCCATCCCGATGGGAAGCGAAGGCAATCTGGCGGTCGTCGGGCGACGACGAAGGATCAAGGCCGTGGTCGACGAGCCGCTTGGGATTGGAACCGTCGGAGTCCATCACCCAAATCTCTGGATTGCGGCTGGGGCTCGTAAGTGCAAAAGCATAGTACGCGATCTTCTTTCCGTCATGCGCCCAGGCTGGGCCGCAGGCGTCTCCGGTATTGACGTTGGTCAGCCGTTTCGCACCAGTGCCGTCGACATTCATTACATAGATCTGGGAATAGATACTCTCACGCAGCGAACAATATACGATCTTGGTGCCATCTGGAGAGATCATCGGATCGGAGCCAAAGACGTGCAGCGCGGTCACCGAGGAACCGTCCGGGTTCATCAATTCAATCTCATTCTTCTTCGCGTTGCGGGAGGCTATGGTGTCCATTTCGGGCGCGTCATGCCTGCCGGTGACGCCGCCAGCGTTTGAATCGACATCCGTAATGCTCCGCGTGGCGACCATCCCCATAGAGGGATCCGAGCCCACGAAGACGATCTTGTCTTTGAGCGTCTTGGGAGAGCCCGCGGCGGTGGTTGCACTTGGCACTGACGCTGGAGAGCTAACGGCTTGCTGCCCAAGGACTCCGGGCGTGAGAGTACTCAAAATAATGACCGAAAGCAGAGGAGAAGAAGCGGAACCAGAACGCGACATCGAACCAGCGCCTCCACGCAGGATAGTAGCCCGATTGACAGGCATGGGCAAGGGAGCGCGGCGATCTAAGGAAGGAACGCAAAACAAGAATGGCATAGCTTCGCGAAGCATCTGTCCACTGGACTGAACCCGTGAAAGCGCTTGCAAGCCGCTATGGCGCAGCAGCAGCCCGGCCATACGAGGGCCGTGTGCCCATCAGTTTGGCGTCACTTAACTGTTTGAGCTTGCCTTCGGCATCCATGGCGAACATCTGATATTCGCCGCTCCACTGCTCACAGCGGGGCTTCTCCTCGCCTGTCACGATTCCTTGCGATCCTAGGCGGTTCAGCGCCGAGAAAACAATCGTCCTTCCGTCCGGTGACCACGACGGAAAGCAGAAATCCTGGTGCTTGGAATGCGCTAGGCCGTGCGGATCCGAACCGTCGGGCCCCATGAGGAACAAGCCGCGATGATCGTCTCCGGTGGCTGATATGTAAACAATGGAACCACCGTCAGGGGCCCAGGCGGGATTGGAATCTTCGGCGTTGTGCTTGGTAAGGCGGCGCACGTTCGATCCATCGGAATTCATCCCATATATCTGGAAAATGCCGTCGCGATGAGAAGCAAACACAATCTGCTTCCCGTCGGGCGACCAGGAGGGATCCAGACCGTGGTCCGTCAATTTCTTGGGATTGGAGCCGTCGGCGTCCATGACCCAGATCTCGGGGTTTCGGCTGGGGTTAGTCTGAGCGAAGGCATAGTACGCGATCTTCTTGCCGTCACGCGACCAGGCTGGCCCGCAGGCGTCCCCTGTTTTCATATCAGTGATGCGTTTAGGGCTGCTACCGTCCGAGTTCATAACATATATCTGCGAGTAGATGCTGTCTCGCTGTGAACAATACACAATCTTCGACCCATCCGGAGACAGCATCGGGTCGGAGCCAAATATGTGCAGACGAGTGACGCCGGAGCCATCGGGATTCATCAAGGCGATCTCGCTGGTCTTAGGATTAGCGACAGCCCTGCTCTGCATATCCGGGGCATCGTGGGTCTCGGTCACCATTCCGCCCTGGGACATCCCGGTGGCTATATTCGAACTCTCGCCGATGGCTCCAGGGCCTGATTCGGCAACCGTAATGGTGCGCATCGAAGACACCCCAATCGAAGGGTCGGCGCGCACGAAAACGATCTTGTCTTTCATAGAAGCGGACGAGCCAGAGGCAGGCCTCGCCGCGGAAGAAGCGACACACCCAAGAATCACACAGGCTGCGAAGGCCGACAGAGACAAAAACGTGGAGCACGACATAAACCCTCCATCATGCCGGATAGTAGCTCGCTTTCGTAGTAAGCGCAAGCAAATCAAAACGAAGTTGTCAGCAGGAGGCAACGCCGGGCAACGACCCAGCGAAAAGCCACCAGCCTTCGGGCTGGTGGCTTAATTTTGACTCCGACAGTCAGCCCAAGGCTAGAAAACAAACCTCAAGCCAAACTCGATCTGCCGCGGCGCACCCAGAGAGTAAACGCCGGTCCCGTTTCCGACACGGAATGAGTTGTTTCCGCAAGCATTGGGGTCATTCGGATCGCATCTGCCGCCGCCCGGAGTGGTACCGTTGATCGAACCATTGCCGGCGCCGAACAGGATCCCGTTCATGGTATTCGGAGGTAGGTTGTAGTTGACGAAATTGGGGAGATTGTAGAAGCCCACACTCGGCTCTATCGTGAACCGATCATGGAATGTGTGCCTCCATGCTAACTTGAGGTCCAAAGCCCGTAACCAGGTGAAATTGACTTGGCTGCCAGGAGCAGCGTCGATCATGGGAGATACGCCGCCCAGCTCCTGGAGTTGGGCAGCCGTCATCAGGTTGTTCTGAACCAGGACGTTACCCGCAGGGGTCGGCTGGTTTCCCTGCGTTGTGTTGTAGTGGCTGATCAGCGAGTTTAACGAACTCGCGTCGGTGCCACGGTCAAACTGTCCCAGATGTGTTCCCGGTACTGGGTCGCCAACGCTACCGTCACCGGTGAAATCAGTGCGGAAAATTTCACCCACATCGCCGAAGTTCGGCGCCACAATGGCGCTGGACAACGGGCTATAGAAGTGCGCAATCAGACCCAGCCGGAAGCCGCCCGGAACGTCAGCGTAGCCGCCGAATGAGATCTGGTGCGTACGGTCCAGCAGTGCTGGACCGTAATACCTGCCAGGGTTGTTGTTATCAGCGGCTTGAAGAACGAAGTCCTGATCGCTATCCCCGGGGGTACCGGTGAACTGCGCTCCGCCCGTATTGCTGAAGTTGGATAGGCTGTAGGAGATTTGGAAGTTCAGCGCCTTCACACCCCGCATTGGATTGTTGACGTTTTGCGTCAGCTTCATCTGCAATGCGTTATAAACTGAGCGTCCAATCGGCTTCAAGAAAAACGCGGAGTTCTGGTTGGAGTTAACGCCTCCGAAGGCACACTTATGCCCAAGACCCCCCAAAGAAGGATCCTGGGCACAGCCCACACCGGCAACATCGCTCGGCGTTCCAAGGCCAAAAGAAACATAGTCGTCGATGCTAGCCCCCGCCGCAATTGCACAATCCACGCCAGCAGATCCAGCCGGGCAGCCGAATGCCGCATTCGTATCAGTGACCGCTTGGGTTGCACCTGCAAGATCGAAGGTAGAAATGTCACCTACCTTGTTAACGTCAATGGCTAGTAAGGTGCGAGTTTCAATATTCCGCAGGTAGTCGGCAGTGAGTACCATGCCGTGTCGGATTTCGCGCTGTATGCCGATGTTGATCTGCACCGAGCGCGGTGTCTTGTAATTCGGAGCGAACAAAAATGCGGGTTGACCAAGGCCCTCAGCCAAGAGGGTACCTGCGTAATTCGGATTTGGAGTGTGAGGATCGAAAGTATTTCCCGCTAGAACCTGTTGCCAGAAACCTAGGATCTGTGGGACCACGTCTCCGATGCGAACGTCGTTGCCGCAAATCCCAACGGGACTGATAGTGCCGCTGCTCACAGGGACCGGCTGCGGATTGCCGCCCGAACAAGCAGCTGTAACAGCATTAAAGGCGCCAGTCTGGAGGCGTGCCGGCCGATCAAATAGAACGTTGTTCCAGATCACGTTCTCAAAGAAGAGTCCAACCCCGCCACGAATCACGGTCTTGCCATTCTTGCTTGGATCCCAGGCAAATCCAATCTGCGGCGCGAAGTTCAGGTTCGCCTGCTTCACGCGATTTCCATAGCCGGGGAAGGCCGCATTGATGTTGGGGTCTGCGGGCAGATCGCTGTCCGTGCGTCCTGTGTCGCGGTCGTAACGCAAGCCAAGGCTGAGAGTAAGGTTTGGCTTTATTTTCCACGAGTCGCCCACATAAAGGCCAATGCGGTTGTCCGGACCCAAACCACCAGCTGGGAAGCCCAGAGCAGGCTGCAGCGTACTAAATCCCTGACCATTGCCGACGCGGAGCCGGCTCACATCCCAGTTCAACGGATTGGCAGCGCCAACAACGCCGCCATCGGTGTACGGCCCGGCATTCGCAAAATCAGAACATGATTCACTCCCGCTAGATCCACAATTCGACGCTGAGGTGCTAAAAGAAACCCGCGGCGCAGTCCCGTAGAAAGAAGCAAATCCGCCGCCCTGCACGTGATTGAAGGCCACCCCGTACCGAATCGTGTGCGAATGGATAATCTTGCTGCCGTCGTACTTGATTTCGCGGTTGGACTGGGGAGTGCTCTGGGGAGCAAGAAGGTTGGGGCCGACGAAGAACGACCCAGAGCTAATTTCCAAACCAGTGCAGCAGAACGGAAGAGCACTGTTGCCGACGGTTGCATCGACAATCTGGTTCTGAAATTTCAGGTACGAAAAACGTATGCTGTGAGAGAAAGACCCAGAATTGAAGTCAAACCCGACTACGTGCTGGCGAGTAATGTCTTTGTTGTCATAGAGGGAGAATCCAAGGCCAAAAGTCGCCAGCAGTGAGTTCTTGAAATAAGAGTAGCGATAGAAGGCTTTGGCGCCATTGCCCAGGTTATAGTCTACCTTTCCGATGAGATTGTCCTCGATAAAGGGTGAACTAAAACCAACACCGTCGCTGGCGAATGGCGTTCCAGCCAAAACAACCGGCGCAAACGATGCCTGCTTGGTGCGCTCCCCGTCTGCAAAGAAGAAGAGCTTATTCTTGATGACCGGTCCACCCAAACGGGCACCGTACTGTGAGCGCTGGTTGTACAAATCCTGTCCGCCGGGCGCAGCCGCACCCATCGAGTGATCGCGGAAGAAACCGAAGGCTTCCCCGTGGAGGGTGTTGGTTCCAGATTTCGTGGTCACGTTCACTGCGCCTGAGGACGTCAAATCTTGCGAGAGGTCCAGAGAAGACTGGCTGATCTGGAACTCGTCGATCGCGCTGGCCGGAACATCAGCGGTGGTCGTGCCCACGGTCTCGTCGCTGACGTCCACACCATCTACGTTGACGCGTGCCGTTCGCCCGAAGCGGCCCCCAAACGAAATTGAGGAATAGCCGGCTTTGGTGGGGTCAAAATTCTGTCCGTCCTGGATCTGCACGCCGGGTTCGAGCTGAGCAAGGTCAAGGAAGTTGCGCCCGTTGACGGGAAGGTTCTCGATCTGCTCGGAAGTGAGTACTCCTTGGACAGTCGCCTGCTCGGTATTGACCTGCACCGCGGAACCCTGCACTTCGACGACCGTAGTCTCCGCGCCAAGGGCCAACTTGGCATTCACAGTGGCAGTGTTGCCAACTTGAACCTGAACGATCTGGCTGACGGTGCTGAAGCCCTTTGCCGAAACCTGGACCTTGTAGCTGCCAGGGTCGAGCGGACCCGTACTGAAAGCGCCGGCCGAGTTGCTGGTAAGAGCGACAGTCTGATTCGTACCCGTGTTGACGATCACCACTTTGGCTCCGTCGACGACTGCGCCACTCGGATCAGTCACAGTGCCCACGATGCTTCCAGTACTAAGCGTGGTCTGGGCCGACACAAGAGTGGACGACAACATCAACAGCATGGCAATCAGCGTCAGGAGGCTAAATCGAGTGTTCGGGCGAGAGGAACTGAAATTCGACATCGTCCACCTTCCTTCTTTCGGAATTTTTCCCACGAATCTGTTACAGAATCCTGGTCTCTATTCAGAAATCTTCGGGTCGATTCCTTGGCGTGTCGCGGGAGACGCGACCAACCTCAACGGTGCAGCTCAACACGGATCAGGCCCTAGACACACAACACCACTCTATATGTGCAACTCACATAAGCAATTTGTGAACCAGCATTGTGTATAGAGTGGCAGACTTGATATATATCCATTTTAATCAATGACTTAGCCGCGTCCTGAATTGGAAACCACAATTCTGCCTAGTCCAATTTCCGAACTGTAAATCCCAAAAATTGTATTTACATTCTGGAAAAATGAAGCTTTTCTGTGTCTGGCCCGAGGATTGTAAATTCCTGTCAGCTATATGTCTGGCGCTGTTATGCACGGTTGGTCCAAAGGGACATTGAAACTTGGGCCGGCAGTTTAGTTGACAACTCCCACCGCGTTCTCAGAAGTCTGATTTGACGGTGTAATAGCCGGCGCGATGGCGGACCCGGTAATCGGCGGCGTCCGAGCTGCCGGATACGTTGACCTGAATGCGGCGGAATTCCGAATAGGAGGCGCGCTGTGAAGGATAGTAGGCAAGCAGATATTGGGTGCGGAGTTCGTCGCCGATTTTGCGAAACGCGTCATCTAGCTGGGAGGCGGACTTCGCGTAGTAATACTTGCCTCCGGTGTCTTCTGAAAGCTGAATCAGGGCATGCTCGCCCCCGGTTTCGCGGCCGGCGCTGGCTTCGATGGGAACCACGATAATGCTGTAGACCAGCGCTTCGGCTTCTTCGGCGGTGCGGGCGGCTTCCTTGTAGTCCACTTTGCTGATGGTGTCTCCGCCGTCGGTGATGAGCACGATCACCTTGCGTCCCTGACGGCGATCGAGCGCGCGCGAGGCCAGATAGATAGCGTCGTAGAGAGCGGTGGCTGCTCCGAGCCGAACATGGTCGATGCCCTCGTCGATACGCTTCAGGTCCGCAGTAAAAGGCATCGACAAGTTGACGACCTCACTGAAAGCGTAGACGGCGAGCGCGTCCACGGGCCGCATGATCAGGTGCGCAAAGCGCTTGGCCGAGGATTGTTCCAGCGGCAAGTCGCGGCGCGTGCTCAAGCTGGTGTCGAGCGCGAGCGCAATGGACAGCGGCAGGGCGGACTCCTTGTCGAAGACGGCGATCTTCTGCTCATGGCCGTCTTCCTGAACAGAGAAATTCTCTTTCTTCAGGCCGGCCACCGGGGCACCGTGAGCGTCCGTCACGGTGACGAATACATTCACTAGCTTGACATCGACTTTAAGGGTAGTTGCTGGTTCAGATTCTTGCTGCGAATTGCCGGGCTGCTGCCGTTCGGATGGCTTTTGCTGTGCGCGCGCGGCGACGTAGACCAGCAGCACTAGAGCCACGATCGCGGATTTTCTCATCGAATCATGCAATATATTTTGCGGAATTTGGCGCGGCTTTTTTTTGCACAATCTTACGGTAAGTTTTCGCGGAAAGAACCCCGAAATAGTCAGACCGCGAAGCAAGCCCGCAATGAAGCCGCCAAAAAACTGCTCACTTAGATGCGCGGCTGGCGGGATGGCTGCCTGAGCCCCGCTGAATTTCATCGGGGAAAGGCTCGCCGTCAGCCCACACCGCGCCGTCTTCAAAATATTCCTTCTTCCAGATGGGAACGGTGCGCTTGAGCGTGTCAATCAGCCAGCGGCAAGCGTCGAACGCAGCAGCACGATGGGCGGCTGCCACCACGATCAGCACACTGGTTTCGCCAATTTCGAGGCGTCCGAGACGATGTGCGAGGGCGACATCGCGAATTTGAAACTGACTCAAGACCTGCCCCGCCAAAGATTCCATCTGCTTGAGCGCCATCTCTTCATAGGCCTCGTAATCCAGATAGAGTGTCTTGCGTCCGCGGGTCTGGCTGCGCACTACACCCTCAAAGACCACGGCGGCGCCGTCCTCGCCGCGCTTGATGCCGGCTAGCACTTCCTGCGTTTGGATAGGCCCGCGCACGATGGCGCAGTGCGCCGTTTCGCGCCGATTCCCTCCGCCGGACGCAATGCGGCCATCTTTGCCTCCACTTACCGGCGGCAAGATCGCCACCTCATCGTTCGACCTCAGCTTCGTCTCTGCACTCGCATACTCTTGATTGACCGCCAGCGCCAGCGAAGGCAGCGATTCGCGAAGCCGCGGAATCTGTCTCTCGTAGTGCGCGAGTAAATCTGCGACCGATGCGCCCTGATCGAGATCAAGCGTGTCGCCGGCTTTGCCAACCAGGTCCTTCAACACGCCGAAAAAGAGAACACGCACGCGCATGAGGATATTGCTATCGCTAGTCTATCGTGACTTCAGCGGGCACTGCGGGGGATCCGAACAGAACAAAATTGCCAGCCCTCATGGGGGACTGGCAACCATTCCGCCCTGACAAAATTCGTTCCCGTTTAATGACCGAGTCGCGAGGTGAGCACTCGCTCGGGCTCTTGTACGGGCAGCGTGGGTTCGTAGTCCTGCTTGGAATCTTTCGGCGGCGTAGACAGGATCTTGGCCGCCGCCCCCTCCGCCACAGCGGGCAAGGACACGCGCAAAGCTTCATCAATGGTCTTCACGTAATGAACGTTGAGGTTCTCAAGCTGGTCGGGCGTAAGGTCTTCCTCAACGTTCATCTTGTTTTCCGCAGGCAGGATCACGTCGGTGACGCCGGCACGCTTGGCGGCCAACACTTTTTCTTTAATCCCACCAACGGGCAGTACGTTGCCACTGAGTGTGATCTCGCCAGTCATCGCCGTGAGAGGCTGAATGCGTCGCCCGGACAACAAAGAAACCAAGGTCGTGGCCATGGTCACGCCAGCCGACGGACCGTCCTTCGGGATGGCCCCTGCGGGCACGTGAATATGGATGTCATGGTTGGCGAAAAAGTCTACAGCAATGCCGAGTTGGGCGGCGTTGGAACGAACCCAGGTCAGCGCCGCCTGCATGGACTCCTGCATCACCTGGCCGATCTGTCCCGTCATGGTGAATCCGCCCTTGCCTTTCATGGCATTGGCTTCCACGAAGAGCACATCACCACCGGCGGGCGTCCAGGCTAGGCCCACAGCAACTCCGGGGCGTTCTGTGCGCTCGGCGATCTCGCCTTCGACGCGGATCTTAATCCCGCCTAGGAACTCTTGCACAATTTCCTTCGAGACGATGAGTTTCTGACTCTTACCTTCGGCCAGCCGCCGGGCCTGCTTACGGCAAATGGTGCCAATGGTGCGTTCGAGACTGCGGACACCGGCTTCGCGCGTGTAATGGCGAATGACATAGCGAACCGACTCCTCGGGGAATTCGATCTGCTCTGCGGTAATGCCGTTTTCCTCTACTTGTCGCGGAATCAAATACTGAAACGCGATGTGGACTTTTTCTTCTTCCGTATAACCCTGAAGCTCGATGATCTCCATGCGATCGCGCAGCGGCTCGGCGATGGGGTCGAGCATGTTGGCCGTCGTAATGAACAGCACTTTCGAGAGATCGAAGGTCACATCCAGGTAGTTGTCGCGGAAGCTGGAGTTCTGCTCGGGATCTAGAGCCTCCAACAGGGCGGAGGCCGGGTCGCCGCGGAAGTCTCGCCCGACCTTGTCGATTTCGTCGAGCATGAAAACAGGATCTTTGGTCTCCGCACGGCGAATGCCCTGAATAATTTGTCCCGGCAGTGCGCCGATATAAGTGCGGCGGTGGCCTCGGATTTCTGCCTCGTCATGCACGCCGCCGAGGGACAACCGGACGAACTTCCGGCCCAGAGCGCGCGCAATGGACTTGCCCAGCGAAGTCTTGCCGACGCCCGGAGGTCCGACGAAGCACAAGATGGGGCCCTTCATATTAGGTTTCAAGCGTCGCACCGAGAGATAGTCAAGGATGCGGTCTTTGACTTTCTCGAGATCATAGTGATCGGTGTCGAGAACTTCCTTGGCCTTGGGGATGTCCACCTCTGCGCCGGAGGTCTTGGACCATGGCAGCACAGCCAGCCACTCGATGTAATTGCGGGTGAGTGAATAATCAGCGGCCATTGGCGACATGCGCGAGAGACGGCCCAGCTCTTTGAGCGCTTCTTTCTTCACTTCATCGGGCATGCCAGCTTCTTCGATCTTTTTCCTTAAGTCTTCGACATCGCGCTGGCCTTCGTCCTGCTCGCCCAATTCCTTCTGGATAGCCTTCATCTGCTCGCGCAGGTAGTATTCGCGCTGAGTCTGCTGTACACGGTCTTGCACTTCGGTCTGAATCTTGTTGCGAAGCTGCTGCACCTCAAGTTCTTTGGCCAGGTGCTGATTGATCTTTTCGAGACGCACCCGGACATCAATGGTCTCAAGCGTGTCCTGTTTGTCTGAGGTCGAAAGTGAGGGCAACGATGAAGCAACGAAATCCACCAGGCGGCCAGGCTCGTCGATGTTCATGGCGACGGTAGAGAGTTCGTCGGACAGCGTAGGGGATCCCGCAACGATCTGCTGGAAGAGCGTGAGCACGTTACGCTGCAGGGCCTCTATTTCAGAACTGGGTGCGGGCGCTGTCTCGGGCACAGGCGAGACCCGCGCGCGCATAAAAGGGGTCAGTTGCGTAAACTCGGTCAGTTGCACGCGCTCCAGGCCTTCTGCAAAGACAAACAGGCTCTGATTGGGCATCTTGACGACTTTGTGAACTATGGCCGAGGTCCCAAACGAATAGAGATCGCTGGGCTGGGGCGAATCCACGCGCGCTTCGCGCTGCGCCACAACAACGATGGTTTTGTCTTCTCCCAGCGAGTTGATCAACTGGACCGAACTTTCCCGACCCACCGTCAGGGGCAGCACCGCGTGAGGGAACAGAACCGTATCGCGCACCGGCAGAACAGGGAGAGGCTGTTGTTCTTGCGTTTCGTTGAGCTTAGGGGGACGCTCTGGTACGGGGTGCTGGCTCATGATGCTCCTTGAGTGTAACTCACTCAACTTTAGATGACACGCTTTCCAGGAAGGATGCAGGCTCCCGGTCGATTAAGTCAACGTACTGGATTCTAACGATCTCGCGTCCGCGTTTGCATATGCCGAAAGTACTCCGGCGTCAGTTCCAACCGCAATTGGCGCGAACCGGAGTCTGACTGTAAACCCTCGGCACTAACGGCGCCAAATCGTTGAGCCCGAAACTCGTTTCCAATCCTGTCATTGGTCAATGAGAGGAATTTAAGCCCGGCAAAACGACGCGTTGAAGCGAGCTGCTCGGTAGTGTGAGCCTTTATGAGTCTTTCCGCAAGCTTTGGATGGCAAAGCCGGGACTTGGGCTGCCGATTTTTCTGTACCGCTTCGTGAAAACTCAATCCAAACTTTTACGCAGCGGGATAAATTCCCAGTACCTTCACAAAATCGGCGACCTCACCAAGATGGTGCAGGGCATTGCGTGCGGGCTCATCGTCTCCACGCAGAAAGTCCACGTAAAAGACGTACTCCCATGGCCGGCCGCGCATGGGCCGGGACTCGATCTTGCTAAGGCTGATATCGCGCAACGCGAACACGCTCAGCGCCTTGAAGAGAGCGCCGGGTACGTTTTTTACTTTAAAAGCGATGGAAGTCTTGTCAGCGCCGGGCAGCATGCGGCGGGAGTGCGTACCGGTGCTCGACGCATTCCCTGACAGTGGACTTTGCCTCCGCTTGTTCAGAACAAGACTGTTTAGCTTGGTATTCCCTTTGCGCAGCAAAAAAAACCGGGTGTAGTTGCGCTTGTCGTCCTCAATGCCGGCCAGCAGAATCTTTCCGCCATATTCGCGGGAGGCCTGGCGCCCGGCAATTCCTGCGGCATCTTTCAGCTTCTTGGCAAGGACGTGCTTCACGCCGCCAGCCGTGTCATAGAAAGGCACTGGCTCGATTCGTGGATGGCGCCGGAAAAAAACCCGGCACTGATCAAGGGCCACAGGGTGGGACAGTACGCGGCGCACGGATTTAAGCTTTACTCCCGGCGCTGCGATAACGTTGTGCACGATGCGAAGCAGAAATTCGCCCTGGATGAAGACCTCGCGTGCGACCAGAAGATCCGCGTGCTCAGCCACAGTGCCTGCCAGCGTATTTTCGATCGGAATGACTGCGGCGGCAGCGGTCCCGCGCTCCACCCTATCGAATACCTCGACCGAACGAGCACAAGGAACTACGGTGCATTGGGGCAGCATACGTCGCGCTGCCTCGTGGCTGAAAGAACCGAGTTCGCCCTGGATGGCAACTTTCATGTGAACGGCAGGATACCTGACGAATCCAGGAGATCCAACTAGAGAGCCTATTTTCGTCAATCTCTTGGAGATTTTCGGGCTATGCCAACAAATGGTTTTGCGGCCAACTCTTTTTGCAGCACCAGAGCATCTGTCCCATTCGAATAATAACGAGGCAAAGTCTGGATCACGTCGTAGCCGTGGCGCTTGTAGAAGCCAAGGGCTGAGACATTGTCCACAGCCGTCTCTAGCGCTACCGCGAATGATCCAGCGGAGCGCAGGCGATCTTCCGCAGCTCGCAACAGCAGCGATCCTATGCCGCAGCGCCGGCCAGCGGCCACCACGTCGATGGTGATGATGTGCCCGACGCCTCGTCTGCCAACTTCAGCCACAATAAAACCGGAAATCGATGCCCTGGCAACGTCTCCCGATACATGGCCTTGTACAGCCGCTCTACCGCTTCCCGCGTAATCTGTTCCGTCAGTCGACTCGCTTCCATCGCTTGCCACCAACGTAAAAGAGCCGCTGCGGCGCTGGTAAAACTTTAGCTCCTTCCGCGAGTAGGAAATTCCCGGCGGAAAACACTCCTGATCAATGCGCCAGAGCGTGTCAAAGTCTTCAAGTTGGAAATCGCGAACGGTCGCACTCACGTTGTCATTGTAGGCCCCGCAAGCCGGTCGCCTCAGGGTTTCCCCGTAGCAACGCTGGCCAGCAGAGCGGCATCTGAACTCCGGACGCGAGATAGGGACGGCGTTAGGATGAACGAAAAATTTTTCCGCAGGAGCGGGGTTGGTAGCTTAATTTGTGCCCTCTTGGGCCTTTGCGCGTGTAACAGTGTTAGCGGCAGTCCCTCGCACAATCCAGGCACACCGGTTCAGCCGCAGATAACACTATTTACCGCGAGTCCTACGACCGTAAATGGAGGCCAAACCACCACCATCACCTGGGCTACCACCAATGCCACATCGGTGACGATTGCTCCTCCAGTGCCGCAAACCGACGATACCGGCTCGCTGCCCACTTCCGGATCCTCCATCGTACCGGTGGTGTCCACCACGACATTCACCCTCAACGCCTCGGGCCGGGGGGCACGGCGGTGCCCCAGACCACCACCGTGACGGTTCCTCTCACGCTGAGCCTGAGCGCATCCCCGAGCACGATTGCCGCAGGAACGACGGTGACACTGAGTTGGCAGATTACGGGCGGCACCCCGACCGCGCTCTCCATCGACAATGGTGTGTGCGGACCATGCACACCGCTGTCCCAAGGCTTTGCTACCGTTAACCCTGTCACTACCACAACCTACAACGCCACTGCCACGGCTGCAGATGGCAGTACCGTAACCGCATCTGCGACGGTTACGGTCAGCGCCGCGAATTCAGGCGTCATCAAGCACATCTTCTTCCTGCTTCAGGAGAACCGCTCGTTCGATATGTACTTTGGGCCACTGGGAGCGTATCGGACAAGTCGGCTTGCGCGATTCAACATTACCGATACGCAAACAGTGGAGAGCTTCAATCCTAACGTGACCCTCACGAATTCCCATACCGGAGTGACGGTCACCCCGTTTCATGAACTCACGGAGTGCACCGAGAATTTATCGCCAGCCTGGGATGAGAGCCACCACGATACGGGGCTCGCCGGAGGCGACAAGGCCTGGGCCACGACCACCACCTTCAACGATAATTCTTTCGGCATGAACAAGTTTCTCGATACGACCGGGTCAGTGCCGCAATAATTCGATCCCAACGGCACTCGCGCCATGGGCTACTACGATTCGACTGACTTGCCCTACTACTACGACCTGGCTACGTTCTTTGGCACCAGCGACTCGTGGCACTCGCCCGTCCTGGCCAATACGGTGCCGAACCGCATGTACCTGATGGCGGGGACCTCGTTCGGCCACGAATATCCCGACCTGGATTCTAACCATCCCAAGTACGCCGCCAAGACCATCTTTCGCGCCATGAACGACGCCAACGTGAGCTGGCTCTACTACTATCATGCTGGAATTTTCCTGGCCAACTTCGCTGACTTTCAGGATCCCGCCATCCAGCCCAAGACCTTCCCGGACACCGACCTTCTCGCCAGACTCGGGGGCCAGTGCAGCGGCAATCCCTGCGATCCCGACAAAGCGATTCCGCAGGTAGTGTTCATTGACAGCCCCTCCGGCGGCAGCGGCCTCGATGAGCATCCCGACAACAACATCCAGAGCGGCGCTGCCTACGTGCAGTCGATCATCTCGGCGCTCATGAACAGCGATGCCTAGCAGGACTCAGTTTTCATTCTGAGCTATGACGAAGGGGGCGGCTTGTACGATCATGTGCCGCCGTTCATGGTTCCGGCGCCTGACAACAATCTACCTGGGCACTGCCCCGATGCGAATAATGGCTCCACTGGCTACTGCACGCTGGGGAATTTGGGCGGAACCTTTGATCTTACCGGCTTCCGCGTACCGGTGATTGTGATCTCGCCCTTCGCGATTCCGCACTTTGTGTCGCACACTCGGCGTGACTACACCGCGATTCTGGCGTTCATTGAGAAGACATTTAATGTGCCGGCCCTCACCGCCCGCGATGCTTACTGGCAAGATCCATCTCTCGACATGAGCGAGTTCTTTGACCTCAAAAATACCCCAAGTCTGCACCCGCCGGTGAGTACCGGTCAAACTGACTGGACAAAACTCTTGGCCAATCAGACCATCACCGGCCAGTGTGACCCGAAGCTTGAATCTGGACCGTAATAAAGAGTGCCGCCCGGACCTGGCCTGTGCGACCAAACCCAAAGAGGCCGACCGACGTTCTAAGACGGCTCAGGAATAAGCGGCCCGTTTTTCCACAGCCAGGTTCCCGGTTCTTCCTCAAATGAAGGGAATGGAGTCCACCCTCTTGCTTCGTCCGCAACCTCAGACGTACCATCAGCATCAGAGAGAACATCTTGCTCCAGCTACTCCTGATCGACGCTGCCTCCGCAGGCGCGGTCTTGGCGCTTTGGTATTTCGTGTTTTCCGCCTACAACCGTCGGAAGGGCGCGGTGGCGCTGCATTGGGTGCAATCCGCCTGCGCGGGCAAGGGACGAATCGTTGAATGGCGTTGGCTGGGTAGTTCGCGCCTGCATGCGCGCTTCCGCTTTCCCTCGCGCTGGTTCGAGAATGCCCGCGTCACTATGAAGTTTCGGCCGCGGGCGTTGCCGGTGCAATGGCTGATGAGCTGCTGCCGTCACCAAAAAGAAACCCTGACCTTTGAGGCAGATCTCGATCGCACTCCCGACTTTCATCTGGAGGTGTTCCGACACCGCTGGTGCGCCCGTAGCCGCGGCTCTTCACCGGGACGAGACCAACGCGAATGGGAGGTATGCGAACCTGGTCCCATCATTCTGACCACCCGCACGCACTGGAAGCAAGATCCCGCACCTGAACTGAATGCACTGATGGCCGCACGGCAACAGAACGTATTGCAGGTGCGTTTCCGACCAGAGTCCCCGCAATTTTCTGCCACAGTAACGCTCGATTCGCTGTCTGACCCGCAGGCCGCTGCCTGTTTCCTCACCGCGATGCGCGAACTGGCTGCGGAAGCAAAAGCTCATCCACAGTGAGGGCATGGCACTTACCGGGGCCGTTCTTCGACAGTCCCCGCAGATTTAGAGTCCACCCGGATAAAACCCTTTTATCCACCTCATCAGCTTTTTCGATTGGCACGGTTCGCAAGCTCGCGATATTCTGAAGCGTTGCAACCAGCCATTAAGGTCCCCATCAGTCTGGATTTAGCCAGCACGGAGCACAGGCAGAGCATTGGCAAGATACTCGGAGACGAAGGAGATTCATGTCCAACGAACTACGCAATTTTCTGGCACTCTCGTATGACGAGCTCGAAGAACTGAATCTGAAGGCGAAGGAGCAGCGCCGGAACCGCGTCGCAACTCACAAGGTCCAGGAAGAGCGGCTCAAGTATTTGACCGATGAAAAGCGGATCAAGGCGGTCACCGTGCTTTTCAGCGATCTCGAAGGCCGCCTGCACATGCTTGACTATGACAAGAAGTTCCTCATCAGGAGTTGGGACAACCTCACCTTCGATGGATCTTCTATCCGGGGATTTACGGCGCAGCGCGAAAGTGACTTGCGGCTGGGGATTGACTGGGGCGCGTTCTACTGGGCTCCAGCTGATGTCTTTGGCTCGGGCAAAGTCCTGGTCTTTGGCGAGGTCATCGACAAGGGTGGCACGCCTTACACTGCCGACATTCGCGGCGTATTGAAGGGTTACGCCAACGACCTTTACAAGAAGAAACGTTACACTCTGAATGCCGCCAACGAAATCGAGGGCTTTCTTTTCAAGGGCGCCGATGCTGAGCGCCGCTACCACGAAACGCTGAAGTTCGAATACGTCAACACTGGCGGATATTATCATTCCCTGCCCGGCGATCCGCTGCGTACGTTTATCGATACGACGGCGGAAGTACAGCGGGCGATGGGGTTCCAGAACGAGAAGGACCATCCCGAAGTCGCTCCCTCACAGTTCGAAATCAACTATGGATACGGCGAGGTCGTGGCCGCCGCCGACCAGATTCAGCTTTACAAGCTGATCTGCCGCCAGGTGGCGACCCACATGGGGCTGACGGCATCGTTCCTGCCTAAACCGGTGGTGGGAGTGAACGGCAGCGGCATGCACACGAACGTTTCCATCAGCGAGAACGGCAAGAACCTTTTCTGGGACGCCAAGGGCCAAGAGAAGCTCAGCAAGATGGGCTGGGCTTTCCTGGACCGCATCCTCACGCATGGGAACGACATTTGCTTGCTGCTGAATGCCAGCGTGAATGCCTATCGCCGTCTCGACCCGCACTTCGAGGCGCCAAACCAGCTTAAGGCTTCGCCAGTGGACCGCGGCTCGATGATTCGCATTCCCATCGGCAACGAGAAGAGCATGCGCGTCGAGGTTCGCTCCGTGGCTCCGGACGCGAATCCGTACCTGGTGATGCTCTCGATCTTTAAGACTGGGATCGACGGCGAGACGGCGAAGATCAAAAACCTGCGCCAAGCCGAGCGCTATTTGCCGGACAACATTTATGACGCGCTCGCGAACTTCCGCAAAACAGACTGGACGACGACGCTTCTCGGAGAAGACGTAAAAGATCGCTACGCGGACCTGAAACAGGCCGCTGCCGATCGCTGTCCGCGATCTCTCGGATCGTTCGTGAAAGCTCCCGAAGTGCAGTTCCATCACGAGGTTTACAACCAGTTCCTGTGGAATCTGTTCTAGGACGAAGGCAACCTGAGAAGAAAGAGGCGGCGCCTCCTAAGAGCAAAGGGTAGGCACCGCTGAATCTTACACCTGTGCTAGATTCAGATGTTTCATGGACGCCGCCCCCACCATCTCTACCCAAGGCTTGACTCGCCGCTTCGGAGAACTGATTGCCGTCGACGACGTCAGCTTGCGCGTCGCAGCGGGACAGTTTTTCGGATTCCTGGGTCCCAACGGCGCGGGCAAGTCCACCACGATCAAGATGCTGACCGGCCTCTTGGCTCCCACCGCTGGCCGCATCGAGATTCTCGGAGTGGATCTAGCGAACAACCCGGTCGAAGTGAAGCGGCAAATCGGAGTTGTCCCGGAAGGCATGGCGCTATTCGGACGGCTGACCGGAGCGGAATTCCTCAATTTTGTGGGTCGCATGTATGGCCTCGAGCGCGAGACTGCTGCCAAGCGTACCGCTGAATTGCTCGACTTTACGCAGCTCGCAGATCAGCCCCAAAAACTGGTCGCCGATTATTCCCACGGCATGCAGAAGAAGCTGGCGCTGGCGGGGGCCGTCATCCACGGGCCGAAAGTCCTGTTTCTCGATGAGCCCTTCGAGGGTGTGGACGCAATCGCCTCCGGCACCTTGAAGTCCATGTTGCAGCGTATGATCGCGCGCGGAGCCACGATTTTTCTGACCTCGCATGTGCTTGAGATCGTGGAGAGGCTTTGCAGCCACGTCGCCATCATTCATCAAGGACGACTGGTGGCACAGGGATCTCTGGATGAACTTCGCGCCGGCGTGGAGGCACAGACCTCGGACGGCCGGTCGCAGCCATCATCCGGCGAAAAGCTCACGCTCGAACAGATTTTCTTGCGCACGGTGGGCGGTTCGTCCCGGTCGGAGCAGGAACTGTCGTGGCTGGGATGAACCGGGCATGCCCATGAGCGTGCTGAGAGCAGTGACATTAGCGCAGAACAGGGAGTCTGAGCCGACGCTCACGCTGCGTCGTCTTTTTTATTTTTTAGGAAGAGGCCAGGGACTTAATTCGCACGCGATACCGTTGAAACGAAGCAAGCCACAGGCGAGCTCCGCTTCATCCAGTCGCTCAAACCGATCCACTTCAATTCGATTATTGGGATCGACATAGCGCAAGGCTGGATCGTCATCAACCAAGCCCCCGCCGGGCTCAGGCACGGTGTCGAGGATGGCGCCGCAGCTAGCGCAGGGTTCAGCGTCCGCATTGTTTGTGCTGCGACAAAAACCACAAACTCTTTCCGACTCCATCTTCTAGACCCTCGTCAACATAAAACGAAAGCGGCACTCAATCGATCAGACAAGAATGAACCAATTTTGTAATGCTTTCGTGCTACTTGCATTGGCGGCGACACCAAACATTCGGCGACGATCAATTGTACAAACAAAAATGGATTCAAATCTGTGCAGGGCGTATTGGATCAGGATCAGGCTCCTGTACGGGAGCGTGTGGGTCCTCTGGCTCCTTCGCGGGTTCCTTGACGGGAGGCGGCGCAGGCTCCGGTGGCGTGCGCAGGTTCATTGCGGAAGGTTCCCAAAAGTCTGCTCCCGTCTCCAGAAACCGCGTTGCGTCGTTGAAGAAACTAGTTCGCCCAATCATGGCTCCGGACTCCGGTATATTTGCAATTCTGGCACCTTTCCGCCGCAAGCGCTACGCCTCGAGAAGGGGACAGATTTCTACCCCTTTTTTCGTAGGCTCGATTCGGTCTCGTGGCGGATTGATCGAAATATGTCCTCTCCGCTAGCATCGTGATTCAGCAGTGAACGTCTCCTCCCCAAAGAGACTGACTTCCCGTCGAGTGCGTCGGGGGAACGGAATGTGGGGCTGAGAATTACGGGCTGAGAGTTATGGAACGGAAGCTCACCATCGCCGACATCATACTCATAGCCGGCACTCGCATCGCATGGGGTGCCGGGATCGGCCCTCTGCTCTCAAGCCGGCTAAACAATGATCTACGCAAAGCTGCTGGATTGGCTCTCACCCTGATTGGAGGCCTTACTACGATTCCGCTGGCCTGGGGCGTGATCGGCAAAAAAGGTGCGCTGGAGATCAAGCAAGCCGCCTAGACGAGCGTGAAAATGGGGAACCACAGCGCGATTTACCTAGAAGTCAGCAAGCACTCATCTCCAAGCAAGTTGAGTCCCGAGCAACGGGCCGAGGAAGCAGGTAAGTATGGCAGTGAAACTGAACAGGAGTGCATTCGAGCACGCCAAAGAGCTCGTCGGCAAAGGAAAAGTCGTAGTAGACGAAAGAGACGCATGGAGCGAGCACCAGCCATCCGCTCAAGAAGAAAACGAGTTTATCGACACCCACGGCTTCGGCCAGTATGGGAAGTGGCATTTGGGAATCGACAACGAAGAACCCAAAAATACCAAGAAACATTACAAATTTCCTTATGGAGATTTCGAGAAAGTGCACCGCTGTGCGTTGCTTTCCGCGAAGAGCCGCGCCGGACAATACAAGCACTTTGATATTGAGCGTGCGGCCGCACATTTGCATGGCATGATTGAGGAACTGGGACTGAAGGTCGCCTGAGACGCGGTTGGATTTGACCTCTGCCCCTACCAAGGAGCATTCTCTGCAGCAACATCTCTACCTGAGTGCCGCGCATGAGTGAGCTCGATCTCACGGTACATGCCCGCCGTCAACTCGCGGCCATCGCCAGCTTGCGCTGGCGACTCTTCATTAACTCCTTACGCACGACGCGCGGCAAGCTGGAATTCCTGTCGCGCGGACTGGTATCGTTGGCCTTCCTGCTGGGCGGTCTGGGTGGGTGTTTGGGTATGGCCGCGGGAGCATTTTATTTCCTCTCCGCAGGCAAGCCTGAGTTGCTCGCACTCTTGTTATGGCCCGTATTCTTCTTTTGGCAAGTCTTCCCGGTGATGGCGACGGCTTTCACCAATAATCCTGATTCTTCCGATCTCCTTCGCTTTCCTCTGAGTTACCGCTCGTACTTTCTGGTTCGTCTGGCCTACGGCTCGTTCGACATAGCGCCCGCACTCGGCAGCATGTGGCTGGCAGGGATTTTCCTGGGTATCGGATTTGCCCGCCCGACCTTATTGCCCTGGGCCGGATTGGTGTTGCTGGCATTTGCGTTGGTTAATTTGCTGATCATGCAGATGGTCTTCGCCTGGGTGGAACGCTGGCTGGCGCGGCGGCGGACACGAGAAATCCTTGGGGTGCTTTTCATTCTCCTGATGCTAAGCCTTCAGCTGATCGGGCCGCTGATGGAGCACTTTGGCAGGCGCTCGCGGCCCGAGATGACTCGCTGGATCGAACTGCTGAGGGCAACCCAGGCTCTGTTCCCTCCAGGCTTGGCGGCTGATGCTATCGCCCGGACAGCGCGCGATGATTTTATGTTAGGGTTCAGCGCTTTCTTGCTCTTATGCGCCTTTGGAACCACAATTGGTTATTTTCTGCATCTGCGCCTTGGCGCGCAATATCGTGGCGAGAACCTTAGCGAAGTTGCCGCGCGATCCGCCTCAATGCGACCCCAGTCGCTGCGCCTGGGCTGGAATCTGCTGGGACTCCCACCATCCGTTGCAGCCGTCTTTGAAAAGGAGATTCGGTATCTTGCACGCAGCGGCCCCATGCTGCTGACCCTGATCATGCCCATCTTTATGCTAGTGATCTTCCGTCTGGGACCGATGAGCCGCCAAGGGAGCTTCTTCGCGCGGGCGCCCAACATGGCTTTCCCTGCTGCGGCAGGATATGCGCTATTGATATTGACAAACCTCGTTTACAACAACTTCGGTGGCGATGCCGCAGGAATACAATTTTTCTATGCCTCTCCGGTTCGTTTCGCACAAATAGTTCTGGCGAAAAATCTCACCCACGCGACAATCCTGGTCCTTGAAATGGCCCTCGCATGGGTGGCCGTGACTTACCTTTACGGTCCGCCTGCGCCTGGCATCGCCCTGGCCACACTCGCCGGACTGTTGTTTGCCACTCCCGTGAACCTAGCCGCAGGAAATTTGCTCTCGATCTA
>WNFD01001671.1_pt1 | contig 23105 bp, 22 predicted proteins | sample 5400491 | NCBI WGS metagenome assembly WNFD01 (sample SAMN13153343, study PRJNA577476) | soil metagenome | isolation source: 120 cm saprolite under Douglas fir tree site 2 hole 2 replicate 2 | place: USA:California | collected 2015-04-18
GGTCGAACGGTGGCCTGGAGATCAAGATCACCCCACTCCATGGCAAAAATCTCCGCTTCTGCGGGTCGCCCCCTCCATTACTGCCGGGTAGGCCGCAATTTTGAAACAGCCCGTATAGCACGTAAAACTCGAACCGCTAACCTGGTCATGGGGCGGGGGCGGTGAGCCAGTGAAGGAGGAGGCGGGTGCCGAAGCCGGTGCCGCCCTTCGTGATCTCCCCGTCGTCCGAGGCGGCGCGTGCGGGCCCGGCGATGTCCAGGTGAGCCCACCGCCGTGCCCCGGTGAACTCGCGCAGGAAAAGCGCGGCCACGATCGAGCCGGGAGATCCTGGCGCCGCGCCGTTGCCCGCGCTTGCGATGTGGGCGAGGTCCGCCGTCGCCGAGTCCAGGGCGCCACGGTAATCCCCGGCTAGCGGCATCCGCCACAGCTGCTCCCCGGTGGCGTGGCTCGCGGCGAGCAGCGCCGCGGCGAGCGCGTCATCGGTCGCGTAGAGCGCGCCGACCGTGGAGCCGAGCGCGATCCGTGCCGCTCCCGTCAGCGTGGCGATGTCCACCACGACGTCAGGGTCGAGTGCCGCATCCGCGTAGGCCAGCGCGTCGGCGAGGACAAGGCGCCCCTCCGCATCGGTGTTGAGCACCTCAACCGTTCGCCCGCCATAGTGAGTGATCACGTCACCCGGGCGCATCGCGGACCCGGACGGCATGTTCTCCGCGGCGGCCACCAGGCCGGTGACCCGCGACCGTACCCCGAGAACGGCGAGGGCCGACATCGCGGCAATCACCGCCGCCCCGCCTGCCATGTCGGTCTTCATGAGCTTCATGCCGTCGGTCGGCTTCAGCGAGAGTCCCCAGCACGACGTGCCTGTCCCACCCGGGCGGCTGATAGCTGAGCTCTATGAGCCGGGGCGGCCGGGCCGACCCGGAGCCGACTGCCAGGATGCCGCCAAAGCCCGCGGCGGCGAGATCGCGCTCAGCCAGCACGCGCGCCGCGATACCGGAGCGCTCGGCAACGGCGCACGCCTGCGTGGCCAGCCATTCCGGGGTCTTGCGGGCCGACGGCGTGTTGACGAGGTCGCGGGCGAGCACGACCGCATTCGCGATCACCGCTGCTCGCTCGACAACGGCGTCACGATCCCGCGGTCCGGTCACAAGCAAGCCGACCGATCCGCCGTTCCCGCCCGGGGCGAGGCCCTGCCCGACGGGCTGCGCGGCTGCTCCCGAGGTATCCCGTCCGGCGGCGCGCGACTTCATCGAGAACGTGTAGCCGCCGAGCAGCAGGCCCTCAACGAACGCATGGACGCCTTCGTCCGGCGCGTCCGCCACCGCCGTGGTGATGGCCCCGCGCCCGGTGGTACCCGCGGTACCCGCCAGGCGACGTCCGAGCGCGGCGCCCGCGCGGCGCAGCGCGGTCGGTGACCCGTCACCGATCCCGAGGAGGACGACACGGACGAATCCGGAATCCGGCTCGGCGGGGACGTCCCTTACCTCACCTGCCTTCCCCGACATCCCGTGGCGCTCGGCGAGCTCGCCGACGCTGGCATGGAGATACGTGTCAAGATCGGCGACGACGAGCTCCCCCGACCCGGCACCCTCTGAGGTATCGACCTGGGAGGACGACGCTTCGCGCCCCCCAGTACCCCCCGCGGTTCCGACGGGCACGGCGATCATGACTGCGTCATCCGCGCTCCCTGTCGCGGCTGCGATCTGGTCACCGAGCGGCCGTGAGCCGACCGCGGGCAGCACGGTGATCTTGATGTCGACCGGCAAGGGTCAGCCGACGACGGACTTGAGCGCGTCACCGAGCTGCGTCGCCTCGTCGGCCGACAGCTCCACGACCAGCCGGCCGCCGCCCTCCAGCGGGACGCGCATCACGATGCCGCGGCCCTCCTTGGTGACTTCGAGCGGACCGTCGCCTGTCCGCGGCTTCATCGCCGCCATCCTGCATCCCCTTCCTTCCTGGGGTCGCCGCGAGACCCTTCGGGCGCCTCAGGCGCCGCGGTCCCGGCACCTGCGGCGGAACCGGCCAGCCACAACCGTGTCGATCAGTCGCGCCTATTATCCCGTGTTCGGGCGCGGAATGGTAATGATCGGTTTCTCGCGCGGCAAGCCCGGACCTGCGGTATGGGCCGCTTCGCACGACACGCCGGCGCCACTGACACACCAGACGGCCCGACACGCCGGCGCCGCAACCCGGCCCGCGGCTCAGTGCGGAGCGGCTCCCGCCACGCGACACTAGGGAGGTGGATGCTCGCTCGGCACTCTTCGACCTCTATGGTGACCACTTGCGTTCGCGCGGCGCGCACGCTCCGGTATCCGCGCTTGTGCGGCTGCTTGCCCCGCTCGGGATCACGGCACCCGCCGCGCGGACCGCGGTTTCCCGCATGGTGCGGCAGGGGTGGCTGGATCCGGTACGGCTGCCAGGCGGAGCCGGATACGGTCTCACCCCGCGTGCCACCCACCGGCTCGACGAGGCGGCGGAACGGATCTACCGCCACGATGAACGCGAGTGGGACGGCCGGTGGCACCTTGTCGTGGTGGAGCGCACGCGCGAGCGGGCGCGCAGGGAACGGCTGCGGGCAGCCCTGGCGTACCTTGGCTACGCACCGCTCGACGAGACGACGTGGATAAGCCCGCGGCAGTCGCCGGAACTCGAGGGCCTGCTCGAGACCGAACGCGCGCGCGCCGAGCGGTTCGCCGCCGCCTATGACGGCGATCCGCACGGACTGGTCGCCAGGGCATGGGACCTTGACGGCCTCGCGCACGCGTACCGGCGCTGGCTGGAGGTCGCCGACGAGCTGGTCGCACCGGCCGGGCCTGACGCAACGGAGGAAACCGTCTTCGCCGTTCGCAGCAGGCTCGTGCACGAATGGCGAAAATTCCTTTTCCGCGATCCGGGGCTGCCTTCGGAGCTGCTGCCCGGCAAGTGGCCGGGGAGGCAGGCCGCGGAACTGTTCGACGCGGAGTCGGCGCGGCTCTTGCCCGCGGCGGCCTGCTTCGTGGACTGCTGCCTGCAAGCCGGCGCCAGGCCGCCATGTCGCGATCAGGCTTCTACCGTGTAGGCAGTCGTGCCCCGTCGCGGCGGAAGCAGTCAATGAGGTGATCATCGACGATGCCGCATGCCTGCATCGTCGCGTACGCGGTGACCGGGCCGGTGAACGAGAAGCCGCGGCGCCTGAGCTCTCGCGACAGTGCCTTTGACTCCGCGGTCGACGCCGGGACGTCGTCGAGCGTGCGCGGCGCGGGCACCTGCTCGCCCGCGTACCGCCAGACCAGCGCGCTCAGCCCGGCGGGCAGCTCGAGCGCCGCGCGCGCGTTGCGGATCACCGCCTCGATCTTTGCCCGGTTCCGCACGATGCCCGGATCCGCGGCCAGCCGGTCGGTGTCGTCAGGCCCGAACGCCGCGACGGCCGCGATGTCGAACCCGCGGAACGCGGCGCGGAAGTTCTCCCTCTTTCGCAGGATGATGAGCCACGAAAGCCCCGACTGGAAGCCCTCCAGGCAGAGCCGCTCGAAGATCCCCCGGTCGTCGCGGACCTGGCAGCCCCACTCCTCGTCGTGGTAGCGGAGATAATCCGCGCTGCCGATGCTCCACGGGCAGCGAAGCCGGCCGTCGGGGCCTGGCGCAGCGCCGCGGCCGGTCTCGCTCACCAGGATTCTTCCTCGTCACTCGCGGATGAGGAGGACGATGCGGCCGAACGGGAGCTGGATGGCGCCCCTGTCGACGATGACGCGCCCTCCGTGGGGGGCAGCAGGTCGTCACCGGGGGCGTCCGCCGCGGGCTGGCCGAACTCCTGCGGCCAGACAGACATCGCCTCGGAGTCGAAGGAACGCCTGGACTCGCGGGGCGTGAACACATCTCGCAGAGCCGTCGTGGGCGGAGATTCCGGGGCGGGCTCCCAGCCAGCGGGCGGATCCGCGAAGCCGGACGGCAGCGCGCTCTCCGATCGGGACGCGGCGGCGGGATAAGTCTGCGGCGCCGCGGCGCGCAGGTCCGCGAGCTGCTGGCGCAGAACGGCGATCTCGGTGTCGCGCTCGCTCATCGCCCGGGCGATGCCGCTGAGAGCATCGTCCGTCACCTGGATGTTATAGCCCCAGATCGACGTCGGCGGCCGGAGCAGCACTACGTCAGTGGCCGCGAGCGAGCCGAGGTCGAGCGGGGCATGATCAGCGGAGAAACTCGCCATCTCGCCGCCACGTCCGAGAGCGACGATGACAACCCCGGCCAGGATCGCGGCGGCGGCGAGCAGGATAACCACGGGCACAGTAAGCATCGTGCCATGCTCACGTCGTGAAGTTGCCGCCGCGGGACCGGCGGCGTCCAGAGAAACGCCGGCGCTAGGGGACCTTCTCGCTCGCTAGGCCCTGGTGGTTGTGCGCGTCGACGATGACGCGGACGACTTCGCCGGGATCATCGGCAATCTTGAACAGCTCGAGGTCACCCGGAGAAATCTTGCCGGCCGCGAGCATCGTGTCCTTCAGCCAGGAGATTAGGCCCGACCAGTAAGCGGAGCCGACGAGGACGATCGGGAACCTCGTGATCTTGCCCGTCTGCACGAGGGTGAGCGCCTCGAACATCTCGTCAAGCGTCCCGAACCCGCCAGGCAGGACGACGAACGCCTGCGAGTACTTGATGAACACGGTCTTGCGGACGAAGAAGTACCTGAACTCGAGCCCGATCTCCACGTAGTCGTTCAGCCCGGTCTCGAAGGGCAGCTCGATGCCGAGGCCTACCGAGACGCCGTTCGCGCTCAGCGCCCCCTTGTTGGCGGCCTCCATGATGCCCGGACCGGCTCCGGTGATCACCGCGTAACCGGCTCTGGCGAGTCCCGCGCCGATGCGCTCCGCGAGTTCGTACTCGGGCGAGTCAGGCTGGGTCCGCGCCGAGCCGAACACGGAAACCGCCTTGCCAAGCTCTGCGAGCAGCCCGAACCCTTCGACGAACTCAGCCTGGATCCGCAGCACCCGCCACGGGTCGGTGTGCACCCAGTCGCCTTTGCCCCGCCTGTCGAGCAGGCGCTGATCAGTCGTTGTTGACGGTATCTGCTTGCCGCGCAGCGTGGCCGGTCCCTGACGGCGCACCCGGCGGCGTGGCTCGGAGTTCACGCTCATGGTCTACCCACGGTAGCCGCGCCAGCCTTGTGCTTTAAGCGTTCACTCCGTGATCGCGGAGGATGTTGTTGAGTGCGAGCTTGTCGTGCTCCGTGCCCTCGGGAAGGCGCTTGAGCACGAGCAGGCAGGGCATGCCGAAATCACCGCCGGGGAAGCTGCGGGTCCGGGTGCCGCCCACGCAGACCGACCAGGCCGGCGCCTCACCGCGCGGCAGCTCGTCGCCGGTTTCCACATCGATCACGTGCGTGGTCGCGGTGAGGATGATCCCCGCCCCGAGCTTGGCGCCCTGGCGCACCCGCGCACCGCCCACCACCATGCACCGCGATCCGATAAAGGCGTCGTCCTCGATCACCACGGGGATCGCGCTCGGCGGTTCGAGTACGCCGCCTATGCCGGCTCCTCCCGCAAGGTGAACGTTCTTCCCGATCTGAGCGCATGAGCCGACCGTGGCCCAGGTATCCACGAGCGTGCCCTCGCCTACGTGTGCACCGATGTTGACGAAAGACGGCATAAGCACGGCGCCGGGAGCGATGTAGGCGCCCCACCTTGCGATCGCGCCTGGCACGACGCGCACGCCGTCGAGGCGGGTCTTGAGCGGGACCCTGTCGTGATAGCGGAAGTCACCCACCTGCGAGCGGACCATGGGGAGCAGCCGGAAGGCAAGCAGGATCGCGCGCTTGGCCCGCTCGTCCACGACAATGGCGCCGGTCACCAGGTCGGGAAAGGCGACCCTCGCCGCACCGGCGTCGATCGCGTCGACCGCCGTGACGACGGCCGTGCGCGCACCGGAGTCCGTCGGCGTGAGCGCGGCCCTGCCCTCCCACAGCTCGTCGATCTCCGCGGATAGCACGCTCGCGTGCAGGGCTTCGCCCGCGGCTGGTGAATCGCTCATGGCGAGCGAGCCTAGCGGGACTGCCGGGCTTCGCAACGCGCTCGGGCCGAGGACTCCGACGGCGAGGGTACGGTCTGGTGGTGTGCCGGAGACTCGCCCAAGAAGGCGGAGAGCCACAGGAATCGCCATGACCCTGGTGCTCCTGCTCGGCATCGGCGCATACGCCGCCTACCGGCACTTCACCCCCTACCTGATCGGGGAGGGATGCCAGGCGGACACGAGCGGCCAGGCGATCCCGCTCGACGCGGAACAGGCCGGCATCGCCGCCACCATCGCAGGCGTCGCGGTCAAGGACGAGGTGCCCAGGGGCGCCGTGACCGTGGCCTACGCTACCGCGATGCAGGAGTCGCACCTGCACGACCTCGACTATGGCGACCAGGACTCGGTCGGCGTTTTCCAGCAGCGGCCCTCGCAGGGCTGGGGAACCACGAAGCAGCTCGAGGATCCCGTCTACGCCACGACAAAGTTCTTCACCGCCCTGCTGCAGGTGCGCGGTTACCTGGGGATGCCGGTTTACGAAGCCGCGCAGGCTGTCCAGCACAGCGCGGACGGCACCGCGTACATGCAGTACGAGCAGCTGGCTACCGGGCTTTCCGGCGCGTTCACCGGCGCGTCACCTCGCGCCGTCTGGTGCTGGTACCCCCCGGATCCACCGCGCGCGCCCGACCTCGGCAGCGCATCCAGGGCACTGACGCGAACGTTTGGCTCGGTGCGGGTGGACCGCACCGCCACGTCCGGCCCGGCGCCTGTGGCGCCTGCCGCGAGCCAGCCGGCCGCGGCGGTGCGCGTGCGGCACCGGCCGACTGGCTGGGCGGTGGCCTCCTGGCTGGTAACGCACGCGAAGGCGTACGGGATCAGCGACGTGCGCTACGCCGGCTACCGGTGGAACGCCTCGGCCGGCGACCACGGCTGGACACGCGACGCCGCGGCACCGTCGAGCCGGGTCGAACTCGGCTGACCCCCAGCAGGGTGATCAAGCAGGATGAGAAGGCAAAGCCGCTCTGAAGGCGCAACATTTGCCGCGGGCCGCAATACTAGGGGCAGGACCGCGGCTGATCGTGGCATGCCGCGGGCCCTTGCAGTGGCTTGAGCCCGGACCGCGGGGCTTCGGGGGCCGACGATTGTCCCCCGGCCAGCACCGCAGCGGTGCCGTGCCCGGACGACAGAGGAGTTCCGAGGTGACCTACATCATCGCGCTGCCCTGCGTCGATGTGCTCGACAAGGGATGCATCGAAGAGTGCCCCGTGGACTGCATCTACGAGGGCGAGCGCATGCTCTATATCCACCCCGACGAGTGCGTGGACTGCGGGGCGTGCGAGCCCGTCTGCCCAGTCGAGGCGATCTTCTACGAAGATGACGTTCCCGACCAGTGGAAGGACTACTACAAGGCGAACGTCGAGTTCTTCGAGGACCTCGGCTCCCCCGGCGGCGCGTCCAAGGTCGGCAAGATCGCGAAAGATCACCCGATCGTGGCCGTGCTTCCGCCGCAGGCAGAGGCAGAGGCGGTCGGAGGAGGGCACTGACGCATCCCGCCCGCCTGCCCCCGTTTACCTGGGATGTGCTCGCACCGTTTCGTGAGACGGCGCGGGCACACCCGGGTGGCATCGTGGACCTCTCCGTGGGGACGCCGGTCGACCCGGTTCCCGCCGTGGCGCGCGCGGCCCTCGCCGCCGCGTCCGGCTCCCCCGGGTATCCGGTGACCCGCGGCACGGGGCAGCTCCGCGAGGCGGCGGCGGGGTGGCTGGCGCGCACGCTCGGCGTGACGGTCGCGCCGGATGCCGTGCTGCCGGTGATCGGGACAAAGGAGCTGATCGCGTGGCTGCCGACCATGCTCGGCTGCGGGCAAGGGGACACGGTGGTGCACCCGGAGCTCGCCTATCCGACCTATGACATCGGGGCGCGGCTGAGCGGTGCGCGGCCCGTCGCGGCCGACGGCCAACTCGATCTCGACCCGGGGTCGACTCGGCTGGTCTGGGTGAACTCCCCGTCCAACCCGACCGGGCAGGTGCTGCCCGCCCCGCACCTGCGCAAGACCGTCCGCTGGGCGAGGGAGCACGGCGCGGTCCTCGCTTCCGACGAGTGCTACATCGAGCTTGGCTGGGAGAGCGAGCCGGTCTCGATCCTGCGTCCGGAGGTGTGCGAGGGCTCCCACGACGGGCTGCTCGCCGTCCACTCGCTGTCCAAGCGGTCCAACCTGGCCGGCTACCGCGCGGGGTTCGTGACCGGCGACCCGGCCCTCATCGGCGGGCTGCTCGAGATCCGCAAGCACGCGGGGATGATCGTGCCTACCCCCGTGCAGGCGGCGATGGCCGCCGCCCTCGACGACGACGCGCACGCCGATGAGCAGCACGCCAGGTACGCGGCGCGGCGCGCGAGGCTCCGGCCGGCCCTGGAGACAGCAGGCTGGAAGGTTGAGCATTCCGAGGCTGGCCTGTACCTGTGGGCGGCGCATCCCGGCCACGACTGCTGGGGATCCACGGGCGCGCTCGCGGCGGCGGGGATCCTGGTCGCGCCGGGAGAGTTCTACGGACCGCTCGGCGCACGCCACGTCCGGGTGGGACTCACCGCCACCGATGAACGGATCGACGCGGCAGCGACGCGCCTCGCCGCTCTCCGCTGATCCCCGCGGGCCGGGGTAGTCCGTAGGCTGGGGGCGTGCTTCGGCTATATGACACCCGGACCCGGCAGGCGGAACCGATCGAGCCGCTCCGCCGCCGCGAGCTGCGGATGTACACCTGCGGCCCGACCGTCTACAGGTACGCGCACGTCGGCAACCTGCGATCCTACCTGCTGTCCGACCTGATCCGCCGGACGGCGGAGCGGCACAGGCTGCTGGTGACCGTCTGCCAGAACATCACCGACGTAGGGCACCTGGCCGACGACGGTGAGACCGACCCCGCGGGCGAGGACAAGGTGCTCGCGCAGGCACGCGCCGAGGGCAAGACGGCACTGGAGATCGCCCGGCATTACGAGGACGCCTTCCGCGCGGACTGCGACGCGCTCAACATCCGGCCGCCAGAGCACTCCCCCCGCGCGTCCGAGTCGATCGGCCTGATGACCGACCTGATCTCGCGGCTGATCGAGACCGGCCACGCCTACCCGGCGCCAGACGGCTCCGTTTTCTTCGACGCGCGGTCCTTCCCCGGCTACGGCGAGCTGTCCGGCAACCGGCTCGATGACCTGCGGCCGGGACACAGGTCCGGCGGTGACGTCGACGCGAGCAAGCGGTTCCACGCTGACTGGGCCCTGTGGAAGGGCGCGAGCCCGGATAGGGAGCTGACCTGGCAGGCGCCCTGGGGCAACGGCTTCCCCGGCTGGCACACCGAGTGCTCGGCGATGTCGCTGCACCTGCTCGGCGACCTCATCGATATCCACACCGGCGGCATCGACCTGCGGTTCCCGCATCACGAGGACGAGCGGGCGCAGTCCAACACGGTGTCGGGGCACGAGGTCGTGCGGCGCTGGGTGCACGGTGAGCACCTGCTGTTCGAGGGCCGCAAGATGGCGAAGTCCACGGGCAACGTGGTGCTCGTCGGCGACCTGACCGCCCGCGGGCTCGACCCGCTCGCGCTCCGGGTGGCCTTCCTCGAGCACCGCTACCGGCAGCAGATGAACCTCGGCTGGGACACGCTGCAGGCCGCCGACCGGACCCTGCGCCGCTGGCGGGACAGGGTGGCCGGGTGGGCACAGTCCCCGAGCAAGGCGATGTGCGCGCAGTACGTGAGCGACATCAAGGCCGCGTTCGACGACGACCTCGACACCCCCGCCGCGCTGCGCGGGCTGCGCGCGCTCGAAAGGGACGACAGCATACCGCCAGGCTCGAAATTCGAGACGTTCGCACACCTGGACCAGCTACTCGGGCTTGACCTGGTCCGCGATGTCGGCAAGGCGCCCGCCAGCGCGGCGTTGCCCGATGGGGCGGCTGAGCGGCTTGACGCTCGCGCGGCAGCGCGGCGCGGCAGCGACTGGCCGGCATCTGACCGCCTGCGCGACGAGCTCGCCGCCATGGGCGTCACGGTCAGCGACACCGCGCAGGGCCAGTCCTGGACCGTCAGTACTGGCCTGAGGGAACGCCCCGCCAATACCCCCCGCAGCCCGGCGAAGTGACGGACCGGGCTGGACACTGCCATCACGCTCCCGTTCGGCTAAAATAACTACGCAACGATTCGCCGTGAGGTTCCTTTATTCCGCAACGAATCGCTACTTGTACGCATTGCCCGCGCGTATCGGCGCCATCGTCGGTCCTCCTACGCTGGATTCGTATTAGCGATCAGCTGAGGGGAGCCGCATGACCACCGCGATCGGTACCGCATCGCACCGGGGACAGGCCGGCGGTGGCCCGAAGTGCTGCACGCTCGAGCTGCGAGCGTAAGGGAGGGACGGCAATGACCGATCAAGGCGGCCTGCGGCTCGCGAGTCTGGCTACCGGGCTGCGCGCGCAGACCGACGCGTACAGCGCGCACAACTACCACCCGCTCCCCGTCGTCATCGCCGAGGCGGAGGGCGCCTGGGTCACCGACGTGGACGGACGCCGCTACCTGGACATGCTCGCCGCGTACTCAGCGCTGAACTTCGGCCACCGCCATCCCCGCCTCGTGGCCGCCGCGCAGCGCCAGCTCGAGCGGGTGACCCTGGTCAGCCGGGCGTTCGACCACGACCAGTTCGGCCCGTTCTGCGCGGAACTCGCGGCGCTGGCCGGCCTGGAGATGGTACTGCCGATGAACACCGGCGCCGAGGCCGTGGAGACGGCGATCAAGACCGCGCGCAAGTGGGGCTACGAGGTCAAGGGCGTGCCCGCGGACCAGGCGGTCATCGTTGCGTTCGACGGGAACTTCCACGGCCGCACGACGACGATCATCAGCTTCTCCACGGACGAGGACGCGCGGGCCTCGTACGGGCCGTACACCCCCGGCTTCCGCGTCATCCCCTACGGCGACATCGACGCCCTCGCGGCGGCAGTCGACGAGCGGGTGGTCGGCGTGCTCGTCGAGCCGGTACAGGGCGAGGCAGGCGTCGTCGTGCCCCCGCCCGGCTTCCTCGCCGGCGTGCGCCAGGTCTGCTCCGAGCGGGGCGCCCTCATGATCGCCGACGAGATCCAGTCCGGGCTCGGACGCACGGGTACCACGTTCGCCTGCGAGCACGAGAACGTCGTGCCCGACATGTACCTGCTCGGCAAGGCACTCGGCGGCGGCATCGTGCCGGTGTCCGCCGTGGTGTCCACGCGCGAGATCCTCGGCGTCTTCAGGCCGGGCCAGCACGGATCCACGTTTGGCGGGAATCCGCTGGCCTGCGCCGTCGGCCGCGAGGTGATCTCGATGCTGTCCACGGGGGAGTTCCAGCGCCGTTCCGCCTGGCTCGGCGCCCGCATGCACGCCCGGCTGTCGGCGCTGCCGCGGGGATGCGTCCGCCAGGTGCGCGGCCGCGGCCTGTGGGCGGGCGTGGAGTTCGTCTCACTGCCGGGGCGGGAGGCATGCGAGCGGCTCGCCGCCCGCGGCGTGCTCGCCAAGGACACGCACGGCACCGCGATCCGGCTCGCACCGCCGCTGGTGATCACCGAGGAAGACCTGGACTGGGCCCTCGACCGCGTCGAGGAAGCCGTCTGCTAACCGGCCGGTTCCCCCCGCTTATACCGAACGGGCTCCGCAGCCGTGTCGGCCTAGTCAACATGGCACCTGAGACGTAGCCAGCGTCGATCTATGAAGGAGATTCATTGCGCAGGCATTAGCTCACTCGATTTCCAGTCGGGCCTCGGCCAGAACCTCGAGCTGTGCACGCAGCTCACTGTAAAGCGGGGGGCGGTCTTCGTCCCGTTCCAGTATGACGGCGACCGCGTAGCGCTGGCGTGCCTCTGGAGTGTCCCACCGGTTGATATTGCGGACGACGAGGACGATTTCTTGTCCCTTCGATTGAGTGACGGGTTTCTTGAAGATCTTTATACCTAGCTGATGCGCTCCACGGGAGCGGTCACTAGGATCGAGTTTGATCTCGTAATTCCTGATCGAAGCAGGCGTCGGCACCGAAGAGTCCGGGAGGTCCGCGATCTCCTCAGGCGTTTTCATCTGCACGGCATATGCGTCCGCAACGGTTTCCATCGAGACACCCAGAAATGCTCTTACTTCCATCCTGCTTGCCAGATAGTGGAGCCGGGTTGGTCGCGCAGGTGGGTCGTAAGCCAGCGTCGCGGTGAAGCTGCGCTGGCCGCGAGACACGAAGAAGGTGGAGGGAATGGGCACTCTATAAAGATGAACACCGTCCGCGGGCAGCTCGTCCTCGGCAACCAGCACCGCCCGGTGATCAGTAGAGGCTTCGGCGCGCTCCTCCGACACTCTGCCATAGCCTGTCAGCTGCCGCTGCTTGCGTTTGACGTTGGCGTTCGCCCCCTGCTCTCCGCTAATGACGGCAGGCAGCGAGACTACGGAGGCGAGTACCAGCGCGCGTACGGCGTTTGCCGACAGTTCGGGGTAGCGTGCGTATACGCGCAGTGCCGCGTGGCTCACGAGCGGGGCCGCGTAGCTCGTCCCTGTGCCGACGGCTAGCAGATGTTCAGGTTGGGCGCCCCCTGCACCGATCACGTGGAGGGTGACATCATCAACGCAACGACGCAGTTCGTCGTCCCAGGAGAAACTCCCGCCAGGTGCGGTTAGCTCGGGCTTAATCATGTGCATGACACCGGGGCCGCGCCGGGTTACCGGGCTAGGTTCTCCCGGTCTTCCCAGCGGGCAGACGCTCACGTGATCGCGGACGGGACGAGCGCCCTGGTGTTCGTCAGCGCAGAGCGCCCCGACAGTTAGCGCCAGCGCAGCGGACGCCGGATCAAGAAGCCCTGCGCTCTCGTCCGCCAGTACCCGGAGAGGATAGTCATGAGGCGGCCCGTCACCTCCGTCGTAAGTGACCGATGCGTAGTTCCCCGTGCAGACGACAACAATAAGATCGTGCTCCCGGATGAACGCGTCTACGGCGGCAGCCAGCGGCGTCGGCCGGGGTGGGCAGTAGGGTCGGCGTGGGTCGCCGAGCGACAGGTTGATGACTCGGGCACCGGCCTCAGCGGCTCGGGCGAGGGCACCGAGCAGATGCTCCTCCCAGAGTCGGTCATCCGGAAACTCCATGTGCTCGTTCAGTACCTTGAGGCTCAGTAGCCGGCCTGCCGAACGAAGCGGTTTCCGGTCCGTCAGGAGACCCTCCAGTTCGCCATACATGGCCAGGCTCGCCACAAACGTGCCATGACCGCACTCGTCCCCGTCGTCTGGTAGTCCCGGCACCAGCGTCTCGACACCGATCACCGAAGGCGCTAGCAGCGGATGCGCCGAGCGCACACCGGAATCGATCACCGCCAGGACTGGTGCGCCCGGAACGGGACCGCCTACGGGCGGCAGATCATCTGGACCTGCCGAGCGCACATGCGGATGGCTCAGCTGCGGGCGCGGCAATAGATCGATACGCCGGATCCGGTCTACCTCTGCCAGCGAACGGACCTGATCCGATGGCATCTCAGCCCGCAGCAGCGACAAGCCGACACGAACGCGCAGGCTGGCGTCGAGCACTCGCCCGCCTGCGGCCATGATTGCTTTCTTTGCCTCCTCGTGCCGCCGACGGGCAGCTGACTCATCCTCCGGACACCAGCACTGGACATCGAGCCGGAGCAGCAAGACCTGTCGGAACGCGTCGAACCGTGACAGCCTTTCGGCCAACGGTGTCGTGAGCACATCTTCTGGGCGCAGTTCCCGGATCGCGTCGATCGAGTCGAAAAGTTTCTCGTAAGGGGCGGAACCCTCCATTTCGCTGCCCGGTCGCGGAGGGCCCTTCGAGTATTCCTCACATCGGCGCCGGAATTCCGTGAGCTCGGGATCGCTGGCAAACGCGACGATGGCCTGATCATCCTTGATTTCGAGCAAGTTCAGGCCGGAAGGCTCGACAGTCTTCTCTGGGTCCAGCTGCCCGTTTAGCGCCAGCACCAGCACCAGCTCCGGATCGACGCCTAGCACGGAAGCGCGTGCCCGATACTGATTAGTCAGCTGAAGCACCTGCTGCTTCAGATCGCTAGCGTGACTCGTCCTGTCAGGGTAGCGAGGCGCTCCGCCGCCCCCGGGCTTACGCTTGCGGCGGAGGCCGGGAGACAATGCCGCCGCCAGTTTAAGGTGCGTATGAGGTTCTGACGGGAACAGGCTAAGATCCGTGACCGCACGTGCCATGCGCCCAGAGTAAGCCAGCTGTCTGCGTACCCAATACCCAAGCCTGGACGCAATATCAGGGCATAAGTCCAGAGTTGCATCGGCCCAGTGTGAAATGAACGTTTATGCCCGTTTCCGGCTGATATAGCGATCGACGGCTGCCCTGAGCTGTCCATCAGTGAGGCGGTCGCTTCCAGCGAGGACCGTGCGTCGCAGCGCGTCGTAGCAGATCAATTCGATCTCAGCCGGAGTCGCATCGGAAAGTTGGCGTGCCCAGCGAGCGGGGTCCAGGCTGTGGGCGAAGGAATGAACCTTCAACTCGATGAGATCAGCAACTTGGTCCTGGTTGAGAGTGTTGAAGGTCACGACGTCATCGAAACGGCGCCATACTGCCGTGTCTAGAAGCTGGGGGTGGTTCGACGTGGCGATCACGAGTGATTCGCCGCGAAACCCCTCGAGCATCTGGAGGACGGCAGCAACGACCCTGCGGATCTCGCCATGATCGCGGCCTTCATCACGTTCCTGAGCCAGCACATCAAACTCATCGAACAAGAGCACACACGCGGTTTGCTCAGCAAAGGCCACCACCGCCTCGACGTTACGCGCCGTCTCCCCCAGAAGCGATGCGGTCAGCGCGGCCAGCGACGCTGTGGCCACCGGCAGGCTCAAATCGGCGGCGATCGCGTGTGCACTAGCGCTCTTGCCGATGCCTGGCGCTCCAACCAGCAGGAGTCGTTGCCGTGGGCGTAGCCCGTGGCTGGCGAGCGTCGCACGACGCTGATTCTCGTCTGTGATCTCACGAAGTACCGCACCGGTCTCGCCGGGAAGAATCAGATCGTCGAAGTGCCGCTCAGGCTTGGTCAGCCGAAGCAACGGCCTGTCATCACGCCCCTTGGGAAGCGGACGCAACGTCAGCGGAGTTGCTGCTCCTGGCTTCAAGTCACGATGGAGCGCTTGCTCCAGCTCTCCTGCCAGCAGCCGGTGATTCTTGTGGCGCTCGTCGGCAATTATCTCGCTGGCCGTTGACCGGAACGCCGCATCGTCCCCACGTGAGTAACTGAGGAAGAGCTGTCGAAGCAGGTCACTTCGTGCCATGTCAGCTCCTATCACGCCATGCATCGCCCATGCCAGGATCTTCCGGGTAGCGCAGTTTGTCTACCGCTGCCACCTACCTACAAAGGGTAGCGACGTAATAACGATCTGCCATGAACCCTGGCACAGAGGCATCCGAGTCAGGGGTCGCGGAGGCGGCGGTACCGGCCTGCGTGGTAGAGCAGCGGGCCACCGCTGTTTACCGCGGGCTCGGTCACGCCGATGACCTCGCCGACCACGATGCTGTGGTCACCCCCGTCGTGCACCGCCGTCGTCCGGCATTCGAGCGCGGCGAGCGCGCCGTCAAGGATGGGCGCACCGGTGAGCCGGCCCGGGTGGTGCGGATGCACCTCGAGCTGGGTATCGAGTGGCCTGCCCCGGGTGGCCAGCCAGCGCGCGGTCTTCTCCGAGTCTTCGTCGAGGACCGACACGGCCCACAGGCCCGAGGCGAGAACGGCATCGTGGAAACGGGCGATCTTCTCCGCGCAGAACAGCACGAGCAGCGGCTGGAGGGACACCGACGTGAACGCGTTCACCGTCATCGCGTGCCCGGCCCCGTCCAGCGCGGTGGAGATCACGACGATGCCGGTGGCGAACTGGCCGGCGGCACGCCGGTAGGCTGCCGGGTCCACGTCCGTGCCCGGCTCGCCGTTCACCGGCCAGCGCTCCCGCTACCTGGCTCGCCGCCGTGCGCCGCCTGCGCCCGGGTCCAGCGGACGATCGTGACGGCCGAGCCGATCGCCGCGCAGCCAGCGCCGCCGTACAGGTACCACTCTCCCGCCCCCGTGTTGGTGATGATCACGCTGCCGCCCGAGTTCGGCATGGCCAGCAAGAACGACGCGAGGATCCAGCCGAGCGCGGGCACAAGGGCGCCCCCGAGCGTGCGCATCGCCCAGCCGCCCGCCAGGCAGGTGATCAGGATCCCCGCGCAGAACCCGAACGCGGCCACCGGCACCGACCCGATCCCCCGGCTGTACTGGAAACACCCGACCAGGCCCTCCATCGCGCCAAGCAGGAATAGCACGCCATAGGCGCCGCCGGCGACGAACGCCTCCGCGCGCTGCTGCTGCGCCTGATGCGCCGGCAACAGGCCCGGCTGAGGATCCGGCAAGGTGCCCATCAGAGCAGGCTAGCCAATGCCGGCCAGCAGGTCGTCCTCGCGGCCCCGCGCCACGCCCGCCACGCCCGGCCCGGCGCTTTCGCCGCGGCGCGCGGACGGGCCGGCGAGCAGCGTGTAGTACTCGCGCCCTCCCGCCCGCTGCCCCAGGTTGTCGGAAAGCGCGAAGAACGGGCCATCCACCGCGATCTGCGTGGCATGCGCGCGCATCGCGGCCAGCTTCGCGCCGAGGAACGCGGTGGCGTCTATCTCTGTCGTGACGTCGTCGTCCGGCGTGCCGAACGGCAGCTCGTCCACCGACTCGACCTGCGCGAAGCCCGGCGGCGCCGCACCCGCCTCCCCGCCGCCTGCCAGCTTGATCGCCTCGGCGAGTACGGACCTTGGCAGGGCCGTGGCGTAGAACTTCGTGACCCGCCACGGTTCCGCGCCATCCGCCGAGGAGCCCGCGGCCAGCTGGGACGCGCGCCAGGCTACCCGGTGCGCCTGGATGTGGTCGGGGTGGCCGTAGAACCCGCGATCGTCATAGGTCACCATCACCTGCGGGCGGACCTCGCGGATCACGGCGGCCAGCTCACCGGCGGCCTCATCGACGTCGGCCCGCCAGAAGCAGTCCGGCCTGTCATTGTCCGGGGTGCCCCTCATCCCCGAGTCGCGCCAGCGGCCAGGACCGCCGAGGAACCTGTGATCGGTCACCCCGAGCGCGGCGCAGGCCGCGGCAAGCTCGCCGATCCTGTGCTCCCCGAGCCGGTCCTCCCTGTCGGCGGCAAGGTGCCGTAGCCCGGCCGGGATGATCTCGCCAAGCTCACCGAGCGTGCACGTGACGAGCGTGACCCGCGCCCCCGCGGCCGCGTACCTGGCCATCGTCGCCCCGGTGCCGATCGATTCGTCATCCGGATGCGCGTGCACGAACAGCAGACCGCGTCCCTCCAGCCCACATTTCACAATTTTTGAGCCTAACGGGAGCGCGGTGACCCAATCCGGCTCCCGCTGGGGGTCCTGGGGTCGTCTCCCGGGACAGCGGCTGCAAGGATTGACGCCCGAGTCATGTGTCGTCGGGTTGAGGCCTGCATGCGCCAAAGGAGAAGTACATGCCTATATTCCGCAAGAGAACCGCGGGCCCGGAGGTGACGCTGGTTGCCACGAACGGCAGCCGACTGCCCGACAACCAGGTGCCGGCACAGCTTCGGGTCGGAGCGGTGTCCGAACCGGGGCGCCCGTCGGCGGGCGAGGCCGCACTGGTCTCTGGCTTGCTGCTCGGGCCTTTCCCTGTGCAGCTCGTGCAGCTCACGGCTACCGCGCCGCGCTCCACCTGGCCGGAGCCTGACACGGAACTGCCCGCAGTGGCCGACCCCGCCAACCCGCTCAGCTTTGCCGTGATCTGGAGACGGACGCCGGATGACGGGACGCCGCCGCCTGTCGTCCAGCCGCAGTCCGGGCTGAGCGGCTGGGATCCCGGGCCCGATGGCAAGCACGCGCAGGCGCTGGCGCAGTGGCTCGCCGCGGCGGGGTTTACCGCGGGCGACTTCGGCGCCGCGCTGGACGTGGTCGCCCCGGGGATGACGGCGCTGCTCGACACGGCGGGCGCGCAATTCGCGTCGGTAATCCGCGGCCGGGACGCGCTGGCCCTGATGCGCGACGGCCAGCCGGCGCAGGGCGTGGTCGCCGCCGTACGCCCGCTGCGGTTCCCGCCGCAGCTGCTGCCCTCCCCCGAGGCGTCGATGGCCTGGCTGACCCTGACGGTCACGCCCCACACAGGGACGCCGTACGAGGCAACAATCCGGTTCGGGTTCCGCTCGCCAGAGCGGTTCACCGCCCTGGCCACGGTGGGCACGCAGCTGCCGCTGCGGCTGGATCCGGCTGATCCGCGGAAGGTCACCATCGACCTGCCCGCGCTCGGCATCACCCAGGGCTGAGCATGACCGGCTGGATCGGGCGGCGCCGCCAGCAGCGTCGCGTCGCGTCGATGGCCGACCCGGCGGCGGGCACGCTGCAGGTCACCGCCGCCTCTTATCCGCCCACCGGGGAGTCCGTCGTGTTCAGCAACTACCAGGTGACCGGCGTGGTGTCCGCGCCAGGACTCCCGCCGACCGCAGTCGAGCAGCGGGGCATCGCACGTGTCTCACAGTGGCCGCAGCCTGGGGCCATGCTGCCCGTTACGGTGGACCGGGCACACCCCGCTCAGTTCGTGATCGCCTGGGACCAGGTGCCAAGCGCAGCGGAGCAGGCCCTGGCCGACGCGCGCAATCTGGCCTTGCACGAGCAGATCAACCTGGACTTCTCCGTGCTGAACGACGCGATCGACAGGTCCAGCCAGGGTCCAGGAGCCTCCGGCTTGACCGCCCCTGCTCCAGGGGCCGGTCCCGGTCAGGGCATCCCGCCGCGGCTGCCGGCTGATCCGGCGGCCGCCCCGGCGGCTGACCGGCCACCGTCGTCTCAACCGCAGGAGTCTGAGCAGCCCCAGGTACCGGTGCCCGGCTCGGTCGTGGCCGTCTACCCGGTGCCGGTACCGGCGGCCTTCACGCCCCCCGGCGGGATCTGGGACCTCAGTGTGCAGACCGCGGACCGTACCGTCCTCGTCCGCGCATCGTTTGACTCCGAGGAAGAACGAGCGACGGTTGCCAGGGTCGGGGCCACCGTGACGGTGGCACTATCGGGAAGCACGGACGTGGCGACCCTCGTGACCACGGACCGAGGCTAAGCCCAAAGGCCGCCCAATCGCCTTGGCTACGGTTGCTCGATGCCAGGGCGGGGCAGGTCCTCTGGCCACATCATGTCGGGTGAGTATCCGCCGCGCAGTGCGGCCAGGAACGCACGTGTCTCCAGAGTTTCGCGGTGGTCGTCGCCGCGCTTCTCTAGCTGGGCACCGAGGACCGTCTCCAGCCCTGCTATCGCTGTCCGGCGACCGCCGTTGTCGCCGCTCTGCCACGCGCGGTAGCCGCCGGCGTAGAGTTCGAGCTGCCGGGTCAGGAGCGTGTCGGGGTGAAGGTAGCCAAGGGCTTGGGCCCTGTCCGCCGCGGTGTGACTCCATTCGTTCTCGGCGGCTGTCCATTTTCCTTGCCAGGCGAGGGCTTTCCCGATGTTGTACCTGGCATCCAGGGTGTCGGGGTGGTGTGGCCCGAGGAATTCTTCCCGGTCGGTGACTAGCTGCCGGTACCCCTGCTCAGCCTCGGCCCACCGGCCTTGCTTGCCGACGCACCAGTTGGTCATGCACCGCGAGTGGAGCCGGAGGATGTGAGCGTCGTCGCCTTCTGCCCCGCGCTGTCGGCGTCGCTCATCGAGCAGCCGGATCACATCGCGGAGCCCTGCCTCGGCGTCTGCCCACTGGCCGAGGCGGCCTTTAGTCCAGGCCAGTTGCTGGCGGGTGCGCAACGTGTCGAGGCGCATGTCGCAGTCTTTCATCCGTAGCTGCCTGGCCAGGATGTCCTGCAAAGACTCCGCTGCCTCAGCGAACCAGCCTTGCTCCCGGCGGGCTAGGGCGTGCACGTGGCGCACACGCAGGTACACATCCTGGTCACGGCACCCCATCTCGGAGGCGAGCGCCAAGGCTCTGAGCGCGAGATGTTCGGCGCGCTGCTCGGCTTTGCTCCAGATATGCGACGCGATGCACAGCACCATGCAAGTCAGCAGGTCCCGGCGCTCACGCAGGCCGAGATGGGGCGCGGTATCTACCAGAAGCTGGTCGACATGCGGGGTCAGCATGCGGAAGTACGGCCAGTGCTCGGCACTTCCCGTGTCCAGCCTGCTGGCGATCGCGCAGATCGCCGTTGTCGCGCTTTCTCGGACCAGCAAGGGATCCGGTCCGCCCGGCGGCACGGGGCCGGTCTCCATCACTGCCCGGGCGTCTTCGGCAATGGAGGGGTGAACCTCGATCACCTTCCGTCCGTCGGCCGATTTAGACCTCTCGATGAGCCCGGCCGATTGCAATTCCTGCAGGCCGGTGCGGCAGTACTCGGCCAATTGGGTTGCCGGCAGCGCCTGGCCTGGATCGAGGAGGCGGTCCAGCGGATGCACTCCGTCCGCCGGGCTGCGCGCAGACCACACCGACGGACCGCCACCGGTGATGATTTCCTCCGGGAGGAGGCTTGCTGGCGCGTAACATGCCAGCAGCCACATCAACGGCCGCGCCTGAGGGAATCCGGCCTGGCCGAGGGCGTCCAGGGACAGCTCGGGAGTCCCGCTGGCCACCGTGCGGCGATCCAGCGCCCGCTGCGCCCCAGGGACCTGGCCAGCATAAGCGTGATCCAGGGCATGCCGATATTCATCGAAGGTGCGCCCGGATCCGAATGCCTGGTGCAGGTACATTCCTGCGATCCGCAGCGCCATCGGCAAATATCCCAGCCTCTGCGCCAGCGCCCGCGCTGCTGCATGATCTCCTGCCTCGGGGGCGAGGTCCGCGAGAACCTGTGCGGCCGCCTGTGGTGACAGCGCGCCGACCGGGATCAGATCGGCTCCCGGCCAGCTAGCCATGTCGCTATCGCGTGTGGTGATCAGCACCAGCCCGCGCATGGACGGGCGGACCCAGCCCGTTCCGTCTCGAGCGCCGAGTAACACTGGGTCATCTGCAGCGTCGATGACCAGCAGCCATCCCGGCTGCTCGCGCTCAAGCAACTCCCACACCCGGTCGGCCACGTCGCTCAGGTCGGCCACGGAGCGCGTGTCCATACGGGCCCAGTCAGCCTCGCCGACGCCGAGATCGCAGGCAAGGCTGGCTAGGTTGCGGGATAGCCGCTCCTCATCAGCGGCGGAGATCCACCAGACGCGGCGCTGCTGACTCTCGCGGCGTGCGCTGGCCGCAACGCTCCACGCAATGGTCGACTTGCCGATGCCGCTCGCGCCGGCCAGGATCTGCGGGCGTCCAGGGCAGTGCTGTAGGTTCAGGCTGCGGCAAAGCCGGTGGATGATCCCATCCCGGCCGCGCACCACTGACAGCCTCGCTTCGCCGGGAATCCGTGGCGGCGCGCTGACATCTGCAGCACCTCTGACGACCGCTCCCGCCCACTCATCTGCCACCGCATCAGGATCCTGTGGCGGTGCCACAGCGGGCGCGACGGCATCGCCGGTGCGGAGCGGGCCACCGGGCTGTGCTCTGTGTGGCCCGTAGACGACTCTGAGATGCACGCCAGGAATATGCCTGCCGGGGCCTTGACGGACGACATCATCTGTGACCGGACGGGCGCCGGGGGCCGACCGTGCGCGGTCGGCGGCCAGCCACAGCGGGAGGAACCGAGCGGCTTGCTCGCCGGGGTCGAGACGGGGATTATGCCAAGCGGCGAGCTGACGCACGACGCACTCCACCTTCAGCCAGGTCGGCAGACCGGTCCCGCGGAGCAGAGCACCGACCTTCTCATGGCTGATCGTGTCGCGGTAATCGCCATTGTTGATCCCCGCGGCGATCCGGCGCAGCCCCGGCAGGCCGGCCCCTTGGTACAGCTCGTGCAGCGTCTCGACCAGGGCGCGATGCGGCCCGGGCGGGAGCCGGTCCTCCTCGGGAAGCGCGATTCCGGTCACTGCGCACCTCCGGCGCCCGCCTGGTTGTCAATAACCGTCAACACAACGCTACGGGAGGCCGAGGACAGAGGCAACGCAGCGTCAATGCCCGTTGATCTACCGTCAGCAAACGCTCACGGGCTCTGTGCACGCGCGAACCTGGAGTCAAGGCCACGGGCAGGCATCTCGCCGCACCCGACTCCGCTGATCCCCAGGGAGGGGATCGCGAACATGTACGCCCCTGGTCTGATCACCGCACACCTACTTACCCGCCCCTCTGTCAGGTACCAGCCCGCTTCCCGGTCTGGTCTGGCGGACTGAAGCCGTGTAGCCACCGGGCTGGTCTTGACGAAAGGACACTCAGATGACGTGGGACACAAATCTCCCCTTCCCGCCACAGGACAGCCGCCGGTCAGCAGGGGGAGGGCCCGTTTTCTGCCCGATGCTCGCCGTGGACATTGCCGCGTTCGGTGACCGTCGGCGAGATGAGGCCGTGCAGCTACACCTCCGCGCTGCCCTCTACGCGATTCTGCAGGAAGCATTCAGCCTCAGCAACATCGCCTGGCGGCAATGCCACGTGGAGGGTCTGGGTGATGGCATCCTCGTCATCTTTCCGCCAGGCCTGTCGGCGGTGACCGTCCTCGGCCCCCTGATAGATCACCTGCGGACCGCGCTGCGGCGCCACAACAAGCTGGCCAGCACTGTGGCCAAGATCCGCCTGCGCACGGCGGTGCACGCCGGGCATGTGCATTTCGACCGCCATGGCGTGGCCGGTCATGCCCTCGTTCATCTGTTCCGGTTGCTGGATGCCCCCATGTTCAAAGACGCCTGCGGCGGCGCTGAACTCGGCCTGGTGGCCTCCGATTATCTCTACGACGCCGTCATCCGTCACGGGTACGGCCCAATCAACCCATCCAGCTATCACCCCGTCCGGATGTCGGTCAAAGAAACTCAAGCCCTGGCCTGGATCGGGAAACCAGCCTAATCACCAGAAGCCAGCAGACCGACGCGAGCTTCATCGGAGCAGGCGGGCGACGAAGCGACTTGCCCGTCAGCGCACAGCCCACTCCGGTCCTGGACAGCCCTGGCTCCCGTCAGGTGCTTAGGAGCCGGATTGAAACAAGCTATTCCGTTGATGGCAGAATGTTGTAGTTCCAGTCGCCGTGAAAATCATGTCTTACGAGAGGTATCGACTTCTTCTCTCGATCGGTTACCTTGATCTTCGTAGGATATTTGCTCAG